>Ga0247727_10003521_pt1 | contig 34532 bp, 36 predicted proteins | sample WisWelCaveWW1625_FD_202498 | JGI IMG/M metagenome (GOLD analysis project Ga0247727, IMG submission 202498) | Biofilm microbial communities from Wishing Well Cave, Virginia, United States - WW16-25 | ecosystem: Environmental > Aquatic > Deep subsurface > Groundwater > Cave microbial mat | place...
CAAGAGGAATACGAAAAGACCGAGTTTGTTCTAATCGAGTTTTTGGAATCGATTTCTGCAACATCGACGGCCAAGTATGAAGGCATCGGTTACGTGCAGATTCAAAAGCCAAGACTCTATGCCAGCTGTCGTGAGGAAAACATCAAAGCGTTGTTTGATTTCCTTAAAGAACAAGGACGTGAGGATTTAATCAAGACCACTGTCTTGCCTCAAAGCCTGTCGAGTTTTATCAGCGAATGCATAGAGAGCGGTATGGAGATTCCAGAGTGCATCACTTATTACCTTAAACCGTCAGTCAGGCTTTATTCATAAAGGAGGCAGGTCATGTCAAATGAAGTCATCGAGAAAACACAAACAGGTTTAGTTCCGTCAACGCAACCGCAAAGAGGTTTTGAAGGCGGTGTTGATCAAGAAGATTTGATCATCCCTCGTGCGAAACTCATTCAGGCATTATCGCCGGAGTTAGCGGAAGGGGTTGATGGGATCAAGATCGGATCAATCATCAACTCATTGACCAAAGAAGTTTTGGCGCAGGATTTTATTCCGATATTCACGTTTAAGAATTTCATCCGGTTTAATCCGCGCAGTAAGGACGATCCGAATTTTGACGGTGATTATGAGCCGGGTGCTGTCATTTGGAAGTCAATCGACCCGACGGATCCACGCGTCAAAGAGCAAACAAAGTTCGGGCCCAATGGCGAGAAGCCGGTGGCAACGACGTTTATTAACTTCTTCTCGTATTTCCCGGGTGTGAGCATGCCGATTATCGTTAGTTTTTCAAAGACAAGTTATAAGGCAGGGAAGAATTTGTTATCGCTGGCCAAGTTTTGCGGTGGGGATATGTTCTCACGCAAATACAAGTTGGTATCGCAAATGGAAACCAACGACGTGGCGACGTATTCCGTTTTAAAAGTCAAGCCGGTCGGTGCCGTAACGCCGGAAGAATTTCAATTGTGCGAACGGTTATGGAATGAATTTTCCTCAAAGGTTGAAGCCATACAGGTTCATGAGGGTGATGTGCAGGAAGATGTTGAAGGGAAAAGACCGTATTAATTGAGGAAGCGGGGGTTTTACTACTCCGCTTTCTTTTTTAACAGAGGAGAACCGACATGAAGATAAAAATTTATTACGGGAGAGATTGGGAAACAATCGAGGAATTAATCAATGCGTTCCTGATTAATAAGAAGCTTGTCGAGATTAAACAAAATGTTGTTAGGGCAGGAGTTTTTGACTCATATCACCTTCTTGTCATTACTGTCATTTATGAGGAAATTGTTAAATGATCGATCAGGCATTGATCTATGCCAAGCGCGGCTGGGCGGTATTTCCATGTAAAAACAAAATTCCTTTAACGGCTCATGGCTATAAAGACGCTTCGATTGACGAGGCGGTGATCAGGCAAATGTTCGCAAATCATAAAGACGTGAACATTGCCATTGCCACAGGCAAAGTGTCAGGAGTTTTTGTCGTTGATATTGATGTTAAAAACGACGCGCATGGAGATGAGTCGCTAGTTGATCTTGAACGGGAATTTGGACAACTACCTCATACAGTTGAGTCATTGACGTGGACTAAAGGCAGACACATTTTCTTTCAGTATCCGCAAGCAGGCGTTGGATGTAGAACGGGACTTAGGCCGGGCATTGATATTCGAGGTGACGGTGGTTATGTGATCGCCCCGCCAAGCATCATCGAAGGCAAATCATATGCATGGGAAGCATCGCATGACCCAGATGAAACGATGATCGTTGACGCCCCTGATTGGCTTATTGAATTGCTTAGTGAGAAACAACAGGCGGTTGATTTATCGGATGAAGGCGCAAAGATTACTGAAAACCGCAACGACACTCTTATGCACATGGGAGTCAAGATGCGCAAGATGGGTTTGGAATATCAGCAAATCGAAATGATGCTTCAGACAATTAACGCAAACCGCTGTGCACCGTCATTAGCAAAAAAAGAAGTGTCAGCAATTGCCAAGAGTGTTTCACGTTACGGCATTGAAAGTAGGAAGAAGTACTACGATCCCTTGACGGACGTCTGGAACGCCAAGATGTTTTTCGATAAATGCGGCGAGGACATCAAGTATTGCGACGCTTTAGGCGGCTGGTTTATTTGGGATGGGACGCGCTGGAAAAAAGACGATACGTTTCAGATTTTGCGGCTGGCGAAGAACACCGTCAAACAAATGTACCAGATGGCCAAGGTTAATAGCGACAAATTTCTTTTTAAGCACGCCGTTAAATGTGAAGGCGAGTCGCGCCTTAAGGCAATGATCAGTCTTGTTAGAAGCGAGGAGAAGATAGCGGTGGTGAATGATCAATTCGACAGTGATGTGTTCTTGCTTAATTGTTTAAACGGCACGCTCAATCTTCAGACGGGAGAATTAAAACCGCCCAGCAAGGACGACTATATCACTCGTCGGGTTGAGCTTAATTATAACAAGAACGCTGATTATCCAGAATGGCGGCGATTTTTAATGACGATATTTCAGGGTGATTTACAGCTTATCGAATTCATGCAGAAAGCTGTTGGTTATTCATTATCAGGATCAATCAAAGAGCAGTGCATCTTTATTTTGTATGGCGTTGGAATGAACGGCAAGTCTACGTTCTTAAAACATATCTTCCGAATGTTGGGTGATTACGCGCTTAATACGCCAGCGTCGACCTTGATGGAGAAATATAACGATTCCATTCCCAACGATGTGGCAAGGCTTAAAGGGATGAGATTTGTGACCGCGCTTGAATCCGGCAAATCAAAGGCGATGGCTGAGGCGCAAATCAAACAGTTGACGGGTGATGATCCGATATCGGCGCGGTTTTTGCATCGTGAGTATTTTGATTTCTTTGCGACGTTTAAGATTTTTTTTGCCACAAATCACAAACCAAACATATCGGGAACGGACAAAGGAATTTGGCGGCGTATTATTACCGTTCCATTTGAGAAGGTGATTTCGGCTAAAGAGTGCGATCCCAAGATGGATGAGAAATTGGTGCGTGAATATGAGGGCATTTTGAATTGGGCGATTGAGGGATTTCGATTGTGGCAAGCACATGGATTAGGCAGACCAGATAAAGTCACCGCGGCCACTAATGAATATCAAGAAGAATCAGATTTAATCGGTGGTTATTTGGATGAGCGGTGTGTCATAGGCGCAGATTTTAAAGTTCAGGCGAGTTTTATTTTAAAGGATATTCAGCAGTGGGCTAAGGATAACGGGCTTCGTTATGTGAATCGAAACGAGTTTATTGACTATATGAAGAAGAAAGGATTCAGGAAAGACAAGCTAACTTCCGGTGGAGATCGTGGAAATATTTTTTGGTTCGGGCTTGGGTTAAAGGCTGGCGATAATCAAAACAGGGGAGAAAGTGGAGAAGTTTTTAGTGATGTTTCAGAAAAAAGACCGTTTTGAGTGGAGAAAGCGGAGATTTGTGGAAGTTCAAAAATGCATTTTCCACGACAAAACAACCACAATTTAAATGGTTTAGGCAAAGCGTGGAGATAGAGGAGAAATATTCTCTCCTATATACATAAGTATCAAAAAAAATAATGAATATATATAGGGAAATTCCCCAGACAATTTCTCCTCCACTTTCTCCACGCAAGGAAAATATGGATAAGTTCGACAGTTTCAAAGTTTTGTTTAAAAGGTTTATTGATGGCACGCGCTGGATCAATGAGCGCATGGTTAAAGGTATCAATGTGGATAAAGACAAAGAGGATTTCAACCGAACGGTTGTTGAGCCGATGGATGCCCTATGGGCAGAGTTTACGGATGAGGGGAAAGACTACTGGCTTAAGGTAAGCGATGCGGTTCGCATCTTTAACGGAAGGATTGTTTAAATGGAAAAGGGTTTTCCGATTGTCTTGATCGTATTGGATTTATTAGCCGCATGTGTTTATGGATGGCAGGGCGATGTGCGTCATGCCGTCTATTGGTTGAGCGCGGCGGTGTTGACGATATGCGTGACGTTTTGATCGTCGGGTCCTTCCATGGGGGGTGGCGTATGCGGGTCGGCTGGCGGGCAGACAGTCAGTGATGTTAGGTTTTAAAAATGTCGTGTCGTGGTCGCAAGGCCAAAATGAGTTTTAGATCGGCAGAGGTATTCCTCGTCGGTAAAGTGACAAAAATTAGGAGGTTTTAGATGGCTATGATCAATGTAAAACCGGACATTCGGGATGTCCGGTTGTCCGATATCAAACCAGCGCCGTATAATCCGCGCGAGATCGCACCAGAGGCCCTATCGGGGTTACGTCAATCACTGGAAAAGTTTGGGATGGTGGACCTTTTGGTGGTTAACCGGCGCAACATGCACATCATCTCCGGTCATCAACGTTACAAGATATTACAGGCGGAAGGGGTAGAAAGCGTTACGGCCATTATGGTGGATGTCGATGAAGTTTCAGAAATGGCCATGAACGTTACGCTTAATTCGCAGGAGATCACCGGCCATTGGACAGCGGCTTTGATTCCGCTGTTAGAAAGATTAAGGACAGAAAACGCGGACGATTATCTTGCCCTTCGCATGAAAGAGTTACGTGAGGAAGTTTCAGAATTTGAAATTGAAAAAATAGGAAAGACTTTGCCGGATGATATCCCTGCCGCACCCAAAGAGGCGGTCACGAAATACGGCGACTTATGGATTTTGGGAGATCATCGGCTTCTTTGCGGCGATTCGACCAATGAGGAAGATGTCGTGCGTCTTATGGATGGGCAGAAGGCAAAGTTGTTTGCCACCGATCCACCCTATTGCGTGGATTACACAGGTGCTGATCGCCCTAATGGCGGCAAAGACTGGTCAAATGTTTATCGTGAGATTGATATTCCCGATGCCGTTGACTTCATGCGCAAGTTTTATACGGTCGGTCTCAAATACATTCATGAGGGTACGGCGTTGTATTTGTGGCATGCGTCAAGGCGGCGGTCTGATATCGAGGGGGTATGTAAAGAATTGGGTATTCTCATCCATCAAGAAATTGTTTGGGTGAAGCCGTGCGTCATTTTAACCTATTCGTTTTATTCCTGGCGGCATGAGCCGTGTCTCTTAATGTGGATTAAAGGTCAGAAGCCAGAATATAAGCCAAAGAATAAATCTATCGGTAGTGTATGGACGATTGATTATCTTAAGTCCGGTGACCCTTCAACGCCGGAGTATTATACCGATCTTTGGGAATTGGATTGGGAAGGGAAAAAAAGAAATTCTGGTCTTGAGCATCCAACTGTAAAACCAACGGAGGTGTTTGCGATCCCAATGCGTGTCCATACCACACCGGGAGATATTTGTTATGAGCCGTTTTGCGGATCAGGATCGCAGATCATTGCCGGTGAGCGTTTAAATCGGCGGGTCTTTGCGATGGAATTAGAGCCGATCTTTTGTGATGTTACCGTTAAACGCTGGACAGAATTTACGGGCAAGAAGGCCGTTTTGGAAAATGGCTGAGCAAAAACAAAACTTAGCGGAGATCGCCCGTAAGAAACGGCACCTGCATTTAATTGAAAAAATGCATAGCGGTAAGGCGTTGACCAAGCCGGAGATTACTGAGCTTGCCCAATTTGAGGCCGAGCCGTTATCCCCGACGGTTGTCAAGACGATGGAAGAAGTGGCCCGGGTGATGGGAGTCTCTTACCGCACCGTTCAGCGATGGAGGCAGGATGGTATGCCAACGACACAAGATGGTTTTTATGATCTGGATAAAGTCAAAGACTGGCATGCGGCGCGTAACGAGAAAGATGAACTTCAAGAAAGCAAAGAATACTGGGAGGAGCGGATTTTTAGTTACAAAGCTTCTTTGCTTGAGATGGATGTCAAGAAAGCCACCGGTGAGTTGGTGTCGAGAGAAGTTGTTGAGAAAGGCCGTATCTCAAGGATTATCGCGGTTAAAAGGGCGTTTCTCGCTTTGCCAAGAGTGTTGGCCCCGAGGCTTGCCATGAAGGAACCGAGGGAAATTGAGACTGAGTTGTATGAAGCCATTAGTGAAATTATTGATGAATTTTCCGGAGTGAATGATGATATTGAAAATGGACAAGGAAATTTGGAGCCCGAAGGAACGCCAGGCGTGGATGAGGCCGCGGCCGATAACAGTCAGCGAATGGGCGGATCAGTTCCGGATGCTCAATCCGGTGACATCGGCTGAACCCGGCCGCTGGAAAACCAGCCGCACGCCGTATCTCAAGGGCATCATGGATGCTTTTACCGATCCGCTTGTAGAAGAAATCACAATCATGGCGGCATCGCAGGTCGGCAAAACCGAGAGCATGTATAACATGCTCGGGTTTATCATCGATCAGGATCCTGGCCCTACTTTAATGGTCTTGCCAAGAGAGAACGATGCAAAGAGCATTTCCTACAACCGTGTTTTGCCGATGATTGAAGGATCGAAAGCATTGATGGTTCACATGACACCAATAGCTGATGATATTACGAGACTCGAATATCATCTGGATCGGATGATTCTCTATTTTGCCGGATCAAACAGTCCGGCGGATTTAGCGGGTCGGCCGATTCGTTATTTATTTCTTGATGAGGTGGATAAATACCCGAGGTTCTCGGGGCGAGAAGCTGATCCGATTAAGCTGGCCAGTGAACGCCAAAAAACATTTTGGAATAAAAAGACGGTGAAGGTTTCAACACCGACGACAAGAGATGGATATATCCACCGCGAATACGAAAAATCGGATCGACGTAAGTTTTATGTTCCCTGTCCGCAGTGCGGCAAATATCAGATTTTGGTATTCGGTCAGATTAAATGGCCAAAGGAAGAAAGATCGGCAGAGAAAATCAGAAATGAACGATTGGCCTGGTATGAATGTTTTTTCTGTCAGGGAAGAATCGAAGATTATCAAAAAGGGAAAATACTTTTACAAGGTCAATGGGTGCCGGACGGTTGTGAAATTGCGGATGACGGATCGATCAGAGGGGCCATAGTCAAGAGCAAACATCACGGGTTCTGGATCAATTCGTTGTATTCGCCATGGTTGACGTGGAGTGATGTCGCGGCAGAATTCTTAAAATCGAAAGATTACGTTGAGCTTTTAATGAACTTTGTCAATTCCTGGCTGGCCGAGGTGTGGGAGGAGAGAGTTGAAGAAACCAGTATCGATAAAATCAGGGCTCTTGCTGGTGAGCATGAAGAGGGAATGGTGCCGGAGGAGGCGATTCTCTTGACGGCTGGCGTGGATGTTCAGAAAGATCACTTTTACGCGACGATCCGGGCCTGGGGATACCAGCAAAGGTCATGGAACATTTTGGCCGTTCGCTTGGAAGAATGGGAGGATGTCATCCGGGTTCTGTTTAAAACGACGTATCCGTCAGAAGATGCCAATATTGAACCGTTCCCGGTACGATTGACCTGCATCGATACCGGTTATCGAACGTCCGAAGTTTACGAGATCTGTAGTGCCTGGCGGGATGTTGCCCGGCCAATCAAGGGGCGCAACCAGTTGGGAGGAATCCCCTATCGAATCAGTACAATCGAACGTTTCCCGGATTCCGGGGTCACAATTCCCGGCGGGCTGGCCTTGTGGTCTTTAGATACCAGTTATTTTAAGGATAAGGTGAGGAGGCTCATGCAAAATACTTCCTTGGATGGCCCGGGAGGTTGGTTTATTCATCGCAATCCTCCGGAAGAATATGTTAAGCAGCTTTGTTCGGAACATAAGGCCATTATCCGGGATAAAAAAACACGTCGAGCCCGGGAAGAATGGCGGCCGGTTAGCGCACATGCCGCGACACACTTTTGGGATTGTGAGATTTACAGTGCCGCAGCTGCCGAAATGTTACGGGTGTTTTATCTACAAGAAAATTCCGGACAGGTTATTCATCGGTCAGAGCAACACAAGAATTTCAGTTATAAAAACTGGATACCGCGAAAGCCTAATTGGAATAGACGTCATGGTTAAATGGATCAAGGCCAAAGGATGGTTAAGAGGATATCAATCCAGAAATCGAAACAATGTGGAGGCAAGTAAAGTTATTAAAGAATCCGAAGAGATAAGAAATGGAAATGGGGATATTGTCACGTTCACGCGTCCCAGGTGTCGAAAATGCGGGAACAAAGATAATCTGAAATGTTATGGTGCGTATGGAACGATTCGTTATTATCGCTGTCAATGTGGGCATGAGTTTAAGGCGATGGAGGAAGAATCATAAAAATCAATTTCAGCCAGGCTGAAACAGATTATTGACGAAGTAAATTAAGGTGATAGTTTTAAATCAAAGAAACATTTAGAGGGACGCCTCTAAGTGTGAAAAGAAGCGGCATTCGGGTGCCCGAACACCTGTTTGCCGCTTTTTTATTTTTTAAAGGAGATCACTTGAGGAAATTATTTTTAATCATCTTTTTATTCCTTTTCACCGTAATTCCATCCTTAGTCCAAGCGGCCACAGGAACCATTCTCCTTCCCGTCCAGGCGGCGAAATTACCCGCCTCTAATCCCGCTCGTATCGATGGCGGACAGAATCGATGGTATTTGTTATTCGACGCCGCTACTTCCCAAAGCGGGCAATGGCAGTTTCGATTGCCCGCAAATTATTCTTCAGGACTCACCGCGAAAATCCAATATGCCATGGCCTCGGCGACTAGCGGCAATGTGATTTTTAGAGTCTCTGTGATGGCGGTGAGCGACGGTGATGCGGCGGATGTGGAAACCGATAGTTTTGCCACGGCCAATACGAGTGCCACCACAACCGTCCCCGGGACCGCCGGGTATATGGATGAGATCAGTGTATCGTTAACGAATGATGATGGAGCCGCGGCTGGAGATTTAATCATTATCAAATTGGATCGTGATGCGGCGACTGATTCAGCCACCGGCGATGCCGAAGTGTTTAATGTTGTTCTTGAGTTTACATCCATTTAAAAACAGGAGGGCTCCATGGCCTATAAAGTAAAAATTACCGCCATCACTCAAAATTTAGAAAAGATAACGATCAATTATCAGATTTTGGGACATGCCGATCAAATCATCGCTGACGCTCAGACGTTGAGTTTAAACGGAAGCGAAAAGTTTTCATTAACGGAAGTGAAGGGCAATCTGTTGGAGAAGGCGAGGAGAATGCAGAATGCGGAAAGTGTTGTGGTGTCTATGCAGACTTTTGTCGGTCAGTCTATTACTGTGGACTAATGTCTGCTTTGCCGGAATAGATTTCGATGGGGTGGATGACTTTGTCAATGTCAGTTCAGTCTGGAATGCCACGCAAGATTATTCGATTTTTATTGTCGCCAGGAAAGAAGAGGCCAACCGAACCCAAGGAGTTTACGCCAACACGCAGAGTTGGGGTGATTTTGGAATTGCCTGCACCTCGGGAAATATTCTCAGACACTCCACGTTTGGGTATGCCGACCATGATTCGAATATCACCTGGAATATCAATAAGTGGGTCGCCATCGTCATTACGGGGGATAAAGGCAATAGTTCGAGTGGTCTGACCTTTTATTATCGTGAATTAGATTCCAGTACGATCACCACGTATAACCGAAGCTGGGATGATCGTGGGGATACAAAAACTGTTGCTGGTTATATCGGCCGAAATCAATTCGGTGAATATTTCAATGGTCAGATCGCGGAAGTGTGCATTTGGGGCAATCGTCTTTTGATGGACGCCCAGGCCAGACAATTACTTTCTTCGTACTCGAAGGGATTTGCCCGGCAGATGTATCCGGCGGATATCAAAGAATATTGGTTATTGGATGATCAGCCAGATGGCACCAGCGGCGACGGCGATACGTTTAAAGATATTAGCGGCAATGGCAAAAATGGGACAGGGGATAACGGAGGCAACAACACGGGATTAGCGATGGCCGCTGAGCAGGTATTAAGTTATCCGGATTTTGTTCAGTTTGTGAATTACAACACCGTCGTTGCGGCCGCAGATGTTTATTCCGGTCGGGGAGTTGGCCGCGGTGTGGGCAGAGGAATCATGCGATGATCAAAAGAGTTTTATTGATGGCTTTATTATTTTTGATGGGATGTAGTGAAGTCTCGTATGCCCTCGAGATTATCCGCCAGAAAAACACCGCGACAAAGATTGTCTTCCCGATGATTGATGCCGATGGAGATACGGTAACAGGCGCGACTGGTCTCGACAGCGAGGAAAGCCATTGGGATAATTCTACGAATCCCAGTTCATTTGCCGATCTAACCAATGAAGCCACGGAGATCGGTACAACTGGGATTTATTATTTAAGTTTGACTTCCGGCGAAATGAATCAGGATTACGTGGCCATTCAGGTCAAGACCACGAGTAGTGGAGGAAAAACTCAACACATTTTGCTTCGAACTGTAGTCGGTGATCCCAGGAACATGGCGACTGTCACAACCGGCGGAAATTCAATCGATGTCACCTCAACGGGTGAAGTGGGACTGGATTTAAGTAATGTCAACGGGACACTCGATGCGAGTGAAATCGGCACAGACGCCATCACCTCAGCAAAGATAGGAGCCGATGCCATCGGTTCTTCTGAAATCGCCGCGGATGCGATTGGTGCGTCGGAAATTGCCGCTTCAGCAATTACCTCAAGTGAGTTTGCCCAGAGCGCGGCTGATTTGGTGTGGTCCTCCACAACAAGATCATTAACGGACAAAGATGGGTTTCGATTATCCGCGACGGGTGTGGATGATATCTGGGATGAATCCCAAGGCGGACATGTGACGGCCGGGACTTTTGGAAAATATCTGGATGAATCAATTTCTGGCCTCGATGACAATCCCTGGGATAACGCCACAAGAACGATCACCGGAGGAACCATTGATACCAACAACGATAAGAGTGGGTACCGTTTAAGCGCGACGGGTGTCGATGATATCTGGGATGAATCCCAAAGCGGTCACACCACGACCGGTACGTTCGGCAAATATCTCGATGAGGCGATCTCGGGAATTGATGATAACCCCTGGGATAACGGGACCAGGACATTAACTTCCAACGCGAATTTTAACGATCCGACAGCGGCGACAATCGCGGATGCGGTGTGGGATGAGTTAAGAGCGGATCACACCATCTCCGGAAGTTTTGGTCAGGGAGTGGCCTCGGTCCAGGGGAATGTTACCGGCTCCGTCAATTCGGTAACAAGTGCCGTGACCGTAGGTACGAACAATGACAAAACCGGATATCGATTAAGCGCGACTGGCGTGGATGATATTTGGGATGAAGTTCAAAGCGGGCATGTGACAGCGGGCACGTTTGGTAAATATCTCGATATTCAGGTTTCGAGCATAAGTGGGGGAAGTTGTCCGACGGTCGGTCAAATAGCCGATCAGGTCTGGGATGAAGCAATAGCGGATCACTTAACCTCGGGGACAACCGGCAATAAATTAAACGCGGCCGGTAACGCTGGAGATCCGTGGAATACATCATTGCCGGGTTCGTATGCCAGTGGAACTGCCGGAAAAATTCTATCGAATATCAACGATTCGACCGATGGCGATAAAGAGGGTTCGAGTTATACCGGCATCGAGAACACGATCCGTCAGAACAGGTGAGGTATGGATTATATCCAAATCAATCAAGCATTCACGGCGACCATCGATTTACCGGATTCGATTAGCACAGATACTGTCAAGTACAAGATTTACAAGGCTGGTGACGGTTCGATCTTTGCCCAGGGCAATGCAACTTATATTGCAGGTATTCATTGGAAAGTGACGTTTACACCCAATATTCAGGATGTGTTCATCGTTGAAGTATGGAATGAGACCCGGGCCATTGATGTTATTTATTCTCGAGAATTTCAAGCGGTCAGTAGTACGACATTATCACAGCCAATAGAGGATGATTCTTCCACCCCGACCGCCAGTGAATTGCTGGTGTTGATTGATAAGGCGATTAGAACAAGGTTAGCGGGTGGAGCCGTGCAATCGTATGCAATCGCAGGAAGAAATTTGCAGTACATGACTTTAACCGAATTAAGGCAGTTGAAAAATGAGTTGCAACAACAAATCGCCGCGGAGGGCGGCGGTGCCAGGAATTATGTTTCATTTACTAAACCACGTTAACCATGACAAAAAATAAAAATAGACCGGGGTTGATTGAGCGATTCAGTTCCGGATTAGATCGTCTTATCGGCGTTTTTTCTCCAGAAGCGGAATTGAAGAGGCGAATGTTTCGCTTTGCCAATAACTATGCCTTAAAGGGTAGTTATGCTGGTGCCAGCCGCGACCGATTGCGCTCTTCGTGGATTCCCTATGGCGGATCGGCCGATGAAGATTTATTGCCGGACTTAAATGATTTACGTGAACGCAGTCGTGACCTGGCCAGAAACGACGGCGTGGCCAGTGGAATTATCTCGAGCATGGTATCGAATGTTGTTGGGCATGGTATCGTTCCACAGTGCCAGCTTGATAAAGAAAAAATAAATTTGTCCGACGATCAGGCTGAAAAATTCCAAAAAGATATTGAAAGCGCCTGGGAATTGTGGGGCCCGTTTGCCGATACGGCCGGACGGATGAGTTTCTGGGAGATTCAGCAGTTGGTGCAGTCGCAGGTTCTCATCAACGGCGAGGCGATTATTATTCGTGAGATGGTGGATGAATCCTGGCGGCCGTATTCGTTGGCGTTTAATGTCATCGAGTCTGATCGGATGGATACCCCGTCGGATAAAAGGTCGGATAGAAGCATTCGTCGCGGTGTTGAGATTGGTTCACGCGGAGAACCGCTGGCGTATTGGATTTGTAAGACTCATCCCGGCGATGTCACATATACGAAACGTCATCCTGAGGCAAAAGAATACGTGCGATTTCCTGTGCGCAATCCGTACGGGCAATTAAACGTTTTGCATTTGTATTGGGTCAAGCGGCCTGGCCAGACCAGAGGAGAACCTTTTTTCTCACCGGTACTTTTGCGGTTTCGCGACTTGGCAGATTACATGGAAGCGGAACTCGTGTCGGCGCGTGTGGCCGCGTGTTTTTCTGTATTTATCAAAAAAACCAACGCCTACACTGCGGCGTTAAAAATGGCGAAGGACACTCAAAATGAAAAACGTATTGAAGAACTTGAGCCGGGCTTCATTGATTACTTAGGTCCAGATGAAGATATCTCGGTGGTCAATCCCAACCGACCTGGCGCCCAGTTCGATCCGTTTGTGGACAAGGTGATTCGTTTTATCGGAGCGGGTTTGAATTTGCCGTATGAGTTAGTGATGAAAGATTTTTCGAAATCCAATTATTCCAGTGCCCGGGCCGCCATTCTTGAGGCGAGAAAATATTTTAAATCCATGCAGGTGTGGACCGCCCAGAAATTGTGTCAACCGATCTGGGAACTGTTTTCCGAAGAGGCTTTTTTACGAGGATATATTGAGGCACCCGACTTTTATCAATCCAGGTCATATTACTGCCGGGCGAAATGGATAGCTCCGGGGTGGGGATATATCGACCCAGAGAAAGAAATCAATGCCTCGATTGCTTCGATTCGAAACAATCTCTCAACGCACGCCGATGAAATCGCGGCGCATGGAAAAGACTGGGAAGATGTCTTCGAGCAGTTAGGTCGTGAAAAGAAAAAGCGAGAAGAATTGGGATTGCCGGATGGCGAGGGTGGCCGGATCACTTTGACGGCGACGAAGGAAAATAAGAAGAAGTCAGGAGATGAGAATGTCCAAGAAGATTAATGAGTTTGTTTTGTTGCGGCCTTGGGCAATGAAGCAGGAAACCTTACTTGCCATGAGCCAGATCATTGAGCGCCATTTACGCGGTGAGAAACTTTCTGAAAGTGAAATTGCCGCTCGCATCGGCAAGGATAAGCGTGAGCCGACGGAATATGACGTTGTAGGCAATGTGGCCGTTATTCCCGTTTACGGCATCATCGCCAAGCGGGCGAATCTGGTCGGAGGGATATCTCAACCGCAAGGGACATCCGTTGAACAGATCCAGAAAGATTTTCTGGCGGCCGTGGATGATCCGGCAGTAAGCACGGTACTTTTGGATATTGACAGTCCGGGGGGAAGTGTTGGCGGTGTGTCCGAGCTTGCGGATTTAATTTACGCTTCGAGAGGTAAGAAAAGAATCATTGCGTTTGCCAACGGGCAAATGGATTCCGCGGCTTATTGGATAGGTTCTTCAGCTGATGAAATTTTTGCCTCTAATAGCGCGGAGATCGGGTCTATTGGTGTTTACACCATCTTGAGTGATTATTCGGTCTGGTACCACAACGAGGGAATCAAGAAACAAATCATTAAGGCCGGGAAATTCAAAGCCGCCGGGGATCCGTCAAAACCTTTAACGGATGATGAGAAGGCAATCATTCAAGAAGAGATCGATTCTTACTACGAACTTTTTGTCGATGCCGTGGCTCGTAATCGTTCTATCAATCGTGGGGATGTATTGGCTTTAGCCGACGGGCGTGTTTATATCGGTAAAAAAGCTTTGGATGCCGGATTAATTGACGATGTGCGAACCTTTGAATCATTTTTCTCTGTTGTGAATGTTGGAAAAAATAAATCAACGCTTAAGACAACCGTCCCTCAGAGGGACGATGACATAAATTTAAGCCAAACCAAAACAAGTGAGGAGGATAAATCGATGGGAGAACTAACGGTTGAGAAACTCAAAGCCGAGAATAAACCTTTGGCTGATGCGCTGATGTCCGAGGGAAAAGCCGCCGGTCTTGAAGAAGGAAAAAGTCAGGGCCGCCAGGAAGCTCTAAACGAAGAGAAGGCTCGTGTGGCCGGAATTATCGGGGCAACAGCGTCTGGCGCGGAAAAACTGGCACTTGAGGCGATCAAGGACGGAAGCACGTCCGAGGCGTTTAAGGACAAATTACTCAAAGCCATGCAGGATGGGACCATTAAATCCGTCGGGCCGGATAATCCGGATGCCCGGGATGCGACGGACAAAGCCAAACAGGACGATGCGCAAGGCAAAAATCATCTGGAACGTGCCAGGGCATACCAGAAAGAGCATAAATGTTCTTTAGCGGTCGCGCTTCAGGAAACAGCATCCAAAAGGACAAAGTAAAGAATAAACAATTTTTATAGAGGAGGGTTTGTCAATGTCTCAACAAACAGAAGGAGCATTAAAGACGTTTCAGGCCGGGGCCGATTTGGAAGCGTACCGTCGTGTAAAACTTTCCAGCGGCAAAGTCGTTTATGCCGGTTCTGGTGAAGAATTTATCGGTGTGACTCAGGATAAAGTTTTAAACGGTGAGAATGTGACCGTGGCGTTACGTTCGCATGCGAGGACCTACAAGATGACAGCGGCCGGGTCCATTAGTGCCGATGCGGTGGTGTATGGAGCGGCTAACGGAAAGGTTCAAGGGTCTGCTTCTGGGACATCCCAGGGTACAGCTCTGGAAGCGGCCACAGCCGACGGAGATATTATCGAGGTCATTTTAAACAATGGTTCGGGGGCAGCCATCAACGGAGCCGCGACAACCGTTGAGGCCGAAGACGGCAATGGTTCTGTTCCCATCATCTTTGCCAAGCAAGGAATTACGGATGCGACGACCGATGTCAACATCGTGACCACAGCACCGTATAAATTTCGGATTATCGATTGGTGGATTGTCTCAAGAGATACAACAGCTGCCAATGTGAAAATCAAGAATGGTTCAAACGATGCGTCGGCTGTTGTGGCCAAAGGCACAACCGATGATGCCATCGTTCGCGGTGGAACGATCGTGGAAGCACAGAGGGATGTTGCCGCAGCCGGGGCGCTTAAGGTCAATGCTAGCGCAGCCGCGGCCTTCGATGTTTTCGTTAAAGTGATTAAAGTAGCTTAACCAAAATTTTAAGAGGAGGATTCTCACATGGGAGTTGATTATCAAGGAACCAGGGCTAAACCTCGTCTGGATTTGGGCGCGGCCATGATGGAGTATATTCAAAACGAAAGTGATTTTATCGGGACCAAGCTTTTTCCAATCTTCAAAACGCCGTTGAAAGGCGCGTCGTTCTCGGCGATCACCAGGGAATCGACCACGCAAACGCCTGATACGAAAAGAGGGCCCAAAGGAAATTACAATCGGGGCAGTATCGGGGCCAAGGACGTGCCGTATGACTGCAAAGAAAATGGTTTTGAAATGCCTCTGGGTGATGTGGAGCGCAAGTTGTATCAAACCGATTTCGACGCGGAGTTTGCGGTATCCAAGGCCGCCATGGATATCGTGATGCGTAATCAGGAAATCCGTATTGCGGCCAAGGCCTTCGATACGGCTGTGTTTACCGGAGCCGCTCTTATCACCGACGTCTCGAGTTCGAATGCCTGGAGTGATGCCACCAAGAACATCGGCAAAACTGTCCGAGACGGCAAGGAAAAAGTCCGTCAGAACTGCGGAATGATGCCCAACACTTTGGTCATGAGCCACACGAATCTCATCAGGTGTCTGGATAACAACGGCATCAATGATTCGGTGAAATATACCGCTCGTCCGACGGAAGCCGAGTTGATCAATGCTTTGAAGGATCTTTTCGGCATGAAATATGTCTTGATCGGCAATGCCGTCAAGAATTCAGCCAAAGAGGGACAGAGTTTTACGGGAGCTGATATCTGGTCGTCGACGTATGTCATGCTGGCCTTAGTGGCGGAAGATGGTCAAGACTTAACACAGCCCTCCATTGGTCGGACGATGCTCTGGACTGAAGATTCACCGGAAAACGTCTTAGTCGAAGAGTACCGCGACGAAACCGTCCGCGGCGATGTGTTCCGATCAAGGCAACATACCGATGAGTTGTTGATTGATAAGTATTTTGCTCATCTTCTAAAGGTTGTTTAAGCGTAATCAAAAAGTGAAAAGGATTCCCGGGGTCATGCGGCCCCGGGAGTTTGTCAGCCATGACCTTTAAACAACAACTCAAAAATGACGCGCTCAATACGTTCCTGAACTTTAATGAGTTCGCGGAATCAGTTGTCTACACGCCCAAAGGCGGGACGGCTAAAACGATTAAGGCCGTTGTCGAAAGACAGCGGCTTAATCCCGCGGATGAAACATCGAATCGCGTCTTGATAAATCAGGTCCAGATTTTTATTGCCAAAGATGCGACGTATGGAGTCGGTTCCATATCCAAGGATGGCGACCTGTGTTTAGTTGCCGATCAACCGGGCGGTATAGATCGTAGTTACCGTGTGAAAGATATTCTTGGGTCAGACGATGGAATCTGGCATTTGCTTTTGCAGAGGTGAGAATGCGGTTCATCATCAAAGTCGAAAGTGATGAGTTACAGCGGCGCTTAGAGAAGGCGCCCATACGGGTTAAGAAAGTCCTGGCTGATGGGCTTGATCACGCGACGAGAAGTTTCATGAAGACTTTTTTTAAAGAGCGCCTGCAGGGACCGCCCGGTATCAAACACAACCCCCGAGGAATATTTCATCGTTTCAGAAGGGCCGTGATCGTCAAAGGCAAAGCGGTATTCTTAACACAAACTGCTTCATCGGATTCGACTATCAAATCCATTGCCAATTCCGCTAAAGACCCCATGAATATGACCGTTGAGATTTATTCTAAATCACGCGTGGCGGGAATCCATGAACGCGGCGGGTCAATTAACACAGGCAAGCCCATGCCGATACCGTTATCAGAAGCGGCCAAAAGTTTATTGAGAAACAGAATCAGTCTTCAAGAACTTTCCCCCATCCATATTAACGGCAAACTTTTCTTAGCTAGGACGAAGGGAAGAGAAAAGCCGGAGTTACTCTTTATCTTAAAGCGCGGGATTAGAATCCGTCCGCGTTTGGGATTTTATCAGACGTGGGCAGAGCATCAAACGAGGCGCGGTGAGATTATGGACAAGGCGATGGACAAAGCCTTCAATAAACTTATTTGATAAATGGCCGATACGATCAGAGAAAAAATTGTTAAGAATTTAAAAACTACGCTCGAGGGAATCACGACGGCCAATGGTTACAACAATGAGGTGGGGAGTGTTCAGCGCTGGGACAAGCGTGGCAACGAAACAGCACAACAGAATATTACGATCGTTATTTACCCGGGACCGGAAACAAAACTTCCTCAGCCCAATCCACTGTTCAGCTGTCGGTTGCCGTTAATGCTTGAGGTCTGGGTTATCCAGGATGAGGACGATACTTTATCGACGGACGAACGGTTGAACAGTATTTTGGGGGATATTGAAAAGGCGCTGATGGTTGATATAAAACGCGGGGGAAACGCTGAAGATACGGATATCAACGGAAACGAACAGTTTTTGACAATCGAGGGCCAGCCCAACGCCGGCCTGACGGTTGATATTGAGGTTAAATACCGTCACAAACAAACTGACCCGGAACAGATCGGGTGAGGGAGGATAACTGATGTTAGCACGTCTAAGAAATATCGCTGGAAAGATCGAGGGTAGCGAGGGAGTTATCGAAACTCTGGCGGCCACTGATGCCAAGACGTTTGTTTATAACCAAAAGGTTGATCTCAGTCCTGAAATATTTTCCCGTAATCTTGAGAAAAATTTCTTCGGCGATCTGGCCCATCTAGTCGGAAAACGGCCTGGCAAAATGTCCTTTGATTGTGAAGTGAAAGGATCGGGTGTCTTAACGACCGCACCCGATTGGTGGAGATATGTCCAGGCCTGTGGGGCTTCGTCAAATACCTTAAAGTCGATCAGCATTGGTAGTATTACCAATGGTCCTTTTTTGCATGGAGAGACGATCACCGGCGGAACGTCGACCGCGACGGGCAAGGTCATCAAGGTGACTACGAATGGCGCCAGTGCGATTCTAGTTGTTGTTTTGACCGGAACGTTTCAAAGTGGTGAGACAATCACCGGTGGCACGAGCGGTGCAACGGCTACGACGTCGTCGACCGCGACCAATGCTGGTATGGTTCTTCTTCCTATTACCGCATCTGTCCCAAGTCTGACGTTAGGCGGTTATCAGGATGGGATCCGCAAATACATTAAAGGTGCCCGGGGATCAGGGCGTTTCAAATTTAAGACCGGTGACCCGACATTATTCAGCCCTGAATTTATGGGCGTTGAGGCGGGAGTGACGGACAATTCTATTTTTTCTGGAATCGTTCCGGAAAGTATTTTACCGCCGGTTTTCTTAAACGCCACCATGACCGCCGATGGGGTAGCGGCCAAGATCAGTGAAATGGACATCGACCTGGGCGTTATCCTTGGGATGCGCACGGCTCCGGCCGATAACCGCGGTATTCTCTGTTATTCAGTGACCGATCGCAAATCTTCCGGTTCATTCGATCCGGAAATGGTCCTTGTGGCCACCCACGACTTTTTCGGAAAGCTATTTGCCGGAACGACCATGGAGTTGATTGCCAAATGGGGATCTGGCACGGGGGCGGTATTAACGTTTTACGCGCCTGCGATTCAGTATATTTCCGTCGGTGATGAAGAGCGTGATGGAATAGCTACAGCCCCATGTAATTTCCGCCTGACCAGTAATTTAGGCATCGGGAACGACGACTGGGCTTTAATTCAGACTTCAACGTAATCTTCTAACTCGGGGAGGTTTTCAATGTACACAGGAATCAATATCAATTCTATCGTTAATTACAAAGACCCCGGGGATTCGGATCCAAATAATCCGACGATTTTTAAGATCGGAGCGTTGGATTCGTTTATCAAGACGTTTATCGAGGATAAGACCACAGAATTCGATTTTGACGAGAATGATCCCAACGATAACGGCAAAATGCGGATCAATATCGGGATGCGGAACCTGATGAAAGTTAAATTCGGATTGAAGGGATTGGAGAATTTTATCGACCCGGCAACAGGCGCGGCATTACAGCTTCAGCTTCAGAAATTCACCATTAGCGGGTTATCTTATGACGTTGTTCCAGATTCCGTTCTGGCGATTCTCCCGAAATCTGTCTTTATAGGACTTGCCGGTGCCATCGACCGGCTGGGGTCATTAAGCCAGGATGAAAAAAAAATTTAAGTTTAGCCGTTCGATTCTTAAATTCAGAGGCGAAGAATCAATGTCACAAGATTCGTACCGGCGTATCGGCTGAGTGTGATGAAGATTGTAATACCGGTATTTGGAATTTAGGAGGCATGCGGATCACGGGATGTCCACTCAAGAAGATCACAAACAAAAGTTTCGTCTACGTAAACTTGTATCATTTCTATAAACGCCGGGAATATCCCAATCCCGGCGAATGGTTTCGCCAGCCTTTGAAATACTTAGCGGCGATGAAACACATCGAATTTATCATCGAGAAAAACGAACAAGAGGAATATCGCAATGCCAGGCAGGGAATTAGAGGTAAAGGCACAGCTCAGAGATGAAATCACGGGCAAGCTAAACACAATCCGTGACTCCGTGCGTAGTTTTACTAAGACCAGTAACGACATGCTCAAGCCCTGGGTGCAAATGCAGCAAACTTTTATGCGTTGGGCCAGGGTGGCGGCTATCCCTACGGCCGCTTTTTTTGTGATGAAAAAGGCGATGAATGATACCTGGCGCGAGATGAACGAGCTGGACCGCCAGGCCATCAAGCTGGGGACAACCACCGAAGAGTTATCGAAGAAAATCTACGGCTTTAACATAGCGACGCCAGAGGCGCGTATCTCGCAAGGGTTCTTCGCAAAACTGGGCCAGGAGTTAAAAAGTGATTTGCAGTTCTGGAAGAGCGCTTTTACCGATTCCGTCGGCGGGATTATTTCCTCTTCCCGGGCCGCGCAGTTGTCGGGAGAAATCGAGCATTTCCAGGCGCAGAGGCTCGGGCGTCCGCTCACTTACGATGAGCGGATGAATATTGCTCAACATACGAGAAGCTTAGCGCAAAAACAACTTTTGTCTGAATCAGAATCGGTAAAAAAAAATTCTCCGGCGGCATTGGCCGCTTCAGAGGAGGTTGTTAATAAAATCAATCAACTCACCTTAAGCAATTATGAATTTAAAAAGAAGATTTTTGATCAGGAAATATCTCTGTATCGATTAACGGGTGTTGAAGAAGGTCGACTGATGGAATATAAAGCCGCTTTTGAAAAGAATTCAGAGCGAGAGAAGTTCGTCGAGATCAAGAAGCTTCAGGCCCAGTCCTTACAGGCCAAAGGGGAAACGCTGGCCGCCCAGGATTTGATGGATGAGGGCGCCTTAGAAGAGTTCAAACGTAAGTGGGGTGAGGATGGAGAGGCTGTCGAAGCCTTTAAAGCCGCTCAGGAGGCCATGAAGAGAGAGAAAACGCCTTTTATTCAGATGGCAAAGAATATCGGCGCGGCCATGTCGGACGCATTGGGAAATATTTTTGTCGATGGGATTACGAATAAGTTTAAGTCGGCCCGGGAAATTTTTTCTGATTTCGGCCGGTCGATTTTAAAGATGCTGGCTGATCTGGCGGCACAGTATTTAATCAGCTCGACTTTGGGAAGTATTTGGTCTCCGTTTAACATTCTTGGTTTATCGAGAAAACATAGCGGAGGGATTATCCGGGCACACTCCGGTCTGGCTGTTGATGAGGTCCCAATCATTGCCCAATCCGGGGAAGGAGTTTTGTCCCGCCGAGGAATGTCAGCCTTGGGCCGGTCAAATTTTGACCGACTGAACCATGGTGAGTCCATTGGGGGAGGGAATGTCAACATCCAGCCTGTCCTGGTCATTCACGCCTGGGATGCCAGTGACATTATGCGCCACCAAAAAGAGATTGAAGGCATGATGGTCAACTCTATCGTCCGCAATTCGTCAGTTCGCGAGGTCATAAAGAAATATGGCTGATTTTCCTTACGTCGCTGATTTTAATTGGAAGGCAAAACCGTCTTACGGCGTTTTGCGGTCCAAGTTTGAAAATGGCGTTGAACAAAGACGCCTCAAGCGCGGCGTGAATTTAAGGACGTTTGAACTTGTTTTTAACAACCGGAATGCAGTGGAAATGGATGCTGTCCTTGATTTCTTTGACAGCAAATATGAATCCCTTACGGCGTTTTCAATATTCATCAATGGCGAAGATGTAACAGGAATTATTGTCGAAGGTACATTTAATCATGGGCGGTCCGGGCCTAATTCTTATGACTATAACTTTCGCTTTGAGGAGGTTCTTGCGTGAGAGACGTTAACGCCGCATTTACTGCTGAGAAAAACAAGCGCGTCAATAAGCCCATTCATCTTTACATCATCGAGGATTATAACGGCGCGGGTGGGATCTTGCGGTTTGCCGAACACGCCTCCAACGTCACTTTTGCCGGACAGACGTATACCAAATTTCCCATCAAATTTAATTCCGTTAATGAAAACAACCGTGGGCAGATCGATTCGGTCCAGATTGTCTTGGCGAATGTCTCCCGGCTGATTCAGTCGTACTTAGAGGATTTTGATTTTCGCGGCAAGAAGGTCACTATCCGCACGGTCTGGGAAGATGAAATTGCCGTCGCTGATGCGTACATGGATGACGTTTATTACATCGATTCCTATGAGGCGGACCAGGACAACGTTGTGTTTACGTTGGCGAGCAAACTGGATGTGCTTGATGTCCAGTTGCCCCGCCGGGCTTATTCCCGCAACTTTTGCGGCTGGCGTTTTAAGGGAGCAGAGTGCGCTTATGCCGGTGCCGAGAGTACATGCAACAAGACCAAACAGCGCTGTAAAGAGTTAAATAATTTTCAACGATTCGGAGGATTCCCATCGATACCATCGAACAGACAATTTGTCGGGTGACACCAAAAGATATTATTAACAAATATTTGGGCGTCCCATTTAAGCACATGGGCCGTGATCCAAGAACCGGACTGGACTGCTGGGGTTTGATCAAATGTATTTACACGGATGCTGGGATTGACCTCTTTGATTTGGAATCGTATGAAATCCATTTTGCGTTATTGGGCAAAAATTATTTCATTGAGAATTACTCGAGGCAATGGGCAAGAGTCGAATCCCCACAGTTTATGGACGTTGTTTTGTTCCGGACCAAGGGGAATGTCGTTAATCATGCCGGTTTGGTTTTAAACGAATCGCGGTTTATTCACACCGGACCTTCGAAACTTGGCGTGATCGTTTCACGTTTAGGTGAGTTGAGTATTTTTCAACGAACAGCGGGATTTTATCGATACAAACATGATCAAAATAAAATATTATCCGATACGGTTTGACCAGTCCGGCAAGGTCGAGAAAGCATTTGAATTCTCGCGTAATTTCCAACTGCGTGATTATTTGGATTCATTCAAAGAAATTCCACAAATTAATTTTACCGAATTTGACATCATTGTTTCCGGGAAGGTCGTTAAGGACTTCAATGAATTTGTGAACGATGGTGATGAAATCATCGTAACGCCAAAGATCGGAGATCCGGGAACAATTTTCGGAGTTATTGCGACAGTGGCCACGGCATTAGGAGCTTCGGCAACAACCGCGGCCACGATCGCGGCCATCGGCACGGTTCTGGCCGTTGGCGCAACATTAGCGGCCATTGGCTATTCGATTTATTCGGCATTTCAAAGACCGAGTTTACCCGGGTTTGGTGGTATCTCCGGAGGTGGTGGTCTTGATGAAGGATCTCCGACGTACGGATGGGAAGGGGGCCGGACGCTCAGTGACGTTAACGTCCCGGTTCCCATTATCTACGGCCGTCATAAAGTTTATGGTAATGTGATCAACGAGTACATTCATTCCGATGGCGATAAGCATTTCTTAAATATGCTGGTCGCCTTGGGAGAGGGTGAGATTAATTCAATCAGCGATTTAAAACTGAATGACAATCCCATTGCCAATTTTCAAGGGGTGAGTTTCGTTTCCCGCATGGGAACAAATAATCAGACGATCATTCCCAATTTTGAAGACCTTCACAACTTAATCGACGTTAACGTCCAACTGCTTAAAAATAATGCGTATGTTTATACGACCATCGATAATGACGTTGAAGCATTCGAGATTAGGTTTGTTTTGCCGTCAGGATTATTTCAACAGAATGCGGACAATGGAGAAATCGTGAGCTGGTCGGTAACGTACCGGGTTGAGTATAAATTAACGACTTCCGGCACGTGGATTGATTTAGGTTTAATGTCCATCACCGATAAAAGGCGAGCGTCATTCTTTCGGGTATTCCGCAAAGACGGTTTAACGGCCGGTAAATACGATATCCGCGTCACAAAAACTTCCGACGACTCAACACTTTCTCCAGCCAGGACAGGGGATTTCTATTTGTCCCAAATCGATGAAATTAAAACGGATGATCTGATTTATCCCAACACAGCTTTGGTCGCCATCGAGGCGTTGGCTTATGAACAGCTTAACGGACGTCGGCCAAAGTTTTCATGCATTGTGGAAGGAAAGAAAATTTCTATCCCTAAGGTGATGAACGGCGGCAATGAGGTTGATTGGGAGGATTATTACTGGGACCAGGCTTCCGGTCAGTACAAATTATTTTCCGGCGGAACGGTATTAAGCTGGGACGGTTCAACGTATGTCGATAAATTCAGCGCGAATCCGGTCTGGTGTTTTAAAAATTTAATCACGAAGACCCGTTACGGCCTGGGTGAGTTTATTTCCTCGAGCTTGCTCGACAATACTCTCATGCTCGAGCTTTCCCGGTATTGCGAGGAAAAAGTCCCGGATGGAAACGGCGGATTTGAGAAGCGATTCAGGTTGGATGTCGTCATCGATAGTTTTACGAAATCATTGGATCTGATTCAGCAGTTGGCCGCGACGTTTAACGCGTTTCAGTATTATTCGGCTGGTACGGTTAAATTGGGGATTGATAAAGAGGAGACACCGGTTCAAATCTTTGGGATGGGGAATATTATCGAGAACTCATTTCGGCAGATTTGGAAGTCGGTCAAAGATATTCCCAATGAGGTGGAGGTGCAGTTTCTCGATCACGATAAAGATTATGAGCAGGAGACGATTTCGTTACGTGATGAGACCGCCTTAAACAGCGGGGACCCGGTACGAACCCATCGGATCAGACTTTATTGCACCGGGGTTGCTCAGGTCTTAAGGGTGGCACGGTATGCTCTTAACGTTGCCAAGAATGTTACGCGCAGCTGTTTTTTCCGTGCCGGCATTGATGCGATCGCCTGTCAGGTCGGCGATTTGATCGGAGTTTCTCATGATGTCCCGCAGTGGGGTTTTAGCGGCCGGGTGAAGGCAAATTCCACAACGACGCTGGTTAAGTTGGACCGTGAAGTGATTATCGAAAATGGCAAGACGTATAAAATTCAAATCAGATTTGCCGATGATACCGTTGAGGAAAGGACAGTTTCATCGGCACCGGGGACTTACACTCAGGTTCAGGTCTCAAGCGCGTTTTCTCAAGTCCCGGCCGATTACGATGTCTATTCCTTCGGAGAGACGAATATCGTCACCAAACCTTTCCGGATTTACGCCATGCGCCGGACAGAGCACGACGAGGTTGAGATTGAGTGTGTGGAATATATCGAAGCGGTGTACGACGATTCGGCCGTCACAATCCCGCAGACGAACTATTCCGCGTTAAGCCGCGAAATACCTGATGTTAGCAATTTAACGGCCGTTGAGAAAAACGTTAGGCTCAAAGACGGAACCATCGGAAGCATCATCGAAGTTTATTTTTCGCGACCGGATCGAACAACGTACGCCATAAACCAGTTCTCTTATGCAAAAATATATTTTTCCGATAATTTCGGGGCCTCTTGGATATTTGCCGGTAGCACATTTTCTGATTCGTTCGCAATCACAGAAGGCATTCAGGCCGGGAAAACCTACAAGGTTGCCGTAGCCAGCACTTCCGCTGATGGCGCGGAGAATGCGATCGCCGATTCCCCTCAGGTTTCGATTACGGCCTTAGGAAAACTGGCCCCGCCCAGTAACGTGACTGGGTTCGATGTTCAACAGCGCGGCGATCGATTGCGCTTTTCCTGGAACCCTATAACCGATGGCGATCTGGCCCGGTACATCATCAAGAAAGGCGGGGATTGGCCAACGGGACAAACCATCGCGGAAAAAGTCGACGTCACGGAATTTGAATATCCAATCGGAACCATTGGTGAGCAAACGTACATGATCAAAGCCATCGACACCTCCGGTAATGAAAGCGTGTCATCGGCAACGGATACTTTGACGGTCATTCCACCGCCGGAAGGAAATTTTGTCGTGCAATTGGATCCCTGGGCGCAGAACCGCGAGTATAAGCTCACCAATATTGATCGCATTCAATTGAATCTTTTTGATCCCGCTTATGCACGGGATGTTTTTGTTTTAAAAACTCAAGACACGTGGGCAGACGTAGATGGTCAGGATTGGGAAGGATTGAATCTCGGTAATAAACTGGTAGAGGCCTCCGGAGAGATTGAGCAAATTGAGCCGATCGATCTTGGCGTCATATTCGAGTTTAATCTTTTATTGGACATCCTATTTAATAATGTCGCTGGCGGATCGATAACGGTGCAGGTTTCAACCAGCGAGAACGGGACGACATTTACGGCCTTTGCGGATATCAACCCGGAAGAAAATTATCGGGCCAGGTATGTCAAATTTAAAATCATCATTGAGACTTCCAACACGGATAATCAGGTTTTCTTTTACGCGGCGACGATATTCATCGATTCGCCAACGGCAAAACAATTTCCGTTTCGGGACGTTGCCATTGCCATCGGCGGTTCAACAATAGTTTTTCGTGATGATTTTACACAGATTCCGCGTGTACGCGGATTGGTTGTCACTAATGGCATCTTAGGAATTCCACAGATTACGGCTTTGAGCATAACCAGCATGACGGTCAAGGTCTGGGATCCGATTACGGCAGCTTATATCGGCACAGCCGAAGTCAGCGGGGAGGTCGTTGGGGCGTGATGGGCTATTGCGTGGCATTAAAGAGAATGGTGGAAATGGCGGAGGTGGAAACAATTCAACTGCCGGATTTGTCGTTTGTTCATCGGGGTAAATTTACCGACGATAAAGGTAAGGTGCATGTGATTCATCGCAAGGTTTATCCTCAAGAAATTATTATCGATCATACCGGACATCATTTCCCGAATGAAGTTCATGTCGGACAAAAAACTCCTGAGAAGATTTTTCAGGAGCCGGTGGGCCAACTCATTATTGTCGATGGAAAGAATATCAAGACCGTTCACGCAGACGGCAAACTCAAAACCAGGGAAGAATTGGAAGCGGAGGTTAAAAGAGATGAGAAAGTTACTAAAGTTTCTGGCAATTCTGACATTAATAAGCCAGGTCTCACTAAGCCGGGCAGATGAGGTTAGATATCAATCGGACTGGAATTTCCCCAGGGATGTCATCAGCCGGGAAGATTTCCGGTCGACGTTGCGAGGACTCAACCAAATGGATCTGGGGCCTTTGCGTGCCTCAGCCAAATTTGTTTTGGATCAAATGGAATATTCTTCCAATGCCTCGGTTCAAGCTCAGTATTCCGGAACTGGTGTGACGATAACAACCGAGTCGTCGATTAAACAGGAAGGAAGTTATTCTCTCAAGGCCGTTATCGATGGGACAAACGATCGGAATTTTTCAAGGACGTTTAGCACAAACCTTTTGGGATTTCAATCGATCACCGTTTGGACCAGATCAACGGCCACATCTTCGGCGATTCAGTTTTTCTTAAGCGACGGCACGAATTCATCCTATTGGAATGTTACGACCGATTCTTCAGCCAATACCTGGAAACAGCACACATTGACATTGGCCTCACCGGACGCGAATTCCGGATCCCCGGCAAATTTATCTGCGATCGCATCGTACGGGTACCGCCTTCTGGATGCGTCAGCGACGTATTATTTCGATACGATTAAAGCCATCGTGGGGATGAAAGTGGCCGTGCGGGGGACGAATTTAGGTTCGTATTATCGGCATGTTTATTTGGGGGTGTCGCCTTTATTGGTCGACACGCAGGCATCGCCGACAATTACAGCTCCATCGGCAAATCCTCGTTACGACATTTTATTGATTGATACTTCAGGAACATTATCCTGGGTGACCGGGACGGAATCAGCCAGTCCGACGATTCCCTGGAGTTCAATAGCGCGTAACAAAATTCCCCTAGCGATTGTTTATTGCAAGACGACGATGACTAAAGTTTTGGATTATGAAGATAAAGATACCGACGCCAATCAGGGATATATTTTTGCAGACGTCCGTCCGTTTATAAATCTTTCGATGGGCTGGGCCAAAGGAGTGGATGTTGCCAGCGCGTCAACAACGACGCTGGGCAATGATGGGAATGTGTTTGATATTACAGGAACAACTCAGATCAATACGATCACGGCCAAACCGGCCGGGGAATGTGTTTTCCTTCAATTCGATGGAATATTGACCGTCAAAGACGGCACCGGGAATCTGAAGTTAAACGGTGATTTCCAGACGGCCGCTGAATCCACCTTGACGCTATGTTCGGATGGGACTAATTGGAATGAATTCGCCCGCCAGCCGACGGCATCGACATTTCTGGGATTGACGGATACGCCTTCGAGTTATTCCGGGCAGGCTTTGAAATACACCAGAGTCAATTCCGGGGAGACAGCGATTGAATTTGTCGCGGATCCGTTTAATACAACCTCTGGCCACGATCATGATGGTACGGATTCAAAAAAAGTTTTAGCCACTAATCTCGACCCGACGGGAATAACGGACGGGCATTTTGTTAAACGTAGCGGGTCAGCGTTGGCAGGAGTCGCCCTGTCTCAGCCAAAACACAGATTCTCAGTTTATTCTAATACTCAATCTGTCGATTCAGGGGGGAGCGGTCCAGTTAAAGTTAAATTCGATGTGGAAGAATTTGATGAGGGTGGAAATTTTGACCCTGCAACCAATTATCGATTTACGGCTCCGGTGACGGGTAAGTATTTGATTGGCGTGACGGTCAGGATTCAAACTGCCGGTTTCAGTTTTTATGTGGATTTGTATAAGAACGGTTCGTCATTCAAAAGGGTCGGCAATGGAACTGATGTGGATGCCAATGATTACATGACTGTCTCGGCTACTTTTATCCTGAGTTTAAATTCCGGAGATTACCTGGAGGTTTATTTCGGGAAAGATACGGGTGCGGCCGGGAGTATTGCGACCGGCACAGGACAAGCAAACTCGTCATTTTGCGGGACTCTTTTAGAAGATATTTCTGGCCTATGAGTCAAGGTGACGGAAAATTAGTTTGGTGGTTAATGGGGATTTTTGCGTTGATCATTATTGGCGGGGCGGGTTTCTTCGGGAGTACGTTGTATGGTTCCGTGAAGTCTCTGGAAGCATCGATGACGGCCAAAGGAGAGAGGATCGTCACCCTCGAAAGCAGCTACAGTTTTATTTCCCAGCGGTTGAATAGAATTGAAGACACCCTCGATGATGTGGCTGGGAAGGTTTCGGAGATTTATCACGAGTATAAGAAGGATCGGGATTACGGGTCCCGGCGGATGAATAAACCAAAATAGGAGGAATTTCTCAATGAATCCAATCGATTATCTCAACAATTTTGCACAACAACACGCGTGGATCGGCTTGGCGATTGCTATCATCATCGCCGTCCATACCGGGCTCAAGGCCTTGCGTGATGCGATTGATAGCACACCGCAAACCGACGACAACTGGTTTGAACGGATCGTGACGATCATGGGCAAGATCACCGGTTATCTGGCAGGGTTTCGCGCTAAACGAAACCCCTAGACGTCCTCCCATTAAAATACCGCATCTTGGCGAGGACAATTCTTTTCCTGTGCGGATTTAGAATTTACCGTCAGAGATTTGGTAGTGCGGGTTTTTGGATTGTGACAGATAAACCATTGCCTCGAGAAATTCATGACGAGGATATCGTGCTTGAAAATAAAAATGCTCAGAAAGGCCAGATCAGAAAAGTGAAATTAGTTTGTGATGGTGAAGAAGGCCGGGTGAAATGCCGGTGGGTTTTTGACGTTCAGAAAACATAAATGCCTTGCCAATCGTTGAGAACTATGGCCTACTTGCCCCCTCAATGAGGGGTTTTAACATGGTTAAAAAAAATATGACAGTTGAAAAGTCGCGGTATATTTGCGTTAGCATCGATGGAATGGAAGTGTACACCGAGAACATCTCCGCGGCTGGGTCGATGAAGGATCAACTTTCGGCCGCGAAATTGCGTTTGCGGGAAATCCAACGCGTAATGCCCCTGGGGCAGTGGTCGATACGGATTGAACAACAATGGCCGAAAAAAGACGCGCGGCACTTTCAGTGGATCGATGTCGCGTCCGGTAAACTTGAAGAACGGATAATGTAAACAACAAGAGAGGAGATCAACGTGGTTAAAAAAGTGAAAAAGTCGAAACAAAAATTAGCGACTAAGGCGCCGGTGAATCATCCGGAAACCCGGCAGGCTTTGATGATAAAAGCAAAAGAACGAGGTATCAAGAATTTTCGGGTACTTAACAAAGTGGAGCTTGGCGCGGTCCTGGTCGAGGGTGTGACACCAGAACAAATTCAGGAAGTCGTCTCTGGGGCCGTTGCCAGATGGAAATCCGGATGGGGTTCCAAAAAGGCCAAACAATGAAGATTCGTGCGACGTTAGATATTGAAGTTGCGATGGGTGGTGTCTCGCATAACGGCACCGGATTGCAGGGCTATTTGCCATACGGGACAAGGTATGAGGAAATCGTCAGGGTGTTCGGTTCCCCTCAACAACGCAACTCACTGGACGGTAAAATCAAGTTGGAGTGGGTTGGAAGAATTTGCGGCCTTATTTTTACGATTTACGACTACAAATCGGGAGTCAATCCCAAAAATAACACCGATTGGCATATTGGCGGCCGTTTGAAGCTAACCGCCGATGTGTTGAATGCTTATTTTCAGTCTGTCCAATCAAAGCAAACGCTTCCCTTATCATAGGTTCACAGCCTAATTCCGGTATATTTCCGTGGTATAATTTACATGGATTAAAGAGTATTAATATTTCTTTAACTTTTCTATAAAAAACTAAAAGCCACGGAAATGAATCCTCAAAAGACAACCTATTTCAAGATGTCGTCTTTTCTCAAGACGAGATTCTGCTATTTTCTGAGAATATTTGTCGTCTGCACTCTACTCTACTCTACTCTACTACCCACTCAAAGTTTAGCACAAGGTACCTTAACCGGCGGAAGTATTTTGAATCTTCCCGTCCCTGGCGTGATGGTGAAGCCAACGGTGGGATTTAATCCGACGCTTCTTGTTGGTGTGAAAGTCCATCCTGACAACCCTTTCCGGTTTGATTTTATCGTGGACACTGGCGAGGATAAATTGCAGGGAGAAGAACTTAAAGCTGAATCCACCAAACTCATCAAATATTTTTTGGCCTCATTAACGGTTCCCGAAGATGAGCTGTGGGTCAATCTCTCGCCGTATGAAAAGGATCGAATCATTCCTGAGAAGTTTGGAATCACCGAGATGGGCAAAGACCTGTTGGCCCAGGATTATCTACTCAAACAGTTGACCGCCTCATTGATTTATCCCGAAGATGAATTGGGGAAGAGTTTTTGGGCTAAAATTTATCAAAAGGCGTATGACTTGTACGGGACGACCAATATTCCCATTAATACGTTCAATAAAGTTTGGATCATTCCAGATAATGCGGTGGTGTATGAGAACAAAGATGTCGCCTTTGTGGTGGAAAGCCATTTGAAGGTGATGCTCGAAGGGGATTACTTGGCACTCCAGAATAATCTTCACAAAGAAGAGATTGGGACGGATAAACTTGAGGATAAGGATGTCAGACAGTTAAGCGATATGTCCTCGCAGATCGTCAAGGATGTTATCTTGCCAGCCATTGAGAAAGAGGTTAATGACGGTAAAAATTTCGCCCAGTTAAGACAGATTTACAGTGGATTGATTTTAGCGGCGTGGTATAAGAAGCGCCTTAAAGAAAGCATCTTGGCCAAGGTGTACGCGGATAAGAATAAGGTGGCCGGTGTTGATGTCGAGGATAAGGAGATTAAGGATAAGATTTACGAGCAATACGTCGAGGCATTTAAACAGGGCGTGTACGATTACATTAAAGATGACGATGATCCTTTTATGGGTAAAACCCTCAGACGTCGGTATGTTTCGGGTGGTTTTACAACAGACGGTTTGATTAGCACAGACAAGCATCTAAAAATCATTGATGAGGCTCAAATTGCTACGTCCCCGCCACTCAGACAAAAGATTTTCGATGGTTTTAGAAAAATTTTGAATCCGATTATGATAGTGGGTGCGGCACTCTTATTGCCCAATTCTGCGTCTGCCCAAGACCGCCCTCAGCAACCAGCGGTAGTTACCCAATCAAACCTTGGTCAAACGAACCAAAATACTTCTGTTCCCACTAATCCGAATCTCGTTTTTTCAGCATTGGCTAAAGAATATGAGCTATTGGTCAGTAAACCCAATTATAATCATGAAGATGAAAAAGGACGGGAGTTATTAATGAGTATTGGCCGGACTAAGTCAATAGAAGCTATAAATTTTTTGTCAACACAAAGTAAAAAACCTCTCGCGTTGCATTCTAATCAGCGAGGATTCATTATAGATGCTCTTATGGAGACGCAAAGAATAGAAGCATTACCTGTTTTAATAAAGATAGTTAAGGGAGACCCGTTTGAAATAATCGAACAATACGTTTTTAGGACGATTAACGTCAATACAGGCAGAGAAGAAGTTTTTGAGAGAGACGGGGAGACACGGTACGGTGCTGGTTATAAGAAAATTCTTAATTTTAAGCCACCGTCAGAGAGTTTAAACACATTAGTTGCAAATTTTCAAAGGGCTTTACAAGGGGAGGATTATTATGCCGCCAATATATATCTCTCAGTTATGGGGAATATTCATACTCCGGCGGGAGCCGAGGCTATCGATGTCATTATTCGGAAAATAACTTTTGCTCCGACTCAAATGGTAACAACCCGATTAGGAAGGGTTGATGGACATTATCATCAAAAGATAGCCTTAATGAAATTTGGGTTTGAAGCTTTAGGGAAGAATGGAACACCAGAAGCACTGTCCATTTTATTAACACGCCTTAATGAATCCTCACAGGATGGGTCTATTTATCAAAGACGTGCCCAAATTATGACTTCTATAGCGACGTATGCGCAGTTGACGGGAGATCTCAAGGCCTTTTCAGCTTTGGAGTCGGTGTTAAATACAAATAAATATGATGATCGAGTACAAATCTTTGATTTACTGGGAAACATAAACGGTCCTTATGCTTATTCTGCCGTGCAATTGCTGGATAAGCATTATCAACTATTAATTGAGAAGTTAAAAAATTTGTCTGAGAAAGAAAAGGAAGAAGCCAGAGTATATCTCCAGGAGGGTATAACCAGAGGAGATTCGACATGGAGCGCAATGAGTGAAAGACAAACAATAACTAACTCTTTAATGCGGTTAGCAAACAATGGGGTAAAAGAAGCTTACCAAGTACTCCCCAAAATTGTCCTTAACGCTGATAAGAGAACGGTAGCTAATATACTCATTCTTTTAAGGCATGATGGAGAGAGTTATGAGTCGATTCCTCTTTTGGAATTAATTTATAATAACACTGCTTATTTGGATTTGAAGGAAATGATTGTGGATATCTTAGGCGGGATTAAACATCCTTCCTCAACGCAATTATTAATTAAAATTATTAATGATGGCGATTATTATTTACATACCGGTGCGTTAAAAAGTCTTGGATATACACAACAGCCTGAAGCGCGAGAATTTTTACTCATTCACTATAACAAAGACGCACGAGAACAAGACGATAAAATTGCTTGCATTGATGGCTTAGCAGTCACTGGGCTCAAGGAAGCAAAAAGTGATTTATTAAACATTTATCACGGTTCTCAGAATAGAGGGGTTCGTCTTGCTGTGGTTTCAAATCTGGCCGAACATTTCCGAGATGATAAGTTGGGTGATTTCATGGTTGATTTGTATGAAGAAGATATCAAAGAAAGTCAGTTGAGTCTACGTGAGCAGTGGAATAAATATTCTTTGAAAGATTTTCTAACAGGTCTTTATGAGAATGAGCATGCTGATATCAGAGGTGCTATTCTTCAATACGTTGTCAAATTCAATGCAACTCCTGAAAAGACAAAAAATTTTGAAAATTATTTAACCAAAGAGACGAGTATAGAGAATGCCCAAATGATTATCCCTTATATTAATAGCAGCTCATTACTTTTGGAGATTATTGATAATCCGGGAAATTTTGCTTTCCTTAAAAAAGTGAGCAGTGAAGAGCGAGCTAAGATTATTGGAATAACTTGGGGGAGGATCATGCATTTGGTAAGTACAAATTATTTCAAATCTCCAGAAGTAAACAATAGATTACTTGCTAGGTTCTCTCAAGATGTCCATGCTATTCAAGAGAGGAGTATATTGGGTGAGGTATTGGGGAAAGTCTCCGAGACTCTAAATGAAAACTCTATTACAAATAACAAGAAAGAGGCGTTCAGTGTTTATATGGAACGGATGATGGATGTATTCGAGGAGCATTATACACAGGATGGAAGGCGTGTTGAACGTTTGAGACCGATTCGAAACAGGGCTGTGCCTCTTGAGATCACACAAAAAATAGAACCAAAGGGGCCCGGCGCAGTAGTTAATGTGATTGAACCTTTATCAGAAATCATTGCTGTCTTAATTAGCTGAAGGCCAGTTCATATTGTAAAGTGGCCTTCGATTTAGGTTGATGAAAAGGGTCATTGAGCCAATCCCACAAGTTTCGTTTTGAGAAAATATTTGTCGGTAAGAC
>Ga0247727_10003522_pt1 | contig 34530 bp, 30 predicted proteins | sample WisWelCaveWW1625_FD_202498 | JGI IMG/M metagenome (GOLD analysis project Ga0247727, IMG submission 202498) | Biofilm microbial communities from Wishing Well Cave, Virginia, United States - WW16-25 | ecosystem: Environmental > Aquatic > Deep subsurface > Groundwater > Cave microbial mat | place...
GAGATTGACCGCATCGTTCTTAAACTGCCGGTCATACGCCGTCCGTTTCTTGTCTGTTTCCATGCCAATCCTCCTTCTCCTGGAAGATGTGGCTTTTCTTCGTGTCTATCAAATGGGGTAAGGTTCACCCCACAATCACGTCGCTGTAGCCATCGCCATTGACATCTCCCGCCGGGGCGACGGAATAGCCGAAGTAGTCACCCGCTGCAGCGCCGGTGAGTGTGACATCGGCAGTGTTATCCATGCTCGCGCCGCCGAAATAGACGTAGGCTTGTCCTACACCCGTTCCACCTGCGCCATTGTAGGGTGCCCCCGCGATCACGTCGCTGTAGCCATCGCCATTGACATCTCCCGCCGGGGCGACGGAATGGCCGAAGTTGTCAAAAGCTGCAGCGCCGGTGAAGAAGCGCTCACGAATTGCGTCAGGCTCTGATCTCCCGCCCTCGCCCTGAGGCGCGAGATGCTCCCGGTAAAACTTGCGGGCTATGGATCCAAGTTCTTGTGTCTTATCGTTTGCGCCAGCCGGGGGCGATGGGTTCTTTCGCGCTTTGACCACTTGTGCAGGTGGATTTGCCTTAGGGTGGTGCAATTGCTGAGCTACGCCCTGAGCAATGATGCCCAGAAGAACACACGCTGCTACCAGCACCCGAAGACACAATGAAAAAGGCTTCTCGGCAAGTTGTCCACGACATCGTAGATGAGCTGTCAGCATAAAATCCTCCATGGGCTTGATGTGACGCGGTTCGTTGGCAATCGAATTCATCCCTTTGGTACGGGCCTGGATGAGAGAGGAGTTGAACCGCACATTCCCTGGTGCGAGAAGATACCAAATAAGAAGGGGGTTGTCAAGAGCAGTGGCGGAGAGTTTCGGATTTCGATCACTATGGTTTCATTGACATTCCAGGCACATTTCTTTATATTCAGGCGAATTGTAGTCGGTTATCTTCTTCCAAATCGAGTAGGCATTGAGTAGAAAAACAAAAATCTGGCTCATCATCATTGCAATCCCCCTTCTCCTCGTTTTCGGGACCGCAATCGCGTTGAAACTCTATTTCACCTCCGCTCGTCTGAAAGCCCTGGTCGTACCGCGTGTGGAAGAGGCCACACGTCGGAAGATTGGAATCGACGACGCCTCCCTCTCACTGTTTCCAACCCTTGGCGTGACGATCGAAGGATTGACGGTCTCCGCTCCGCAGAAAATTCGATTCGACAAACAGGAATTTCTCGCCCTCGACGAGCTGGTGCTCGACGTCAATATTTTTGCCCTGATAAAGCAGAGGCTCGAGATCAATGAGATCATTCTCCGTCACCCCCGGCTCTATCTAGAAGTGAACAAGGATGGCGTTGCAAATTACTCCCAACCTGCCGAACCGAAGACGGGAGAGCGGCGCATTCCAAAGGGGGAGTCGGGCGCGCAGCCGACGGGAAAGGCGCCGGCAGCTCCGAAAGAGCAGGGGGGATCTGCAGGATTGCTGCTTTCCGATTTCCAGATTGTGGACGGCGATATCGAATACGTTGATATGATTGCCGACCGGCGGATCCTCGTTGAAGATTATGATCAAACAACGCGTGCGAGCGTCGGGGATGGCGGAAACGATATTTTTCTCGAAAGCCAATCTTCGATCGGCAGCCTTAATTACGGCTCCACAAAAAGTTTTCTCGTCTCGAATCTTCCGGTCAAAACGTACCAGCGGCTGACCTACAAGGGGAACGAGGAGGTGCTTTCCATCGATTCCGTCAGTGTCGGTATCCATGAGATTGCCCTTCTTTTGAAAGGGACGATAACAAACGTTCAGGCGAAGCCAGTCGTGAATCTCACACTATCGTCAACACGGAGCGACCTTGCACAGCTTCTCTCGCTCGTTCCGCGAGAGTATCTGGAGACGACGCGGGGGATTTCCAGCAGCGGCAAATTCCAGTTTGCCATGCATATTTCAGGCGAGGTGGGTGATTTCGCTCAGCCCGGGATAAAAGGAGAGTTTGCAATTTCTGACGGAAGTATTCGCTACACAGGATTTCCGAAGGGCATCACCGGCATCAACCTTTCCGGGGGATTTGAAAAGCCGCCGGTCAGACCGGAGACAGGGCCAGCCGCTTCCCGCTCGAAGAGTTCGCAGCCGGGACGTTTCGGGATCGAAAGGCTATCTGCAAACCTGGGAACCAGCGCCGTCACGGGAAAATTTGGTGTCGTGAATTTCGACGATCCGTTACTCAGTGCGGCGTTCACGGGTGAGCTAAACCTTGCAGAGGTGAAAGAATTTTATCCGCTCGAGCAGGGCACGGAACTCACGGGATCGCTGAAGGGGCATTTCGCAATTTCCGGCAAAACAAAAGTCTCTTCGAGTATCAAGGCGGACGGAACACTTGAGTTTCGTCGCGTGAGCGTCAAAACGGCGGGTTCGGCGAAGCCGCTGCGTGACCTCAATGGTGTCATCACCTTGAAGAACCAGCTCATCGAAACAAAACAGCTCTCGATGAATCTGGGTGAATCGGACATGACCCTTGCATTCGCCATGCGGAACTATCTGGCACTTGTGATGCAGGATGCAGCCGCCGCCGGCAAGCCGATGATGACCGCGTCGCTTACCTCCAAGCACCTACGGACAGTTGACTTGATGTCTGAAAAGACGGAAACCAGCACAGGGTCGCGCGTCGAGGTCCCACCCGGAAAACAAGCTCCTCGCGCGGGCTCGGGGGAGGTCCGCCGCAAAGCTGGTCATCAGCGCGGGCAGGATCAAAGCGCGCTGCTGCCCAACATGGATGCAGACGCCGACGTGACAATCGGAAAACTGGAGACGGAGAAATTCGAGTTCACCGATGCCCGAGGAGCAGTGAAGATTCGCGACGGCGTCATTACGCTCCAGAATTTTTCAGTGAACGCGTTTGAAGGGAGTGTCGTCACGAAGGGCATGCTCGACGTGCGGCGCACGGACAAACGGCCGTTTGATCTTGACCTGGACATCCGAACTGTTCAAGCGCACGCGCTGCTTCCGAAATTCACATCCGTTGGAAATAATCTCTTCGGCAAATTCTCGATGAAAGGCACCCTGAAGGGGGATTTGAACGACACACTTGGATTGAACACTAAAACCCTGAACGGCGAGGGAAAGGTCCAGATTACCGATGGGAAGTATGCGGGTTCGCCGATGACTCTAAAGCTTGCAGATTACACGGGCATCGGTGAGCTGCGCGAGATGGCCTTTAAGAATTGGTCGAATGCGTTTACGATTACCGAGGGAAGGATCCACATCAAAGACCTGAAGGTTCTGGCAGCGAACACCGACCTCGCCGTAAACGGCTCGCAGGGGTTCGATGGGTCGCTCGATTACAAGATGCGCGTGCGTCTTCCCGAGTCGGCGTCCGGCAGGTTGAAGATGGGCGGATTTGGCGGCGAATTGACCGATTTCATGAAGGATAAGGAAGGGCGGGTCAATCTGAATTTCAACGTTACCGGGACTGCGTCGAATCCCGTCTATGCTCTGGACACGCAGGAAGCACGGCAGCAAGCCAAACAGGCGCTTGAACAGAAAGCGCGGGAGGAGGGAGAGCGCCTGAAGGAAGAGGCGAAGAAAAAAGTGGAGGAAGGATTGAAGAAGTTGTTCAAAAGGTAGTAACGCGTGCGATGATTCCAACGTAATGTCTCACATAAAACCCAAGAAATCCCTCGGCCAGCATTTTCTCATCGATGACAACATTGCACGCAACATCATCCGTGACCTGCGCCTTGACGCCGACGATGCTGTCGTCGAAATCGGGCCGGGACGCGGTGCACTTACAAGGCTCCTCGCCGAAAAAGTCGATAGACTCATTGCCGTTGAGATTGATCGACGCGTCGTGGACGAGCTGCGGACGAGATTCGATTGGCCAAACGTTTCCATTCTTCTCCAGGATTTCTTAGAATTCGACTTGCACGCGTTGTATACTCAAGTCGGTCGAAAGCTGCGTTTAGTTGGCAATATACCATATCATCTGACAAGTCCCATTCTTCTCAAAGCCTTCGACGAGCGAACTACCCTGCACGATTTTACGTTCATGGTGCAGCGGGAAGTTGCTCAGAGACTTGCAGCACAACCGGGTACGAAGCAATATGGTATTCTCTCCGTGTACGCCCGTTTTTATGGAAAGATGAAAGTATTGTTCAACGTTTCCCCAAACTGTTTTTACCCTAAGCCAAAGGTTCTGTCCGCGGTCGTGCAGGAAAAACTCTTTGAACAAAATGCCCATGAGGTCGATGAGCGGTTGTTCCGTACTGTTGTGCGAACATCGTTCGGCAAGCGGCGAAAGACGCTGAGAAATGCGTTGAAATATCTTCCGTTTGAAGATGATGTTGTCAGAGAAATTGTTGCGGTACCCTCTCCGCTGCTGGACAAGCGCTCAGAACAGCTCACGCCAGAACAATTCGTTGAATTGACCAACATGGTTACAGAGAAATCTGATGCCGCAAGACGCTGAAGTCCCCGCCGTTCTGAACGATGCCGTCGGTGCACGCCGTGGCAGGGGATTGAAAACCCTTGAGGTGGACGAAGAACTCATGCAGGATATTCGCGGGCTTATCGGCGAACGGGCGATGCCTGTCCTGTGGAATATTCTGGTGGATCTTCATTCCGCCGATATTGCGGACATCATCAATCACCTTGAAGGGGACGAGCGCCACTTCGTCTTCAATCTCCTGGACGTTGCTGTTTCTAGCGAGGTCTTGCTCGAACTTGACCCTGCGGTTCGGCAAGCGCTGCTTGAAGTCCTGCCGCAGGAGAAAATTACCGCACTTGTAGGCCAGCTCGATTCAGACGACGCCGCCGACATCGTTGCCGAACTGTCTTCAACAATTGCGGACAGGGTGCTGCGAGCGATACCCGCGAAGGAATCGACTGACGTCAAGGAACTTCTTCGTTACCCGGAGGACACCGCCGGCGGCATCATGGCAACGGAATTCGCTGCCGTGCACAAGAACGATACGGTGAAAAAAGCCATCCGCAAGGTTCGCGAGAAAGCGAAAGAGGATTTGGTAATTCACAACGTGTTTGTGACGGACGATGACGGTGTTCTCGTGGGAGTTATCCCTCTACAGTCTCTCGTCTTGCAGGCGCCCAACCGGAGGATTCACAAGATCATGGAAGCCGACATCAAGAGCGTGACGACGAACGTCGACCAGGAGGAGGTTGCGCAGATGTTTAAGAAATATGACCTTCTTTCGCTTCCTGTTGTGGATGGGCGCGGGCGTCTTGTCGGGCGGATTACTATCGATGATATCGTTGATGTTATCGAAGAAGAGCATACAGAAGATGTCGCTCGTATCATCGGCTCAGACGTGGAGGAGATGGAACGGCGGTCTCCAAGCCAGATTGCTCTTTTGCGCCTGCCGTGGGTACTGATGACCCTCGGGATAGAATTCTTAGCTGGTGTCGTAATCCATTTTTTTGATCAAACGCTCGGTCAGGTTATTCTCCTCGCTTCGTTCATGCCGATCATTTCTGCCATTTCGGGAAACACCGGGCTGCAGTCGGCGGCAATTGTCATCCGTGCCTTGAGCACGGGACACATGTCGGTCGAACAGTGGTGGCGTCCGGTTTCGCGTCAATTGCAGACAACGACGATCATCGGCGGCGTCTGTGGTTTGGTTATCGGAGCAATCGGCGCTCTCTGGCACGGCAGGTGGGAATTCGGCATGATCGTTGGCTCATCGATGTTTGTTTCTGTCAACCTTTCGGGAATGGTGGGAACGGTGGTGCCGATGATATCCAAGCGACTCGGTTTCGACCCTGCGATCACTGCGGGACCTTTTGAAACAGCCTTCCAGGACGTTATGGGCATTACGATCTTTCTTGGACTAGCAACGGCGATGCTTCAATGGATCTTGTAATGGATTTCTCCTCAGTCCATATCAGGTGACTGAGTAAATCATGTTCAAGAAAATACTCTCTCCTCTTCACCCTCATGATGTTGCCGTTGTCAGCTTTGCCGTCTTTCTCTCGCTGCTAAACCTCATCTTTCAAGCTTCGATTCCGCCCTGGGATGTGTTGATTCTCGTCAATGGACTGGTGTCACTTGGTATTATTGCATTGGCCTATTTCGACGAACGCAGGCCAGGCTTGTTCCTGCGTTTTGTCCACCTCTGGTATCTCGCTCCGCTGATCTTTCTTACGTTTAAGGAACTGTACCTGATGATCTCTCCGATCCATGGCAGGGATTACGACGATCTCCTCATCGCCGCTGACCGTTGGTTGTTCGGGGTTGATCCGACGGTCTGGTTAGCGCAATTTGCCCATCCGGCCTTGACGGAGGTTCTGCAGATAGCCTATGCAAGTTTCTACTTCTTGTTTTTGCTTGCCGGGTATGAGCTGTACCGGAAAAAGGATATTCCAACGTATACGCTCTTTGCGTTTTTTGTCGTCTATGGCTTTTACCTTTCCTACATCGGCTATCTTTTTTTTCCTGCTGTTGGTCCTCGCTTCACCCTCCATAACTTCGATACGCTCAACGAGGAGCTTCCCGGCCTGCTGCTCACGAATGTTCTCCGCGATTTCGTCAATCTGGGAGAATCCATACCACTTGACGTGCCTCATCCCATTGCGTTTGCTCAGCGCGACGCTTTTCCCAGCGGCCACGCGATGATGATGCTCGTGCTGATGTATTTTACGGCAAGGTATCAGATGAAAACAAGTATTTTTGTCTTCATCATGGGGACACTGCTGATCATCGGCACCATGTACCTGCGCTACCATTATCTGATTGATCTTATCGCCGGGATACTCTTTGCAATTCTCTGCATCTGGACCGCGCCGATGTTGTACGAGCAGTGGCAGCGGCTTCGTTTGAAGCTGCGGGGCTAATTTGTTTTTTCTCCTCTTGCATTTCGCTCACGTTTTTCGTATCGTACGTAAACCACGATGGTCTAAACCCCCACAAGGAACCGCATGGAACAGGTCGTCAGTATCCCCTCCGCGAAGGCGGGATTGGAGATGAAGGGGAGAGGTGCCGACCGGTGTGCCACGCCCTCCAGACCGTACCGTCACATCAAGCCTCTCAATTCCCCTTCAGAATGCACGGTTGCTGAAATAGGCGCTATTTGGCTTTTCACTGCGATTCCGGGATTTTGTTTTCGAGTAACCCGTCGATCGAGAAGCGAATCGGCCAGGCAGAAGAAATCCGAATGGTCATCGTCCTACTAAAGGGGCTGGTAGCGATCATTCTTGCCGGGCTGGGCGGCCTGGCGGACGTCCTGATCGCGCGGTTTGATTCGAGGCATGATGGTTTTCACTGGGTAGCCCGAACATTCTCGAGGATTGTTCTGAGACTTTTTGGCATCACGGTGGAAGTGCAAGGAAGGGAGCATGTGCGGCGGGGACAGCCGTATGTGTATGTCGCCAACCATGCAAGTCTGTTTGATATCCCGGCCGCCGTACATGGTGTCCCTGACCGGATACACCTCGTGTACAAGAAGGAGCTGGAGCGCATTCCTTTTTTTGGATGGGGGTTGAAATTTGGACGGACATATATCGCGATCGACCGGCGAAAGGGTGCGCAAGCGGCAAAGAGTCTGAAAGAAGCAGCCGAAAAGATCCGGAATGGTGCGTCCGTCCTCCTTTTTGCAGAGGGTACCCGGACCAGGGATGGCAAGCTGCAGCCGTTCAAGCGGGGTGCGTTCAACCTGGCTGTGAGGGCAGGCGTGCCTATTGTTCCGCTGACAATCAACGGCAGTTACAACATTCTGCCGCGCACAACGTTCCGCGTGAACCCGGGAACAATCACGCTGGTCATTGATAAGCCTATGGAAATACCACAGGATGGAAAAGAAGGAGAGTTGACATTGATGGAGAACGTTCACAGAGTATTAGAGAAACATTATGTTGAACCGCAGAGGTAACTATGGCTGTTACTATTAAGGATGTCGAGCACGTAGCGAAGCTGGCGCGACTGGCATTCACGGAGGAAGAAAAGAAGACCTTCACGCGCCAGCTTAATCAAATTCTGGAATACATGGAAAAACTCAACCAACTTGATACAACGAACGTTGAGCCGCTTTTGCACGTGGTCGAGCTGAGCAACGTCTTCCGTGAAGACAAGGTGCGGCCTTCAATTCCGGCTGAGGAGGCCTTGAAGAACGCCCCGGCGAAGACGGAGAAGTTTTTCAAAGTACCGAAAGTGATAGGAGAGAAGTAAACCTCCCCTGTATCCCCGCGTTTGTCAAGGAGGGGACCAAAGGGGTGGTTGAGCAACAGATGATAAAAGAAGAACAAATCGTTGCCATTATTCCTGCACGCTACGGCTCAACACGCATGCCGGGCAAGCCGCTCATCGATTTAGCAGGCAAGCCGATGATTGAGCACGTCTACGAGCGGACGAAAGAAGCGAGGCTCGTTGACCGGGTCATTGTGGCGATTGATGACAGGCGCGTTGCTGATGCTGTGAAACAGTTTGGCGGAGAAGTGGTATCGACGCCGACGGATCTTCGCAGTGGCAGCGATCGGGTCGCGTACGTGGCGAAGAAACTTGCGGACGCAAGCATCATTGTCAACGTGCAGGGGGACGAGCCGATGATCGAGCCGGAGATGATCGATGAGGCGGTTCAGCCGCTGATTGACGATCGGACCATTGTTGTCGGCACTCTGGTCAAGCGGATTGACACAACCGAAGAATTGTCAAATCCCAACATTGTCAAGGTTGTGCTCGATAAGGACGGCTTTGCGTTGTATTTTTCTCGCGCGGCGATCCCGTTCGCCCGCGATGGGCGATCTGTTGAAGCTTCTTACAAACACATCGGCCTGTATGCGTTCCGTCGTGACTTCTTGCTGAAGTTTGCATCGCTGCCCGAGACTCCGCTTGAGAGTATCGAGAAGCTGGAGCAGCTGAGAATTCTTGAACATGGTTACAAGATAAAAGCGCCGGTCACGAAGTACGACAGCATTCCGGTGGACACGTTGGAAGATGTGGAGAGGGTAAGGACGCAGCTTGCACGAAGAACTATCAAGGCTCATTAGAAATATTTTCACGTGGCACGGGCTAAGAAAGTCAAATATATTTTCGTAACAGGCGGAGTCGTCTCGTCGCTCGGGAAGGGCATCGCAGCGGCGTCTATCGGATTGCTTCTCAAGACCCGCGGGTTGAGAGTCACGATTCAGAAATTCGATCCGTACCTTAATGTCGATCCCGGCACGATGAATCCTTTCCAGCACGGTGAAGTGTACGTTACGGACGACGGTGCGGAAACGGATCTCGACCTGGGACATTATGAACGCTTCCTCGATGTAAATACGTCGCGACAGAATAACGCAACGACCGGTCAGATCTATTACGAAGTGATTTCCAAGGAACGGCGCGGCGATTACCTGGGGGCGACGGTACAGGTTATTCCCCATATTACCGACGAGATCAAGCGGCGGTTTGAAGTGCTCGGGCTGAGCGGGGAATATGATGTTGTCATCACGGAAATCGGCGGCACGGTCGGCGACATTGAAAGTCTCCCGTTCCTCGAAGCGATGCGGCAGTTCATGTTTGCGATGGGTAGAACGAATGCCATCGGTATTCACGTCACGCTCGTTCCATTTATCAAGTCGGCGGGAGAAATAAAAACCAAGCCGACGCAGCATAGCGTCAAGACGCTCCTTGAAATCGGGATTCAACCCGATATTCTGCTTTGCCGCTCCGAGCATCCGCTGACAAAGGAGGTGCGGGAGAAAATCGCGCTCTTTACCAACGTCGCCGCCGAATCGGTTGTCTCGGCGCATGACGTCCCGACGATATATGAAGTCCCGCTGATCTTTGCGGAAGAGGAAATCGATGAGATAATCTTGGAAAAACTGGATCTTACCTGTCCGCGTCCGAATCTCAAAGAGTGGAGGCGATTTGTCGATAGGGTAAAGAACCCATCCCACGAAGTGCGCATCGGCATATGTGGAAAGTACACCGACCACCAAGATGCATATAAGAGCATCCGGGAAGCGTTTGTGCATGCCGGCGCGGCGAACGACGCGCGTGTCGACCTTGTCTGGATTCGCGCCGAAGATATTGAACGCGATGGAGCCGCGAAACATCTGCAGGGCCTGGACGGACTGCTCGTGGCGCCCGGATTTGGCGAACGAGGCATCGAGGGAAAAATTGCCGCAATCCGATGCGTGCGCGAGAACAATGTCCCTTTCTTCGGAATCTGTCTCGGACTGCAGTGTGCCGTCATCGAATTCGCGCGCAACGTGTGTGGTATGTCCCGTGCGAGTAGCACCGAGTTCCAAAAGACCAATGAAAACGTCATTGATATGATGATCGAGCAGAAAAAAGTGAAAGAGTACGGCGGCACCATGCGGCTTGGCGCGTTTCCGTGTAAGCTCGAACGGAACAGCAAAGCACACAGAGCGTATAAGAGAGACCTTATTTACGAGCGTCATCGCCATCGCTACGAGGTCAATGATGCGTTTACGCCGATTCTCGCGCAGCACGGAATGGTCTTCAGCGGTATCTGTCCTGACAACAACCTGGTGGAAATCATAGAGCTTCCGAATCATCCCTGGTTTGTCGGGGGTCAGTTCCACCCAGAGTTAAGGTCCCGCGCGACGAACCCTCATCCGCTCTTCCGCGATTTTGTGAAAGCCGCTCTCGAGTACAGAAACCGGAAAAACCATCTCGATTAATTCTCCTGCCATGAAGTGTTTGATCACCGGGACGCTTTTCCTCGTTCTCTTTCGAGCCCCGTTGCCTGCAGGATCTCCTGATCCCGGCTCGCTGGAACGCGTACGCATGCTAACGCTCGAAGGTGTTCGCTATCTCTACAACTTCGATGTGGCGAAAGCGAGCGCAAAGTTCGACGAAGCCATTGCAGTTGATCCGAGTCATCCTCGACCGTACCTGAGTCGTGTGATGGCCCCGCTCTGGAAATTTCTCGTCACGCGGGCAGACAGCGATTTCCAGGAGGTGACTCGCCTGACGGCGGAGTGCATTGACGTCGCGGAGAAATACCTTGAGAACAATGAAGACGACGCTGACGCCCTAGCGTGTTTGGGTACGGCATACGGCTTTCGAGCCTACGCGGGCGGGGTCGATAAGAGCTACCTCAAAGCAGCCTGGGACGGGAGGAAAAGCTACGGTTACCTGGTTGATGCCGTTCGCGCCGATCCGCAATTCTACGATGCCTATCTGTGGCTGGGACTCTATCATTTTGCCGTCGGAACGATTCCCAAAGCCCTGCAATGGATTGTCGGCATCCTCGGTATTGACGGTGACAAGGAGCTTGGCATCCGCGAAATTGAGCTTGCCGCGCGCAAAGGCGTCTACAACGCCCCTCAGGCGAAGTACTTCCTCGTCCAGTTCTATCCCTGGTATAGAGGCGACTTCGAGGCAGGCGAAAACGTGCTGGATGAGCTCGTGCGCGACTTTCCAGCAAATACCGTTTTCCTTTACGCCAAAGGGTTCTTAAAGCTCCGGCAGAATAACGTCGCGGCGGCGCTTCCCTATTTTCTCAAGATGAAGGAGCTGAACAATGCATACTTTTCCCTCATCAACAAGTATGCGGAGCTTCGGCTGGGCGAGTGTTATTTCCGCTCGGGGGAATACAAACGTGCGAAGGACGGCTACAGCGGGTTTCTTGGCATGAACGGCAAAGGTCAGTTCGAGGCAATGGCGAGCTATCACGCGGGCCTCGCCACAGAATTGATGGGCGACCGTGTGTCGGCCTTGCCATTCTACCGCCGGGCAAAGAACGCTGATGCGGTTCACGGTGATGATGTGTACGCCGCCCGACACGCGGCGAGACTGCTCGAGGCCCCCTTATCGGCGCTCGACAGTATGCTCGTCGTCGCGAGGAATTTTCATCGGAGCGGATCCTACAAGAAAGCCTTAGATGCCTATGCGGATGTTCTTCAACATGCGTCAGCGACCGACGAGCGGCGCGCGGAAGCGCTCTACCGGACCGGGGAATGTCTGTTTGAGCAGGACAGGTATGACGAAGCCGTCGGGCAATTCCGTTCCCTCTTGCGCCTCAAGGTTGTTTCTGAACAGTGGGTGAAGCCATGGGCGCATTTCATGATGGGGCAGATCGCGGTGAAGAAGAAGGATCTCGTCGCAGCAAGAAAAGAATTCGAGATTGTTGGTGATTACGACAACTACGACCACAAGAACTGGCTGACGTTCCGGACGGAACGGGAGCTGGAGAGGCTGAAGAATACAAACGTGGGTGCGAAATAATTGTTTCTGCCAGGATTTATTCGTTGTGATGAATTCTCCTGCTGCGACCCTGTAAAAATACACCCCGCTTGCCAATCCCGCTGCCTGTCCGCCGGAGTCCGCCTGCGGACCGAAGTCCTTCGGCGGACGTAGGTCCGAAGGACGTAGGCGGGCATCCCAGGTCACCTCATTTTTTGATTTTATAGATAAAATATGTTATTATTACACGAAAATATGACTACCATTACCATTCCCAAAGAAATAGCTAGAAAAGGCGACCTGGTTTTGATACCACGGAGTGATTACGAGAAGCTCTTAGCAGCCAAGCGGGTGGTGGAATTCGAACCGACTGCCTCCGATAAAAGAGATTTAAGCCGCGCGAGGAAGAACAGAAAAGCGGGTTGCTACCTCACTCTCGATGAGCTCAGACGGAAACTGGGTTTTATTCGTTGACCCGGAGGTTTATAAGTTTGTCAAGCGTGTGCCTCGCAATCATGCGAGCCGGATTCTGTCAGTCATCGAGAGTCTGAAGCAAAACCCCTTTGAGGGAGACATTCAAAAGATGAAGGGCGAAGAAAACGTTTGGCGGAGACGGGTCGGCTCTTATAGGATCCGATACGAAATTCTTCCCCGAGAAAAAATTATCCACGTCTTCCGTGTTCAGCGCCGCACCTCCACAACTTACTGAAAGAGACGTTTTGATCTTTTCCCGTAAACAACTGCCGCGCTTAGGGTATCCTCTTTTCTGAATCAGCCGATCTCACGCCTGTTATCGCAGCAACACAAGCCTCTTCGTCTCGACAAAGCTTCCTGTGGTGAGTCGGTAAAAATACACCCCACTCGCCAATCCCGCCGCCTGCCCGCCGGAGTCCGCCTGCGGACCGAAGTCCTTCGGCGGACGTAGGTCCGAAGGACGTAGGCGGCCATCCCACATTACCTCATAACTTGCGGGCTTCATCTCCTCATTCACAAGCGTTGCGACTTCTTGGTCAAGCACATCGTATACCTTGAGTGACACGAGCTTCAAACTTGGAACGTCAAACTTGATAACCGTGCTCGGATTGAACGGGTTTAGTCCGTCCCGCTACACAATTGAGCCTTCCCTGGCGGAACGGACGTGGTTCTGCTTGGGGTAGGTGCGTGTTATTTAGTGCAAGTGCAGAAGCACCGACACTCCCCACCTCCGTCCAGCTTATGCCATATCGTATGTTACATCTCACGAGCATTTGTTTCTGGGAGAGTTTTGAAGTATATTTTCACAGAATTCTTGTGGACCCCAAGCCTCATCCTCATCATCAACTGTACATTCAGATTCTACGCCGCATGACGCCCGACCAGCGCCTGCGCAAGGCGCTTGAGTTGACGGAGCTCGGCAGGCGCCTCTTTGCCGATGGATTGCGTCGCCTCTATCCTGATGTTTCGGAAACGGAATTGCGCCGGCTCTATGTGAAACGCCTCGCCAAATGTCACAACAACAATTACTAGCGACGGTCGTTCATGCACTTGAGGAATCCGGCAGCGAGTATATGCTCACGGGCTCGTTTGCGTCAAGTCTGCAGGGGGAGCCCAGACTGACGCACGACATCGACCTCGTCGTAGTCATCCCGGAAAACTCCATCTCCCACCTCATGGCAAGTTTTCCCTCCCCAGATTTCGTTCTCGATAAAAACGGCGTACATGAGGCAATCAGAATGAAGACGATGTTTACCCTTCTGAGCGTTGTGGAGGGAGATAAAGTCGATTTCTGGCTATTAACGGACGATCCGTTCGACGTGTCGCGCTTCGGAAGAAAAAGAAGAGAGTATGCCTTAGGAATGCAGCTGTTCGTCTCTTCACCGGAGGATACAATTCTGGCAAAATTGCGCTGGGCGAAAAAATCGGGTGGGAGTGAGAAACAATTCCGGGACTCACTGCGCGTGTATGAAGTCCAGCACGACCGTTTGGATATGAACTACCTGCGAGAGTGGGTGGTAAAACTCGGTCTGGACGAGCATTGGGCGCGGCTGCTGCAGGAGGCGAAGCCGTAGCCTCTTCAAATTTGTTGAGTCGACGCAGGAGTGTTTCAGAAGGAAGGAGAATTGTCGCTAAGTGAGGTTGTTCGGCAGTACCTGTCCCCTCACCTCACTCGGCGGATATCGTAACTGTTCATGGTCGCGTTTTGTGAAGTAGGCAGGACTGCTGAACCCAACCGTGCACGCCACCTTGGCTACCGTTCCGGCATCCCGTTTCAATAAGTCCATTGCCCGGTGCAACCACAAGTAACTGACAAAGTCGCTTGCCGACTGATTGGTAAGTGCCGTCAGCTTGAGGGGTAGCTGCACACGGCTCATGTTCATCTCTCTGCCAAACTGTTCTCCGCTGAAGTTTTCATTCCCCATGTGTTCTTCCACAACTGCAGTGGCCCTCTTCAAGAAAGCGCCGTCCACCAATGTGACAGCAATCTCTCCCGGTCGCAAGGGCTGCGCGACAGAGAACCGCTCTCGCCGTTTTCCTTCAGGGTATTGATAGAATGGCGAAAATGTTTTATATTTCCGCTGCGTATGACCCACCTGAGGCACATCCTCTTCATTCTCTTGCTCGGAAGCGCCGGATGTCTCGTCGCACTTTTTCTACTATCCATCGCGTTCCCCCTTCCACCGTTGAAACCCTATTCTGTCCTCGTTGAAGATAGAAATGGTAAAATACTGTATGCGTTTCTTGCCGATGACGGACAGTGGAGACTGAGAACGCCCCCGAGTGAAATTCCCGAACGATTAAAACGTGTTCTGATTGAGAGAGAAGACCGGTTCTTTCTGTATCACCCCGGCATTAATCCACTTTCTCTGATCCGCGCACTCGCACAGAACATCATGAGCGGGAAAAGAGTCTCGGGCGCTTCAACGATCACGATGCAAGTTGCCAGGATGCTCGAACCAAAGGAACGTTCCTACGCCAACAAGGCTATTGAGATGTTTCGTGCTGTTCAACTCGAATGTACGTATTCAAAAGGGGAAATCCTTGAGATGTATCTCTCGATGGTGCCACTTGGAGGAAACATCGAAGGATTAAAGTCTGCATCCTTACTATACTACCAAACACCGCTCGAACGTCTGAATATTGCACAACTCTTAGACCTTATCCTCATTCCTAACGATCCGAATGATTTGCGACCAGACAAAAACGCAGGGCAATTGTATGAAAGGAGACTTGCAGAGGCCGCACGGTGGTTGCGTCGCGGGTATCTCTCGCGGCAAGACTCTATCATCATCTGGCAGACGAGTGCGGTTGCTGAGCGAAGGGAGCAGCCGCGATTGGCGCCTCATTTCAGCCTACGCCTCAAACAGCGACACTTCCAAACAAGTGAACTCCGGGGCAGTCTTGATCTTCAGAAACAACGAGTCGTCGAGACTCTGCTGAGTCATCAGCTTCAGTCGTGGAAGCCGAAGGGCGTTCGTAATGGTGCGGTCGTTGTGGTTGCAAACTCGACGCGCGAAGTTCTCGCGTATGTCGGATCGGCGGACTTCAATGATAAAGAATCACAAGGGGAAATTGATGCAGTTCGAGCGCTGCGTTCGCCAGGTTCGACGCTAAAACCGTTCTTATGTGCGCTGCAAATGGAGCGCGGGAATCTCACACCGAAGACTCGATTGCTTGATGTACCGTACGATGTCGAAGGTTACAGGGCAGAAAACTATGACGGCACGTACTCTGGCCTCGTCTACGCTGATGAGGCGCTACACCGATCGCTGAATGTTCCGATGGTGCGCATTCTGCAAGAGACAGGTGTTCCTGATTTTCTAGAACTCACGGAAAAGGTTGGGATGGTCTCCCTTCACCCCCAGAAAGAGAAACTTGGTTTAAGCATGATCCTCGGAGGTTGCGGCGTCACATTGGAAGAGATGGTAGGCGCGTACGCGACCATGGCAAACGGGGGATTGTACTTACCATTAAACTATGTGGTAAGCAAGAATGACTCTCGAGCACCGCCGAAACAAGTTTTCTCAACCGCCACTGCATTCATGCTTACAGAGATTCTTGCTGGCCTTGACCGACCGGACCTGCCGAACAATTTCGAGTCGTCGTTGAATCTTCCCAGAATCGCCTTCAAAACGGGAACGAGCTACGGACGCCGCGACGCTTGGGCAATCGGCTACTCTGCCGAGTATACGGTGGGAGTTTGGATCGGCAACGTGACGAACACGGGAAGTTCCGACCTCATGGGGAGCAAAGCCGCGGCTCCTCTTCTGATCGACATCTTTAATTCAATCTCATCATCCCACCAGAAGACAATTATACCAACCCCTAAGGACATCCGTCTCCGTGATGTGTGTGTCAATAGCGGCCAGGTGCCCACACCTCGATGCCGTCACCTCGTTGAAGACTATTATAGTGCGTCGCGGACTGTACCACGATACTGCGAAGTCGACAATGAATACATGGTTTCAAAGGACGGCATGATGTACTACTGCACGACGTGTGTCGAAAGCCACCCTTTCGTGTTTCGCGTGATTCCTGGTTTCTATTCAGAATTATTGAGTTTCTGGGAAAGGGTCGGGAAGCCGTACCAAAAACCGCCCCCACATAACCCTGAATGCACACGTCTCTTCGCCGGTCAGGGTCCAAAGATTCTAAGTCCGACGGGAGATATGACATACATTGTCGTCTCCCCGATTCAGAAGATCGTTTTACAGGCGGCTTCGGGGGTCGACGTCAAACGACATACTTGGTTCCTCAATGATCAGGTTATTGCATATAGCACGACCGACGAGCGCGTATTTATTACACCCAAGACGGGGGAACAAACGATCACGTGTACTGATGACAAGGGCCGTTCTTCCAGAGTTCACCTTATTGTGAAGCGACTTTAGTCTGCATTCTAACGAATCACTAATTAGCAGGAGGACTACCATGAACACCATGAGAGCAGCAGCCGCCATTGTTGTTTCGGTATCTCTTTTGTTTTCCTGTGCTACAGATAAGGCAAACAGACTGCGAGTGACATCACCGCTACCCGCGGGCACGATCGACAACAACGCCGTCATCCGGTTGACGTTCTCATCAGGTGTCGTATCGCCGGAGTCCACAAACATCTGGACTATGACACCGTATCTTCAATTCAACCCTCCTGTCAGCGGTAGATTTGTCTGGCAGGATACTGCGACGCTCGTGTTTAGCCCCGACAATCCTCTTCCCGGAGACACACGGTTCAAAGCCGAGTTGAATACAACACTGCTCAAGAGTCTCTCACGCACGGAGTCTTTCGAAGGCGAGGATGGATTTACTTTTGCCACCGAGAGTTTCAGACTGCATACGGCCGAATTCTTCTACGACCGCCTGAGCGACATGCGAACCGTAGGCATCAAAGCGAATCTGGAGTTCACGTATGCCGCCAACCCGTCCGAGGTGTCGAAACACATCAAGCTGACCATCGACAATGAAGAGCGAGCCATCACAAACGTCGCAACGCAACGAAACGATAAGGTGATCGCTGTAGAAATCGGTACGCTGCCCGCGTCGGAGCGACCACGACAGATCAGCGTGTCGTTTGACGACGAATTCATCTCCCCTGAAACAAACACACGCATCAGGATGGAGAAACCGTTTGTTTTTACTCTCGCGGGATTAGAAGAACTGAAGATCTACAGCCATGAGTTCGGTTTCGACGGCCAGACGAGCTGGATCAAAATCAAGACCTCCCAGGAGATAGACACATCATCAATCAGGCGGTTTGTTCAGCTCGATCCGGTGAGAGCATTTGGCGTGGAGGATATCCCACAGGGGTTTATGCTGCGGGGGAAATTTGAACCAGGCACTGCGTTCCGGCTCCTGATCAAAAAAGGCCTCGAGAGCGTTCTCGGCGGGAAATTGCAAGTCGACTACGACGCGGATATTGTGGTAGGTAATATTCAGCCGTCTTTCAGGTTCGCGTCCTCTTCCGGAGTGTACATGATGCTCGGTGGTCAGAAACAACTCGAAATAAAAACCATCAACCTCTCCAAATTGAACGTGCGCGTCAGCCAAATCTTCTACAACAACCTTGTGTTCTTCTTGGAAGGCGGACGAAACTACGACTACTACTACGATGATTACGGCTACGACGAGGAGGGTTACTATTCATCGAAGTACCGATACTACGTCGGCAACTATGGCAGGCAGCTTACGTATGATACGATCGCCATCAGCAGTATTCAAAATCGGGAAGTGACGACGCTGTTCGATATGAGCCGTTTTCTCAACACAGGATTCAAGAGTTTTTATCTCGTTGAAATCGCCAATCCCGCCGAAGCTTGGCGTTCGACTTCGAAACTTGTTTCGGTTTCCGATCTCGGTCTTATCGTCAAAAAGAGCGAAGATGAAGTCAACGTGTTTGCGATCAGTCTCGCTACGACCGAGCCAGTGTCCGGAGTTACTGTAACGCTCATCTCGAGGAACAATCAGGTGATGAATTCAGCAAAGACCCCGACGGACGGAGTAGTGCGTTTCAAACAATTTCACGACATGCAGAAGGATTTTAAGCTGAAGCTCGTGACAGCGGAAAGCGAGGGTGATTATAATTTTATCAACCTTGGTGACTACCGTGTTGAGACTTCCCGGTTCGACGTGGGGGGCAAAACGCAGGCAGAGAGCGGCTACGATACTTTTCTGTACGGCGACAGAAACATTTACCGGCCAGGGGAAAAGATCTATGTCTCGGGGATCGTACGCAACATTACAGAACCAATGCCTAAACAACTCCCCGTGCGCTTGAAGATTTTCAACCCGAAAGGAGCGCTCGTCAACGAAACACAGCACAGGTTGAACGACGAGGGATCGTTCGCCACATCGTATCAAACTCTGCCTACTTCCCTCACGGGGACGTATCGTATGGATCTGTTTACGGGAACCAACGCCTTTCTTGCAACGTACCAAGTCAGCGTCGAAGACTTCGTGCCGGACCGGTTGAAAATCAACCTGGCGGTTTCGGCAGAGTCGGTTAAACCGGGAGAGAAGATACGGTATGATTTTCAGGCGCTGAATTTTTTCGGCCCTCCTGCTGCCGGGAGAAACTGGGAATTCGAAGGAACCTTCATCCCGACTCCCTTTGTATCGAAGCGGTTTCCGGGCTACCGGTTCAGCGACGACGCTGCATCGGAGTACTCAGCCAATCCCGTTGTCTTCACAGGACGGACCGACAACGAAGGCAAAGCTACCGCTACCCTCGATATTCCCAAGAATATAATGTCTTCTGGTCTTGTACGTACACGCGGCCGCATTGCCGTATTCGATGAATCAGGCCGACCCGTGTACCAGATCGCTCAAACACTTGTCAGCCCGAAAAACTACTACATCGGGATTCAGAATCTTGCCGGCTATTACCTGACACCCTATCAGCCGCAGAAAATGCGATTGGTGGCTGTCGACGCCATGGATAATCCCATCAGTGGATTCAAGGCCAAAATCGAACTGGTCCGACGCGAGTGGCATTCGGTCCTCCGACAGCACGGAAACACACTTCGCTACGTCTCGGAGCAACGTGAAATCCCGGTGAAAACAGAGATCGTAACATTCCCTGAAAATGAACTTGAATATACCTACTCCGTTCCGCGGTCGGGTGAATACGTTGTGCGTGTGTCGAAAGCAGATGACACAGGATTCAATCGATTCTCATTCTATGCATATGATTGGCGGACAGCCGATATCACGTCGTTCGAAATCAACCCGGAGGCTCGAGTGGAAATGGTTTTCGACAAACCGGTCTATACACCTGGCGAAAAAGTGAAAATCCTGTTCCGAACACCTTTCAGCGGCAAGATGGTCGTGACGATTGAACGCGACAAGATGTTCAGCTACCGGTATCTCGACGTTGCAAACAATGCGGCGTCGATGGAGCTTGTTGCCGATGAGAAATTTCTTCCCAACGCATACGTAACGGCAGTGTTGTTCCGCAAGATCAAAGAACAGAATATTCCCCTCATGGTGGGTCACGGCTTTGTACCTCTGATGGTGGAGAAGACATCGAACAAATTGTCCGTTGCAATCGAAGCGCCGGAGAAAATTCGACCTAAGACCAAGCAGAAGGTTGTTGTGACGGCCGGAAGTGAGCGGAACATCTTTGTCACCCTGGCCGCAGTTGATGAAGGAATTTGCCAAATCAAGAACTACAAAACGCCCGACCCGTACAGCCATTTCTACGCGAAGAAGGCTTTGGAGACTGAAACATTTGACTTCTTCAAGCATCTTCTTCCGGAACCCGAGAAAAGCAGCAGTGGTGGGGGCGAAGCCGAAGCCATGAGTCTACGCGTCAGTCCGATTGGGGTGCAGCGGTTCAAACCGGTCGCCTTATGGTCGGGTATCCTGAAAACAGATGCCGAAGGAAAAGCCGAGGTAGCCTTTGACATTCCGGAGTTCAGCGGCGAATTGCGCCTGATGGCACTTGCGTACAAAGGTGACCGCTTCGGATCCGCACAGCGAAGCATGAAAGTGGCCGATCCCGTTATCATCACGCCTGCGCTCCCACGCTTCCTCGCTCCAAACGATTCCATGACCATGCAGATCACGGCGTTCAACACGACAGACAAAAAGACCTCCTTAAAGTTCGAGATCGAAACCTCGGGAGGTGTAGTGCCGCTTGCCCGAACTGTCACACTCGAAATTGGGCCGAACGAGGAACGATTCGTGAACGCGGCACTGCGTACGACCAACGATATCGGAAAAGCAGTCGTCAAGGTACGTACAACGGCCTTCGGAGAAGCTTTGGAATCAGTGACCGAGATCCCCGTGCGCCCTACCGCCCCGTATGCTACCGACGCCGTGACGGGCATTCTCGAAGGCGGTCAATCCTTCACGCAAGAAGTGAAAGATGTCTACCTTCCCTACGGACGCCGCTCATTTGTCACGCTGAGTCCGTTCCCTGTTGCAAATTTCTCGAAAGAACTGAAATTTCTGGTAGGCTACCCTCACGGCTGTCTTGAACAAACGGTGTCAAGAGCCTTTCCGCAGATTTACTTGAGGGACATCGCCATCCTTCTCGATCCATCGATCCTGAATCGCGGGAGTCCGACATACTTCGTCAACGAAGCAATCACGAAACTGACGTCCATGCAGATGCCGGACGGGTCGTTCGAGTACTGGCCGGGGGGAGGAAAAGCAAACGACTGGTCGACTGTGTACGCGACGCACTTTCTCCTTGAGGCAAAAAAAGCGGGCTACGCTGTGCCCGAGAACATGTTGCAGTCTGTACTCAACAGCGTTCGCCAGATCGCTCACAGCAAGAAAACGCAAGATTACTATTATTATGGACCGGGGAATAAGACATCGATCAAGCGTATCGCCGACAAGAGCGTAATCTACGCCCTTTACGTTCTCTCTGTTGCGAACTCACCCGAGAAGAATCTCCTCAACTACTATCGCGCTGAAAAGAGTCTCATGACATGGGACACGCAATTTCTCCTCGCAGGTGGATTTGCTTTGAGCGGTGACCGGAAGGCGTTCCAAGAACTTCTCCCGTCACAGTTCGTGACCGAAGAGGCGGTTCGCACCTCGGGATATAACTTCGACTCACCGATTCGGGCAAATGCTCTCATCCTCAATGTGTTGCTTGAAACAGACCTCAACAACATGAACATTGCTCGATTTATGGAGTATCTGTCGAAACAGTATCGATCGCACTATTGGTACAGCACGCAGGACGACGCGTTCACGCTGCTGGCGTTCGGCAAAGCTGCACGTATGGCGACTGCCACAAAGGTCGAAGGGAACGTCAAAGTGAATGGTAAGGAATATGCGTATAAGGGAGGCAACCAAAAAATCGACATTCAACCGTTCGGCAAGAATGTCACCATAACTCTCAAAGGTACGGGCAGGGTCTATTACTCCATCGTCGTGGAAGGGATTCGAACTGACGGGGCTGTAAAGATAGAGGATAAAAACTTTCGTGTGCGGAGAGAATTTTTTAACAGATTTGGATCACCTGTCGGTCTGGACGGTGTCAAGCAGAATGACCTCATCATCATCAAGTTGACGACAGAAACTGACATCGACCGTCTTGAGAACGTCGCTATTACCGACCTTCTGCCAGCGGGCTTTGAAATCGAAAATCCTCGACTGACGGAGAACTCAAACTACGAATTCGTCCGCGGAGCGTCAACACCCGAATACATCGACATCAGGGACGATCGAATCAACTTCTACACAAGTTTTTACGAATCGAGACGCCAGGTGTTCTTTTACATGGTGAGGGCAGTGACGCAAGGGGCGTTCCGGTATGCGCCGGTGGTCGCAGAGGCGATGTACGATGCAAACTACTATTCGGCAAGTGGACAGGCTCTGGTACGAGTTACTCGATAGTGTTAGCACGGATTTCCGGGCGAAAGGCGATTCAAGTATTTCTGGATCGCCTTTTTTATTGTTGCACAGAAAAATGGCTGCATCATTAGAACAGGTTTTTTCGTGTCAACAAAATTGACAGCCTGTAAGCCATAAAAGTACACCCCACTCGCCAATTCCGCTGCCTGTCCGCCGGAGTCTGCCTGCGGACCGAAGTCCTTCGGCGGACGTAGGTCCGAAGGACGTAGGCGGGCATCCTACATTACCTCATAGCTTGCCGGCTTTATCTGCGCATTCACCAGCGTAGTGACTTCCTGGCCAAGCACATCGTATGCCTTGAGCGACACGAACTTTGAACTTGGAACTTCAAACCTGATAACCGTACTCGGATTAAACGGGTTGAGTCCGTCCCGCTGCATAATCGAGCCTTCCCTGGCGGAACGGAGGTGGTTCTGCTTGAGGTAGGTGGGTGTTGTTTAGTGCAAGGGCAGAAGCGCCGACACTCCCCACCTCCGTCCAGCTTATGCCATTTGTGCGATTGTTCGATGAAAGAAAAATGCCGCCGCATTCCCCGAAAGTTGAAACGAAACTCGCTGCGGCACGGTGAGGGAATGGAACATTGCTCTGGTGTGCTAGAGATCGTAAGAACCCGCTGGAAACGCTGCCTGCGTGATGTCGGCATTCAACCACGTGACATTTTTTGCGCGAGCGCCGAGTCGCGCCTCCGATCGTTGCAGAGCCGTAGACGAGATGTCCAGTACAGTGACTTTTGAGCAGCCAGCATCCAAGAGATCGTGGGCCAACGAAGAATCTCCGGCTCCAATATCAATGATGGAGGCGTTTTAAAGGATGTTTGACTTTCGATAGGATGAAGAGAAATGGTGAGGTGCGGTTCGTACCAGCTCACCTCGGAAGAGGATTTCCGTGTGAAGATTTATTCCCAGTGCAGTTTGATTTCTGGCACACTTTGCTCCATCATTGGTGTTGGCTCAGTTCATGCTTCTGAAAGAGAATTGCCACTCCGCCACGGAATTCTCTTAACTTTTGCCATCCATTGTGGGAGTCCATCAGGTAAGAGAGTTGAACTCCCCAGGGTTCCGAGTAATGTCGATCCCAGATGAGCAGGCAGCTGTCCGGTAAATTTGCCAAATCAATCGGCATATCCCAGCGATGGGCAGGCTTCCAAGGGAGATCGTGGTAGTACACGAACAAAACATGTGAAGCCACGATGGGTTTGTCAGTGTAACCGTTTTCGTCAATCCATTGCGATGCTGCTTGCATGGCAAGGCCTTCATCGTCAACCGGAACTGGCCGAGAGGTGAAGCCGACGATCAAGACCGACAGAGCTACCGCAACAATAAGTGTCTGTAACAGCCGGCGCAACAACAAGGTGTTTTTCGACGGGGATGTTGGCGGCGTTTCGAGGTGGTTCATGAGTTTTTCTCCCCCGAGACCAGCTGTAATTGCCAGCGCAGGTGCGAGCGGCAGCAGGAAAACGGTATACCCGCCCGAGGCAAACAACCCGAAACGATAGATAACTGTATGCACGAGAAAGTAGGCGATGTACCCGGCGAGATAGAGGAATCGACGAGGCTGTTTCAAAAGAAGAGGAAGGGCGAGGAGCGATAACAGTATGACAGGCAGACCTGCTCGATAAGCGAGCCGTGGAAAGAAATGAAACCATGAACCATGACCGTACTCCCCCGTCGACTTTGCATCGAGGAAAACACGGAATGGCCAGTCGAGCAGCACGCCGAAATACATTACGTTATATGCGACGAGCGGCAAGAAAGTCAGTGTGCCCGTGCTCCGTCTCCGGCGGTATACCATGTACATGAAATACAGGCTGGAGATAACGATTCCTTCGTGGCGGATGAGTGGCAATATGCCGAAGACTATCGCGGCAGATTTTTCTCGTGCGCTCATCCAAAGAGAAACACCGAAAATCATGCACAATGAAAAAGGCACTTCTGTGATTGCTTGGTATGAAAAACTATTAAACCAAGGTTGGAACCACAGCAGGAGGGGAATAAGGTAAAGACGCCGACCTCCAGATAATTCTGAGACTTTTGTTGTAAGCCACACAGTCAGACACGCCATCAGCAAGGATAGAAAGCGGGTGGCGGTCAGTCCCCATTTTGCCGGGATCATATAGAGGAGAGTGTTGAGCGGCCGGCCCCATACATCCAACATGAGTTCAGGATAATTCCAGGCGTTTTGGGAGATGAGAAAATGTCCGACCTCATCGTGGATATAAACACCGGGGGAACTCAGAAGGAGAAAGATGGTCCAGAACAGTCCCATGGCAAAAAAGATCCAGTACCATATGTTCTCCTGCCGGTTGCTTGTCGCCAATTCTTGTTCTCCAGATGATGGATAGTTTCTGTTATGATCGTGAGGATGTACGTTTTTGTTTACATCGGTGGTGAGTTGCACATCACTCTGTCGTGTGTTTCCACAGATCGAGCAAGCGCTTCTAAATCATAGCTACCCTCAAGGACAGACACAAGTTTTCCACCGCAATATTTATCGGCAGCTTTTTGCATCAGCACGATGAGTTTTCCAAAACTCTCTTCCGTCAGATTGATGTTTGCCAGTTGGTCATCTTTGTGTGCATCGAAGCCTGCAAAGATAATCAGGAGGTCGGGTGTGTAGGATTCCAGATCGGGGACAATTTCTTTCGTAAAGGCTTCCATGTACTTCTACTCGCCGCTGTATGCTCGCACCGGGCAGTTCAAGGTACATCCCTCATCGTTTCCTTCGCCTGCTTCAGTTCTCGCGCCTGCGCCGGGGTAAAACGGATATTGATGTGTACCGATGTAGCAAACCGTCGGGTCGCCACAAAAAATTTCCTGCGTCCCGTTGCCGTCGTGAACATCCCAATCGACAATGGCAGCTTTTTTCACGTTGTATTTTTTCTGTGCATACCTCGCTGCAATTGTGACGTTGTTGAACAAACAGAAACCCATCCCCGCATCGCTCTCCGCATGGTGCCCCGGCGGTCGTTTGTTCCCGCGTAGCAGATAGTACCATTCGTGCCATCGATGCCGAGGCCAGTGTCGGAGATCGTAATTTCCACGTACCCCTTCATGTCATTGCGATCCGCCGAAGGCGGAGAAGCAATCTCATTCCGGTTATCAGATTGCTTCGTCGTCCCGCTACGCGGGACTCCTCGCAAAGACAATGAAACGGAGCCTCCCTCCGCTGTGAACTTGAACGGATTGGACAACAGGTTGCTCAGAATTTTTTCCATCTTGTCCCGATCAAAGTACAGTTCAATATTGTCGCTGTCGGATTCTGTCCCAAGGGTGATGTTCTTGTTCGCCGCAACAGATTCGAACGAATGGGCGATGCCTTTGGCAAACGGCACAATGTTCCCTGCCGACGCCTGGAGCTTCATACTCCCTGCTTCCAGCTTCGAGATATCTAACAGCTGGTTGATGAGTCGCAGTAGTCGCCGTGCGTTCGGGTGCATCATGCCGAGGTCTTTCCGCAACTCTTCGTCCTGAACCCGTTGATTCCATTTTTCAACTGGTCCCAAGATGAGCGTTAGTGGTGTACGGAACTCGTGCAAGATGTTAGCAAAGAATCGGGATTTCAGCTGATCGACCTCCCACAAATTCGCTGCTTCGACGTGTTCGAGCTGCGCCTGATGCTTGAGACGTTCTCGGTTCCTTTCAAATCGGCGAATGGAGTAGAGCAACCCGAGGATTGCAGTGACGCAGCCAGCGTAAGCCCAATTGGTCTTCCACCACGGCGGCGTGATGATGATCCTGAGGGATGCCCATCTTTCATTCCATACTCCATCATTGTTTGATCCCTTTACTCGAAACAAATAATCGCCCGGTGGGAGATTTGTATATCGTGCGTCCCTCCTCATTCCCACATAATTCCAATCAGTCTCAAGTCCTTCGAGCATGTAGGCGTACTGGTTGTTGGCCGGAGATGTGTAATCCAAAGCCGCGAATTCGACTAAGACGGTGTTCTGAGTATGTGCTAATTCCAACAACTTGGTTTCGGTGATGCCTGTTCGGAGAGGAGTATTCGGACCGATCCCGACAGGTTCATTGAAGAGTTTGAAACCCGTCACGACGATCGGCGGAACACGTGGATTGTCTCGAAGTTCATCCGGATGAAAGATGACGAGGCCCTTCCCTACGCCGAACATAAGCTCCCCGCTCCTGCTTCCGCAGTGGCCATGATATCCGACATAATGGCTCGCAATATCAGCGAAGGGATATCCATCGTTGATGCCGTAGTTTCGAATAGCTCAGGTATCAGGGTTATACCTGGTCAACCCTCGGTTCGTGCTCAGCCAGAGGTTGCCGCGATCATCTTCCAGTATCCCAAACACGCTCGCAAAAACGCCTCACCCAGCCGTGCGGCCGTCTCGGGTTGTCCGGATCAGGCGAGTATCTAACAAAATTATCATTGTCTCTATCGTACTTGTGAAGCGCCTCCCCGGCAATCCACAGGTTACCATTCCTATCTTCCCGAATGTCCCAGGCCTTATTGGAAAGCAGCGAAGTTGTGTCCCCCCGGATATTCCCGTAAGTCTTGATTGTATGTCCGTCGTATCTGTTCAGTCCCTCCCGCGTTCCAAACCACATGAAACCGCGGCTGTCGTGGTAGATGGCGAGCACCTCGTTGTGTGAAAGCCCGTCCTTCGTCGTGAGATGGTCGAATTGGAATTCGGATGATTGAGCAAACACGATTGGGGAGATACACAGCAGTAATAACTCTGCACTGAGAGTGATGACGAAGAGCCTTGTGTGTAGAACAGCGACCATTTAACCCTCTCGTGAGAAGAGGAACAACAAAAGCTCTAAAGTATCTTCTCCAGACTTTCCGCTTGCGGCAAAAGTAGATTAGCTCCGTTCTCAGTTATAAGCATTTCATCTTCAAGGCGAATGCCAAATTCACCCACGATGTAAATCCCCGGCTCGTTGCTGAAGATGTTTCCGGCTTCCAGGGGGCGTTTGTTCCCACGCACCAGGTAATACCATTCGTGTCCCTCCATGCCAATGCCGTGGCCTAAGCGGTGGGTGAAATATTTGTAATCAGGACCATACCCGGCATCGCTAACGATCTTCCGAGCAGCAGCATCAACCGCTTCTGCACGAACTCCAGGTTTGGCAGCGGCTAATGCAGTGTCTTGCGCTTTCCGTACGATTCCCCACACCTGTTCCATCTTTGCGGCAGGTTTTCCAAATACTAGTGTGCGTGTTACGTCCGAGGCATAGCCCTCGACAGAACAACCTCCATCGATAAGCACAATATCGCCTTCGTGCAGGACGTGTTCCTTTTCGAGTCCATGTGGGTGGGCAGTCGCTTCCCCAAACAGGATCAGTGCACCGCCATTGACGCCAAATTCGCTAAAGCGTTGAGAGATCGTCTTAGCAAATTCCTTTTCAGTCAGTCCTTCTCGTAATGCGGGCAATGCCCCTCTGAAAACTTCTGCAGTAATGTCGTTCGCAATTTGCATGAGCTCAATCTCATGTGCGGATTTTACGCTGCGGCAGCCGGCGGTAACAGGTGTCGCACTGACGAGGGTAAGCGCGCCCATCATTTTTCCGATATTCTCGGTAACGAAATAGCGCGTTGTCTCCTCGATCGCCAGCGTGCCGGTGAGGATGTTATTGTCTTTGAAGATTTGCTTGATAAGCTCGTAGGGATTTTCATCTTCCTCCCACGTCAGTAGTCTTGCGTCGCCCACCTGCTCCGAGGCGCGGGACTGTTCGAACTTTGGCGCGAGGTAATGCGGCGCGCCGTTCTTTGGAAGGATCATTCCGAAAAGGCGCTCGCTCCGGTCCCATGACACGCCGGTGAAATACCTCAGGCTCGTGCTCCCTTCGAACCAGAGGGCATCCATGCCGTTCAGTTCCATCAATCTCCGCGCTTTTTCCTGACGCTCAAGACGCTCCTCTTTCGTAATCGGCGTTATGCGGTCACGGATTTTCTGTACGGTAGGATTTTTTTCCTGACCGTTTTCCGCAATCGTCCGTACGAGCGACAGCGGCTCTGCTGCGAGGGCGGCGAGCGCGCTCGTGCCCGTCGTTTTGAGAAAGTCTCTTCTGCGCATCTCTTACAGTTGAATTCCCCGTTTCCTCAGATTTTCAGAGATAATCTTTAGCGCCTCTTCATGCGAGATTTCCATTCGCGATCCGGAGATGGTAATCGCTTCGGCAAGTGTCCCCTCGCGATGCACAAGCCACTGCCACACATGGTAGCCCAGACGGTTGAGGTCGTTTGGCTCCTGCGCGGGTATGGAACGCGCGCTCTCATATGCAATCTTCTCCCAGGATTCCGACGGAAATTCCTTTACGCTCGGTGGCGGTTTTGTTGTCATGCATCATCCTCCATTTTTTTATGCCGAAGGCAGCTCCCGAAGGGATCACTTCGTGAAGTTCGGAACGTCTTCAGTTTTACCTTTTGCATTAACCTTACAGACCATAGCCGATGGAAAAATAGAAGAGGAATGGTCCGGTGCTCACAGGATTATTTCGCAGCTCTCTTCTGATAAAGAAACTTTTTCCCATGCCAAATGAGGCCGGGCCGATGGGAGTATCGAGCGCAAGCTCGACACCAACACCGTGGTGAAATTTTACAAGCTGGATCTCTTCAGGGAGTCTTGAGATCATCCCGAGGTCGTACCGGAACTTCAAATACGAGTCGAACACAACTTTGAACGGCAGTCGGTATCGATATTCCGTATTCACAAGAAACAGCTGGCGGCCGCGGCTATCGTATTCCCGCAGCCCGAAAAAGGAATTCATACCCCCCAGGCTGAATTGTTCCGCAAGCGGTAAGGTTGCATCCGCGATGCCAACGGTGATCCTTGGAAGCAACGAGTGGTTTTGAGAGAGGGCCACATAATTCTCGTATGTCATGAATAATTTGCCAAAAGACAATTCACTCCCGAGCTGCCGCATGGCCGATTCGTAACTTACGGTAAGCTTGATGCCCGAGGTTGGAAACGGAAAACGGTTTTCTGTATCAAACGTTGTCCCTATTTTGAGCGTGACCAGTTTGTACCGTTCGGGCGAGTAACCGATTCCGCTCAACGCTTTGATCTCTTGATTCTCGAGTCTGAATTCCGTGAAAAGCGTTCCGAGGCGTTCAAGCTGGGCTCCGAAGGCCAATGTGCCCCCCTGTTTCACCTGGCGGTATTCCCCAACGCTCGTACGCTCGAATCGGGTGTCGGTTGTCGATGGACCATTGTCGTACGTGTAAACATCATCGAAACGATACTCTCCCCGCAAGTTAAAGGTGAGAATCGTGTTGAAAATCCGGTTCGCGCGGTATTCGAGTCGGTAGAGGCGGCTGCGCAAACTCGTGGCAAACCCGAATCCCAGCTCTTGCCCGCTGCCGAAAAGGTTCGCGTCGCGCACATCGATGAGTCCCTGAAAGCTTCGCTCGTTGTCCGCATGAATCCCCAGGCGAATGTTATTGCTGCTTTTCTCTTGGACCTTCACGATCACGATGGGTCGGTCCCCCTCGTAGCGAACGTCGAGCAGCACGTACTCGAACAAGCCTGTGCCGTTGATGTTGACGACGCCCAGCCGCGCTTTTCGGATGTTGAAGAGTTCTCCGTCCTGCTGAGGAAATTCTCTGCGTATAACATAATCTTCGGTGTAGGTGTTTCCCCTTACTTCGACGCGGCGGATAATGCCCTCATTGATGGCGAAGGCAAGCACACCACTCCGTTCATCAAAACGCAACGAATCGACACGTGCGAGGGAATAATCGCGATCCCGGTACAAGCGGATCACCTGTTCGACGCAGGATCGTACTTCGAGAAAGTTCAGAGGTTTGTTGAGCGCCGTCCGGAACTTCTCCACGATCGTTGAATCGGGGACTCTTGTGTTCCCTCTGAATACCACCTCACGCAAAACGGGATTTCGGTTTGCATAGTAGGTCAATGTCGGCGAACCATGATCTTCTCCGATTGCTACTTGAATGTTTGCATAATCACCGGTAGCATATGCATCGTGGAGGTCATTTGCGATCTGCTCTGTGGTCAGCCTGTTATGTGCGGCACGCTCGGCTATCGCGTTCTTTAACTCCTCCGGAAAATCGTCGCGCGGATAGAACACGCGGGCGCTTTTGCGAAAAACATGATGCCGCATGCTGGTATCCCGGATGGCGGCAAGCATGTTTTTGTGTGATACGAGTGTCCGGATGGTGTCAATGTGACGTTCGGTTTCTTCTTCACCGAACTGAATCAGAGAATCCAATCCGCTGAACTCCGACGAAAGATGGTTGGCGAGGTTAGGTGTAAGAACAACATTCGCCATCCCGAATTGCTTTTCATTGGATGACTGCATCATGATGCTCATGATCTGGTCCGCGGTCTCCCACGGGGCATTGAGTTGATTCGGCGACCTCATCCCGCTTGTCGTATTGGAGCTTATGATCACGTCACATCCCCACTGTTTCGCAAGATCCACGGGGGCGTTGGTGATGAGGCCTCCATCAACGAGGGACATGGAGTCGCGTTTCAGGGGTGAAAAGAGAAGAGGAACCGAGACAGTGGCGCGGAGGGCTTCGGCAAGCGATCCGCGGTCCAGGACGACACGTTTTCCCGAAATGAGATCCGTTGCCACTGCACGGAACGGTATCTTCAGGTCATCGAAATCGGGGTTGGGATGGTACAATGCCTGCATGGTCAGCGTTGTCAGGAAGTTTGTAAGCCGCTGTCCGCTGGAGAGCGACGACGGAATGATTGGCGTGAGTCCGTCGAATCGGATCAGGAGAAAACTTTGTTCTTGCGCCTGCTTCTGGTCAAGATAGAGTTCGCTGCGGCGTGTATCTTCGGTCAGCGCGAGAATATCATCCCAGTTCGTGTGCAGGGCGATGCTTTCCAGCTCAGCGACGGAATATCCCGCGGCATAGAGTCCCCCAACGATGGCACCCATACTGTTGCCCGCAATGAAATCGATGGGAACGTGATGTTTCTCCAGGGCCTTCAGCACGCCGATGTGGGCGATACCGCGCGCCCCGCCCCCACTCAGAACAATTCCGACCTTAGGACGCTCACGGGTTTGTCTTCCCAGATTATAAGGATCCCCCACGGACGAGGAAGATAATTCGGGTCGGATGACATAAGCGTTCTGGGAAAACGCAAGAGAGGGGAACAGTACGCTAACAAGGACAACGCATCTGCTAATTGTGGATGTCATTGCATGCCTCACGACCCCGCCTGACGCAGTCATCGATAGGGTAGGAAAGGATTGAAATCACGGACGTACAGGCTGGAGATTAGACTGCTGAAACATTACGCCGATAATACAACTTTGCCCGGCGCACTTTACCCTTTTTCACCAGTTCGATTTTTGCAAGGCGGGGCGAGTGGAGGGGGAAAATACGTTCGACCCCGACACCGTCCGATATCTTGCGCACGGTAAAGGTTGCACCCATTCCCGCCCCACGTTTGCCGATCACCTCTCCCTGGAATTGCTGGATGCGTTCCTTCTCTCCTTCAACAATACGCATATGAACGTTGACGATATCGCCGGGATCGAACCCGGGGAGATCGGTCTTCATTTGTGCAGCTTCAACAAGCTTCATTTTGTCCATAGGTATGCTCCTTGAAAAGAATGCACCACGGGCCCTCGCTTCTGCCGTCGCACTCAACGCGCAGTTCACTTCAGTCTCTTAGTAAATCCCCTCTGCGCGTACGGGTTTTGTTGAGCCGTTCCTCCTGACGCCATTCCTGAATTGCTCTATGGTCACCCGAGAGAAGAACTTCAGGGACTTTCATCCCGCGGAATTCAACGGGCCGCGTATACCAAGATGCGTCGAGAAGTTTTTCCTGGAACGAATCGTTCAGCAGCGATTCACCGTCGTGCAGGACGCCCGGGATCAATCGGATAACGGCATCCACGATGACCAGTGCTGCCAGTTCTCCTCCCGTCAAAACGTAGTCACCGATGGAAATTTCTCTCGTCACCAATGCCTGCCGGACACGCTCATCGACGCCTTTGTAATGACCGCACAGAATGAGCAGGTTCTTCTTGAGCGACAACTCGTTGGCAATCTTCTGATCAAATTTGTCGCCGTCGGCAGTCAGATAGATAATCTCATCGTAAGATTGTTTTTTCTGCAATTGCTCCACACACTCAAAGATCGGTTCGGGTTTGAGGATCATTCCTGCGCCACCGCCGTACGGCGTGTCATCGATCGTGCGGTGTTTGTCGTGCGCGTACTTCCTCAGATCATGGACGTAGATCTTGACAAGGTTTTTCGTCTTCGCCTGCTTGACGATGCTCTCGTTGAGCGGGCTTTTGAAAATTTTCGGAACGCCGCTGACAATATCGATTCTCATGGCAAACTTTCCGCAGCTTCGAGTGCTTATTCCTGAAGAAAGTCTTCTATCGCTCGGACAACGATCTTACGCTCTCGCACACTGACGCTCTCGATGAACTCGCGGACCGCCGGCACCCAATACCGCCTCGCCGTTTTCCCGTTTTCATCCGGCTGTTCAATGACCCAGACGTCCTGAGCCAGCCCGCCCATTCGGTTCGAGCGGGTCTGGCGGCCTATCCGTTGGGATTTTGGAAAAACGTCGATGACAGTCCCCATCCGATTTCCGTTCTGATAAACAACGCAACCCGTGATATCATGAACGAAGTATGAGTCACCCGGCAAATGGAGGAGTTCATGTTCCTCGATAAACAAGAATTGTCCGGCCAACGCGTCGGATTTCGTTCTCTCGCCAATCTGGTCCAGTTTGAGGATTACGCCATTCTGCGTTGAGGCGATTTCCTCCACAGTGTATCGTAAGGCACTTTCCTCATCTCTTCCAACGTAAACAGTTTTTAGTTTTTCAAATCGCTGAACCGTATGCGTGAGCAGTTCAATCGTGATGAAGCCTTTAATGCCGAAACTGCGGAGGATTCGACCTACTGCGTACAGAGCCATGGGCCTGTGCACCTTCGTCAGATTAATCAACGACTTCCATGTCGGCGCGCTTTCGTTTTTTGGCTGCCAACGTGTTCAAGAACAATCGAAGCGGCCGAGAACTGCGTTCGTGAAGTCCGGTGATTTTTCATGCGGCGCGATGAGCGACTATTAGTTTTGGCACAAGCTTTTCCTTTAGTGTCTCCGCCTCAATGACAACGCCGTCAGGTTGATCGAGAACGCGCTTGGCAATGTCTTCGATGAACTCGCGCATAGTGATCTCCTTTCGAACAGAACGACCGACCTAATCAAGCTGCTATGCGGTGGCTGCCTCTGGCGGTTTTTCTGACTCGGGCGTAGCGGCAACCTTATCTGCCGACTCTTCCGGGGCTGGAGCGGCAGGCTTGCTCGAACCCGCTCGACCGGCAGAGTCGGGCGAGGCGCTTTTGCGAGCGTGTTTGGTTATCCGTGATGCTTTTCGTCGGACTTTTTTTTCGGCCTCGCGTCGGTGTTTGTCCGCCTGCAACATTTGCCATCGCTCGAGCTGGGCCGCAATGGCCCCCTCGTCGGCACCCTTCTTCATTAGTCCCCACTGCAACCAGAGTCCCGTCCGCTGCAGCAGACTTCGCACGGTGTCGCTCGGCTGTGCCCCACGCTTCAGCCAGTGAAAGAGACGCTCTTGTTTGGTGTCGATGAGCATGGGATCGGCTCGCGGATCATAGGTTCCCAATACTTCGAGATACTTCCCGGTTCGCGCCGCCTGAGAATCCGCTGCAACGATTTTGTAGATGGGCTGCTTCTTTTTTCCGAGTCGACGCAGTCGTAGCTTTACCAAAATGCTAATGCTCCTTTCAGATATCTTTGAGAGATTTCGAAACGGGCTAAATGTTGATTGCCGTGAAAATCGTTGGGATGGATTCCCTGGAAAAACGTTTCAGCGACCGCTGCGCATTTAGCCAAAACGCCCCTCCCGGCTTAGTCGGGATCGGGGCGTATGAAAAACGCGCTGTTAATGTACGGAAAAAAGGGGGAGGAAGCAAGGGAAACAAGCGACCCTGGGCTATAACTGTAATAACTCTTTAAGAATGTCAGGTATGGGACTCGATAGAAATGTCAGGTTTGTGCATCTTGGGATCCTCACTCAAAACCGAAAGGATCTCGATGGGCAAGCAAGTACAAACACTGACTATGAGC
>Ga0247727_10003523_pt1 | contig 34525 bp, 24 predicted proteins | sample WisWelCaveWW1625_FD_202498 | JGI IMG/M metagenome (GOLD analysis project Ga0247727, IMG submission 202498) | Biofilm microbial communities from Wishing Well Cave, Virginia, United States - WW16-25 | ecosystem: Environmental > Aquatic > Deep subsurface > Groundwater > Cave microbial mat | place...
GGGGTTCGCGCGGGGCCGGACGCCTGGCCGCGGCCGCCCTGGCCTCCCGGCTGATCCCCACAGACTCGCCCTGGAAGCCGGTGGCGATGACGGTGATCTTCACGATGTCGCCCAGAGCCTCGTTCTGCACGGCCCCGAAGATGATGTTGGCGTCCTCGTGGGCGGCCTGCTGGATGATGGTGGAGGCCTCGTGAACCTCGTGCAGACCGAGGGAGCTGGAGCCGGTGACGTTCAGCAGGATGCCGCGGGCGCCGTCGATGGCGGCGCCTTCCAGCAGGGGGCTGGAGATGGCCTGCCGGGCAGCCTCCACCGCCCGGTTCTGGCCGCTGGCCTGGGCGGTGCCCATCATGGCGTAGCCCATGTTCTGCATGATGGTCTTGATGTCGGCGAAGTCGCGGTTGATGATGCCCGGGATCGTGATAATATCACTGATACCCTGGACGGCCTGGCGCAGCACGTCATCGGCGATGCGGAAGGACTCGAAGAAGCTGGTGCCGCGCGGCACGCACTCCAGCAGCCGCTCGTTGGGGATGATAATGACGGTGTCGACCGTCTCGGCCAGCTCCGCCAGGCCGTGCTCGGCCACCCGCATGCGGCGCCGACCCTCGAAGGCGAAGGGCTTGGTGGCCACCGCAACCGTCAGGGCCCCCAACTCGTTGGCCAGCGAGGCCACGATCGGCGTTGCCCCGCTGCCGGTGCCGCCCCCCAGGCCGGTGGTGATGAATACCATGTCGGAGCCCTCCAGGATCTCGATGAGTTTGTCGGTATCCTCCAGGGCCGCCTTGCGGCCGATCTCCGGGTCGGAGCCCGATCCCAGCCCCTTGGTGAGTTTGGCGCCGATCTGAACCTTCAGGCGGGCGCTGGACTCCGCCAACGCCTGGACATCGGTGTTGATCACGGCGAACTCCACCCCTTCCACGCCTTCCCGGATCATGCGGTTGACGGCGTTGCAGCCCCCGCCCCCCACCCCGATCACCTTGATGCGGGCTCCCTGGCGCAGGGCCTCTTCCTCAAAAACGAATCTCAGATCGTCGTTCATGGTCTTCCCTCAACTGAAGATGTTCCGCAGCCAGGCGGCCACGGTTTCTTTCTCGGCGCGGCGGTGCAGCCGCAGCCGCTGGGCGTAGAGCAGCAGCCCGATGGCGGTGGTCCACTCCGGCCGGTCCAGCTCTTCGGGCAGCTCGTAAAGATGCGCCGGCAAACCCATCCGGACGCCAGTCTTCAGCACCCGCTCGGCCATGTCGACCAGACCGGTCATCTTGGCCAGCCCGCCGGTGAGCACCAACCCGGCGATGAGCTGGCCCTCCACGCCGGCGCGGGCCAGTTCCTGCTTGATCAGCGTGAAGAGCTCTTCGGCCCGGGATTCCAGGATCTGGTTCAGCGTCCGCCGGGAGGTTTCCCGCAGCCCGTCGCCCGAGGCGGAGGGCACCTCCAGGCGGCTGTTCTCCGAGGTCATCTCGGCGATGGCGCAGCCGTACTGCTCGATCAGCCGGGCGGCGTCCGCTTCCGGTGTCCGCAAGCCGTAGGCGGCGTCCCGGATGAAAAGGTCCCCGCCGATGGGGATGGAGACGGCGGCGCGTAGATCGTCTTCCAGGTAGGCGATCAGGTCCGTGGAACCGGCGCCCAGGTCGGCGACCGCGACGCCGATCTGCCGCTCCTGCTCGCCGATGGCCGCCAGGGCCCCGGCGAAAGGCTCGAAGATGGTCTCCTCGACCACGATTCCGGCCTTGTTCACCACCGTGGTCAGGTTCATGTGAGCCACCGTGGAGGCCGCCAGCAGCCGCACCTGCGCCTCCAGCCGCCGGCCCGTCATCTCCAGCGGGTTGCGGATGCCGGGCTGGCCGTCGACGGCGAAGGAGATGGGAACGGCCTGCAGCAGCATGCGGTCCTCGCCCAGGCGCGCCCGCGTGGCGGTCTTGACGGCTTCGTTGACTTGCAGCCGGGCGATGGGATGACCCGCCGCCAGCAGCGTCGGGCCGCGGCTGAGGGCGCTGGTAACCGTGGCCCCCACCCCCACCACCGCCGATTCGATCGCCAATCCCCCGTTGGCCTCCGCTTCGGCCACCGCCTGGTCCACCGACTCCACCACCGGCTCCTGATCCACAATCACGCCCCGCCGCCAGCCGCCGGAGCGCGCCGCCCCGTAGCTGAGGCATCGCAGCCGGCCGTCCTCCTCGATTCCCACCACGCACCGGGTCTGGGTGCTACCCAGGTCCAGCCCCACCAGAAAACTGGGCGTCCGGGGCATCAGGGCTGCACCACTATATGAGTCTCATATCGAAGATCCACGCTGCGCACCGACCCATATTGCCGGCGCCAGGCCTCCACGTTCGCCAGGAAAAACTTGTAGCGGTCCAGGAAATGGGCGCCGCCCAAGTGCAGGGTCACGGCGCGGTCTCCCGGCGAGACGATCACCACGGCGTCGGCCGGGTCCGTCAGATCGATCTCGTCCACCTCCCCGCTCCGCTTGGGAGTCTGGCGGTCCAGATCCTCCAGCAGCTCTAGCATCACCCCCACCCGAAACTGCCGCTCGGCCGCCGACTGGGTCTGGGTGAGACCCGTAAGGGCCGGCAACGAAAACCTTCCCTGGCGGGGCTGCGGCAGCAGGGTCCCGTCGGCGTCCACCAGCCAGGGGCGGCCGGAGTCCCCCAGGCGGACAAAGGCCACCGGCTGGCGCTCCTCCAACACCACCCGGATGCGGTTGGGCCAGGCGCGGGCCACGCGCGCCGTCTTGACCCAGACGAGGGCCTCGATCTGCTGCCGCCGAAGCTCCAGCGGCGTCTGAAAGACACTGCGCCCGAAGTCGGCCGCGAAGATGCGGACCGCCTGCTCTCGCGGCGCCCGCTCGGCGCCGACGACGACCAGCGGCTCCCGCAGGGCGAAGCGCGGGGAGGCCGCCAGCCAGGCATAGACCGTCCAGCCGGCCGCTCCGGCCAGGGCCGCCGCCAGCACCGCGCTCACCGAACCGAGGATCAGGATCTTTCGCCAGCGCTCCGCTCCCCGGCGCACCTCCACGTGCCGGGCCCGGCGCAAATAGGGCGATGGCTCCTGCGCCTCGCGATCGTCCGGTTGGGTCGGTTCGTTTTTCATGGTGTTTCAGGAGGCCGGGACCGGCGAGGAGCTCGCCAGGCGCGCCAGCAGCCGGTCGCCGGCCTGCCAGACGTTGCCCGCCCCCAGCGTGAGAACGGCGTCGCCCGGACCCGCCGACTCCGCGATGGCGTCGATGGCCTCCTCCATGGAAGCGAAGTAACGGGCCTGCGGCACCCGCAGGGCCAGCCGCTCGGCCGTCACCCCCTCGATCGGCTTCTCCCCGGCCGGATAGATGTCCACCACGTAGAGGGCGTCGCAATCGCTGAAGCAGCTGAGGAACTCCTCGAACAAGTGCAGCGTGCGGCTGTAGCGGTGCGGCTGGAACAGCACGTGAATCCTGCGGTAGTCGCAGGCCCGAGCCGCCGCCAGCGTGGCCCGGATCTCGGTGGGGTGGTGGCCGTAATCGTCGATGATGGTGACCTCGGCCTGCTTTCCGCGCACCTGGAAGCGCCGGTCGACGCCGCTAAAACTCTCGATCCCCTCCCGGATGGTCTCCGGCGGGATCTCCAGCTCCAGCCCCACCAGCACCGCCGCCATGGCGTTCAGCACGTTGTGGCGGCCGGCGGCGTGAACCCGGAAGGCGCCCAGGTCGATTCCCCGCAGGGCCAGCCGGAACCGGCTCGCCAGGTGCCCGCACTCCACCGCCGTGGCCATCAGGTCGGCCTCCGGCGTGGTCCCGTAAGTCCGGGTGCGCCTGCCGATCCGAGAGAGGATGGCCCGGTTACCGGCGTCGTCCAGCGCCAGGATCACCGCCCCATAAAAGGGCACCTTGTTGACGAACTCCACGAAGGCCTCCTGAACCTCCTCCAGGGACCGGTAGCAATCCATGTGCTCGCGGTCGATATTGGTGACCACCGCCACGATGGGGGCCAGCTTCAAGAAGGACCGGTCGCTTTCGTCGCTCTCCACCACCAGCAGGTCGCTACGGCCGAGGCGGGCGTTGGACTCCAGGGCCGCCACTCGCCCCCCGACCACTACGGTCGGGTCCAGCCCGGCGTGGCTCAACACCGCGGCCGTCATCGAGGCGGTGGTGGTCTTGCCGTGACTGCCGGCGATGGCGATGCCGTACTTGAGGCGCATCAGCTCCGCCAGCAGCTCCCCGCGCGGGATCACCGGAATCTGCCGCCGCCGGGCCTCCACCACCTCGGGGTTGCCGGGCTGGACGGCGGAGCTGACCACCACGGCGTCGGCATCGTCGATCTGCCCGCCGCTATGTCCTTCATAGACCACCGCCCCCAGCCCCGCCAGCCGCTCCGTCACCGGGGAAGACTTCAGGTCCGACCCCGAGATGCGGTACCCGAGGCTCAGCAGGATCTCGGCGATGCCGCTCATGCCGATTCCCCCGATCCCGACGAAGTGGACGCGACTGGCTTTGAAGAACATTAGAAGCCCTTAAGCCACAGAGGCACAGAGAACACAGAGAAGGACGATGTTTCGGCGCCGCAACGACTCGGTGTCCTCTGTGCCTCGGTGGCAAATCACAGCGCCTCCAGAACCTCCGCCGCCCGCCGGGCCGCCCCGGGCCGCGCCTGCCTCCGGGCGGCCTGTTCCATCGCAGCCAGCCGCGCCGCATCATCGAGAAGAGCGCGCAGGTCCTCGAACAGCCGCTCCCCGGTCAGCTCCCGGTCCGCAACCACCCGCGCGCCGCCGGCCGCCGCCATGGCCTCGGCGTTGCGCAACTGGTGCTGATCGGCGGCGAAAGGAAACGGAACCAGGATCGCCGCCCGCCCGGCCGCCGCCAGCTCAGCCACCGCCGAGGCCCCCGCCCGGCACACCACCAGGTCGGCCCGGGCGAAGGCTCCCGGCATGTCGTCCAGGAACGGCGTCACCTCCGCGCGCGCGCCGGCCCTCTGATAGCCAAAACAAATCTCATTATATTCGTTTTGGCCGGTCTGGTGAAGAAAGATCACGCTGTCGAGCCGGCCGGCCGCCGCCCACCGCGGCAGGGACTCGATGGCCGCCGAATTGAGCCGGTGCGATCCCTGGCTGCCGCCGGTGATCAGCACCGTGTAGGGCGGCCGGTGCGCCTTCGGCTCCAGGGCGAAGAACCGCTCGCGGATCGGAACGCCGGTGACCTCGGCGCGCCCCGCCGGAAACCAGCGCGCCGCCTGCGGGAATCCCAGCAGGGCCCGGCGGACCAGCGGCCCCGCCAGCCGGTGAGCCAGACCCGGCCAGGCGTTCGGCTCCATCGCGACCACCGGTATGTCGTCGATCCAGCTCATCAGCAACACCGGCCCGGCGGCGTAGCCGCCCAGGCTCAGGACGGCCCGGGGACGCCGCCGCTCCAGAATGCCTCCGGCGTCCAGCAGGCCCGCCGGCAGGTGGAGCGCCGTCCGCAACTGCTGCCGCCAGCCGGCGCGCTCCAGCGGCGAGGCCCGCAGCAACTCCAGCTCGAAGCCGGCTTGCGGCGCCAGCCGCGACTCCAGGCCCCGCCTGGCGCCCGCAAAAACCGCCCCGTGACCGCGCCGGCGCAGCTCCTCTGCCACCGCCAGCCCGGGCAACACGTGCCCGCCGGTGCCGCCGGCGGCGATCAAGAAAACGCTCATCCTCCGGTGCGCTGGCTGACGCTCAACAGCATCCCGCTCCCCCACAGAGCCGAGATCAGGGCGCTGCCTCCGTAGCTGACCAGGGGCAGCGGCAGCCCCTTGGTGGGGGCCAGATCCAGCGCCACGCTCATGTGGATGAGCGCCTGGCACGCCAGCATGGCCGTCAGCCCCACCGCCAGGTAGGCCCCAAAGGGGTCCTTGGCCCGCAGCGACGCGTTCAGCCCCCGCCACAGGATCAGGCAGAAGGCCGCCAGCAGCAGCCCTGCCCCCACCAGGCCCAACTCCTCGGCGATCACCGCGTAGATGAAGTCGGTGTGGGGTTGCGGCAGATAGTGCAGCTTCTGCCGGCTCTGCATCGGTCCCAGGCCGGTGAGGCCGCCGGTCCCCACCGCGATGAGGGCCTGTATGATCTGGTAGCCCAACCGCTTGGGGTCTTTCCAGGGATCCAGGAAAATCAGCAGCCGGTCGATGCGAAACCTCTCCATGAGGATGGCGATGGCCACCAGGGGCGCCAGCACCGCCAGGCCGATCTTGAGATGACGCCGCTCCAGGCCCGCCACCCAGAGGATCACCAACCCGATCAGCAGCACCACCACGGCCGTGCCCAGGTCGCGGCCCGCCACGATCAGCACCGCCGTCAGCAGGGGCAGGGCCGCGGCTCTCAGCACCGTCCTTCCCTGGGTCAGGGCCCCGGCGCGCAGGTCCAGGTACCAGGCCAGAAACACCACCAGGGCCAGCTTGGCGAATTCCGACGGCTGCAGCGCGAAGGGCCCCAGCGGAATGAAGCGGTTGGTATTATTGGTGGGTTCCACCATCAACGCCACCAGCAGGCCCACCACCGTCAGGCCCACCAGACCGAAGGCCGCCGCCGGGCTGCGGAACCGATGATAGTTCTGCTTCATCAGCCAGATCATGCCGCCCAGGCCGGCCGCCGCCGCTCCGGCCTGCCGCAGCGCGAAGTGCCAGCTGTTGCCGTGGTTCTTCTCCGCCACCGCCACCGAGGCGCTGAAGACCATCACCAGCCCGAAGAAAACCAGGCCGATAATAAGTATCAGTAGAATACTATCGTGTCGCAGGCGTCTTCCCATGTCTTACCTCTGTGTCCTCTGTGCCTCTGTGGCAAAAATAGTTTCCACCAGCTGCTTAAAAACCCTCCCCCGATGCTCGTAGTTCTCGAACTGGTCGAAGCTGGCGCAGGCCGGGGCCAGCAGCACGGTGTCGCCCGGCCGGGCCCGCAGGACGGCCAGCGCCACGGCCCGCTCCAGGGCCCCGGCCTCCACCAGTTCCACAGCCTCGCCGAGCGCCCGGGCGATCAGGGGGGCGGCTGCGCCTATCAGGAATACTCCACGGGCCTTGCGTCGCAGCAGCTCCCCCAGCGGGGTGTAATCGCTGCCTTTGTCCTGGCCGCCCAGGATCACCCACAGGTTGCCGTCAAAAGACTCCAGGGCCTTGCGGGCGGCGTCCACGTTGGTGGCCTTGGAATCGTTGTAATAGTCGACCCCGGCGACGGCGCGTACGAACTCCAGGCGGTGCTCGACGGCGCGGAACGATGCCACACCGCGGGCGATGCCGGCCGGCGCCGCCCCGGCCAGATACGCGGCGGTGGTGGCCGCCAGGGTGTTCTCCAGGTTGTGGGCGCCGCGGATGGGAATCGCCGAGTCCGCCAGTGGCGTCTCGGTCCCCTGCCGCCGGCACACGATCCACCCGCCCGCCACCGAGGTCCCCACCTCGAGCTGCTGGGTCCGGCTGAACCACACCGCGACGCCGTTGGTCCGGCTCGACCAGGAGACGCACACCGGGTCTTCGGCGTTCAGCACCGCAAAATCCTCGGGCCGCTGGGTGGCCAGCAGCCTGGCCTTGGCCTCGGCGTATTGCTCAAAGGTGCGGTGACGGTCCAGGTGGTCGGGGGTGACGTTCAGCACCACCGCGATGTGCGCCCGAAACTGGCGAATCGACTCCAGCTGGAAACTCGACAGCTCCAGGACATTCCACCCGGCCGGCGTCGAAGTCTCGACCATCGAGATCGCCGGCGGATGCGGCAGGCCGATGTTGCCGCCGATCTGGGCCGGGATCCCGGCCGAGGCCAGCAGGTGTCCGACCAGGGCCGTGGTGGTGGTCTTGCCGTTGGAGCCGGTGATGCCGATGATGCCTCCCCGCAAGTAGCGCGCCGCCAGCTCGACCTCGCCGATCACCTCGACACCGCGGCGGCGCGCCTCCGCCAGCGGATCCAGGTCCCACCGCACTCCCGGGGAAACCACGATGAGGTCCTGTTGCTCAAACAGCGCCGCCGGGTGGCCGCCGGGCTCTACCCGCACCCCGAGCGAAGCCAGGCGCCCTGCTGCCGGTCCCAGGGCCGGGGCGCTGCGGGCGTCGTTGGCAGTGACGATGGCGCCGCGTGCCGCGAGAAACTCCGCCGCCGCCAGGCCTGACCGGCCCAGTCCCACCACCAGCGCCCGTTGGTTCTCGAGTTCTCTCACGTTTCCTTCGCCGGTCAAAAAACCCCGACAGGCAGGAATGCCTGCCCTACTGTTACCGCAGCTTCAAGGTCGCCAGCGAGAACAAGGCCAGCACCAGCCCGGCGATCCAGAACCGCGCGATGATCTTCGACTCCTGCCATCCCATGGCCTCGAAGTGATGGTGCAGCGGGGCCATGCGGAAGATGCGCTTGCCGCGCAACTTGAAACTGGCCACCTGCAGGATCACCGACAGGGCCTCCAGCACGAACACCCCGCCGATCAGCAGCAGCAGGATCTCCTGCTTCACCAGCACCGCCACCGTGCCTAGGGCCCCGCCCAGGGCCAGCGAGCCCACGTCGCCCATGAAGATCTCGGCCGGGTGGGCGTTGTACCACAGGAACCCCAGGCTGGCGCCGACCATCGACCCGCAGAAGATGGTCAGCTCTCCGGCCCTGGACACCGGCAGTATCTGCAAGTAGCCGGCGATCTGGGCATGGCCGGCGGCATAGGTCAACACCGTCAGGGCTCCGGCGGCGATCACCGTCAGGCCGATGGCCAGCCCGTCCAGCCCGTCGGTGAGATTGACGGCGTTGGTGGCGCCTGCCAGCACCAGCGCCAGAAACAGAAAGAAAAACACAAACCCCAGCGGATAGGTGTAGCGGCTTCCCAGCAGCGAATCGATCAGCAGATCCGGGGAGAAGAACTTCAGGAACGGGACGTTCATCCTGGTGGAGTACATGCCCCGCGCCTGCAGCGCCATCAGCATGATCCCCAGCGCCGCGCAGATGGCCGCCTGCCAGGCGATCTTGGCCCGGGCGGTCAACCCCAGGTTCTGCTTCCGCCGGATTTTCCGATAGTCATCCACAAACCCTACGAGCCCGAAGCCCGCCAGCGCGAACATGGCGATCCACACGTAGACGTTGGTCAGGTCGGCCCACAGCAGCGTCGGCGCCAGGATCGAGATGTTGATCAGCAGGCCCCCCATGGTGGGGGTGCCTTCCTTGGATAGGTGGCTGCGGGGACCTTCTTCGCGGATGACCTGGCCGATCTGGAACTGGCGCAGCTTGCGGATCAGCCACGGCCCCAGCGCCAGGCAAATGGCCAGAGCCGTCAGGCTGGCAAACGCGGTGCGGAAGGTGATGTAGCCGAAGACGCGGAAGGGGCTGACCACCGGGAACAGCCGTTCGTAGAGCAGATAGTAGAGCATCTCAACCCAGCAGCGGCTCCAAGGCCCGCTCCAGCCCTACCCCGCGGGAGCCTTTGAACAGCACCGCGTCCCCCTCTTCCAGGGCCGTCCTGAGAAACTCGCCGGCTGCTTCGGCCTCTTCGAAGAAGCGCAGGCGGTAGGGCGGCAGGCCGTTCCGGTGCGCCTGATCGACCAGGAAGCGGGCCGCCCCGCCGACCCCCACCACCAGGTCAAACTGCTCCCGCGCCAGCCGGGCGCCGATCTGGCGGTGCAGGCTTTCCGAACCCGGCCCCAGCTCCAGCATCTCGCCCAACACCGCCACGCGCCGGCGCGCTTGGATGGAGGCCAGCAGATCGAGCATCCTCTCCACGGCGCTGGGGTTGGAGTTGTAGCAGTCGTTGATGATCTGGATGCCGGCCACCTCGATTCTCTCGCCGCGCATGCGGGCCGGAGCCAGCGACGCCACCTGGTCCACCAGCGACTCCGGGTCTACGTCGAGGGCCCGGGCTACCGCCAGGCCGGCCAGGGCGTTGTAGAGGTTGTGGCGTCCGGCCAACGGGAGGTGGAACTGCCTCCCGCCAGCCTCCAGCCGGAAGCGCGTGCCCCCCAGCCCCAGGTCCTCGACTTCGACGGCCCGCACGTCGGCCTCCGTCTCCACACCGAAGTAAACCACCGGGCCGCGGTGTGCCTCGCCAAAGCGGCGCACGCGTTCATCGTCGCCGTTGAGCACCGCCGTGCCGCCTTCCGGCAGGCTCTCGATCAGCTCGCGCTTGGCCGCCGCGATGTCGTCCAGACAGGTAAAAAATTCCAGGTGCACCGGGTTGACGTTGGTCACCACTCCGATGTCGGGCCGGGCGATGGCGGCCAGGGCGCGGATCTCCCCGCCGTGGTTCATGCCCATCTCCATCACGGCCACCTCCGCGGGGTCCTCCATGCGGAGCAGTGACAGCGGCAGGCCCAGGTCATTGTTGAGGTTGCCCTCGCTCCTGGCGACTCGAAAACGCGCCCCCAGCAGGGTGGCCGTGATTTCCTTGGTGGTGGTCTTGCCGTTGGATCCCGTGATGGCCACCAGGCGGCCGCTCCACCGGCGGCGAGCCCGGGCGGCCAGCCGCTGCAAACCGGCCCGGGGATCAGCAACCAGCAGGAGCCGCCCGCGGTGGCGCAGCGCGCCGCGCGACGCCACCGCCGCCGCGGCGCCGGCCGCCAGAGCCGCCTCCACGAACTGGTGACCGTCGCGCTTTTCGCCCCGCACGGCGAAGAAAACCTCGCCAGGGCCGGCCGAGCGGGAGTCAATCGAGTAGCCGGCAGCCTCCCCGGACAAGCCCTCCGGCGGCATCGTGCCCAACATGCCGGCCACCTTCTCAAGCGCCAGCCGCATACCCCATCTCCTGAAGCACCTGCCGTGCCACTTGCCGGTCATCCAATGGAATCGTCCGGTCGCGGAGCACCTGGCAGGTTTCGTGACCCTTGCCGGCGATCAACACCAGGTCGCCGGGCCGCGCCTCCATGAGCGCTTTGCGGATGGCTTGCCCCCGATCGGCCTCCACGTGGTAGCGGCCCCCGGAGCGCTGCAGCCCGATCACGATGTCATTGATAATATTTAGCGGATCCTCCGATCGGGGGTTGTCGGAGGTCAGCACCACCAGGTCGCTCAGGCTGCCGGCGGCCTCCCCCATCAGCGGCCGCTTGTTCCGGTCGCGATCGCCCCCGCAGCCGAACACCGTGATCACCCGCCCCGGCGGCGTTCGATCGCTCAGCAGCTCCCGCACCGCCGGTATGACGTTTCGCAGGGCGTCGTCGGTGTGAGCGTAGTCGACCGCTACCGCGAAGGGCTGCCCCGCTGAGATCCTCTCCAACCGCCCGGGAACCGCCCGGCAATCCTCCACCCCGGCCGCGATCACCTCGGGGGCCAGCCCATAGGAGAGGCCTACCCCGATGGCAGCCAGAATGTTCAGCACGTTGAACTTCCCGAGCAGGGTGGAGCGAATCGGAAACCGGCCCGCCGGCGTGACGGCATGGAAGCGGATCCCGTCGAAGTCACAGGCCAGCCGCGTGGCCGTGATGGCGGCGCCGTTGTCGAGACCAAACGTCAGCGGTTCAAAACCGCCCAGGGCCTCCCATTGGCGGCCCCAGGGGTCCCCGCGGTGGATCACCCCGTAGCGCGGCAAAGGCCCGCCGGCCCCTTCCAGCAGCAGGCGCTTGGCGGCGGCGTAGTGTTCCATGGTCCCGTGGAAGTCCAGGTGATCCCGGCTCAGGTTCGTGAAGACCACGGTGTGGAAGGCCAGGCCGAAGACGCGCCCCAACGCCAGGGCGTGGGAGCTCACCTCGAACGTGGCATGGGCGCCACCCTGTTGCTCCAGTTCCACAAAGCAGCGCACCAGGTCGAGCGACTCCGGCGTGGTGTTGACAGCCGCCTGCCGGCGGCCGGCCACGGTGTGTTCAATCGTCCCCAGCCGGGCCGTGACCAGCCCGGCAGCCCGCAGCACCGAATCGGTCACGAAGACGGTGGTGGTCTTGCCGTTAGTTCCGGTAACCCCGGTCAGCCGCAGGCGTCGGTCCGGGTGGCCGTAGTAATTCAGCGCTGCCAGGGCCAGGGCCTGGCGGGGGTGCGGCACCTGCACCCAGGGCCTGGGAAAGCCGGCTTCGGCGGGCCGCTCGCTCACCACCGCGGCCGCTCCTTTGGCGACCGCTTCCGGGATGAACCGGTGGCCGTCCACCCGCGCGCCCGCGAAGGCGAAGAAGACCTCTCCGGCCCTAAGAAGGCGGGAATCGTATTGCAGTCCGGAGACCAGCGCCGGAGGCGGCGGGGCCGTTTGGGGGACGCCGGCGAGTAGTTCGTTGAGGGTCATGGAGCCAGCCGACAGGCAGGAATACCTGTATCACCGGTCACTGTCCAAACTCGACCAAAATGCGGGCACCAGCCGGGGCCGGGCTGCCGGCGGGGAGCGATTGCCGCCGCGCAATGCCGCGGCCGCGAGCGTCCACCTCCAACCCCAACGCCAGCGCCTCCTCGAAGACCGAGCGCACCCCCCGGCCGTAGAAATCGGGCACCGAGGCCTCCGCCAGAACCAACGCCGGGGCCTGGACCATGGGGGCCGCCGGTGCCTCCGGGGCCTCGGCCTCCAGCCTGCCCTGGTGAGCGTTCTCCGGGTTGAAGTCGCTCAGCTCCGCAAGCAGCCTGGCATCCGGCTGCACCCTGGAGGGCCGGAGCGTTGGATCCGCCGGCACCCCCAGGTACCTCAGCACCTCGGTGGCCACCCGAGGGAAAACCGGGGCGGCCACGCCGCCGCCGCTGTGCGGACCTTTGGGCGAATCCAGAACGATCGCCACCACGATGGCCGGGTTGTTCACCGGAGCGATGCCCACAAACGAGGCCACATGATCGGTCTTCGAATAGGCGCCGGTGGCATCGATCTTCTGGGCCGTGCCGGTCTTGCCGCCGGCGGTGTAGCCCTCCAGCCGCGCCAGCTTCCCGGTTCCTTCCAACACCGCCTTCTCCATCATCTTCTTGAGTAGGATGGCGGTCTCGGCCGAGATCACCCGGCGGGGTGGACGCCGGGGGGCCGGGGTGGGCTTTTCGCCGGTGGCGAATGTGGATTCGACCAGGCGCAGCGGCGCCAGCATGCCGTTGTTGGCGATGGCCCCTACCGCCTGCACCAGCTGCAAAGTCGTCACTCCGATTTCCTGCCCCATCGAAATCGAGCCGATGGAGCGGCCTCGCCATCTCTTGGGCGGCTTGGTGAGGCCGGCGGCCTCGCCGGGTGCCTCGATGCCCGTGGGCCGCCCGAAGGCAAAGTCCCGGATGTAACGGTACAAGCGTTCCTTGCCCAGCCGCAGGCCCAGCTTGATGGTCCCCACGTCGCTGGAGTAGGCCAGCACCTGCTCCACCGTCAGGCGTCCGAAAGGTTTGTGATCCCCAATCCGCTCGCCGGCCACCACAATGGACCCCATCTGGCAGTCCAGGACCTCGCCGGGCCGGGCCAGCTTCTCCTCCAGCGCCCCCGCAAACGTGATCAGCTTGAAGGTCGAACCAGGCTCGATGGTCACCTCGGCGGCGTAGTTGCGGCGCTTCAGCACCTCACGCTGTTCCTGGGGCGAGTTCCTCTTGCCCCGCACCGGCTGGTTAGGATCGAATCCCGGGTGATTGGCGATTCCCAATATGGCCCCCGTTCCCGGCTGGATCACGACAATGGTTCCCGCCGGCGCCCCGGTCCGCTCGATGGCGCGGGCCAGCTCCCGTTCGACAACATATTGGATTCGCTCGTCAATGGTGAGCATGACGCTCCGCCCGGGCTCGGGCGACCAGACAAAGGCCCCGGAAAAGCTGCGCTGGCGCGCGTCGGTGGTGATGACCATCTTGCCCGGCAGCCCTGCCAGCGGCTCATTCAAGGCCTGCTCAACGCCGGCCTGCCCCTCCTGGTCGATGTTGACCGCCCCCACCACGTGAGCGGCCATGGACCCTTTGGGGTAAATCCGCTTGGCCTCTTTTTGGAAGTAAAGACCGGTGAAGTTCAGCGCTCGGACCCGCTCGGCCGTCTGGGGGCTCACGAGTCGCTCGACCCACTGGAACTTGGGGCCACCGGAAAACTTTTTGAGCAACTCGGCCCGGGGCGTCTCCAGAACGCGCGCCAGCACGGCGGCTTTACCGGCCGGGTCGGAGATGTCGGCCGGCCGGACGAAAATGGACTCCAGCTCGATGCTGGCGGCTAGCTCCCGGCCTCTCCCGTCCAGGATCTGGCCGCGCGTGGACCGCACCTCCAGACTGTGCTCATGCTGCTGGCGAGCCAGATCCAGAAAGAAGGCCCGCCGCACCACCTGCAAGTCCACCAGGCGAAAGAACAGGACGGCCGCCCAACCCAGCATCGCCAGGCCGAACCAGATGATTCTCTTGCGCGCCGTGGCCAGCACCGGCCCCATGGAGGTCTCCCGGTCGCCCAGCTCGCAGGCCGGGGGGAACAGGCTTCGCTGAACGGGCATGACTAGCGCGGCCCTGCCCCAGAGGACTCTGAAGTGTGATCCCGCCGTGGGGCGGCCGGCAGGCCGCGCCGGGCTTCAGCCCGGCCCGCCAGTGCAGACTTCAGGTTGGTTTCCATGACTCCAGGCGCCCTAGCGCGATGCCTCCGCCTGGCCTGTAGCCAGGTTGCCCGCCACCAGGTCAGCCGGGCTCGCCCCGGAGGCATCGGCGTAAGAGACCTGCGCGCTGGTGGGAGGTCGCATTCCCAGGGCCCGGGCCTGGCGCGCGATCCGCACCGGGTCGCGCAGCGCGGCCTGGTCCACCTGCAATCGCCGGCCGGCCTCCACCAGCTCCTGGTGCTGCTTCTTGCTGTCCTCGATCCGGTAACCGGCTCGCAGCATGAACAGGTAGGGCAGCACGTAGAGCAGCGCCATGACGAACACCGCCGCCACCGCGCCCCCCACCTTGGCCCACTCCCAGCGGGAGCCGGGATCCAGCACCCGCACCAGCCGGGAGTTGTCCACCGGCTTGACAAAAAAACAGATCTCTTCCATGGGCAGCGGCCGGCTGGCGGCGGGGCGCCGCGAGAGGCCGGCGCGGACCTCCCGGCCCGCCATCACTCCGTCGTAGTAGAATCCTGTCTCTTTACTGGACATTCCTGCGATCCTCTTTCTGCCGCCCGCAGCCGGGCGCTGCGGCTGGAGGGGTTGCGGCCCACCTCTTCCTCGCCGGGCCGGATCACGTGCTTAGTAAGAATCATAAGTACATTCTGCCCGGCCCAGCGCCGCAGCGCTTGCTTGACCAGGCGGTCTTCCAGGGAATGAAAGCTCACCACCACCAGCCGGCCGCCCGGCGCCAGCACTCCCGGCGCCGCCTCCAGCAGCTTCTCCAGCTCCCCCAGCTCGTCGTTGACCGCTATACGCAACGCCTGGAACGTCCGCGTTGCCGGGTGAATCCTCGCCCCCCTCGCCCGGGGCGCGGCTCGCTCGATGACTCCCGCCAGCTGTAAGGTGCCCTTCAGCGGCCGCGCCCGGACGATGGCTCTGGCTATCTGTCGCGACCTCCTTTCTTCCCCGAGCCGATAGATCAGCTCGGCGAGCGGCTTCTCGCCGTAAGTATTCACAATATGGGCCGCCGTCAGCTCCTGCTGCGGGTTCATTCGGCAATCGAGCGGCCCCTCCCGCAAAAAGCTCAATCCCCGTTCGGCGTCTTCCAGCTGCTCCCGCGAGACCCCTAAATCGGCCACCAGGCCGTCCACCAAACTCCCTGCCAGAATCCGTTCCAGCTCGCTGAAGCCCGAGTGCACCAACCGGATCCGGTCGCCAAACCGCCCCAGCCTCTCCTGGGCCCTGCGGATCGCCTCCGGATCCCGGTCGATCGCCACCAGGCGGCCGTCGCCCAGCCGGCCGGCGATCGCCTCCGCGTACCCGCCGCTTCCCAAAGTGCAATCGGCATAGACGCCACCGGGCCGAATCTGCAGCCAGTGCAGGGCTTGCTCCAGCAGCACCGGTATGTGGCCCATGCATCCCTACACTCCCAGCTCCGAGAGTTTCTCGAAGTCCTCTCCGGTGAGCGTGTTCTGGTCGGCCTCGTTGTCATAGCGGGCCTGGCTGTAGACCTCGATATGGTTGGTCTGCCAGAACAACGTTACGTCGCCCTTCATCGCGGCCACCTCCCGCAGCTTGCCCGGGATCAGTAACCGGCCCTGCTCGTCCATCGTCGCTTCCCCTCCGAAGCGGTTGGCCGTGAACAGAAACTTGTTCTTCAGCTTGTCAAACTGCGGCGCTTGCGCTAGAGTTTGTTCAATGCGTTCCCACTCCACGAGGGCGTAGATGAGCACCACGGCGCCGGTCAAGCTGGTCACAAAATACGTCGCCTCACTCGTATACCGCTCCACCAGACGGTCCTTGACCAGGGCCGGGAACTTGAGCCGTCCCTTGTCGTCCACTTTGACCGAATGTGTGCCTCGAAAACACATTTTAGCCCGATTAGAACCACTTTGCTCCACCATACTTTGGACCAAAACAACAGTGGTGTCAAGAGAAAAGTTCCAGAGAATGACGAAGTTACGGCGCTGCCGCAGGCGGTGCATCCGGCTCTGCCGCCGGAGCCCAACTAATAGTGCTGTCGGGACGTGTGGGCCTACAGGTAGCACAGGCATTCTTGCCTGTCCTACCGTTACCGCCCTCCTCCTGCTCCTCCCAGCCGCGGCTTGGGCCGGCGAGTTCTTCGAGATGCGGGTGCGGCCGGTGCTGGCCAAGAACTGTTTCGGTTGCCACGTCGGCCCCACGCCGACCGGGAACCTGGCGATGACCTCCCGGGAATCGTTTCTCAAGGGCGGCAACTCGGGACCGGCCATCATTGCCGGTGACCCGGATCACAGCCTGCTGATCCAGGCGGTGAGCCACACCCACGCGCGCCTGAAAATGCCGCCGCCGGGAAAGCTCACCGACGAAGAGATCGCCGACCTGGCGGCCTGGGTGAAGGCCGGGGCGGAGTGGCCGGAGGCCACCGCGGGCCGGATCACCGACAGCCAGCGGGCGTTTTGGTCGTTCCAGCCGGTGCGCAAACCGGCGGCGCCCCCGGTCAGGGACACCTCCTGGGCGCACACCCCGATCGACCGGTTCGTGCTGGCGCGCCTCCAGGCCCGGGGGCTAAGGCCGAACCCGCCGGCCGACAAGCGCACCCTGATCCGGCGGGTGAGCTATGACCTGATCGGGCTGCCCCCGACGCCGGAGGAGGTGGATGCCTTCCTGAAGGACAACTCCCGGGAAGCCTTCGCTCGGGTGGTCGACCGACTGCTGGCCTCGCCCCACTACGGGGAGCGCTGGGGACGGCACTGGCTGGATGTGGCACGCTACTCCGATGACAAGCTGAACTCCACCCAGGAGGAGCCGGTCCCGAACGCCTTCCGGTATCGGGACTGGGTGATCCAGGCCTTCAACCAGGACATGCCGTATGACCTGTTCGTGAAGGCTCAGGTGGCGGGCGACCTGCTGCCCGACTCCGAGAAGTACATCGCCGGCCTGGGGTTCTACGCTTTGCGGCCGGAGTTCCAGGACGACCGGGTGGACGCCACCACTCGGGGCTTCCTGGGCCTGACGGTGGCCTGCGCCCAGTGCCACGACCACAAGTTCGACCCCATCCCTACCAAGGATTACTACTCGCTGCTGGGGGTCTTTCAGAGCACCGAGAACCGGGAGGCGCCGCTGGCTGGGGCCGGCGTAGTGGCGGCCTGGAAGGCAGCCAAGAAGAGGGTCGATGACCAGGAGGCGGCCCTGAAACAGTTCCTGCAAAGCCAGGCGGAGCAACTGGGCGAGATCCTGGCGGTCAAGACGGCGCGCTACCTGATGGCCGCCCGGCAGGGCGTGAAAGAAGCCGAGGGCCTGGACGCGGAAACCATCGAGCGCTGGGGCAAGTATCTGAAGGTCCCCAACAAGGAGCACCCCTATCTGAAGGCCTTCGACACGGCGGCGTCGGACCAGGAGGCCCAAGAGGCCGCCGAGGAGTTCCAGGCGCTGGTCCTGAAGGTGATCCAGGAAAGGAAGCAAATCGAGGAGAAGAACCTCATCACGCTGGGCGGCAGCAAGGAGCGCCGCAACCTCGCCAACGCCAACCTGGCGTCGCTGGAGCGCGACAAATACTTTCTCTGGCGCGACCTGCTGTCGGAGCGCCGCGGCAATCTGTCGTTCCAGTTCGAGGGCGGTGTTCTGTACTACCCGGACAAAAGGATCGAGCGGTTCCTCCACGGCGAGTGGAAGGCGCACCTGGAGGACCTGCGGGCCCAGCTCGCGAAGCGCCAGAAGGAGCTGCCGCCGCAGTACCCCTTCCTGAACGCCATACAGGACTCAAAGAAGCCCGCCAACATGCGGGTGCACTTGCGGGGGAACCGCGACACGCCCGGGGAAGAGGCCCCGCGGCGCTTCCTGGCGGTGTTGAGCCGCGGCGAGGCCAAGCCTTTCACGCGGGGGAGCGGGAGGCTGGAGCTGGCGGAGGCCATCGCCAGCCGCGACAATCCCCTGACGGCGCGCGTCATGGCGAACCGGATCTGGCTGGAGCATTTCGGCCAGGGCATCGTCGGAACACCGGGCAACTTCGGGCAGCTGGGCGAAAGGCCCCACAACCCGGAGTTGCTCGACTACCTGGCCGCCCGGCTGGTGGAGAACAACTGGTCGATCAAGGCCCTCCACCGGGAGATCCTGCTATCGGCGGTTTACGGCCTGAGCCCCGCGCGCTCGCCTCGCCAGGAGGCCGTCGACCCGGACAACCGGCTGTGGTGGCGCGCCAACCGGCGGAGGCTGGACGCCGAGGCGGTGCGCGACTCCCTGTTGTACGTTTCGGGCCAGCTCGACGTGGCCCAGGGCGGGCCGGCGGTACGTCTCACCGACGAGAACCGGCGCCGTTCGGTCTATGGCTACGTCAGCCGGCGCAAGCTCGACTCCATGTTGGCGTTGTTCGACTTTCCCAACCCCAACAGCATCAGTGAGCAGCGGATCCAGACGGACGTGCCGCTGCAACGGCTTTTTTTCCTGAACAGCAGCCTGGCGGCGCGGCAGGCCGAGGCTCTGGCGGCCCGGCTGGGGGCCGGGACCGACCCCGAAAAAATCCGGCGGGCCTACCGCTTCGTGCACCAGCGCGACCCGGGGCGCCGCGAGACCGAGCTGGGCCTGGAGTTTCTGCGAGCCGGCCGGGAGGCCTGGCCGCTCTATTGCCAGATACTGATGAGCTCCAATGAGTTCCTTTTCGTGGATTGACCGCCGCCCGACGGCCATGACCAGGCGCGACGCGCTCCGCACCATGGGGAGCGGCTTCGGGATGCTGGGATTCGCTGGCCTGATCGGCCGGGCCGCGCCCCTGGCCGGGCCGCTCGATCCGAAACCGACCCATTTCCCGGCCCGGGCCAAGCACGTCATTTTCCTGTTTCTCAACGGCGGGCCGTCGCAGGTCGACACCTTCGATCCCAAGCCCATGCTGACCAAGTACCACGGCAAGCCCATGCCGACGGCAAATCTCAAAACCGAGCGGCGGACGGGCGCCCTGCTGGCCTCGCCGTTCCGGTTCCGGAAATGCGGCCAGAGCGGCATCGAGGTCAGCGAGATTTTCCCGATGCTCGGGGATCGCATCGACGACGTGTGCGTCATCCGCTCCATGCACGCCGAGCGTCCCAACCACGAGCCGTCGCTGCTGATGCTCAACAGCGGGCGGATGCTGCCGGGGCATCCGTCGCTGGGCGCCTGGCTCACCTACGGGTTGGGGACCGAGAACCAGAACCTGCCGGGCTACGTGGTGATGTGTCCCGGGGTTCCCGTGATCGGCCCGCAGTTGTGGAGCTCCGGCTACCTGCCGGCGCTGCACCAGGGCGTTTACTTGCCCACCACCGAGAAGGAACCCGAGAAGCTGATCCCCTATCTGACCAATCCCAAGCTCGGCCGCCAGGAGCAGAGACGGCAGCTGGACCTGCTAGGCAAGCTCAACCAGTTGCACTTGGACCGCTCCGGGCCGGACACGCAGCTAGAGTCGAGCATCCAGTCGATGGAGATCGCCTTCCGGATGCAGAGCGAGGCCATGGACGCTCTGGACATCTCGAAGGAGAGCGAGGCCGCCAGGGAGCGCTACGGCGAGGGCGCCTTCGCGCGCGGCTGTCTGATGGCAAGGCGGCTGGTGGAGCGCGGCGTCCGCATAGTCCAGATCTATTTCGGCAACGGGCAACCCTGGGACAACCACGACGACATCCTGATCCACCGGCGGCTGGCCCGGCAGGCCGACCGGCCCATGGCGGCGCTGCTGGATGACCTGAAGTCCACTGGGTTGTTCAAAGAAACCATCGTGCTGATCGGGGGGGAGTTCGGCCGGACACCATCGGTCGAGGTCAGCGGTCTGGTAGCGGTGCAGAACGGGCGCGATCACAACAACCACGGCTACAGCACCCTGCTGGCGGGCGGCGGGATCAAGGGCGGTATCACCTATGGGGCGACGGATGAGTTCGGGTTCAAAGCCGTCGAGAAGCCGGTGCACGCCCACGACCTGCACGCCACCATGCTGCACCTGATGGGGCTGGATCATACCAGGCTGACCTACCGGTACAGCGGGCGCGACAACCGCCTCACCGACGTCGAGGGCCGGGTGCTCGGCGAGATCCTGGCTTAGTAGGACAGGCACCTGCCTGTCGGGGCTGCTTTGACCACCACCCGTCGCGACTTCCTCACCGGGATGGCGGCCGGCCTGGCCGGCGCCCCCTCGCCGGACCTGCTCGAGATCGCCGCGGCGCACGTGCGCCTGGCCGAAGCTACCCGTGCCCAGACCCAGCTCTGGGGCCGCATCGGGGGTTCGGAGGCCGAGCGGGCTTCGGCCAGGCTGCTGGCGGAGCAGCTGCGTCCGTCGCTCGGTTCCGTGGAGTTGGAGAGCTTCTCCTTCACGGCGTTCCGGCCTACGCAGTGGAGAGTGGCGGCCGGGTTCGCGGCGCTAAGGAGCGCCATGCCGGCCCCCTTCGAGGCCCGCTTTCCAGATGGCCTGGTTCGAGCGCCCCTCGCCGAGGTCAGCCCGGAGGGCGACTGGAGCCGGGTTCGCGGCAAATGGGTGTTCCTGAAGGCGTCGACGGGCGGGTCGGCCGCCACCACCGTGATCCGGGAAAAGCTGCTCTACCAGCGGGCGGTGGAGGCCGGGGCGGCCGGGATGCTGTTCTCGCTGCCGACCCCGCCGGGAACCTGGCGCAGCGTGGTTCCGGTGGACAAGCCCTACGCGCTGAAGGACGAGCGCTATCCGGACGGCCGGCGGCCCATCCCGTGCTTTTCGCTGGACGCCGAGGATGGCGAACGGCTCCAGGCCGGAGCGACGGTCTCAGCCTCCATTGCCTATGAACCCGAGACGCGGCGCGAGGCCCTGAACACCGTGGGCCGGCTGCCGGGCCCCGGGCCGCAGGTGGCCATCCTGAATCACCTGGACAGCTTCTTCTCGGGGGCCATCGACAACGCCAGCGGCATCGCCACCACGGTGGGGATCGCCCGGCGCCTGGCGGCGATGGCGCCCGCCACCCGCCGCTCCGGCTTCTGGTTGGTAGGCCTGGCCGCCCATCACGACAGCGCCGCCGGGATGCGGGCGTTTCTGGCCCGGGACCCGGCGCGCGCCGCCGCCATCGGGCAGTGGATTCTGCTGGAGCACACCGACGCCGCCACCGCGGAATTGAACAACGGCCGGGTGGCCTACTTGGGATCGCAGGGCTGGCCCGAAGTGCGAGCGGCGCTGCCGCGCCTGGCGCGCGCCAGCGGGGTCATGACCGTCGATCCCCCGGCGCGGGACGCTTGTATTGCCGATCTCTACGTGAACTGCGGCCAGGCCAGGTCGTTCTGCCTGATGAACGTACCGCTCTATTACCACACCGACCACGACACCCTCGACCGGATCACCCGCCAGGGGCTGGAGGCCGCGGTGGACTTCCACCTGCGGCTGCTGGAGGCCACCGGATCGATCGGCTGATCCTGGGGCTGCTAAGGCAGTCCGACGCGGCGCACCAGGTCCTCAAAGCGCCGGTCGCCGCGCAGCGGGTCCAGGCGCGGGTCGATCTTCACAAAGGCCATCCACCAGGAGCGGTCGTTGTAGGCCTTCTCCAGCCACTCGAGGGCCTGGTCCTTGCGTCCCAGCCCGAGGTACACCACACCGATCTCGTAGGCCGGCACGTAGCGGGTCTTGGACAGATCGAGGAGCTCGTCGAGGGCCTTCTGGGCCCGCGCCGGTTGTCCCGATACCGCAAAAACGTGCGCCAGCGCCGCCGACGTCTGCGGATTGAACGCTAACTTGGCGGCCGTCTCCATGGCCGCTATGGCTTCCGGGAATCTCTTCTGTTGTTGGTAGTTCCAACCCAGCCAAAGGTGGGTGATGTAGAAGCTTGGATCCAACTCCATGGCTTTGCGGTAGTGAACCTCGGCTTGAGAGTAGTCCCTTTGGTAATAGAAGACGCTCGCCACCATGTCATGGCCTTCGGCCGAAACCGGATCGGCCTCCACGCCCCGCTTGGCCTGCTCGAGGGCCTCGTCAAACCTCTGGACGGTGCAGAGGTGCATACTGAAGTAGCTGTAGGCCCTGGCGTAGGCGGGATTGAGCTGGATGGCGCGCCGGTATTCTCGTTCCGCGCCCTTCCGGTCCCATTCGTAGAAGGACATCATGATGGCTAACGAGACGCGCGCTTCGGCCAGCGAATCGTCGATGGCCAGGGCCTTACCGGCTGCCTCCTTGGTTTTCCGGCCGGCCTCCCGGGGATGCATGTACCAATCGGACGCGGCTACATAGGCATCGGCCAGGGCTGCGTAGGCCAGGGCGAAGTTGGGGTCGATGCGCAGGGCCTGGTTGACGCAGTCCTCCGCCTGCGCGATTCCCTCTTTGGTGTATCGATTGGTATAGAAACGCGCTTTCAGATATAGTTGATAGGCTTCGCTGTTCCGGGTGGGCTGCTGCGCCAGCCGCTGCTTCTCCTCCCCGCTCAGGCGCAGGCGCAGCTTCTCGGTGACCTCGCGGGAGATCTCCTGCTGCACCCCCAGCACGTCGGCCAGCTTGCGGTTGTACTGCTCCCCCCAGAGGTGGCTGTTGTCGCGGGCGTCGACCAGCGCCACGCTGATGTTGAGCCCGTCGCCCCGCTGCGCCACCCGGCCCGTCAGCACGCCGCGGACGCCCAGCTCGCGCCCCACCGCCTGCGGATCGGCCGTCTTCCCTTTGTAGCGCCCCACCGCGCTCAGCGACATCACCTTCAGCCGCGGCAGCCGCGACAGGTCGTTAATGAGGCTCTCGGTCAGGCCGTCGCTGAGGTACTCGGCGTCGGGGTTCCCGCCGGCGTTGACCAGCGGCAGGACCGCGATGGACTCGAGGGCCTCCGCGCCGGAGCGTCCCCGGAACAGAAAATAGCCCCCCGTACCCAACGCCAGCAGAACCGCGGCGGCCGCTGCCCACAGCCAACGCGGCCGGGCGGCCTGGCGCTTCGGGCGGCCCACAATCTCGCCCGTCCCGCGGAGGTCCTGTAAAGCCAGCGCCAGGTCGTGCGCCGAATGGTACCGCGCGTGCGGCTCCTTCTCCAAACAGCGTTGGATGACCCGCGCCAGCTCTGGCGGCGCCTGGGCGCCGGACTCGGAGATGGGGGCCGGGTCGGCGTTGAGGATCGCCGCCATGGTCTCGGCGCCCGTGGTGCGCTCGAAAGCGCGCTTCCCGGTGACCATCTCGTAAAGCACGCAGCCGAAGGAGAAGATGTCGGAGGGCGGTTCGGCCTTGAGTCCGCGGACCTGCTCGGGCGACATGTAGCCGACCGTGCCCAGGATGGAGCCAGCTTCGGTATCGGTGGCGGCGTCGGCGGCGGCCGTCCCGGCGGGCTCGAACCGCGCCAGGCCAAAGTCGAGGATCTTGACGCGCCCGTCGGAGGTAATGAAGATGTTCTCGGGCTTGAGGTCGCGGTGAGTGATTCCTTTGGCGTGGGCGGCGGCCAGCCCTTCGGCGATAGCTCTGGAGATCTCGACGGCCCGCCGCCAGGGCGCCGGCGCCGGCGCCAGCTTGGCGCGCAGCGTGTCGCCCTCCAGCAGCTCGGTGACCGCGTAGGCGACGCCGCCCTCGCGGCCGAAGTCGTGGATGGCCAGGATATTGGGGTGCGACAGCGCCGCTACCGCCCGCGCCTCCCGGTCGAAGCGCGCCATACGTTCCGGGTTGGCGCCCAAGTGTTCGGGCAGAACCTTGATGGCCACCTCGCGCCCCAGCCGCGAATCCTTGGCGCGGTACACCTCACCCATCCCGCCCGCGCCGAGCAGGGCGACGATCTCATAGGGACCCAGGCGCCTCCCAGAGGTCAGGCTCATCACCAAGAGACTACAACGCCACCGGTGCTTTGCACAAGGAGGCAGTAGGACAGGCATTCCTGCCTGTCGGGGCTCTGGCCGAAGCGTCCGCCCGAGCGCGCTTCTGCCAGGCTAGCGAGGTGTCCCGTCTAATACTTGACAATACAGCGAGTGCAATTGTGGGGCGGGCTTCAGCCCGCGCGGGGCTTTAGCCCCGCCCAAGCCGGACCCGTTGATCCCTCGCTTCGCTCGGGATGACAGCGCGGCTGGGTTCGAGACGTTCGCACTCCTGGGTCACTTCAGGGCAGGCAGGAAGTTCTCCAGCACCCAGATCTCGCTCTGTCCGGCGCGGCCGGCGGTGTGGGCGATCCTGCGACCGTCAGGATGAGCGCTGGGAAAAGCGACGTTCTCCCCGGGCAGATCGATCTTTTGCGGCTCCCCGCCGGCGACCGGCACTCGCCACAAGTCAAATCGTCCCGGCGAGCCGGTGTCCCTGGCGGCCAGGACGTAGCGGCCGTCCGGCGTCCAGGCCAGACGGCCAGGGCCGTGAGTGTTCGACCGTCGAAGGATTTCGCGGGCTCCCCCGCCACCGGCAGGCATGCAGTAAAGGCCGTGGTCGGGCAGCGCGAAAACCAACTGCCGGCCGTCGCGGGAAAGGGCCAGGCTTGCGACCCCCTCGATTCCAGGGGTCCGGTAGAGCTCTTGTTCGCGCCCGCCTTGGATCTCGCGCGCCCAAATGGAAGAACGCCTGGCCTTGACGTCGCGATACGAGAAGAAGACCGCCTTGCCGTCCGGGGATAGCGCTGGATGCGGGAAGCCGCCGCCCGGCGTGGCGGCCGGCCCGATCAGGCTGGTGTCACCGGATTGCGCGTCCATGCGGTAGAAGGACCATCCCCCCTGGTTCTCCCGGGCTGAGACCAGAAGCGAGCGTCCGTCGGGAAACCACTGAACGGGCGGCGACAAGTTGAGTTTCGTCGGCAAATCACGCTCCTCGCCTGTCGGAACGGAGCGAATCACGACCGTCAGCGAGCCCGGTCGCTTGGTCGCGGGGCCGCGATGCGACAAATACGCCAACTGCCGGCCGTCGGGCGACCAGGCGGGCGCAGAATTGGCCCCCAGGAAGCGCTCGGTGATTCGCTCCGGCGACCCCAGGACCTTCCCCGTCGCCGGGTCTAGCTCCGCCACGTAGATATCTTCCATTCCCACGCCCAAGCCGTAGTAGTACGACCCTTCGCGGGTGAATCCCAACGGAGAGATCCGCCCCACGTTGGCCTTCACCAACTCGGGAGCGCCTTGCGCCTTGCCTTGGGCGACCGCGACGGCCCAAAGGCTCGTCGCGCCGGTGCGGTCGCTGGCGAACAGCACCTTCTTGCCGTCCGGCGACCACAGCGGGGCGTAGTCATCGGCCGGATGTTGGATGAGAACCTCCTCGCTTGCCGCGCCGGTCGAAAGCATCCAAACGTCGCGCTCGGCGGAATCTTTCTGCCTAAGCGCGTCATAGAGGACGTAACGGCCATCCGGCGAAAGGCTGATCTTCTGCGGCCACCGCCAGTCCAGCCGCTTCAGGCTGCGGACGGCGCCGTCGGCTGCCGAGATGGCGACAATCTCTTTCGCCGAGTTCCTGTCGGAGAGCAGGGCAAGGACCTGCTTGCCGTCCCCCGTCCAGCCGGCGGTCTGGATCCAGAACACGTCCTCCCGGCGAAACAGAACTCGCGGCTGTCCCCCGCCGGCCGGGATCAGCCGCAGCTCGTAAAAACTGTCCTTGTTGTACCAGGTGTAGGCGATCTGCCGGCCGTCAGGTGAGACGACTGACGTTTCGGCCCATTCGTTAGATTCGGCCCACGAGCCTTTGTTGGTGATGCGGCGGTTCCGGCCGGAGGCAAGGTCGCGCACCGCCAGTTTGGACGCATCACCAGCGGGTACTTCCCGGCGCGGATCGTACGCGTGCAACTGGAGTACCGGTTCTAGTGGAACCGCAGATGAACGCAGATAAACGCAGATGCGCCGTTGTCGTGCTGGCGGTGGTCCTGGCTGGCTGCGTGGCGACCAGCAAGCCGGCGGGCTTGGCCCTGCGGCAGGTCTGGGCGGGTCCGGATGTGGACGTGATGGGCGCGGCCTCGCCCCACGGCCGCTACCTCTCGTATGTGGACTGGGAAACCGGCGACCTGGCGCTCCGAGATCTGGCCACCGGCAAGAACCGCCGGCTGACCAACAAGGGCTCGTGGTCGCATTCCTCCGAATACGCCGAGTTTTCCATGCCGTCGCCGGACGGCAAGCAGGTCGCTTACGCCTGGCACAACCGGGAGTTCTTCTACGAGTTGCGCGTCGTCGGCGTCGACGGCTCTTCGCCTCGCGTGCTCTATCGCCGCGACGACATGGAGTACATCCAGCCGGCGGCGTGGTTTCCCGACGGGAAACGGATCGTCACCGTCTTCTCGCGAACCGGACGGACCAACCAGATCGCCGTGGTTTCGGCGGTCGATGGATCGGCGCAAGTGCTGAAGTCTTTCGACTGGCGCTACCCGCGCCTGGCCCTGTCGCCCGACGGCCGCTTCCTGGCCTACGATTTTCCTCCCCGCGAGGAGTCCGAGGAACGCGACATCTTTCTGCTGGCGAGCGACGGCTCGAGCGAGATCCCCCTGCTGGCGGAGCCGTCCAACGACCGCGTGCTCGGCTGGTCGCCGGATGGCAGCCGGCTCCTGTTTGGGCGCGAAACATCAAGCGACTGGGACTTGTGGACCCTGCCCATGTCGAGCGGAAGGCCGCAGGGGCGTCCCGAGCTGGTGCGGAGCAACATGGGCCCGGTGCGCCCGCTCGGCGTCGTCCGCGCAGGGGCGTTTTACTACGCGGTAACCTCGGAGATGAGCGAGCTACGGGTAGCCGCCCTCGACCGAGCGGGCGGGCAGGAGGCGCCTTCGTCGGAGGTGCTGGCGCGCCTGGCGGCCCCGGCGGCGGCGGTCGCCTTTTCCCCTGACGGCCGGCGCCTGGCCTACGTTTCCCGGCCGGCCGGGGCCGGGTCGCGGCTCCGGAAGCTCGCCATCCGCGAGCTGGCGACGAGAGAAGAAAGGGAACTGGCGCCCCGGATCCGAATCGGGCCAGCCGGCCTGCTGCGCTGGTCCCCGGACGGGCGGTTCCTGCTGGTCGCCACCGGGATCGACGAGAAGGGCCGCCGCGGCTTGTACCGCGTCGATGCTCAAACTGGCGGACGTGACCTGGTGGCGCGAAGCCAGCCCGGCGACTACACCGTGGGCGGTGGCTGGGCGGCCGGCGGCCAGGCGATCTACTACGTACGCAACGATGCGGCTACTGGCCGCTACCATGTCGTCGCGCGGGAGATGCCCGCCGGCCGCGAGAAGGAGATCCATTGCGGCGGCGCTTCCGGCGCCCAGGTGGCGTCTGCTCTGGCCGCCTCGCCCGACGGCCGGCTTCTGGCGCTGGTCGTGCACCAGCGCGGGACCCCGTCCGCGGCTGTGCTGAAGATCATGCCGGCTGCCGGTGGCGAGCCGCGCGAGCTGATTCGCGTCCCGGAGCCGGAGGCGATCATCGAAACGTCGCTAGCCTGGACCCCGGATTCGCGCGAGGTGCTGATCGCGCGCCGCGCCTCCAGCCTTCGCGGGCCCACCCGGCTGTGGCGGATTCCCGTTCAACGTGGTGAGGCGCGCCCGGTCCCACTGTCCGTCGCGGCCGGGCTGCAATCGGTAAGCCTGCATCCCGACGGCCGGCGGCTCGCCTTCACCACCGGCCCCGGCAATGCCGCGGTGTGGAGGATGGAGAACTGGACCCTGCCCTTGGCCCTACCTGCTGCTGTCCCCGGGCGGCGACCGTAATCAAGCAGGGCGCCATGGTGGAATGCGCCAACGCCCGTCGCGCGCTGGACCAGATCCAGCGGGAACTCCGCCCCTTACCGGCCGCCACGCCGCTCCACCAGCAAATTGTCCAACAACCAGACTTCGTGGTGGTGATTACTGGCTTCGGGCCGGGGCGCCGAGAACATGATCCGACCGGCCGTGCGGAATCAGCCCGGCGGGAGATTCCTGTAGGTCGCGCAGTCTGGGTGTCAACTTCCTCGAACACCGTTTCTGGATTTCTACTCACACCGCAGTGTTCGTGAGGGGTCGAGGCGCGCGGCGCGCCGCGCCGGCCACCAGCCGGCCAGCAAGCCGGCCGCGGCCAGCACGGCCGCTGAAATCGCGAGGGTCAACGGGTCCGTGGGCGACACTTCAAAGAGCAACGATCCGATCAGGCGCCCTCCAGCGATGGCCGTGGGCAACCCCAGCAGAATGCCGAGCCCCGTCACGGACAAGCACTGCTTGAGAACAAGCCGTATGACGTCCCACGCGCTCGCTCCCACGGCAATCCGGATGCCGAGCTCCCGCGTGCGGCTGCTGACCGCATGCGACAGGGCGCCATACAGTCCGACGGAAGCCAGCACAATGCCGAGAAGGCCGAACGCGGCCGACAGTTGCGCCACCAAGCGATCGCGACCGAGCCCGCGCTGCAACGCCTCCTCCAGGCGCTCAACTTGCACGGGAACATTCTTCGCCGCCGCGGCAAAAGCGGAGCGGATCTCGGCCTCGCAGACCGACGGCGCAACGCCCACCTTCGGGCGCGCCACCACCGCGCTCCAACGATCTGCCGGCAACGGAAGATAGACCACCGCCCTCGGAGGTTCCCGCAGGCTGGCGTCTTTGGTGTCTTTGACCACCCCGACGATCTCCAGGGGCATCTTCGGCCCGTACAGGATTCTCCGCCCTACGGGGTTGTTGTCTTGGAAGTAGTGTCGGGCGAGCTTCTCGTTGATGATCGCAACACCTGGCCGCGGGGTGCGGTCGCGATCCTCAAAGTCCCGCCCGGCGATCATCGGAATCCCGAGGGTCTGGAAGTAACCGGGGGCGGTCATAGTGCCGAAGACCACATTGTCTTCGCCCGGCTCTGGCACGTAACCGGGAACTGTCACCCAGCGCCATTGCGAGCCGCTCCAGAGGATGGGTGGATCGCCCATACTGGCCCTGATGACGTTCGGTGACCGGCTGAGACGATCGAGCACCTCCTTCATGGCGCCCGGTATCCGATCTTGCGGAAATTGCCCTGCCAGGAAGTTCGGTATGCCGTAGACTGTTGTCTTGCGATCGAAGCCGCCCGAGGTGGTGTTCAAGTTCCACAGCGTGCGGGCAAAGAGAGCCGCCCCGGCAACCAATACCAACGACGCCGCCAGTTGCCCGGCCAGAACCGCTTGCGCCGTCCAGCCACGACGGCCCGTCTCGGACCCAGAGGGCGCTCTCAGCATCGCCTCTGGGTTCACGTGCGAAGCGCGAATCGCGGGCAGAAGGCCGAACAGGAAACCGGCCGCCAGCGTCAATGCTATGCCAAGGACCAGGACCTCCGGGTTGGGATGGAATCGAAGCCATGGACGATCCCGCTCGGTCAAGAAGTACAGGAGCAGATCCGTGATCCAGCGCGCCGCCAGCAGACCGGTCACACCACCGAGAAGGGAAAGCAGCAGGCACTCCGTCATCCATTGGCGCAGGAGCTGTGCGCGACTGGCCCCCAGCGCCAGCCGAATGCTCATCTCGCGGGCTCGGCCGGCGCCGCGCACAAACAGCAGCGTCGCCAGATTGGCGCAGGCAATCAGGAAAACGGCGGCCACCAGGCCCATCAGGACGAGGAGGGCGCCGGAGAACTCCACGCGAACGGGTGAGTACCCGTGCCCGCCCTCCTCCAAGACCATGAAATGCGGCCGGCCCTGATCGCCGCGCTGTATGCGCTCCGGCTCGTCGAGCTTCGGCCAGTGCTCTCGCAGCATCGCCTGTGCAGTGGGCAGCGGGACATTCTGCCTGAGCCGCGCCATGATGTGGAACCACATGACGCCCCGGTGCTGGAGTCCCTGTGGGTCGTAGCGCTTAATAGCGTGGACCGGCAGGTACACATCGGTGGAGTCGCCAGGCTCGGTCCCAAAGAACCCAGGCGGGGCGACCCCCACGACCTGAAAGGTGGCCTCACGTAGCGCACGTTGCTTCAAGCTGAAGCTGCGGCCGACCACCGCGGCATCGCCGGCAAACACCGTCTGCCACAGACCGTAGCTAATCACGGCGATCTCCGTCGCGCGCTCATCCTGCGCTGTCAGGAGACGTCCTGGAGCCGGACGCAACCCAAGGGCATCGAAATAATTGCCGCTCACGAATGCGACGTGGGCCGGTTGTTTGCGATCCTCGACCGTCAGTTCGAAGTCCCGGAAGCCCCCCCATCCGAAAAGCGGGTCAAACACCTTGAAGTTGTCCCGCAGCAGCTCGAACTTCGGGTAAGGCATTCGATGGTGGCTTCCGCTGCTCGAAATCAGAACCACCTGGTACAAACGCTCCGGCTCGCGCACAGGCAAGGTGGTGAGGATCAGCCGGTGAAGCAGGCTGAAGACAGCGATGTTGGCGCCAATGCCGAGCGCCAGGGAAAGCACCGCCACACCAGCGAACCCGGGACTCTTGCGCATGGACCGGAGGGCGTAGACCAGGTTCCGGGAGAGTTCGTCGATCCAGCGGGCGCCGCGCGCCTCGCGGCACCCTTCCCGGTAGCTTTCCACAGCCCCGAATTCCAGCCGCGCTCGACGTAACGCTTCCCCGCGCGGCACGCCGGAACGCGCCAGATCCTCCGCGCGCTGGTCTAGATGGAACTGCAGCTCTTCGCTGGTCTCCTGCTCCCAAAGGGAACGCCGGAAAATCATCCTGCCGAGCGACCGCAGCCGCGAAAGCATGGCTATACCTCCTCCGGACGCGTTTTCAGCGCCGCTCTCATGGCCGCTACCAAGCGGTTCCAGCCTTCCACCTCCTCGCCAAGCCGCTTGCGGCCGGCGGCGGTCAGACGGTAGTACTTAGCGCGCCGGTTGTTTTCCGATGTCCCCCACTCACACCCTAGGAGACCCTGGTGTTCCAGGCGATGGAGCGCAGGATAAAGCGCGCCCTGCTCGATCGACAGGGCGCCCCCGGTAATCTGTCCAATCCGCAAGAGAACGCCGTAGCCGTGCTGCGGGTTGAGCGAAACCGTCTTGAGAATCAGCAGATCCAGTGTGCCGGGAAGGAGTTCTGCTTGTTTTCCCATTGTGTGCTCACCTAATGTAATCAGGAGAAGGGTAACGCCGCTCTCCTAAGTTGTCAAGGAGGGCTTCGAAAAAACTTCGGGGAACCCGCTACCCGGGGCCTTAGTCGCAGCCAGGCTCGCTAAGTTATTGACAACACAAGGGTTGGACTCCGTCGCAAATTTGCAGCGGAAATCCGTCAATGGGGGGGCGTGCTATCGAGACTTTTCGCCGCCCGCATCGTTGGCGTTGAGGAACTCCACGAGCGAAGTGATGTACAACTCCGGCATGTATCCGGCCATGATAGCCGTGAGATGAGATTTGCCGGGCAGCACCACGCTGCGAAAGTTCTTCAGTTCCCGGTGCATGCGATGAGTCTTGGCGATGGGCCGGTCGAACTCCCCGTTGATGGCCAGCACCGGCATCCGGATGGCGGTCAGGTCGATGGCAGTTCGCCGGGCGCCGGTCCCGAAGCCGGCGCGGACCGCCTCCAGAGCCTTTGGATCGCGGTCAGGCCGCGATTGCAGCCTTTTGCGGGCTTCCTCTTCCTGGGGATCGCTTCCCTCTTTGTCCTTGGGGGCCTTGGCGATCCACTGCGGATCAGCCTCCGCGATGCCGCTGCCCCCGAAGCTGGCGGTGAGGAACCGTTCAGGATTCCGCGCCAGCAGGGAAGCGGTGATGCCGCCGCCCATCGAGTAGCCATGGATGTGAGCGCGATCGATCGCCAGGTGGTCCATCAGCTCCAGTACGTCTTTCCAGAGACGGTCGCCATACATGGCGGCATCATGCGGCTTGTCGCTAGCGCCGTGGCCGCGAACGTCCAGGGCGACAACCCGATGCCGGCCGGCGAGGGCCGCGGCGACACCGTTTGCGAACCAGTTACCCTCGGCGCTGCCGGTGTAGCCGTGAATCAAGACCACCGGCGTCCCTCGGCCCATCACGAGGTAGTGAATCTTCACCCCGTCGGAGGCCACCAGATATCCATGGGACGAGGCCGTTTCGGCCGCCAGCGGCAGGCAGAGAAACAGTGAGAAAAGCAATCGACTCGGCATTTCATGCCTCCGACTCACGGTAATAGAAGATCAAGTCCGTCCCCGCCGCCTTCGTCCCCAGCTGCCGCAGCAGGGTTGCCACCTGGCCCCGGTGATAGGAGCCGTGATTGGCCCAGTGGCCCAGCATCTGCCAGACCGGGCTTTGGTAGGGATTGCCTCGCGAGTCCCGGTAGGCCATCACCCGGCCCCAGGCATCGTCGTCGAGGCCCTCGGCAAAGGCCACGTAGCGGTCCAGCAGCTCCAGCCAATCCCGCTCCCAGGCATCGCGTGCCGCGGCCGGAGGGAATTCCGCGAGCGGCCCGGTCGGCCGGGCCATCAGCCGGGCGAACCACGCCTGGTCGGCCTGGTAGATGTGGGTCAGGGTGCCGCGGAGGTTCCCGTAGGATCCTCCCACCTCGCGATCCATTTGCTCGTCGCTCAGCGCCCGCACCGACTCCAGCGTCCGCCCGGTCGCCCAGCGGCTGTACCGGACATGATAAATCAAGTGGTTCATGATCGAGCCTCCCGGGCGCCCCCCCCCATGCCGCCGGCCTGTTACCCTATGATCCTACCAAGGACATGCCGCCCATGGAGGGTGGTTTACGAAGCTCGTCAATGATAAGATCAAGCCGATGACCCGACGCCAATCCCTGCGCCGCATGGCCGCCCTGGGAGTAGGGCAGGCATTCCTGCCTGCCGCCGGCGCCCAACTGATCCCCCGCAGCCAGCACGACCGTTTTCCGGCCCTGGCTGAGATGACCGACGTCTTCCAGTTCGAGCCGGTGTTCCGGGCCAAGGTCGTCCAAACGGCCTACGATTTCTGCTCCCTGGGGGTGGACGCCGAGTTCACGCTGCGGCGCAACCCGGCGGCCTACGATTGGGTCACCCTGGTCCCGCGCGCCGCCCCGGGCGTCCGCTCTGTGGATCTTACTACTGAGGTACTGGGACAGAAGCTGGATTTCCCCATCCTGGTCGCCCCCACGGCCGGCCACCAGCAGTTTCACCCCGATGGGGAGCTGGAAACCCATCGCGGCGCCACGGCCGGCAAGGCCGTCATGGTGGTGAGCTCGGGTTCCAGCTTCCCGCTCGACAAGGTCGCCGCCGCCGCCGAAGGACCGCTGTGGTTTCAGCTGTACGCCCGCGAAACCCCCGAAGAAACGCGCGAGCGCGTCGAGAACGCCCAGGCGGCCGGCTGCCGCGCCATCTGCTTCACCGTCGACGTTCAATATCATTCCCACCGGGAGCGCCTGCTGCACGACCGGCACCTCTATCCGCCGGGCCGCGATCCCCGCGCCGCCGCCCGTCGCCCGGCTCGCGGTCCGCAGGTCCAGATCCCTTACGGCCTAAGGCCGCAGAACCCCAACCTGGACTGGAAGTTCTTCGCCGCCGTCCGGGCCTACACCAAGGCGCCCATCTTGCTGAAGGGCATCCTGACCGTGGAGGACGCCCGGCTGGCGGTGGAGAACGGCGCCGCCGGCATCGTGGTGTCAAATCACGGCGGGCGGTACCTGGACTACGCTCCGGCGACCATTGAGGTGCTGCCGGAGATCGCCGACGCCGTAGGGAGCCGCATACCGGTGCTGCTCGACGGCGGCATCCGCCGCGGCGGCGACGTGCTGAAGGCGCTGGCGCTGGGCGCCCGCGCCGTCCTGGTCGGCCGGCCGCCCCTGTGGGGTCTGGGGGCCTACGGCGCCCCGGGTCTCCGGCGGGTTCTCGAGATCCTACAAGCGGAGCTGGCCACTGCCATGAACTACACCGGCTGCGCCAACATCGCCGCCATCGACCGCACCCGCGTGGCTACGGACTTTCCATGAACCCCCCTCCGCTCGAGGAACTCGTCAACGTCCTGGAGGTCGAGGAGGTCGCCAGGGGGGTGCTGGGCAGCGCCGCCTACGCGCGGATCGCCGCCGGCGCCGGCGCCGGTTTCACCCTGCGGCGCAATCGAGAGGCCTTTGACCGCATTACTTTCCGCCCCCGAATGCTGGTCGACGTCGCCCGCATGGATCTCTCGAGCGAGTTATTCGGCCAGAAGCTGGCGGCTCCGGTGCTGGTGGCGCCGATGGCCCGCCACCGCCGCCTCCACCCGGACGGCGAACTGGCCACCGCCCAGGGCGCCGGCGCTGCTAAGACCGTATTGGTGGTCAGCCGGGATTCCAGCCTCCCGCTGGAGCCGATTGCCGCCAAGGCAACCGCGCCGCTTTGGGCCCAGCTCTACCCGGAGCCGGAACCATCCCGGCTGCGCGACAGCGCCCGGGCCGCTATCTCCGCCGGTTGTAAGGCTCTATGCCTTACTTGCCGCCCCGAGATGGGCTGGGAAGCCCTGGAGCGCCTGCGCGAATCCGCGACCGTTCCAGTATTACTGAAGGGTGTCCTGACCCCCGAGGAGGCAG
>Ga0247727_10003524_pt1 | contig 34508 bp, 31 predicted proteins | sample WisWelCaveWW1625_FD_202498 | JGI IMG/M metagenome (GOLD analysis project Ga0247727, IMG submission 202498) | Biofilm microbial communities from Wishing Well Cave, Virginia, United States - WW16-25 | ecosystem: Environmental > Aquatic > Deep subsurface > Groundwater > Cave microbial mat | place...
ACAATGAACAAAATTTCGGAGGAAGGAACATGAGAGCACGTTATAACGTCTTGACAACCGGCACGATTTTTTTAATCATCATGTTGTCTCAAATCGCCATCGGACAACCCAAACCGCGCGCCCGCGATCTCGGCATTCCTTTCGATGGAGCGCCCGGCCCCCTCAATGCCATCACGGATGTGAAAGGCGTTGAAGTCGGACACACGACACTTATTTACGGCGAAGGGAAATTGGAAGTCGGCAAAGGCCCGGTGCGAACCGGCGTGACCGCGATCTTGCCGCGCGGCAAAACTTCCAAAGATCAGGTTTTCGCCGGATGGTTTGCGCTGAACGGCAATGGCGAGATGACCGGCACGACGTGGGTGGAAGAATCCGGCTTGCTCGAAGGGCCGATCATGATCACCAACACGCACAGCGTCGGCGTCGTGCGCGATGCAACAATTGCGTGGCGATTAAAACACGATCTGATGCCACAGCCGTGGGCGCTGCCGGTGGTGGCGGAAACCTGGGATGGCTGGCTCAACGACAGCAACGGCTTTCACGTCAAGCCCGAGCATGTTTTTGCCGCGCTCGACAATGCGAAGTCGGGGCCGGTGGCAGAGGGTAATGTCGGCGGCGGCACCGGCATGATTTGCCACGGCTTCAAGGGCGGGATTGGCACCTCCTCGCGAAAGCTGGATGAAAGAGCCGGCGGCTACACACTGGGTGTTCTGGCGCAATGCAATCATGGCGGCCGGCAGCAGCTTCGCATTGCCGGCGTGCCGGTTGGTTTGGAAATGACGGATGAGGTTTTGCACAGAGAAGATCTGGGCTCGATCATCGTCGTGGTCGCGACGGATGCGCCGTTGTTGCCGCATCAATTGAAGCGTCTGTCGCGGCGCGTGTCGATGGGTTTGGCCAGGAATGGCAGCGTCGCGGGCAACGGCTCGGGCGATATTTTCATCGCGTTTTCCACGGCGAATCCCAACGCCGCGCCATCATCCGGCGTGGCGAAACTCGACATGCTGGCCAACGAGGCGATGAATGCCTTGTTTTCGGCAACGGTGCAGGCAACGGAAGAGGCGATCATCAACGCCCTGATCGCCGCCGAAACCATGACCGGCGTGGATGATCGCAAGGTCATCGCCATTCCGCACAAATTGTTGCAGCAGATTTTGAAGAAGTATAACCGCTTGCTTGAGTCCGGCAAAAAGTAAAATGAATAAAATAAAAGTTTACAAATTTCGCCCAAAGGATCGCAGCAGCCAAAAGATACGAAAAATTTTCATAACAAATCCGTTGGCCGCCTTTAGCCGTTGGCAAAACTATTTTTGCGCGATTGTTCTTTTGATATCAAGCTTGGGTTGTTCCACCGAACTTGATTATCCGCAAAAGGCTGAGGAATTTTATGCGCAACACGCCAGGAGCCGCGAGGTTGGTTTGCTCGTTCATTACAACATCAATCCGCGCGGCAATAAGCTTTATCTGCAAGAGTGCCGGTTCGCGCCGGAAGATACCGTGAAAATCTGGGCGATTTATGAAAATTATCGGGGCGATGATCCGGACGCGGAAATCGAATGGCGCCACATTAAAATTGCGCAGACACCGTTTGATGATTCCGGCATGAGCCGGATGGCGCCGGAGTACGAGGCGGCAAGCGAGGCGGACACGACGGGAAACAACGGACAGGCTCTCTTGCACGTTCGCGACACGATACGCGCCTTTCATCAACTTGGCCTGCGCGAGGTTGTTTGCGGCGGCCAGGGCGTCGTGTATTTGGTGCACAAAGAATTTATGTTGATCTACGTCGCCGAGGCCGATAAAACGCCGGAGAGCATCAAAAATATTGCCGCCAAGCTGGATGAAAATTGGTATTACGAAATTTCCTTGGCGCATCAGGAAGCGGAGCGCCTGCGGCTGATCAATGTCTTGCGCGAATTTTGGGGCACGGTGCAATCGCAACAGGCGGATACGAGCAAAAAATAAGCGGGCTGCGAAACACGCGAAAAATTTTGCAGCTATTCTTAGGAATCGAAGCCATGAAAAAATCATTAATTTTACTCATTACGTTTTTAGCCACAATTACCTCCCGGTCCTGGCCGCAAGCGGCGCTGGTTTTCCTCACCGATTTCGGCTTGAAAGACGGGGCTGTAGCCTGCATGAAAGGCGTGGCGTTCGGCGTCGATCCGAATCTGAAAATGTTCGACGTGACGCACGAGATTCCGAGTTACAACATTTGGGAAGCGGGGTATCAATTGAAACAAACCGCGCCGTACTGGCCGCCGGGCACGGTGTTCGTCGCCGTGGTCGATCCGGGCGTCGGCACCGAGCGCAAATCTATCGTGGCGAAAACCAAAACCGGCCATTATTTTGTGACGCCGGATAACGGCACGTTGACTTTCATTGCAGAAGATCTGGGCCTTGCGGAAGTCCGGCAGATCGATGAGAACGTCAATCGCCTCGCCGGCTCGGAGAAATCCTACACGTTTCATGGTCGCGATGTTTATGCTTACACCGGCGCGCGTCTCGCTGCGGGTGTGATTATGTTCGAGCAGGTCGGCCCGGCGCTTGAGCCGCAAGTGGTGATGATTCCATACGAGAAGGCACGTTTTGAAAATGGCGTCGTGCATGGTAATATTCCGATTCTCGACGCGCAATACGGCAACATCTGGACGAATATCGACGCAGCGACTTTCAAACAACTGGGAATTGAATACGGCGCGATGGTTTCGGTGCAAATTAAAAACGAGGGGCGCGTGGTTTTTGTTGGCAAGATGCCTTACGTCCGCACGTTTGGCGAGGCGCCGGTGGGCCGGCCGCTGCTTTATCTCAACAGCTTGCTCAATGTTTCCTTCGCCATCAATCAAGGCAATTTTGCGAAGGCACATGGCATCAGCTCGGGACCGGGCTGGCAGGTTAAGATTGAGAAGTAAAGAAAAAGGTTAGGCTCATCCGTCCCCCCTCGAATGAGCCCAACTCTTTGGCCTGGATTATTCGCAGATTTTACCACAAAGACACCAAGACACGAAGAACACCAGACTTATGAAATCCTGATGAGAATATCTGAGTCTTACTTATCAAGCCCTCCAAGACTCTATAAAATTAAAATTTCGTGTCTTCGTGCCTTGGTGGTTTATGAATAATTCAGGTTGGAAAAACTTTTCGTCTTTATGGCCACAACGTGACGTCTTTGATTTCAAACCCTTCAACGAGCAGCTTGTATGTGGCCGGAACAAAATCTTTGAAGACGACGATTCCATTTTGATCGGAAATCTGGCGATCCAACTCGACCTCGTCCTCGGAAAAGATTTTGGCCTTTCGGCCGGGGGCGCCGACGTCAATTTTCAAATCTCTTGTGGACGTCGTCTGAATTTGCGCGGTTCCGGCGGGACGGTTGCCTAAAAAAGCCGGGGCCGGTGACGGCGCCAAAACCAGCACGATGCGATCAACCAGCGCATCGACTTTGCCGGCGAGCGACTCGACGAGATCCATGAGGGGAGAGTGATCTTGATTCGCCGCCAGAATTTTTTCGATCTTTTGCTCGAGCGACGCCGGCACGGGATAGTCGAGCGCCATGACTTCTTCATAAGAAAGCTCCGGCGCCAGGCGTCTTTGCAAGGCGCGGCAGGCTTGACATTCCTCCAAATGATCTTTCAAAACGATTCCCGCCGCTGTTGTTCTTTTGCCGTCGAGATAGCCGGATAAGTTGGCCATGACGATATCGCATTCGCGCGCGTTGTCTTGTTCCACGTCGTTGAGCGTACTTTTCAGAGCCAGCACTTGTTCTTGACAATTCCGGCAGGCGTCGAGATGGGCGCGCAATTCGTTCTTTTCCTGCGGCTCCTGAAACTCATTGACTAAATAAAGCAACAGATCATTTTTCGCTGGGCATTCCATGATGATCTCCCAAAGTTTTTAAAAATAGTTTTTCCTGATGCAAATACGCAGGCGCTTTTGGCCGCGATACAAATTGCTGCCGACAACCCCAAGGGAAAGCTGCAACAACGCCGCCATCTGCCGCTGCTTCATCCCATATAACCACAAGCAGGTGATGAGCTTGACGGACTTGTTTTTGAATAAACGCAGACAAGCGCTAACAATGCGATGCAATTCTTGACACAGCAAGTTCTCGTCCGCTAATGGCGCGTTAGGATTTGGAAGCCGGTCGATGAGTCTTTTTTCAATTTCATCGGTTGCCATCAGTTCATCAAGTGACAGAAATTGGCGTTGCATTAACTTCAAATACCGGCGATAATGATTGATGACTTGATTGCGGATGATCGAGCTGAGATAACTTTCAAATGCGCATTCGAAGCGAAATTTTTTCAGCCCATTCATCAGCCGCATGCAGATTTGCTGGGTATAATCTTCCGCATCGGCGGCCGGAACTCTTTTTGCGCACAGGGCTTTGAAGATATATTGCCAGTATTTGTATTGCCTCATCAAGCGATTGAATGCGTCGCAGTCACCATTTTGATAGTCCCGAATCAGCTTGTTGACGGCTTCGGCGCGCAATTCTTTGGCGTCGTCACGAGGTGAAGCCATATTTTTCCCTCTTGATTTTTGGCGCGTTAAAACTTCACCGTCGGATCGCCATACAAGGTGTAGAAATAACGCGTGATGTCATGGTCGGGATCGTAATCGTGTTTTGGATCCGGCTTGCCCAGGTCGTTGATGGCCAAGCGCAGCGCCTCGCCGGCGGCCAGATTTTTGGCGACAAAATACGCATAAAAAATCTGCGCGAAGCGGCCGGCGGTTTTTTCGTAAACATCGAAATTGGTCACAATGCACGCGCCGGCGCCGCACGCCAGAAACTCGGTGCAGAGATTGTCCATTTTGTCCCGTTTTTCCGACAATCGCCCGGAACTGCACGCATTGAGAAAAACCAGCGGCCGCGAGGAAAAAGACAATCCTAAAGCGCCGGAAATCGTGTTGGACTTTAAATAATCATTTTCTCCGACGTCGAGAAAACCTCTTTCCGCATGGCCGGCATAATGGATGAGACGCAAGTTATAGCCTTCGCTGCAGGCTTTGGTCAGACGATTCAAAAAATCCTGGCACTTTTCGCGAACGACCAACGTCGAACAATCCTGCCAGGTCAGTTGCTCGTGTAATTTGGTAATTTGGCCGCGGACGAGATTTAATTGTTTGTGCGGATGGCCTTGCCAGTCGCCGTAATAAAGCACGGCCATGCGGCCGGCGTTCTTGTCCAAGTTGGACTTTGGCTCGAGTCGATCAAACTTGGTAGCCGGCTCTTTTTCCGAATCGAAAAAAGTGAACCCCAGGCTATACTTTTCGCAAAGTAAATCTTTGGTTTGTTCGCTAAAGGCCCAATGCCAGGGAATTCTAAGATTGGTCGCCGCCAGTTTGAGTGGGAGAGAGGGCGCGTTGTTGTTAAAAAGCTCTTTAAAGGTTTGTTTTAAGCCAAAATCATTGGCAATACGCCCGCCGATTTTCTTCAGCTCCTCGCCAAGATTGTCCGGGCGTTGCGCCGACGCCTCGATCCCCTGCGAATACCTTTTCCAGAGTTTTTGAATATCGTGTTCGAGTTTGTTGACGCTATTCCGATGAACGGGCAGCGACACTTTGATCTCAGGCTCGAACGGCGTCATAGCCGGGTTGCCCGGCTCGATAAATTTTAACCAATGAATAAAGGTGTATTCCTCACGCTCCTCATGGGAGTCGATGGCAAAGAAATAATACGGCGCGGGCGCCAATGAGTTGAACTGTTTTCGCAATCGTGATTCGGCGCGGGCATTCGCAATCTCGCAGATGCGGTTCTTGATCATTTTTTGCCGCTGCAAAGTCGAGACGTGGAGATAAACGCCTTGCATGGCTGCCGACAGCAGGACAAAGCCAACGACCGAAATCAATGGCGCAACGATCCGGGTTTGATCGAAGATCACAAACGTCAGCGCCGAATATCCCAACAGCAGCAGCGTCACCCCGAGGGCTTGAATGGAAAGTTTGTAGGAAGAGAAAAGCCAAAACAGCAGGGCGCCGGCGATGAACAGAATCACCAACTCCGCCCCTCGTGGGAGCCTTATTAAAAATTGTTCGCGCAGGATGTTGTCGACGACGGTGGCATGAATAAAAACGCCTGGAAATAAATTGGAAAATGGCGTATAAAATTTGTCGGCATCGATAATGCTGCCAATCAGCACGATTTTGTTCTTGAAAATTTCATTCTCAACGGGCTTGGCGGAATCGGCAAGCACTTTCCGGCACAAGCTGTAGACCTCGTGCAAAGAATGCCGCTGCGCAAAAACAGTTTCGTCGCCCTGGTAATTGATCTCGTATTCGCCGAATTTATTGATCGGAATTCGAATAGGCTCCCTGCCGGCCGGGAAGAGCGCCAGTTTGCCGTCGCCCGCCTTGATCTGCTGATCCGTCATGTCAAAGTTTAATTTGACGATTTCCAAGGCAAAAGCAGCGCGGGCAGAATCGCTGGTCATGTAAAGCGGCACGAATCGCACTTTGGTTGTGACGGTGTCATCGAGAAAATTGATGTGGCCAAGCCGGATGCGAGAATCGCGCAAACCCGGAAGCAGGTTCACACCGTCCGGGCCTGAAATAAAGCCGCGATATTCATCAATTCCGACGGCCTTGGGCGCCGGGGTGAAATCGTCAGGCTCCTCGACCTCGTGATGGAAAAATGCCATTACCGCATTCGGCGTTTGTAAAAAAGCCGCACACAGCAAGCTGTCGCTAAAAGGCGTTCTCTCCCCTTCAAAATAGAAATCAGCCGCAATAACGCGCGCTTGCATTTTTGCCAAACCGTTGACCATCGTGGCGATCATTTCTCTAAAATTTAGTCCATGTTCTAGTTTAGCGGCGGAGAAATTATCCCACAAAACCAGCACAATCGTTGAGTCAGCGCTGTTCGCTCCGCGATAAACAAAGCGGCTCTCGAGGGAAGCGCTTTCCAAGGTTTTCGCCGCGTGCGTATTAGCCAGGACCATGGCAAAAATTGCCGCACCAATGAGAATAAGCAAAGAGATGAATCGTCTTGTTTTTGGCATAAGCCACTCTCAAAATTACCAATTAAACTGCCGTGTCACTTTTAGGGCTTCCGCCGCCTTCGGAGTTTTGGCTTGTTTGTTATCTGCGTGGCATCAGCACTATTCGGAGGATTTACGGCGCTTCAAGAGGGCCACCGGGTATTGGGGGTCGCTTTTTTTGGGGACTTTCGCCGGACATTGGCTTGTTTTTGGGACTCCCGCCGCCTATCGGTGGTCTTGGCTTACTTAGCGTCCTTAGAACGCCAGCAGCTTTTTTGCTTTTACGACTGCCGCCAGAGCGTCCGGATTTTAGGTTGCCCGCTTTGCTCTTTTTTCCGGCCGGTGCCTTTTTTTTCATGGCCATTTTACGCCTCCTTTTAGTTTGGTTGTTTCGATCGCTTGGGCTGTCTCAATCACCGAGGTGATCATTTGGAATCCACAGCCGAATAGACTCACTACTTATATGAGACACAGCAAAATCAAAATTATTGCACTAAAATTTCCGGAAAGGCCGTTTCATTCAGATTCCCGCTTGAAAGGTATAACCGTCGTCGCAAAAATGCAACATAATTTCTTGCATAACGGAAAGAAATTTTGCAAATTAATCCTATTAAATCGGCAAACATTTTAAACCGCGAATCAACGCCAATGAACGCTAATAATTTTTATTCGTGTTAATTCGCGCTCATTCGCGATTGCCTTCTTGTAGTGAAGAGCATGAATTTCAAAGACCATTTCTCCACACAAGCCGCCGACTACGCCAAATACCGCCCGCATTATCCGCCGGCGTTATTTGAATATTTGGTTTCGATTTCGCCGGCAAAAAAAGTCGCCTGGGATTGCGGCACGGGCAACGGCCAGGCGGCGCTCGGATTGGCGCCGCATTTTGATTTGGTGATTGCCACCGACCCGAGCGAGAAGCAGATTCGCAACGCGACGGCGCATGAAAAAATCAAATACGTCGTGGCGCCGGCGGAGCAAACCGACATCGCGCCGCAGACGGTTGATTTAATCACCGTGACGCAGGCGCTGCACTGGTTCGATTTTGAGCGTTTCTATGCCGAAGTGCGGCGCGTGGCGCAACCGCGAGGGATTCTTGCCGTGTCGATGTACAATCTGCTTTACTCCGAGCCTCAAATCACCAAGCTGGTCAATGAATTTTATTTCGATATCGTCGGGCCTTTCTGGCCGCCGGAGAGAAAACACATCGAATCGGAATATCGCACGATTCCGTTTCCTTTTGCCGAAATAAAGCCGCCGCCGTTCAGTTTGGAAACGCAGTGGAATCTCGGCGAGCTTTGGGGTTATTTGAATACCTGGTCGGCGACGCAAAGATATATTTCCGAAAACGGCTCTCAGCCTTTGGAAAAAATCATGGACAAATTCACCAGGGCCTGGGGTGATCCTGAAATGAAGAAACGTATCGCGTGGCCTTTGCTTTTGCGCATTGGAAAAGTGACCTGAAACAAGCGAACCGCAAAAATCTCTTGCTACATTCGATTGGTTGATTATCTTTTAAAAAGCTGGAATATCGCGAAACTTTTCATTTCACCAAATTCAAGGAAAGTCTGATGAACGAAAGCCCCAAAAAAATTCTATTGCCACTCCTCTTTGCGTTTATAACAAGCGCCGTGGCCCAGGTGAGCGACGCCGAGAAAAAAGCGGCGCAGGCCATCGATGAAACAGACATCCGGAGTCACATCAAATTTCTGTCGGATGATTTGCTTGAAGGCCGGGCGCCGGGAACGCGCGGCGGCCAGCTTGGAGAACGGTATATCGCCAGCCAATTCGAGCTGCTCGGTTTGAGGCCGGGCGCTAAAGCAGCGGATGGCAACCCGTCGTGGTATCAAACCTTCGATATTCTCGGCGTCACCAGCCATGCGCCAAAAACGATGACGTTGAAAAGCGGCGGCAAAACGCTTGACCTGAAATTTTGGGATGATTTCATCGCCTTCACCGGCGAGCAAAAACTGGCGGCCGGCGTTAAAGATGCGGAGATCGTCTTTGTCGGCTATGGCATCGAAGCGCCGGAGCAAAACTGGGATGATTACAAAGGCGTCGACGTGGCCGGCAAAATTCTGTTGATGATGAACAACGATCCGTCAAACGATCCGAATTTATTCGCGGGCAAAACGCGACTTTATTATGGGCGCTGGACGTACAAATATGAAATCGCGGCGCGCAAAGGCGCGGCCGGCGCCATCATCATTCACACCGAGCCGTCGGCAGGGTACAGGTTCCAAGTGGTGCAAACCTCTTGGACCGGCGAGCAGTTTGAATTGCCGCAAAGTGTGAACGCCCCGACAGTCAAAATAAAAGCCTGGACAACCGACGACGCCGGCAAAAAAATCGCGCAACTCGGCGGCAAGAATTTCGACGAGCTACGCGCCAAAGCCGAGCGCCGTGATTTCAAACCGGTGGCATTGGGCGTGACGCTTTCGCTCGACATGACCAACAGCATTCGCCGCTTGAAGACGGCGAATGTCGTTGGCGTGGTGCCGGGCCGTGATTCGGTGTTGAGCAAAGAATACGTGGTTTATTCGGCGCATCACGATCATCTCGGCGTCGGCATCCCGCAAGGCGGGACCAATGGCGATTCGATTTACAACGGCGCGGTTGACAACGCTTCCGGCACGGCGGCGATGCTGGCGATTGCGAAAGCTTTTGCGGAAATGCCGGCGGAAGCGCGTCCGCGGCGCTCGATCATGTTTGCGGCGGTGGCGGCGGAAGAATCAGGTTTGCTCGGCTCGCAAAAATTTTGCGCCGACCCGCCGGTACCGCCGGGATATTTGGCGGCCAACATCAACATCGACGGCGTCTCGATTTTCGGACGGACGAAAGATTTGGCGATTGTCGGCATGGGCAAATCGAGCATGGACAAAGTTGTTCAAGAGTTGGCAGCCTGGCAGGGGAGAGTGGTGAAAGGCGATCAATTTCCCGACAAGGGCTTTTTCTATCGCTCGGATCAATTCAACTTTGCGAAGATCGGCATTCCGGCGACGTATTGCGATCCCGGCATCGACGTCATCGGCAAACCTGAAGGCTGGGGCAAAGAGCAGGCAGAGAAGTGGGAGGCGACGAAATATCATCAACCGAGCGACGAGTACGACGCCAGTTGGAATCTCGACGGCGCGGTTGAAGATACCCAGTTGATGTTTCTCGTCGGCTTGAAAGTGGCGAATACCGAGCAGTTGCCGGCGTGGGTTCCGGGCGATGAATTTGAAGCGGCGCGGAAGAAGGCGCTGGGGGAGAGAAAGTAAAACCAGTAATCAGTGATCAGTAAAAAAATGCCGTGCTTGAATCATGAAACACGGCATTTTTGTTTGGTGCGATGAGGCCGATCATCAAGCTTTCTTGATGACGCCAACCAGATACAATAGAACGATCGCGCCGACAACGGCGGTAACCAATGAGCCGATGAGGCCATACGCCGAGAACCCGAGCAAACCAAACAAGAAGCCGCCGAGCAAAGCGCCGATCAAGCCCATGCTGCGCTTTTTCATAATTTGGCCGGCGATCCAACCGGCGGCGAGACCGATCAGCAAAAACCAAAGTAAACCATCCATTTTCCTGCCTCCTTAATTTGGAAAGTGAATTACAAGAACCGTTGGTTTTGTTCGGCACAAGATAGGAAAGTTTTTCCCAAAAGTCAATTACGAATTTTCTTCGACTTTTTGACTTTTTTGTTTTTGACAAACTCATGCTTGATTCTTCAAATTTGTTTGTGTAAATTGAAGAAGCAAAAATTTTTAGGGAAGTATGCTTAGGAGAAACGATGAAAGCGCCCAACAATGGTTATAATTACGGGGAATGCGAAATTTGCGACACCCCCTTGCAAGAGAAGCGCATCAATCAAGATTTCTGGATTAAAGGGCAACTTATTGTTGTGGAGAATGTGCCGACAGGAGTCTGTCCACGCTGTGGAGAAAAAGTGGTGAAGGCTGATGTAGGACAATGGATCGCGAAGCTCATAAAAAGCGCCGAACGAATTGCAAAAGCCCCACGAATTTCTGTGCCGGCGATCAAGTTTGATGCGGAGAGTATGGCCGCATAATTGAAATTGGCGTGCTGCAAAGGGAAAATTAAAATAATTCCTCGTATAGAGTTTTAGACTCTACACTGATCCACAGTCCTTGTTTCTCCCCATTCGGGCGAAAATCTAACAACGTAACCCGCCCCTGCCGCTGCAACTGATTCAAATATTCCTCCAGCTTTTCATCACACCGTTCCCGCAACTCTTCGGTCGTCGCATCGCCCAGCATGTTAATAATCTCCAGCAAATCTTCTGCGTTTCTTGCGCGACGTTGGGGGTCGCGATATTGCCAATACTTCTCGGCGTTTTGCGCCAACGCGAAGCCGTGCGAAGGCGCTAAAAATTAAATTTCTCAGTTCATAATACTCGATTACAAGGAACATGGTCTCCGGCTGACGGCGTGATCCTGTGACCGCAGGGTGAACTGCTACTTGAGAAAAAATAATTGTTGCCAGAAGTTAAATATTTTGCTAAATTACTGATATCATGCAAGGAAAAGCTGTATAAATTGATAAAACTTATTTAACCCGCCGCCAAATATCATACAATTTTAATTTTGACTGTCATACAATAATTTCAAAGTGAGATGATAGCAAATGCCTGACACCGATATCAGCGTTCTTGAATTAGCCGATAAGCTAAATTCAAAATTCCAACGCGCCAACAACCTGCAAGAGCTTCATCAGTTGATTGTTGATGAAACCTTTGAAAGGCTTAGGTGTGAAGCTGCCGTATTATTCATCTTCTCTAGAAGAAGACCGGGTGTTTTGAAGCCGGCTGTTTTTCGAACCGAAAACAACTCAAATAAGCTCGTTTTGGGTACGGAAATTAAATTTGAAGAAGAAGTTTTAAGCAATTTTCTCGAAAAAAATGAAAAAATAATCAACTTTAGAGGATCGACAGGGGCTTTGCCAAATGAAATTGAAAATGTTTTTAACAATCACAAAAACTATTTGCCTTCAAATAAACTTGCAAGTGTATTAACTTCTTTTTTAGAGATAGATTCTCAGCCCTTGGGGTTGTTGGTTGTCTATAATAAAAAATCTCCCAAATATGATTTAAGCAAAGGGGATTTTTCTTTAGATGCCACCGAATTTACACACGATGAAGAGAAGCTTTTTAAGATCATTAAAAGACAAGCTCAAAACACATATCTCCATTTGAGACGTCATGAGGATATTCAAAAGATACACGAAGTCGGCGTTACTTTAAGCTCTTCGAGAAACATTAACGAAATTCTCAAGGTTGTTACTCAAACCGTTCTTGATGTCTTTGGGGCGGACATTGTGACTTTGTATCAATATGATCAGAGAAGAAATGACTTTATCGGTTTGCCATTCTTTGCTGGAGAATTATACCGGCCACAATTTGTGTCGCGAAAGCCCCAAAGAGATGATTTGGCATTTGAAGTCATAAAAGATAAAAAAAATTATTATGCCTCAGATGCGATCAACGATCCCAAAATGTCCCGGCGTAATGTGCTTATGACGGAAGGGACGGAAGCGCATTTTGTCTTGAGGGAAAAAATCAAGTCATCTGCAGCAATTTTGCTTAGAGCAGACGAAGATGTAGTTGGCGTTATGTTTATCAATTTCCGGAGAGCTAAAAGTTTCCCAGAAGAAGAAAGAAATCTCATGGAGGTCTTTGCCTCTTATGCTGCGATTGCAATTAAAAACGCTTTAGATAAAGAACAATTGACTCAAAAGCTGACACTTAGTCTTGTGAAATTAAACGAGATTAGAGGGCAAGCTGTATACCCATCTAATGACAAAGGAGAGGAATCCATATATAAGATTGTCCTGGATGCTATTCTTGGCCTTCTTAATGCAAAGTTAGGCTTATATGCCGAAGTTATTCCGGGACGCGACAGATTTGTGGTTAAAACAACTTCTGACCAATACCAAAAATATAAAGACGCAAGCTGGGACATCAACAAAGGAATAACCGGTCTGGCAGCGAAGGCAAAAGAAATACAAATTGTGTATGATGCCACAAAGGACAGTCGCTTTCTTCCACTTGCAGAGGTCGAGGGCAAAAGCCGAGATTTAGGAGAAGAAAAATCATCGATTTCAATCCCCCTGATTCTGGATGATAAAGTTCACGGCGTTTTTCATATAGACAGCAAAAATTTGGAGAGTTTTTCTGAGTATGACAAGCAAATCGTGGATGCTTTCATTGATCAGGCCGCCAAATCAATTCGGTCGGCCAAATTAGCGCAAGAAAAAGAACGGGCAATCAGAAAATTAGATGAGCTTAAAAAATTGGATCACTTAATAGGTTCTACATGGAATTTGGAAGTTGTTTTGCAATCGGTTATAAACACGGCGGTCGAATTAGCGAAGCCCCAAAATGTTATTGGTACCATCGATTTAGTTGAAAATATCGACGGAAAGGAATGTCTTATTCCATACGCAACCTCAAAGCCTGAGGTTGAAAAGAAAGTCATCGTGCTTAATGACGATAAAAGTATTACCCGTCTTGTCGTATTAGAAAATAGAACAATAAATGTTACCGCCTCTGATGACTTATGGAAAAAGAATTATTGCCAGGTGGCTCCGGGCATGCGTTCTGAATTAGCGGTGCCTTTACGAGTTCGAGGTAGACCAACAGGTGTAATAAATTTGGAGAGCCCTAATCCAAAAGCATTTGACGAGGAAGACGAAGAATTCCTCAATAATTTGGCAGGGCAAGCAGTTATTGTTATTCAAATGACTCGGGTAATAAATGACATCAAAGCTATTGACTCTGCCGGGCTTTCGGAGTCTAAAGAAAATTTTTTGAAATTAATCCTGTCAAAAGCTGAAAAATTGGTTGGTGCCGAGCTCGGGGCTATTTGGTTATTGGATGACACGACGAACGAGTTCGAATTGGGAGGCTACTCCGGCTTTGCAGAAAACATTTGGAAAGGCAAGAATATTCACCTGGGTTTGGATGACAGCTTCATTGGTGCGGCGCTTAAATATAACCAAATCGACGTGGCGAACCTGGACGCGCCTTTAGAAGATTCAATGACTGCCAGCCGAAAGACTTTTAAAAATCTTCTGCAACACGGCCTCAGATCAATAATATCTACACCCTTCATTGCCGGGAAAACGTCGATTGGCGTCATGAATATTTATACAAAAGAAAAAGTCGACATCAAGGCCTGGGATGAAAGTTGGGAAAAAAAATTGTTGGAACTTTTCGCCGCCCAGGCCGCAATTGCTTTACTAAACTTTCAAAGATATGCTGAATTGCAGGAGGCCAAGGTTGAAATCGAACAAAGCGTCAACAAAACTATTTTTGACAATATGCGGCAGATGCTCAGATTGGTCACGCATCGCATGAACAATTCTGTCGGCAGTATCAGAGCCGATGTCATTGAACTGCTCAAGAAAAAAAACAAATTTGACAAGGTGACGGCAAAAAAATTAAAAGATATAAAAGCCGCCGCGCAGGAAGCGCTGGATATTCCAACCGAATTGGGTAATTATGTAAAAAAATTGAAATCTGACAAAACCGAAGTCCAAGTCTATGATGTTATCCAGGATATCGTCAAAAGTAAGGAAACGAAGAAGATTGCGATATTTTTGGACGACTTGAAAAATGCTCCGGCGGTTAAAGCCAATCAGGTTTTATTGAAAGAAGTGTTCAATGAATTGATTCAAAACGCCACGAAAGCGATGCCTGATGGCGGCGAGATCGTGATCTCCGCGCAAACCGTTGAGCCGAAAATGCTTGAAATAATCGTGCGAGATGACGGACACGGCATCCCGAAGGAAAATCTGGACAAAATATTCGACTATGGTTTCACCCACTGGAAAAATGCCAAAGGAACCGGCGACGGATTGACCATCATCAAAACCGTCATTGAAGTCGACCATAAAGGGAAAATAAGCGTTGAAAGCGAGGAAGGAAAGGGGTGTACAGTCAAGCTGTTGTTGCCTCTTTTTTAAAATTGAAAGACAAAGGAGGATGATCATGAAAACGCGCCGCACGACACGCCAGACCCCAAATAAGCCTATGCTGAAAAAACGCGGCAAGGCCCGTAAGACTAAAGATAAGCCCGTTATGAAAAAACGTGGCAAGGTGCTCGTCGTGGAAGATAATCTACAGTGGTCGAAGCGCTTAAAAGAAGCTCTCGAAGAGAACGGCTTTTATGTTGTTGCCAAAAAGACCAAAACCGAAGCGCTGGAAATTCTTGGGAAAGAAAATTTTCATTTTGCTACTGTCGATTTGCAACTCGATGAAAGCACTCTGGACGACAAAAAATTTGAGGGCTGGGACGTGATGAAGAAAGTATTCGATGTTGGCGCAGATAGAATAATGCCTATTTTGGTTTTGACCGGATTTCCAGGCGATGAAGAGAATGACAACCGTGTGAAAGCGCTGCGCGAATATAAGGCAACTTACTTCATGGAAAAAAGCAAGTTCGATCAGGAAAAGTTCATCAAGACGGTTATTAAAGCCGTTGAGCGTCGAAACGTGCATTTTAAAGATGATTATACCTCATGATTGCGGTCTTGAGCGAAGATAAGATTTATAAACTAAGCTGTGAGGGTAAAAATGACTTCAGGAAAGCAAAGAAAGAAAAAAGTTGAATTATTCTATTCGTATTCTCATAAAGATGAAAAAGATAAGAAAGAATTGGAGAAACATCTTGGTATCCTGCGGCGGCAAGGAATAATTTCAGACTGGCATTTCCGCAAGATTGGCGCCGGCAAAGAGTGGGAGGGGGAAATTAAGTTGCATCTAAACACGGCGCGAATCATTCTGTTGCTTGTCAGTCCGAATTTTATTGAGTCGGATTATTGCAATGATGTCGAAGTTAAACGAGCGATGCAGCGACACAAAAACAAGGAAGCGATAGTTATCCCCGTGATTCTTCGTACCGTCGCTTGGCAAAAGCTCCCATTTGGAAAACTTCAAGCTTTGCCCGAAGGCGCAAAACCTGTTAATGAGTGGCGTAGTCGAGACAAAGCTTTTAAGAATATTGTTGAAGGTATTCGTCGAGTTGTCGAAGCATTAAATCGCGAGCCGGGAAGCAGCGGGGTTGAAATAAAAAAAGCTGCCCACAAGGCCCCAAAAATCATTATATTCGAAGATGATAAACAATGGCTTGTCAGAATTCGCGATACGCTGAGAGATCAAGGATGTAAAATCAAAACTTTCAGTCATTATAATGAAAAATTGTTAAAGCGATTCGCAAAAAATGATTACGATCTGCTCATTACTGATATTAATCTGGACGGAACAGCACGCTCAAAAGAAGGTATCATGCTGGCAAAATTTGTCCGCGAACATCATAAGAAACTGCCAATTATAGTGGTGACTGGATATTCGTATGACGATGTCTGGGATGTGGTTGACCATATTGTCGAAACAAAAATCGATTATCTTTTTATTAAAAACAAATGGGATCCAACGAAATTTCTAAAAGCAGTGAAAGGCGCTTTGAAAAGAAGAAAGTCCCGCTCCAGTTAAAAACCTGTGACCCTACTTTGTTAATTCAAAAAGCTTTTCATAAAAATGCTTGTTCTCAGTCGTCACCCACCAAGATTGTGTCGCTCCGTTGTAGCTGAAATTAATAAGTAAAATTCTTTCCCGCGCCTGTAACTGATCCAAATATTCCTCCAACTTCTCATCACACCGCTCCCGCAATTCCTCCGTCGTGGCATCGCCCAACGTGTTGATAATTTCCAACAAATCCTCGGCATTACGGGCGCGGCGTTGGGGGTCGCAATATTGCCAATAATTCTCGGCGTTTTCCACCAGCTCCGGAGAAATGATCGCCGGCACCGGGCCGCTGTTGAGGGCTTCGTGCAGCAGCTCGCGATTGACTTCCAGCGCGCGTGCGTGTTGCGACAAGCGCACTTCGTTGAAGTCATACATGTAGTTCGCCAGGAAATTATACAGCAGGTTGCCGGTGAATGGCGAGGGGACGCCGGTTTGAACGTACTGCACAGTGATTTTGCCGGCTTGAATATCGGCGATGACACGCTTCAAACTTTCCAAATCTAGCGCGTCGCGCAGGCAATCGCGATACGTTTCGATGATGAGCGGGAAATCGTCGAATTTGCGCGTGGCCTGCAAAAGATCGGCGGCGCGCAGACGTTGCTGCCAGAGCGGCATGCGGCGTTGCAGTGTCGTGCGCGGCAGCATCAACGCGCGGGCGGCGTTATAACGAAAGCGCGTCGCAAACAGCGGCGTCATGGTGAGCGCTTTGACATTGCGCTCTTCGATTTCTTCCGGCGAAAGCGAGAGCAGGGCCTCGAGCGAGGGAGGGCGATCGGTATCGATAAAACGAAGAATGAAGCCATCGTCGTCGAATTGGCTTTGCACTTCGACGCCGGTGAGTTCTTCCATCTTGTGCTGCAGCGCAAACGCCCACGGCGCATTGACTTTGCCGCCGAAAACGGAATGAATGTACAAACGGGGATCGCCGACTTCGTCGTAAAATTGCTCGACGATGATTTGTTGGTCAGTCGGCAGCGCGCCGGTGCTGTCGAGCTGTTTGGCAAAATGCGCCAACAGATTTTCTGCCGACCAGCGATCCATCGCAAAAGTTTCCATCGCCCATTCGACCACGTTGGGCAGGCTCATGCGCTCCTGCACTTGCCGGCGAAATTCCCCAACGCGCAAACCGGTTTCATAGTCGCGATAAAAAAAGTCGCCGCGCCAGAAGGGGGGACGCGGACGTTCGCTATGCGCCGGCGTGACCCAAAAGCGATCGTGCTCGATGCTGGTGATTCGCCACTCCGAAGAGCCGAGATAAAAAATATCGCCGACTCGCGACTCGAACACAAACTCTTCTTCCATCTCACCGACTTTGATGTTGGTGTCGGCAATGTAAACGCCGTAATAACCGCGGTCGGGAATGGTGCCGCCGTTCATGATGGCGGCTTGACGAGCGCCGCGCCGGGCAATGAGCCGGTTGTTGACGCGATCCCAGGAAATTTTCGGACGCAGCTCGCGCATGTCTTCCGAAGGATATTTTCCGCTCAACATATCGAGCACGCTGTCGAATAAATTGCGCGAGAGCCGGCGATAACAATAAGATTGACACACGAGTCGATAAAGTTCATCGGGATTCCACTCATCGACACTCACCGCCGCGACGATTTGCTGCGCCAGCACGTCGAGGCAATTTTCCGGCACGTGGGTTTCTTCAATGGCGCCGTCGAACATGCCGCGCGCGATCGTGGCGAGATCGCCGATGTCGTGGCGATAAAGCGGAAAGAAGCGGCCTTTGCTGGTGGCGGAAATCAAGTGGCCGCTGCGCCCGACTCTTTGCATGGCGCGGCTCACGGATTTCGGCGAGCCAAGCTGGACGACGCAATCAATCGAGCCGATGTCGATGCCCAGCTCCAGAGATGAAGTGGCCGCCAGCGCCCGCAATTCGCCGCGTTTGAGCTTGTCTTCCATTTCCAAACGAACTTCTTTGGAGAGACTGCCGTGATGCGCTTGCACCAATTCTTCGGCGGCGCGCGTTTGTTGGCGATGCCAATCGTTCAGCCGCTTGGCAATCTTCTCGGCCTGCGCGCGCATGAGCGTGAAGATCAGCGTCGTGTGATGTTGCTGAATCAGTCCGTAAAGTTTTTCCGTGATCGCCGGCCAGATGCTGTCATCGGGCAAATTGCCATAATCTTCGACGGCGCTGATGATTTTGAGATCAACGTCTTTTTTCTGGCCGCAGTCGATGATTTCAACGGGGCGGTTCGAAGTCGGAAAGGCCGAAGTCCGAAGTCCCGAACTTTGGCCGCCGAGGAAGGCGGCGATGCGGCCGAGTGGCCGTTGCGTCGCGGAGAGGCCGATGCGGACAAAATCTTTTCGGCAGAGAAGCGCAAGACGTTCGAGCGAGAGAGAAAGATGCACACCGCGTTTCTGGCCGCACAGCGCGTGAATTTCATCGACGATGACGTATTTGACGGTGCGATACATTTCTCGCGCCCGCTCCGAGGTGAGCATGATAAAAAGCGATTCCGGCGTGGTGATGAGAATGTGCGGCGGGCGTTTCAGCATTTTCTGGCGCACGTCGCCGGGCGTGTCGCCGGTGCGTACGAGCACGCGAATTTGCGGCACATCGATCTGCATTTGCGTGGCTGTTTCGCGGATGCCCGTCAAGGGCGCTTGCAAATTTTTTTCAATATCATTATTAAGCGCTTTGAGCGGCGAAATATAAAGCGTGTGAATGCCGCCGAGATGATTTTTTTCAAACGTCTCTTTGTCGGTGGCAAGGCTCTGTTCGAGCAGATCGTTGATGCACCAGAGAAACGCCGCCAGCGTTTTGCCAGAACCGGTCGGCGCTAAAATCAGCACATTTTTTCCAGCGGCAATTTGCGGCCAACCTTTTTGCTGCGGCGGACTCGGTTGGCCGAAAGTTTGCGCGAACCAGGCTGAGACGGCGGCGTGGAAGAGGCTGTTTGCTGGTGGCATCATTGAAAATTTTCAATTTAAAATTTTAAATTCTCAATTTTAAATTTCGCCATGGCTAGTTTAAGTTATTTCGCCGGCCACGTCTCGTCGCCGGAAGGGCCGTAGATGCTCGGGACTTTGGCGCCCATCAAACGCAGCATGAGCGAGAGCTGTCCGCGATGGTGAATGACGTGGTGCATCAATGTAATCCGCAAATAGGCCTTGCGCGGCAATTCCCTTCTCACCACACCATCCGGACTCACGAATGGAATCTTTTGCTGAAGCGAGGCATCATCCAGGGCACGCCAGCCGTTGACAATTTCCGGATGCTGCTTTTCCGCAATGGCGATCATTTCAGCGATCGTTGCCGGCGGATCGGGAGAAAGCGTGCTCTCGCCGCTCACGATTTTGTCTTTGAGGACGCCGCGGCCGAAAATATCTTCAATTCTCACCAGATGCCAGGCGAGCCGGCGGGCGCTAAAAAATTTTTCATGCGGTTTGAACTCGATTTTATCCTCGGGAATCGCGCGTAAAACGTTCATGGTTATTTGAAATTCGAATTCCCACTGCGGAATAAAACTTTCGATGCTGGACATGGCCTTGACTCCTGTTTGAGTTAAAAAGTTTTAGCTTCGGCGTAAAACAATAAGCGTCACTTCTGCCGGCGCTTGATAACGCAACGGCGCAAACGTCAATCCCAAGCCGTTGGTCACACTCAACCACAAGCTGCCAATCTGATAAAATCCGGAATAGTAACGTGTTTCAGTTTGTGAGACATTGAGGGGAATGCCAAACGGTTTGAAAACAACCTGCCCGCCGTGCGTGTGGCCGGCCAGCAGGAGATGATAACCCTGCCGTTGCGCAAATTGTATCAGTTCATCGGTCGGTTGATGTGAAAGCAGGAGATGAACAGCGGCGTTGTCGTTCCGTTGTTGGCGCAAGCGCTCGAGTATTTGCACCGAAGGACGGCGATTATAGACGTTGGTCACAGTGGTCAACGAAATTTTGCTCGGGCTTGCGGCGAGCGTCAAAACCGAATCCTCGAGGGTAGTGACGTGATTTTCTTTTAGCTGTTGTGCGATGGCTTGCGGATTCGCCCAGTAATCGTGATCACCGAGGCAGGCATAAACGCCCAGCCGCGCCTGCAAGCGTCCCATCATTTTCGCGCCGCGTTCAATGTGATCCGTTCCTCGCGTCACCAAATCGCCGCAAAAGACGACGAGGTCGGGCTTTTGCGAATTGGCGAGGTCGATGTACCGAAGCATTTTCTGCTCGCCGGTGTAGGGGTCGGCCTGCAAATCACTGAGCTGGACGAGTCGAAACCCTTCCAATTCAGCGGGCAAGCGCGGAATTTTCGCCTCGCGTTTCGAGAGCCGAGCGGAATACGTGTCGTGCAGAATACGAACGGGCACGTAAACCGCGAGAATGGCAAAAAGGGAAATGGTGACGAGAGCTTGTGACTTCAGCCAGAGGGATTGATATTTTTTGAACAACGGACGCAACAAAAACTGCGACAGATCGAGGGCGAGCAAGAATGGAAAGATTTCAACGACGATAATGAGGCCGATCCAAAATGGAAAAATGAAAAAGAGCTTGGCCCAAAATTGTCCGCTTCGCAAGGCGTCGTTGAGGGCCGTTGCGTTTAAAAGCGAGGCGAGCAGCAAAAGCAACGGGTAAATGACCAAATATCCGGCAGCGAATCGCACGCTCCATCGAATACGCGGACGCGGCCATGAGGTCAATTGTCCAAGCGCGGCCGTGAGCCGCCAACCGGTGTATGTATAAACGAGCAGGATGGCCGGCAAAACGAGCAAAACCATGCGGAGAAACCAACTCATAATTTTTAATTTAAAAAAAATCCGTTTACGGTGCAAGCCGGATTTCCGGATTAAAAAACGAAAGCCCGTTGAGAGATGAAAGACAACGGGCTTGGCGCAGGATATGAAAATGATTGCAAAAAAACAGCTTATTTATTCAGCTTGTTGAGTTTTTTCAAGCATTGCTCCGCCGATTTACGAAAATGTGGATCTTGTTGTTTCATCAAAGCGGCAAGCTGTTGGCGCGCTTCGACAAAACGATTCTGTATGAGATAGCCTTGTGTCACGTACCATTGCGCCGGAGCGTATTCAGGACGTATTTGCAAGGCTTTTTCCAAATTTTGAACGGCTGCCGTGCTATGCTTAAGATGGAGTTGACTTATGCCGAGGAATAAACGGGCTTCCAACGATTGCGGAAAATCTTGAACAACTTGAGTGAGTCGATCAGCGGCTAATTGATAGTCATGTGCTTGATAAATGGGCTGAATTTCCGCTAATCTGTTCAAGAGGGCCGGCTCAGTAATATCGGCGGCCGGCTGAGTCCAATTAAAATGCTGCACTTCAACCAGCGGGCCATTCGAAGTATCCTGCACCATCCCTCCGGAGCGATCTTGGTGCGAAGGGTGTTGGCTGATTTTCATGCCGGAATTAAACCAGTAGTAACCCGCGCTGATAATGCCGACAAACAACAGATAGGTTGCGAGCGCCGGAATGGCGGTTTTCCACTGCTGCGAAAGCGGAAGCTCCTCCCACCAGTTTTTGAGATGGTCCAACCAATTGGTTTGCGGGATTGCGGCAAAGATCCGGCTGCCATAATGACGCATGGTCAAAGAGGTTTTTTCCATGAACCGGACGGCGTCGAGACATTCGTCGCAAGCAAGATAATGGATTTCAAATTTCTCTTGCTCGTCATCAGCGAGTTCGCCTCGAACATAATCAGCGATGTAATCGAGACGGTTGTGGTACGTACAAAACATCAACTCTTCTCCTCAAAAAAATATCGCGCCGCAGTCAAGGACGAAACCTGGGATCCTTTAGACAGAGCTTCCTCAACCGCTTGAGCGCATCGGACTTCAAGCTATAGACTTTTTCGGCGGGAATGCCGAGCTCGGCGGCGGCTTCCCGTTCTCTATAACCTTTGTAGAAAATCAGCTCCAAAACCTGGACATAATTTTTTGGCAATTTGGAAATTTTTTCTTTTAAAAGCTTGGCCAATTCTTCGGCTTCGACTTCATCGCGAAAAATCACCCCGAGGCTTTCCGCGAATTCTTCAATGGGAGCACTGCGCCGCTCATGGCGATTGAGGCGGCGAAAATGCGAGTGCGCAATATTCTTGGCGATTCCGATCAAATAGGTGCCGGGTTCGGCGTTATTGAGGCCCTTGTAGTTGGAAAAGCTTTGCAACGCCGCGGTCATGGTTTCCTGCAGCACGTCTTCCAAATCGTCGCCGCGCAGTTCCCATTTTTTCCAGAGATAAAGTTTGACGGCCTCGCGACGCGAGGCAATCCAGTCTTTGCTTGGAGGACCGGCGTTAATTTCTCCCATGAAACTGTTGTACATTTATTTGAGGTAACGTGACCTTGAGAATTTGCGTGACGGCCTCGAGCGGATCGGGCAATTCTTCCGCCCAGAGCCAATCCAGGTGCAGCCAAAACTTCATGCTTTCGATTCGACGGTATTGAGAACCTGCATGACGGTCGCGAGCGGTTTTGGCAATGGTTCGGCAAAAAGCCAATCAACACCCAGCCAAAAGCCGGGGAGCACGTCCGAGAGAAAAATTCCTTCTGCGGTGATGGGCAGAGATTCCCATGCGCCGTTGCGATTGATCAAAAACTCCGCGGTTTGTTTGTTCGGATCGATCAGCCAATACTCTCGAACGCCAAATTCGGCATATTGCTTTTTCTTTTTGCCGCGATCAATATGCGCCGTGCTTGGCGAAGTGATTTCGACAATCAAATCCGGTGCGCCGTCCACGTAAGCCGCTTGAACGATGTGCTGGCGGTCTTCTGCCACGAACATGATATCCGGTTCCGGGCCGTCGTGGTCGCCCAGGCGCGCTGCTGCCCGTGAACCGAGCACAATGCCAAGCTCTTTTTCGCGCACGAAAATGTCTAGAAGATGAAAAAGAAAACCAAAAATAAGTTCATGAAGGGTTGACGGTGGTGATTGCATATACATGACCCCTTTAATTAGATCGGCTTTCTGATCTTCGTGAATGAGATCAAAAAACTGCTCGAACGTCAGCAGCTCTTGTTGTTTTGAGGTGCGACGACGCTGTCGTGGCGGACGAACAAGTAGATCGACACTCATAAGTGCACTCCAAGTTGTCAAAATAATTTTCAACCGCCAATGCCGTCCGCGGTCAAATACGCATCCACGGCTTCAAGCTCGTGGCTCAAATCTTCGACGCGGCGTTGCAGCAGATTGCGAATCGACAACATGCCGAGCATCCGGCCAGTGGGATCGGTAATCGGCAGATGCCGAATGTGCTGCTCGAGCATATTGGCCAGCGCTTCGTTGATTGAGGTGTTCGCCGGAATGGTTTGCACGGGCGTGGTCATGACTTCGGACATTCGCGTGGTTTCCGGGTTGCGCCGCGCCTGCACCACTCGAATCATCACGTCGCGCTCGGTAAAAATTCCTTTTAACAAGCCTTGCTCAACGATGGCCACTGCGCCCACGCGATTTTTGACCATGGCGTTGATGGCTTCGATCACAGTGGCGTTTTTGGCCACCGTGGTTGCCGGTACGTCGGCGACTTTCAGCAGGTCCATAAATTCACCTCGAGCTTTTTAGTGGTTCCACCAGAAGTTGATTGACGACGCCAACCTGATGATTTAAAATTGAACGGACAAAAAAAGGCGACCTGAAAAATTAGAATCGCCTTTTTGCAAAGAACGTTTGCCAAACGAAAAGAAATCAACAAAATTATCACAGACAAAATCTTCGGCGTTACTTCAATTCTTCCATGAGCTCTTCCAACGCCTGAGGGCCGGGACGAACGCGTTCAATCGGTAAGGTGTTGAGAGGCTCATCCACCTGATTCAAAAGCTGAATGAAATCCTTGCTTTCCGCATTGACATAAAAAATGCCGGTCACCAATTCGCCGCGATGTTTGGATTCGGTGAGAAGGCGAAGCGCATGAATGGGGTTTGACGGATCATAATCTTCCGGCAATTTGGACAGGAGCAGGCGCGAACCGTCGTGCATCGTCACTTCCTTCGTCGTGCCAGGCTCATATTCGATCGTGATGTCTTCAAAAAAAGGCACGAAGCTGACATCGCCGAGAAACTCTTCGTGATCTTTGACGTAGCTGTAGCTTTTCGTCGAGCCGTCGTGATCGTTGAAGGTGACGCACGGCGAGATGACGTCGATCATGGCGCTGCCGCGATGGGAGATCGCGGCTTTCAAAATCGCCAACAACTGTTTTTTGTCGCCGGAGAACGAACGCGCCACGAAAGTTGCGCCAAGCTCAATCGCCAAAACGCAGGTATCAATGGCGGGCAGATCATTGACCACGCCGGTTTTGAGCTTCGAGCCAACGTCGGCGGTGGCGGAAAACTGGCCCTTGGTCAAACCGTAGCAGCCGTTGTCTTCAATAATATAAATCAGCGGCACGTTGCGGCGCATCATGTGCACGAACTGCCCTATGCCGATGGAGGCGGTGTCGCCATCGCCGCTGACGCCGATGCCCACAAGATGGCGATTGGCCATCAGCGCGCCGGTGGCGACCGCAGGCATGCGGCCATGCACCGCGTTGAAGCCGTGCGCCGATTCCAAAAAATACGCCGGCGATTTACTCGAGCAGCCGATGCCGGAAAACTTGGCAACTTGATATGGATCGACGCCCATTTCATAAAACGCGTCGATGATGCGCTCGGTAATGGCGTTGTGTCCGCAGCCGGCGCAGAGCGTGGTCTTCTTGCCGCGATAGGTAGTGATTTCCAAACCGATACGATTGACTTTGACAGCTTTCGTTGCCGGAGCTGTTGCGACTTCTGTGCTCATTTATTTTTTTCCTTCAAAAATTTGTCATTTCATGAAAATGCTGCTGGAAGCAACGAGCATCAAGCATCCAGCATCCAGTTTATGCAAACAAAACTTTTGCGACGGCTTCAACCGGCCGGGCGCCCGGCGCTGCTTTTTCATCGCTGAGAATGCCGCGCACGATGCTGGCGGGGGTGATCGGCAAGCCGTCGTAATAACAGACGCTGCGAAGTTTTTCAATTTCTGCAGCGCCGAAATCGAGCTTCAGCAAACTATGCATCTGCGCATCGCGATTTTGCTCGACGACGAAGACGCGGCGGTGCTTGTGTATAAAATCCCGCACCTCGCCGTTAAACGGATACGCGCGCAAACGCAAATAACTGGTTGGCATGCCGTGTTCATCGCGCAAACGATCGCGGGCTTCTTCAATCGCCCAGTGGCTGGTGCCATAGCCGATGAGGCCGATTTCCGCCTGTGGTTTCTCGTCGATCACCGGGCCGGGAACGCGTTGCCGCGCGGTGTCGAATTTTCGCGTTAAACGATCCACATTGTTCTTGTAATCCTCCGGACGCTCGCTGTAACCGGCGCGCTCGTTGTGGCCGCTGCCGCGTGTGAAATACGGCGCGAGCGAATGCTTGGTGCCGGGCAAGGTCCGATACGGAATGCCGTCGCCGTCAATATCTTTGTAGCGGGCGAATTTGCCGGCGCGCTCCAAATCGGCGGCTGAAAGCACCTTGCCGCGGTTGAGGGGTTTATCAGGATATTTGAACGGATCGGACATCCAATAATTCATGCCCAAATCCAGGTCGCTCATCACGAACACCGGCGTTTGAAATTCCTCCGCCAGATCAAACGCCTCGCCGGCCATGATAAAACATTCCTCGACCGAGCAGGGCAGCAGCATCGGATGCTTTGTGTCGCCGTGAGAAAGCGTCGCGGCAAAAAGAATATCGCCCTGCATCGTCCGCGTCGGCAAACCGGTCGAAGGGCCGACGCGCTGAATATCGAAAATCACCACCGGAATTTCGGCGTAATAGGCGAGGCCGACAAATTCCGCCATCAATGAAATGCCGGGGCCGGAAGTCGCAGTCATCGCGCGCGCCCCAGCCCAGCCGGCGCCGATCGCCATGCCGATCGCCGCCAGCTCGTCTTCGGCTTGCACGATCGCGAAAGTTGCTTGTTTCGTTTGCGGATCAATACGATAACGTTTCGTATATTCTATCAGGGCTTCGCCCAAGGATGACGACGGAGTGATGGGATACCAGGTAAAGACGGTGACGCCGGCAAACATGCTGCCCATCGCCGCCGCGGAGTTGCCGTCAATGATGATTTTGCCCTGCGTCTCGTTCATGCGCTCGACGCGAAAAAGATCCTGCTTCGGCAAATTTTCGCCGGCAAACTGATAGCCGGCCTTGGCCGCCTCAAAATTGAGTTGCACGGCTTTGGCTTTCTTTTTAAATTGCTGTTTCAGCGCTTTCTCGACTTCAGCCATGTCGATGCCGAGCAGCCGCGCCAGCGCGCCGTCATAAATCATGTTGCGCACCAGCTTGCGCAATTTGGCTTCCGGGCAAACCGGTTTAACCAACGTGTCGAACGGCACCGGATAGAAAATCAAATCGTCGCGCAATTGATTCAGATTCAACGGCTCGTCGTAAATGACAATCGTTCCCGGCTCCTGCTTCCTGACGTCCTCTTGCGCGGTTTCCGGATTCATGGCGACGAGAATGTCATTTTTCTCGCGCCGGGCGATATAGCCGTTTTTGTTGACGCGAATCGTGAACCACGTCGGCAAGCCTTGAATGTTGGAGGGGAAGAGGTTCTTGCCGCAAACCGGTATGCCCATTTGAAAAATCGACCGCAGCAACACCATGTTCGAGGTTTGGCTGCCGGAACCGTTGACCGTCGCGACGTGGATGTTGAAATCATTGACGGCGGTCTGGCCGTTGCTTGTCATGCCGCCGTTTCGAGAAGAGAGGGTGCTCACTTTGCGTGTTCCTTAAAAATATGTTAATTGAGATGATTTCGCAACGTTTGCCAATCTTTGATGGCTGCATATTGCGCCAGAATCTTGCGAATTTGCTTGATATCATTCAGGCCGCGAATCGCTTCGGAGATATCAGATGGAATCGCGCCGAGTTTTTGGGAGAAGAGCAATTGCTTTGAAACCAAAATCTGTTGTGGGATCGATGAAACGTGACATGGTTTTCTCCAAACCAACACCCTCAACTTGCAATAAATATGCTTAACCGTTAGAAAAGAATATACAACAAAATTTTCTAAAAATCAAAACAATTCAGCTTGCCGCGGATTTTCGCCCAGCCGCAAACGCGCCAAATCCGAATGCGCGAGCAGGAGCTTCTCCGGCACATTCACTTTGAGGCCGGCCAGCTCGAATTGCAATTGCAGCGCATTCACCACCGCCTGCGCCCGCGGATGGTTGTTGAAAATCACATACGTATTTTCGGATTGGCGCCTGGCTTTTTGAATCGAGGCCAAAAATCCGTCAAGCTCAGCGGAGGAATAGAGATAATCGTAACGTTGATCAACCCCGGCGTCTTTGTTCAACCATTGTTCCCGATTGCGGCCATGAAATCGAAAATACGCCGCCCGGCCGCTGACGATCTCCGTAAAACCCAGCGCCTGGCCGATCTGCGGCTGATCGATATTGGCGAACCCGGCCCCGCGTTGATTGAGCAGGCGCAACGCCTCCGGATGATTCCACGAGTCGTGCCGAATTTCCACCACCAGCGGAAATTCTTGAAACGCCTCAAGCAGACGGGAGAGGCGATCGCGATTACTTTCATTATAATGAAAGGATTGTGGAAATTGCACCAGCAGCGCCCCAAGCCGGCCCGCCTCCAGCAGCGGGCGCATCCCGCGTTTGGCGATTTCGATATCCGACTGTGAATAACTCGTATCGCCATCCCGCGCTTTTTCGAGCACGAATTTTTGCCAGAGCTTGGCGGTAAAACGAAAGCGCGGATTGTGCGCCGCCTGCTTCAACCATTCTTTGGAGGCGCCGCTGCTTTGCGGATGATAATAGGTTGTGTTGATTTCAACAACATCGAACAATTTGCTGATAAAAGCCAGCCCGGAAAAATCTTTCGGACGGCGGGCGGGATAAATGAGATTGTTCCAATCCGGATAAGACCAGCCGGTGACGCCAATGAAGAGATTCTGCGGCATTTTCATGGCAAATCAACTTGATCGAAAGAAAAATATAAATTGAAGCTAATATAAAAGTTTTTGTTCATCACGCAAGGATATTTTGAAAACTTTTTTTCCTGAAAATCTTGTTGACATTTCTTGATGACTTCTCTATATTTGATGGTTGCGCCGATGTCATGTTTTGTCGATGCTGCAGGATTTTCATGTTAATTCAATCAGAGGCGGAATCGCCTGAATTCGGCGCCCCCCAAAACCATAAACTGAGGACGGAGGAAAAATGTACGTGTCACGGCTTTCGAGACGGCAAATCTTCTTTGTTTTGTTCATTTTAGTCGGCAGCGTGTTTTTGGCTTGGCCTCTTTTCGCGCAGGAAACCGCGGCCGCGCAACCCCTCGATGTCAACCCCTTTCTGAATATGCTGGCGCTGGCGCTGGTCATCGAGCGTTTGATCGAAATCGGTGTCACGTTCTTCCCCGGCCTCGAAGAGAAAAAAATATCCCTGAGAAAAACTCCGGACGAGCTGGCGAAGCTGCAATTGAAAGTTTCCCGCCTCACGATGCTCATCGGCATGGGACTCGGCATTTTGACCTGCGTGATTTTTCAGTTTGGCATTCTTGACGAAATTTTTCCGGGCAAGCATCTCAGCTTGAATTTCTTCAATCATCTGATCACCGGCATTATTGCCGGGGCCGGCGCCGATCCGGTGCATCAGTTGGTGCTGATCATCGCCAGTGTAAAGCAACGGCTCAGCCTTCGCGACGAAGTGAGCTATCGTCAATTGAAAGTGGCCGATCAGACGCACTGACCAATCCATCTCATCTTTTGATGTCGTTGTATGGCTGCGAAAGCTGCTGAAAAACTCATGCCGACGGCGCTGGACACGTATTTCAAAAAAACGCGTTCGCACTTTTTCGGTCTTTTAACGATCTTGCTTTTGCTGCTGATTTACGAGGGCGGCAGCGCCAAACTCTACGCCGACCAGCAAGTTCAAATCCGCAACAGCGCGGAAGTGATCATTCAACGCTTCCTGTGGTTTATCGGCGTCCGCAACAATCTTTTTTTGTGGGCGGTGTATTTGCTGGTGCTGGTCTGGGCGTTTTGGCTGGCGAAAAAGCAGCAACTGCTCGATTTTAAATTCGTTTATATTCCCTATAGCATTTTCGAAAGCACGTTCTACGCGCTGTCGCTCGGGTTGATTGCCGGACAGCTCACCGAGCGAACCAACAGCATCTTGACGATGGCCTGGCAAAACCAGGAACAGCTCGCCGACGTCGGCGCGCGGGCGGCCAGCGCGCTCGGCGCCGGCATTTACGAGGAATTGCTCTTTCGCTTTATTCTGGTTTCGCTGCTGCTGTTGATTTTCGAAAAACTCGTCGGCGCCAAAAAGATCGTTCAGACAATTTTCGCGGTGGCCATTTCCGCCCTTTTATTTTCCGCCTTTCATTATCTCGCTGGCCGCGAAGTCTTGACGTTGGAATCGTTCGCCTATCGATTCTACGCCGGCGTCATTCTCGGCGTGTTGTTTGTGGTGCGAGGCATCGGCGTCACGTCGTACACGCATTCCATTTATAATTTGCTGTTGGTCTTTCGGTGAAAAACTTTCTTAAAATTGCCGCGGTTATTTTTTTGCTGCTCATCGCCGCGGCCGGCGCGACGGCTTATTTTTTGTTTTGGGCGCCGGCCGTTCCAAAAGATTCGGCGTCGCGGGATTTTGTGATTCATCGCGGCATGTCGCTGCCGCAGATTGCGGATAGCTTGCAAAGCCAGGGTCTGATTTCCAGCCGCGATCGTTTCATTTTTGCCGACAAAATTTTGCAATGGGGCAAAACCTTGAAGGCCGGCAAATACACCCTGGCGCCCGGCGCCTCGACGCTCGATTTATACAAGCTGTTTCGCTCCGGCAAATCGGCGCAGTTTCGCGTGACCCTGCCGGAAGGAAAAACCATCGAAGACTATGCCGCCATTTTGCAGCGCGCGATGGAAATCGACTCGGTGACTTTCGTTCGGCTCGCCCATGATTCGGCGTTCGCCAAACAGCTCAACGTGCCGGCAGAAAATTTGGAAGGTTATCTCTACCCGAACACCTACAGCTTCGCGTGGGGCGTGTCGGCGCCGGATATCATCCGGACGATCGTGCAGGAGTTTCATCAGCAGGTGAATGATTCGCTGCGGCTTCGTGCTGAAGCGCTCGGCATGTCGCTCCAGCAAGTTCTTACACTCGCCTCGATCATCGAAGGCGAGGCCGTGGTCGACAGCGAGCGCACGACCATTTCGGCGGTGTATCACAACCGGCTGCGCCAAGGCATTTTGTTGCAAGCCGATCCGACGATTCAGTACATCGTGCCCGGCCCGCCGCGGCGCTTGCTCAATCGCGATCTCGCAATCGATTCGCGCTACAACACTTATCGTTACCCCGGATTGCCGCCCGGGCCGGTGAACAATCCCGGCATCGCCTCGATTCGCGCGGCGTTGTATCCGGCGAAGGCCGATTACATTTACTTTGTCGCGCGCGGCGACGGCTCGCATACGTTCAGCCGCACGCTTCAAGAACATTTACGGGCAAAAAAAGAGTTTGATCAAATTCGCGCTCGCGTCCAGCGCGAGAAACGGCAAAAATCTCAAACCGGAGGATAAACCCTGAGCGGGAGAAGGCATGACCACCTCTTGGAGGCGCTCAACAGCGAGCAGCGCAATGCTGTAGTTGCCAGCGACGGGCCGGCCCTGGTTTTGGCCGGCGCCGGCAGCGGCAAAACGCGCGTGCTCACCCATCGCATCGCGTATCTGATCGAACGCAGCGGTGTCCGTTCCGAAAATATTCTCGCGGCGACGTTTACCAACAAAGCCGCGCAGGAAATGCAAGAGCGCCTCAAGCGTTTGGTTTCCGTTGGGCTGTCGCGCTACAATCATCACGACGGCCTATGGGTGGGGACTTTTCATTCCATTTGCGCCCGTATTCTGCGCCAAAACGCCGGCCGCCTCGGGTTCACCCAGCAGTTTTCGATTTACGATTCCGAAGATCAGCTCGGCCTCATCCGCCAAATCATTTCCGCCCTCGATATTTCTTTTCCCAATCTCACGCCCGGCTACGTTCATTATCGCATTTCTCGCGCAAAAAATGGACAAGCTTTGACGGCCGACAGCGGTGACCGGCGCGATGAAATCGTCGCGCGAGTTTACGCGCTCTACCAGCTGCGCCTGCGCGAAAACAACGCCATGGATTTTGACGATCTGCTGATCTATCCGCTGGAGTTGTTTCGCCAATATCCCGACATTCTCGCCGGCTACACGCAGCGCTTTCGTTACATTTTGGTTGATGAATTTCAAGACACCAACCGCACGCAGTACGTCTTTCTCCGGGCGCTCGCCAGCCGCAGCCGCAACGTGTTTGCCGTCGGCGACGATGATCAATCGATTTACCGCTGGCGCGGCGCCGAAGTGCGCAACCTTCTCGATTTTGAGCAGGATTTTCCCGATTGCAAAGTTTTCCGCCTCGAGCAAAACTATCGTTCGACGCGCAATATTCTCGAAGCCGCGCATTCGGTGATTGCGCGCAATCGCCATCGCCTGCCCAAAAAACTTTGGACGCAGCGCGAAGCCGGCGAACCGGTGGCGCTCATCGAGGCCGAAAACGAATTTCACGAAGCGCAAATCATCCTCGACAAAATCACCGAGGCGATCAGTTATCACAACGGCGCCCGAACCGGCGTTGCTCACAGCCACAGTTTTCGTGATTTCGCGATTCTTTACCGCACCAACGCGCAGTCACGGGTCATCGAAGACACCTTGCGCCGCGCCGGCGTTCCGTACGTCATCGTCGGCGGCTTGCGTTTTTACGAACGCAAAGAAGTCAAAGACGTGCTCGCCTACATGCGCCTCGCCACCAATCCCGCCGATGCGGTGAGCTTGCGCCGCATCATCAATTATCCGCTGCGCGGCATCGGCGAAACCACCATCCAAAAACTCGAAGAATTTGCCCGCGCCAACAATATTGCATTATATCACGCACTCGGCAGGGTAGGAGAGATCGCCGCGATTAAAGCGGGGCTGCGCAGCAAAGTGCAGGAGTTTTACGAGTTCATCAATCGTTACGTCAGCCTCAAAACCGAGCTTTCACTTTTGGAATGGGCGAACGCCTTGGTTGACGCCACCGGCATCATTCGCCTGCTGAAAAGTGAAAATGCGCAAGAGCGCATCGACAACATTCGCGAATTGTTGAATTCGATTCACGAATATAACAAGCAAGTTCCCAATGCAACCATCGAAGGTTATTTGGAACGGGTGGCGTTGATCACCGACATCGACGCCTGGGACGAAAAAAGCAACGCCGTGACGCTGATGACCTTGCACAGCGCCAAAGGCCTGGAATTTCCCATCGTCTTTATCACCGGCCTCGAAGAAGGCTTGTTTCCGCTGATTCGCGATGACACCGCTGACGCCGACCTCGAAGAAGAGCGCCGGCTGTTTTACGTCGGCACCACCCGCGCCAAAGAAAAGCTTTTTCTTTCGCATGCCTATTGGCGCAACCGCTTTGGCAATGAAAACAAAAGCTGTTTGCCGTCGCGTTTTTTGGAGGAGCTTGACGAACAATTCGTGCGGCAGGAGGAAGTTCGCCGGCCTCGCCCGTTCGAATCTTATGATGGCTCGGAAACGCGCGCCCGCCGTTACGACCATGACGACGACACGCCGGACTACGAAAATGAGTCGCAGGACAGCGAGAGCCTCGGCGTCGGCAAAATGGTCAAGCATCCGCAATTCGGCCTCGGCGAAATCCGCGCCATCGAAGGCCGCGGCGAAAACACCAAAGTCACCATCAAATTTGAAAAAGTGGGGACCAAGAAAATTTTGTTGAAGTACGGCAATCTGCAAGTTTTGTCGCATTCCTAAAGCTCGTTATCCCGCTCAACCTCCCAAAGGAGCCCAACGATGCCTCACACGCTTACTTTCCGCAAGCTGCTTTTCTCAGCCGCATTCTTGATTCTCATCGCCGGCTGCACGCAAAAAAGCGCTACTGAAAAAGAACGCCGAACCGCTCGTTACGAAGATTTGGCCGCGCTGTTCGATGCCTGGCGGGCATTAGAAAAACCGCCATTGGTCGACGGCATTCACGACTACTCTGCAAAAGCGATGGCGGCGCAGCATCGCGAGCTGGCCGCATATCAACAGCGCCTCGCTGCCATCGACACCACCGGCTGGCCGGTGGCGCAGCGTGTCGATTATCATCTCGTCAAAGCCGAGATGAACGGCCTCGACTTCGATCATCGCGTGCGCCAGCCCTGGACGAACAATCCGGCGTTTTATGTCATGCTTTTTCCGGATCAAAGCGATACGCCGGCGCGCGAAGGCCCGGTCATTCACGGCGCGATCGAGCTGTGGACCTATCCGTTTCCCCTCGTCGACGAGCACGCCGCCGAGTTGAGCCAACGCCTTCGCGCCATTCCTAAAATGTTGAAACAGGCGCAAAGCAATCTCACCGGCAATGGCCGCGATCTTTGGAGGGCGAGCGTTCGAAATTTTAAGCAACAAAGCGAAAATCTAAATGCGCTGGCGGATAAAGTAACAGGTTCCAATCAGGCTTTGAGTGACGCTATCAAGTCCGCGCGCGAAGCCACGGACGCCTTTTCCGCCTGGCTCGAAAAAGAAGCGCCAAATAAAAACGGGCCTTCGGGAGTTGGGGTGGAGAATTACAATTGGTATTTGCAGAACGTACAGCTCGTGCCGTTCACCTGGCAGGAAGAAGTCATCATCATGCGCCGCGAGCTGGCGCGCGCCCATGCCGCGCTGCGGTTGGAAGAACAGCGCAATCGCAAGTTGCCACAACTTTCACCCATCGCGACCGCGGAAGAATATGATCGCCGCCTCAATGAAGCCGTGACCGAATACATGGCATTTCTGCGTGAGCAAGAAATCGTTTCGATTCGTGACTACATGGATGCGGCGTTGCGTGAACGCATCGGCTCGTTCAGTCCGGCCAAAAACGGCCGCCGCGAATTCTTCTCTGAAATAAATTATCGCGATCCGGTGGTGATGCGCACGCACGGCTATCATTGGTTCGATCTCGCCCGCATGAGCCACGAACCGCATGCGAGTCCGATCCGGCGCGTGCCGCTGCTCTACAACATCTTCGCCGGC
>Ga0247727_10003525_pt1 | contig 34495 bp, 57 predicted proteins | sample WisWelCaveWW1625_FD_202498 | JGI IMG/M metagenome (GOLD analysis project Ga0247727, IMG submission 202498) | Biofilm microbial communities from Wishing Well Cave, Virginia, United States - WW16-25 | ecosystem: Environmental > Aquatic > Deep subsurface > Groundwater > Cave microbial mat | place...
CCACACCGCGATCAGCCGCCCGGCATCCGCCGGTTCGAACCGATGATTGTCCTCGGCGCCGAGTGAGATTGAGCCATGACCCCGGTCGGTTGGCGTATCTACTATGCGGACGGCTCCACCTGGTCCAGTCTGACCGGGCCGTGGGCCGATGCCCCCTCTCACGAAGTCCAGATCGTCAAGGTATTCTACGCGGAGACCTACCGATGCTGGCATGGCGACCCGCCGCGCCGCCACGGTGGTGCGGGCCAGTGGCACACCCACAATTATGTTTCGCTCCAGCACGGTGCAGATCGTTTAGTAGATTACTACTGGCAAGGAATAGATGGGAAACTTGGCGCTGGCGGAATTGATGAAATCCCGCCGGCGGCCAGCATCAAGCAGGGTTCGTACACGCCGAACTTCCAGGCGATAATGAACTCCGCCTCACAGGAAGAGTCGTGGCCCTAACCTACCGCCAGGGCACTTTCACTGTCGCCACGGTCACCGGCAATCAGGTTGTCGATACCGGTTCCGGCGTCGTTATCAAGGCGCTGATTCTTTTCGGCACGCCCCAGACCGCCGAGGGCTTTACCGCCAACGACTCCGGGTTCATCTCGCTGAATTCAGCTACGGTGGTAAAGAGCATCACCTGGGCGAGCGATGACAACCTGGCGTCGTCCAATGCGGCCATGGGCATCAACAACGAGTGCCTGCGGATTTATTCCAACGGCACGCCGACCACGGACGCTATCGCCACCACCGTGACCTTCAATACCGGCGCAGACGCCGGCAAGTTCACGATCAATGTCACTGACGCCGCTGGTAGCGCCTGGATCGTTCACTACATCGCGTTGGGTGGGACAGACCTCACCAACGTGTTCGTCGGTTCCTTCGCTGCGCCCACCGCTACTGGCAGCCGGGCGGACACTGGCGTAGGGTTTCAGGGCGATACGCTTATCACTATCGGCGCCAATAAGACCGCGCTCCCGACGAATACTGCGAACATCGGGGCCGGGATGGGGGCCGCGATTTCCTCGACCGAACGCGGCGCGATCCGGTGGGGGAACCGTGACGCCCACGCTTCGAACACAGTCCATTTTCGCTCGATAACAAAATGTCTCTTGATCGGTTCTGCTAATGGCAACGGCGCGATGAATGAGGCGGATTTTACGTCTTTCGACGCAGATGGCTACACCCTGAATTGGACGGCTGGCACAGTTGCCAACATCTACGCCGTGATGGTTCTCAAGGGGTTGCGAAACGATATAGCAAGTATTCTTACCCCAGCGGCGACAGGGAACCAATCGTTCACCACCACCTTCGATCAAGCATCCGGCGGGGTGTTCTTCTTCGGCACCGGCCAGACCACCGCCGACGCCACCCAGGCGGCGGAGTTGCATGTCTGCCTCGGCGTGATGGGCGAAAGCCCACTTACCGAAGGTCACATCTGGACAAGTTCGGACAACGCTGCCACCAATGACTCGAATAAACGCACGGTTACGACCAAGTGCATCGGCGTTGGTGTTAATCCCGCGACTGTCGCCGCCGAGGCGGATGCCGTCTCACTTAATACGGACGGCTATACAATCGGATGGACAACCGTCCGACAGAACTCGCACTTCTTCGGTCTGGCTTTCGCTGCCGCCGCCGTTGTGGCTGCAACGCAACCGTTTAATCTGTCTCTTACTGGTGCTGGAATCTAAAGATGTTGATGTGGCTCATGAATCTTGGCTTCGCCGGCGGGGGGGCCGCCGCGCCGACCGAAGTCTTTATTGAGGCTGTGCAAGACGGCGCCTCGGTCTCGATGCAGGATTCAGTCAGCGACAGCCGTTTCAGGCAGGGAACCGAGGGCGTCAGTATGCGGCGGCAGGTAACCTAATGCGCGTCAGATTCAGGCCCGGATACCATCTTGTCCAGGACGAAGAGAGCGGAATTGTTGGGTGGTCCGATGAAATGACAAAAACCTGGGATGGCCAAGTCGTCCGCAAGGAATGGGCCGATTCTAGGCATCCGCAAACCCTAGTCCCGCAAATCCCCCGCACCGAGCCGCCGATCATGTCCCGCGTCGAGGCGCTAGTTACAGCCTTCGTTTGTGCGTCCTCATTCGGGACGGTTGTCGCCGGAACGAGCATCACCGCGCCGTGGGGGCCGTTAACACACCTTTGGGACCGAACTCCGTAGGTATGACCTTCACCCCCTGCATGGCACAAGCCGTGTTATACACCAAAAAACTCGCGCCCGCGATTGCGTCGGTAATCGAGTTCGGCAATCAACGCTACACAGCATGGTCGGTTGCGCCAGCCGATTCGACTGTGGATTTCTACCATCGCGCCGGGATCGTCCAGTATCTTGCCCTGGATGTTAACACCAGAATGAGCGCTATCGTCGCCGATCTAAACAGCCCCGTTGACCTGCCCCCGGTGGATTTGGTGACAAATAACGGCACTGGCGAGCACATCTTCGATCAGGCATCTGTGTTCAGGAACGCCCATGATCTTTGCGCGGTCGGCGGATTCATGATTCATTGTCTGCCAATGACGCCCTGGGTCAATCACGGGTTTTATAATTACAACCCGATTTTGTTCCGCGATATCGCGGCGGCGAACGGCTACAAGGTTCATTGGTTGTCGCTCTGCAGCCGTTTTGAGATGGGATGGAACATCAGCAGCGAGGCATGGCCGTTCGTTGAAAAGCGGCCAACGGAGTTGATCGACGCCATGCGGTCGATCAATGGAGAAATCATGATCTGTGTGATTTGGCAAAAACTGCTGGACGGTCGATTTCGCACGCCCATTCAGGGCAAGTATCTCAAGGATGTCGAGGGTGCATAGCATCCTACGTCATGCCGTGAAGATCGAGACCGACCCGTTCCCATACGTCGTGATCGAAAATGCCCTGGACGATTACGCCGAATTAGCGGCAACCCGATGGGACAAGGACAGGATAGCCAACGGGCGAAACTACGTTGACAACCAGCGGCTCGACCTTTCAGCTCACAAGTTTCTTGGCATGAGTCCGCCGCCGGTATGGGCGGAGTTCGTTTCGTACCACGTCTCCCAGGCGTTTTGGCGCGATGTTTGGGATGTTTTCGGCGTGGCGATCAAATCCACCCATCCCGGTCTCGCCGTCGGCCGCAACACTTCCACCTGTATGAGATTCGCCGGCGCCGCCAAGATTGGGCTTGAGTGTCAAATCGGCATGAACACACCGACGAAAACCGCCGGCTCCGTGCGCGGTCCCCACATCGACAGTCTCAATGAAATCATGGGCGGTATGCTGTACATGCCGCTACCGGAGGATAACGCCGGCGGCGATCTTGAAATCCACCGGCTGACCGGCAAGCCAAAATTCGCCGGCAAGATGCAACTTCTGCCCGGCCTGTCGGAGTATGTCGCCACGGTGCCATACCGCGCCAACACGTTCGTCATGTTCGTTAACGGCCCGCGAAGCGTTCACGCCGTGACACGGCGACAGCCGACGCATTTGGAGCGCCGCTTGGTGAGCTTCGGCATTGATTTTGAGGCGGCGTTCTTCGATCCGATGGGGGCGTAGTAAGTGCCGCGCATCGTCGATTCCTTCATGGAGAATGAGCGGGCACACCGCCAGAATATCGCCGATGCTATAAACACCCTCGATACGCGGGTGGATATGCAGTTCCAAACCCTCAAGGCCGGCACGGTCCCGGCTTCCGGCGGCGGCACAACGAACTTTCTACGGGCCGATGGGACATGGGCGGTGCCGCCAGGAACGGCATCTGGCCCAGCCGCCGCCACGCAAGCCGAACAAGAGGCCGCAAGCAGCACAACAGTTTACACCTCGCCGGGCCGGCAGCACTTCCACCCCGGCAACGCTAAATGCTGGGGGCGCGTTAATTTCGACACAGCCGGGGTGCCGGCTATCACATCATCCTACGGGCTATCCTCGATAAGCGATAATGGCGTTGGCTTTTTCACAATCAACCAGACTACCGCCCAGACATCAAATTTGGCTTATACAGTTATCGGGTGTTCCTCCCCGATAAACACCAATACCACGCCATTATTTTTTTCCCCGGACAGCAACTTGGGCGCCGGTTGGAGCACAACGGCTACACAAATACGGATGTTCGGTGTCAATGAGGTCCTCACCGATCCGGTGGGGGTTGGCTTCTTCTTCTGTATTTTCGGAGACCTTCCATGACAACCAAGCGCATCGTTTGTGGTCGCCCGGACGGAAGCGTTGTCGTCATTTGTCCAGCCCCGGAGTATCTCGCCAACCTAATGAACGCTCGCGGCATTACCGAGGATCAGGCTATCAATGAGGTGCGAATCCAGGATGCGCCAACTGACGCCATGAATGTCGAGGTCATGGAGATGACGCTTCTGCCACCGGATCGCGTATTCCGCAATGCTTGGACAAAGCCGGTCAACGGGCCACCGGTTGCCGATTTGCCGCGAGCGCGGGAAATCCAGCGCCGCCGCATTGAGACCGCGCGCGAAACCACCATGCGGAATCTTCTTTTGCGCGAAGCGCTTGGCGAGAATGTATCGCTGCTTAAGGCGCAAGTCGTTGCCGTCAACGCCACTGCCCTTGTTGCATCGGCGCGAACGGAGACGGAGCTTAGATTAACCAAACCTGTATTCCTAGTGTAACCCATGCCAATCGGTGACGTAAGACTCTCAACACTGGAAATCATCAATCGTGTGAGGCTCAAGCAGGGCCTGCTGGGGGTCGCTTCGTTCACCGCCGACTCGCACACCAATCTTCTACTCAACTTACTGAATGAAGTGATTGAAGAAATCACCGATTACGGCGAGTGGCCGCAGTTATTCCGCGAGCAATTGGTCACGGCAATATCCTCAACGGATCAATACCTCTTCACACCCACATCCGGCAACATCAAGAACATCAGCGAAATCGGCTGGGCGAACCGTTCATACCCGCTGCAATGGATCACCGTCGAGGAAATGCGTCAGCTTCGGCGTGGGTCGAGATCGTCCACCGGCGCGCCGATCTTCGCCGCCATTGTCGGAATGTCCGGCTCGGACCCGTTCTTCAGGGTTCACCCCGTTCCCATCACCGCCGACGTGACCACAATGTCGGTCGCTTACTACAAGATGCCCCGTCTCGCGGTAACAGCGGACTCAACTGTCGGTCATGTCCCGGTTTGGCCGGGGTCGCTTTTGATCCAGGCCCTTTACGCCAAGGCCTTGTTGGAGGAAAACGACGGCATAACAACGCCGGAATACGCCGGGGCATACCAGGAATACCAGCGCATGTTAGCGGAAGTGTACAACCGCTTCGGCGCCGACACAGGACCGTCCTGGTTGAAGTTGTCGCCCGGAAGAAGCTGGCGCTGACATGCTGGGCTATGCCTTTTTACCTTTTTCCCAACGCGGACTGGTGGACCAGCGCAACGTGCTACTGCAAGATGAGAACCACGCGATCACGCTTGACAATATAGTTATCGGCGTGGACGGCAACGGCGAATCCAGGCCGGTCATCAACCAGGTTCTTGTCTCCGCCTTTCCGGCCCGCGTCACCTCCATTCACGAGCACATCAACGCCGCCGGATCGAGCCGGCACTACGCCGGCACACAGGGGCGGCTTTACAACATGACGGTCGCATCTGGCGCGATCTCGGTGCCGACCACCGCGACATCGTTCGGCTCGGCCGCCGTTGGGTGGGACACCGCCCGGCGCATCCGTTCGTCCCAGATGGGCAACCGGATGATCGTGTACAACGGCACCAACCGTCCTGTCTGGACCGAGGATGGAATGACCTTCGATGCCCAACGGGCGCTATCGGGGTTCGGTTCGGCAACCAGCAACTCATCGGCAACCTCGTTGCGCGATGCTGGTATAACCAGTTGGCTGTTGGAGCCTGTCGCCATCGGCGATATCGTTTTCAACCGCACGGAAAACGGCTATGGTGTCATCACTGCCATAGTCACCGGCGCGTTGACCCACACCAATATTTCATCCGCCGCTACCGGTATCGGGACCATCACCAATATTTCGTCCGCCGGGCACTCCTACGAAATCATTGATACGGTCGCCCTCAATGTCCTGCCGGCGGACGGGCCGCTAAGCGATAACGTCGGCCTGGCCGGCGCCACGACAGGGGTCGGGCAGGTCACCGTGTCCGGCATGACCAACTGGTTCGCCACCGAAATCCGCATCGGCGATTTCATCCGCAACACCACGCGCGAGGCAATCACCCAGGTGACCGCCATCGCCTCGGCCACCCTTGGCATCAACGGGATTGCGGCGCAAGTTTGCGGCGATTCCCTGATCTTCTTCAAGGATGCCTTCCCGGTCCCGCATTATTCGCACACCTTTTTCGACCGTCTCTACACCATTGACGCTAGGGGGCGCGGTAAGATCAGGGTATCGACCAAGGGCGACCCATCGGATTACACCGCCGCCGGCGGTACGCTCAAAGCCACCACAATCGAGGTGGGTTCGTTTGCGTCCGAACCCGAGAACTTCCAGCAAATCGCCAGCTTCCGCAACAATATCGTGTTCGGCGGCGAAAAGAACACCTTGATGTTCCAGGGCGGCGATCCCATCGTGGACGTGTCGGGGGCCGAAACCGAGTTCGAGTTGGTGAGCATCATCCCGGTTGGCATCCGGTCGCAAGATTCAATGGTGGCCGCCCATGAGGTGCTCTTGTTGATCGGGCATGACGGCATACAAGCAATCGGGTTCGGCCAGATCAATCAGGTGGAGACGCAAAACATCGCCAGTCCGCTCTCCTTGCGGATGCAAGCGCAAGTCGAGGAAGCGCTGGACGTTTCGGCCGGACGGGTTCGCCTGTTCCATTACCCCCGCCGGCGGATGGTCATCCTGCGAGCCGCTACAGATTCCAATTTCGTATATTCGCACGTAGTGCAAGCGCCATTCAGGCGAAAGGCCGCCGAGTCGCAATATATCCTGGCCGGTCTCGGCACCTGGACTTCGTTCACCGGGCAATTCGCCGGAGCGGACGCGGAGTTCGTCGATTCCGACGGGCGGATGCTGGTCGCGTTCACATCTGGCGGCGTCAATTTCATCGGCGAGTTCGACGCCATGCGCCAGACCACCGCCGCTACCCCCGACCGAGCACTGAACAACATGGTCTGGTCAACCACGTTAAATAATCTTAACGCCAAGGCAAAAGAAGGATACCGCCCGGACATACTGCACGGCAAATTCGCGGCGCTGCATTGCGAGGTTGTTTCCGGCAATGCCCCGACGGTTACCGTCGAGGCCATAACCGGTCTTGCCAGCGCCGCCAGCCCGGCGGGGACGGTGAGTTTCGGCGTTGGCGCCACCGGGACCGAGGAAGATACAATGATCGCGCTTCACCGCGCCACGATGGTATCGCCGCCGGAATCGGGGCGCAAATACCCGCTGCGCTGGCGCGGTCAAGAGGCCCGGTTCAGTGCTACAGTTTCCGGCCTTGGTCCGCTATCGCTGAAGGGCCTTGGACTCTGGTATTCAACCAAGGGACGCAAATAATGGCTTTCTGGGAATCTCTCGGAAATATTCTCTCGGTGGGAGCGCCGATTGCCGGCGCACTGCGAAGCCGCCCGCGAGCGTCGGACGTACCGGCGACGGGGCAGCTAGCGGCACAGACCCAACAGGCCAACCGCATGTCAATGGCGGCGGTCGATCCCAACAGCCCATTGTACCGAAATCTCTTACGGCTGGAAGAAGAATCCGGCCGCGTCGATATCGCCAAGGCGGTAAACGAGATGTTGCGCCAGCGCCAGCGCGCGGTACGAAAGTTCGGCGCTACTAGGTACGGCGCGAGGTTCAATCCCGAGCGCGAGGATGAGGCACTATCGAGCGCTATTGCGCGAGAGGGCGCGAACGTCGGAGAACGGGCGCGCGGAAACGTTCGGAATACCTTGTTGCAGGGTGCCAGCGCAACACAAGGTGGGATGCCAGGATTGACTAATCTCGCCCAATTGCAGGGGGCGCAAGCTCAACAGCGTCGTGGCTGGACATCCGATCTTTTCGGGGCCATTGGTCAGGCCGGCAGGTGGCTGGGCAGCGGACAACAACAAGGAACGAATCAGGAACAAAAGAAACAAACTTCCTTGTTGCAGCAAATAGCGGCATCAAGGAACCCGTATAGGTGGCCCAGCATGGGGCGCTATTGACAATGCCGGGCTTTACCGACTACCTCAATCAACGCCGCCGACCCCCGCAACCCGATAACGTCACCGTTGAGCAAGTCGGGCCGCCTGCGCCACGGGTCATGCTGCCGCAATACATGTTCACCCCCGGCATTGCCCCGCGACAGCCGGAAATCCGGCCGGAGGCACCGTATCCCCAACCGCCAGGGATGCAGCAACCTGGGATGCAACAACAGGCAATGCAGCCAGGGCCGCCAGTGGCAACAGCCGGCGTCCAGCAAATGCTGGACCAAGTCCAGCGGCCCACGGCCCCCCAACTTACTGTCAATCCGATGCAGTACCTGGAGCAGTACGGCGCGGCCAAGGACCGCATAACTAGGGCCTTGGGCGAGCAAGCAAGCCTCGCCGATATCGCCCAGGCGCTTAACACAACCGCCGGCTATGGCGGCGGCTTCGGCAACGCGCTCAACGCCATCAAGGCGCAAAAGATCAAGGAGCAAACGGATATCTACAATATGGAGCGCGATTACGCCAAAACAGCGTTGGAAGCCTATGGGGCCATGCGGAGACCAAACGATCCCGCGCTTGTGGCTACGTATAAATTCCGCGAGGGGCTGTCGCCAGCCGACCGTGAAAAACTCGATGCGCTTAACCGTGCCCCGGTAACTATTGACCTCGGCGGCGGCAAGCTCCTTATCCCATCTGGCGGTGGCCCCGGAACCATGCTCCCCAAAACACCGCCGCCGCAATCCATGCCAGCATTCCAGGAAGAAGTCGCCAAGGCTAAGACCACGGGGGCGGAAACCGGGAAACGCACCTTCAACATGCAGGGGATAAACGAAATCATCAATCGTGCCGAAATCGTCCTGTCAGGTCGGCAACCCCCGACAGGCAGCTACATGGGGTGGGCTGTCGATCAGGCCGGACAGATCGTTGGGTATTCACCGGCCGGTGCAAACGAAGCAACCGAACTGGAAGCCATCGGCGGCGCTTTAGTGGCGAAAATGCCCCGCATGGAAGGCCCACAGTCCGATTACGACCGCCAGATGTACATTCAAATGGCCGGTCGTATAGGCGACCGCACACTCCCGGTTGACCAGCGCCTGACCGCATTGCGGGCTGTTCGGGGGCTTTGGGGTAAGTATGAATCGCTGAACACTGGCACGGCAGGGGCCGCCTCGCCAACTGGCGTATGGACAATCGAGGAAATCAAATAGTGCCGCAATTTGAAGTCACGTCGCCAGAGGGCAGGAAGTTCAGGGTCACCGCCCCAGAGGGGACAACCAAGGATGAGGCGCTGGCACATGTGCAAAAGCAGCAAGCGCCGCCCGTGGCGGAGTTACCCAAGCAAGACACGGCAAGCCCACCGCAACAGGGGTGGGCGGATTATCTGACCGAAGGAGCCGGGGCTTTCGGCAAGGGATTGGTGCTGTCTCCGTATCTTGCCGGACAACAGGCCATCGCCAAGGTCGGCGAGGCGCTTTCCGTTGGCCCAAAATCCATGGCCATGAACCAACAAAGGTACGCCGAGGCCACGGAACGCGCACAGACAGAGGAAAAAGCCGGCGGCCTGCCGTACATGGCCGGACAAATGGCTCCGGCGCTTCTTGCCGGACCCGCTGGTCTCGCCCGCGCCGCGATTGTTGGTGCAGGAACATCCTTGGCCGCGCCAACGACGGGAGAGGGCAGTTACATCGAACAAAAAGCCATGCAGGGCGCCGTAGGGACCGCCGGCGGCACTGCTGGCGGCTTGTTAGGAATGATGCTCCGCCCCTCGGCAACACCTGCCGCCAAGAAACTCATCGACCAGGGCGTACCGCTCACCGCAGGCCAGGGCCGTGGACGCGTTGCCCATGCCATTGAAACATTTGCCTCGAAATCCCCCGTTGTGGGCGGGCCTGTCAGGTCCAAGCAAATGCAGGCTATCGCCGGATACAACAGGGCGATGTATAACTCGGCCCTCAGTAGCATCGGGCAGAAAGTACCGCCGAAAGTCGAGGTCGGGCATCCAGGGATCGCGGTGGTGGAAAAGATCATCCAGAAGGAATACGACACCATCGTTCCGAAGCTTACCGTCGTTGTCGATCTTGACTTGGTGAAGGGCGTTGAGACGATCCAAAAAGGGGCGGCTAAGTGGGCCGGCGAGGACGGCCAAAAAGCGGCGAAGTTTCTAAGCTACTTGGTTGAGGAATCCAGCGCCCGCGCGGGTAGCGCCGGGGCAATGCCCGGAGGCACCTACCAGGCAATCCGCTCCGATTTAAAGCAACGGCTCGCCAAGTTGCCCGCCGAAGGGTATTACGCCGATGACCTCCGCAAAGCCGTTTCCGGCGTCATCAAGGAACTGGATAACGCCGCCAAACGGTCCAACCCGGCCCATGCGGCCAAACTCGATCAGATCGACAAAGCCTACGCAAAGTTGGTGGTCCTACGCCGGGCGGCTGCCAGAGACACCTCCATCGACGGAGTGTTTTCCCCCAAGGAAGTGCGGAAAGCCGTGATTAAGGGACGCCCGGAATCATCAATCGCCAGGGGCACCGTGCCGGGGCAAGCCGAGGCCGAAGAAGCGGCAACCATCCTGAGGCGGCCGTCCACAACCGAGTCCGCCTACCCAAACTTCCTGCTAGGCGTACCGCGAGCCGTTGCCGGTGGCATCGCCGCCGTACCTACTCTTGCGCCACAGGCACTTACAGGGGGCGCTGCCGCAGCACGCGTCATCGGCGCCGCTGGCGCCCAACGTTACAACAGCAACCGCTAAAATTACGCCAATGGTGGCGTTTCACAGGGAGAACGAATAGTGAACAAGAAAAACCGAGGCATGATGGACAAGGGCAGCAACAAGAAGACGCCCAAGCAACATGGCTCGTACAAGGGAACCAAGGAAACCAAGCAAGCAGGCGTGTACCGCCGGGGCGGGACAACCTACTCAGGGGTCATGTCTTAACCAGCCGTCCACATCCTTGCGGATGACAAGCTCGATCCAGCGACGATAGCGCCGGTAGCATGTGCGCTGGCCGTAAAGCCACGCCATATCGTTTTCCTCGCGCCACCGCAGCCAATACCACCCACGGGTGACGTTGAACAGCCAACGCCGCCATTTTACCCAGCGTACTAGTAGCCGCCAACGCCAGGACTCTTCCCCGTCCTCGATAACCTCGCCAGCCTCCGGTTCGGCCAGGGGATAAAAAACATGGCGTTCGTGGGGGAATTGCCGCCGCAGATGATCGACTTGGGCCGCCAGCCCAGCGTGCACATCCCGCCGCAGCTTCTTTTCCAGCGCTTTCAGCCCTGGGTCTGTATCCCAAATGGGATCGGCCGGCGGCTGCCAGCGATACCAAAACGTCGTTATGAAATCAGGCATTTCCAGGATCAGGGAACTTTATCCCGACAACGCAAGCTTCGAGGCCCATGTACGCGCCAACCCCAAGATAAGGTGGGCGCTGCTGGCCCGCCGCAATCCGATGGGCGTGGTTGCCTGGCCGGGCACGGCCTGGATCGGAATGGACGATCTGCCATCGCCAGTAATAGGCCCACGCTACGCCGCTTTCTCGGACGATCTGTACGGGATCAGGGCCGGCGTCATGTGTCTGGCCAAATCTGACCCCGGATCGCCGTCCGGGGCAAGCCTGCTGGCTGGTCTGACCAAGCTTACACGGGATGAGTTCGCCGCCGAGTCCATGCTCCGCCGGATGCCAGCCGATTGGCGGGAAATGACCCCCGCTAAGCTGTGTGGCGCCATCATATCCCTGGCCTCCGGGGCAGCCGAACTATTCCAGCCGGCACTTATTCGGGCGGCGGTGGCCCTTGCGGCTGACAGGGCGCCGGACAAGACAATGGTCGCGCGCGTCCTAGCTAGGGTCGCCTAGGAAAAAAGAGGGCGGCCAGCGCTACGCACAAGCCGCCCCAAGTTTAAGATCGCCGCCTACAGGGAGGGGAGAGGTCGGCAACCTTGCGACTAGCAGGAAGCCCTAAGCCGCAAAACCAATTTAGCGTGGCGCCGCGCGAAAGTCAATAGCCATCTTTCGTCCCTCTTGGCACGTTCAGTTCGATGTGTACGACCGCCCGCTGATGCTCCGGGGCCGACCAGCCTTCCTTGGTTTCCTTTGCCCGCTTCAGGATTTCCAGCGCCGCCCGCCAATCCGGGGCATCGGCGATCTTCGCTTCCTGACCGCCAAGGAACTCAGCCCGGCAGGCCACGACATGGGTCTCAAACGACGGATCGTCGGCCCGCAGCATATCAAGATCGTGGCGGGTGACCCCAATCGACTTGGCCGCAAGCTCGGGACTTTGACCGGCGATGATCTTCATCAACAGCCGGCGCTTGATGTTGTCCCGGTTGTCGTTCAGGGCCGCGACAACAGCCGCGTAGGCTTCCGTCGTCCAACCGTGTTCGGCGGCTAGGAGTCGGATTTTCCGGTCGGATATACCAGTCGCACGGGCGATTTCCTTGGGGGATTTTCCGGCCTCGAATAAGACCCGCGCTTGAGCCACGAGCGCAGCGCGGCCTCCGGCGTTGGCGCCCCTGACTGGCGTAACGCCCGATGCTGGTTTTGAATCAACAGCCCGTTCAGGTCCATCGCCCGAAGGGCGTACTCCATCGCCCACGGTCCCCCCTTCGACTGTATCAATGACAGGTAGTCCTGTATCCGTTGTCTTGTCGTCCATGCGGCATCCTCACTCCTTAGTCTGAAGGCTTCCTTCAGAACCAGAAAGTTCCACCGGAAAGCCTCGTGATCCTCCTTGATCGCCGCCTTCTCGGCGGCTAGATCGCGCCGTTCAAAACTCATTGTCCCCTCCCCTTGGCGTCCCGCAAAACGCGGAAACGAAGCCTAATTACTTGTATAATTTATGGCGGCCTGATATCAGGCATAGTTAGGGCTTATTTTTCGACCTTACTTGTTTGTTTTGATCTGCTTTGTTTTGCTTTCTTTTGAGCGCAACTATGCTATTGTGTATACGTATCTATATCTTTTTATATATGTCTATACTCATTCTCTCTATACTGCTAACTCATAACACATATACATATGTATATACATAGTATATGCTATTGACCCGAGGGTTCTATGGTATCACAACCCGAGGGTCTGAGGACCCCCTTTATACCCGAAGGGTTTGTGTTATATGATAGCTATGTTCCTATATCAAGGTTGTAACAAGTCCCTTCGGGACCGGCCACCCGGTAACCATTGTCCGGTACACAAGAGCACGTTTTTTGCCGGCTGTCAAGTAACTTGTGGTATCGGATTTTAAGCCATTGATTCAATTGGAAGAAAAAGACTATTCTTGCCGGGAGAATTGTGACAATATGTTACAAACGAGGCAAATTATACATGACCAATTTAGTCAGGATTAAACATCAACGGAATCAAGCACTTGCGATCATCGTCTTGCTTGCCAGCCTTGCCTGGCCGGCGTTGGCAGCCGATCCGCCTGACGGGATTTACCCGCCGTTCGCCCGTGGCGAAAGGGTGATGCAGACGACATTCTGCGCCGATGCCGAGGATTTCATGGAGGCACTGGCGGCACAGGCGGCTTCCGGATCGATCCATTCCTTCAAGGAATCGGTCTATGAAAAGATCATGTTTGGTCAATGCATCATTGTCCAGCCGCTTGAGGTCACTGTCGCGGAAGTCCGGTACGCCGGCAACTACGATGACGGCCACAACTGGATCATAAAGGTCGATGGCGGCTGGTACACGATGGCGGTCGGTTTCGAGACGTTCAAGAAAGAATCCCCGCCAGCGGAACGGAACGGCTTGGTCGAACCCTGCGATCTACCCGCCTAACGGTTCACAATTTGTTCCACCTGTCCGGCCCCTTAGTGCTATAGGGGCCGCATGGGGCTATCGCTATCGCGTGAAGCCGCCTCCCAGGCCGTCGCTGCCGTTAACCAGGCGTTGGCCGCCGGTAACCGTCCGCCAGGCGTCGGAGGGTCCGGGCCGGCCGCCATAACTGTCGCCGCCGACACGCTTGGCATCAGCCGGGGGACAATGCATACCAGGTTGCGTACCGCAAAACGGTACGGCATGGAACCTAATTGGAGCCTAGCGCCATTGGGCACGCCAGCAGTTGCCCAGGCAAGGCAGCGGGTGGTGGCCGAGCCGGCGTTCATCCAGGGAGCCACGATCTATACCAGCCGGCCGGACGATACCTACATGTTTGGTGTTGTGTCCGACACCCACCTAGGATCCAAGTACGAACGTCTAGACGTTCTCAACGACCTTTACGACAAATTCGCCGCCGCCAAGGTTGACCGCGTTTACCATGCAGGCAACTGGATCGAGGGGGAATCCAGCTTCAACCGCCATGAACTGCTTGTGCACGGTCTCGATCCGCAGTTGTGCTACATGGCCAAGAACTATCCCGTCCGCGATGGTCTGGTCACCTACGCGGTTTCGGGCGACGATCATGAAGGTTGGTTTGCCCAACGGGAAGGAATTGACGTGGGCAATTACGCCGAACACATTATGCGGGCGGCTGGTAGGACGGACTGGATCAATTTGGGATACATGGAAGCCCATGTCAGGTTGCAAAATGCCAGAACCAGGGCTGAGTCCGTCATGGCGGTTGTCCACCCCGGTGGCGGCTCGGCATATGCCGTTTCGTACACCGTTCAAAAAATAATAGAAAGCCTGGACGGAGGCGAAAAACCGGCCGTTGGCATCTACGGTCACTACCATAAGCTGATGGCAATGAACATTCGTAACGTCTGGGTGCTTCAGAGCGGCTGTTTTGATGGCCGTGCTCACGTTGAAACGCCAAGTGGCGAACGTCAAATCAACCAGCTTAAAATAGGCGACCTCGTCGTGACCCACCGAGGCAGGGCACGGCCAATTACCGATATTATGAAGCGACAGTACAAAGGCGACGCCCTTTATATCAGAGCCGGTGTTACAAGGAGTATGGGTCGGGTCGGGATCGTTGCGACAGCCGAGCATCCGTTTTTGACGGAGAGCGGGTGGCAACCGGCCTCGGCCCTAAAACCAGGCGATTATGTTGCTGTCAAATCCAAGCGAGCGGCGGACGGGTCGTCGATCCCTTATTTTAGGGACAAAAGCGATGGGGAGCTTTTTAGGTCAGAGCCTGATAAATTACCGAAGCCAACGCCGCATAATACGGCCTTGCACGAGTACCTATCCACGCTCCCGGCGCATTTGCGGGTTGTACCAACGACGGAAGTATGCCCTGATGCCGTGGTTGTGGATTTTGATAAGCGAACCGTCGTGGCTGTCGAAATCGAAAACAACAGAAGCTGCCCAAACAACCCGCGCAAATACGACTTGGTCCCCGGCAGGTACGATGATGTCCTGTGGGTTTGTACGGGCAAAAAGATCGGCTACAAGCGATACCCGTATAAGGTTATCGATGGCAACGTGTTCGTGCCGATCAAGACGATAAAAAAGAAGACCTGGAATCGCCGCGTGTTTAATATATCGGTGGCCGAAGATGAGACGTACATCTGCGGGCGGTTTATTGTCCATAATTGCACAAAAGATCAGGATTCCTTCATGCGGAAGAAGCGCATTGAGGCCCACGTTGGCGGGACGATTGTCACCATGAAGCAAGACCCCGATAGTGGTGCCATTATCAGGTTCATGCCGGAGATGCACCGGTATTTCACGCGAGGGTTCTATGGCCACCGTTGGTCGCACTCCGGTGATGTTGTCCTGCCGAGGCGGAGCATCGGGTGAGGTGGGAACCGGCTATTTACAGCGTGGTTGGCATACTGCTATTATTGTTTGTGGCGGCTTGGGCGATTTTCCGTGCTGTATATTTCATTGTTTTGAGCGGGTGATGCGGGTTTGCCGGGTAACATGGTTGGACGCGACGGGCGGAGTCAGAAGCGGCTGGCGCCCGCTAAAGGCATTGATGGAGCCGCCGGCGAAAGTCGTGTCGGTCGGGTTCCTGCTAAAGCAGGACGATGTGATCGTGCTGGTCCCGCATATGACGGGGGACGAGGGCGACGGGGAGATATGCATCCCGTCGCAGTGGGTGCAGGAAATCGTCGATCTGGAGCCGGCAAGAAAGAAAAAATAACTTGGTACAGGTGGATCAAGCACGGCATATCATCCGGCGACCGCCGATGGCGACGATGCCCGGAGCCGCTCGGCCACCACAGGGTCTACGCAACACTCTATAAATGGACTGGCCGTGAACCCCCAAGAGATACTGATCCTCGCCTCCGAGACGCTCGGTAAACGGCGGGAGACTCACGGGGACTACGCTACCAGCCTGGCGGACATCGCCGAATACTGGCGGGTATATTTTAAGCAAAACGGCTATGGCAAGGCGTTGTCGCCGAGGGACACCGCCATGTTGATGATCTTGCTCAAGGTTGCCCGAGCGAAAAACGCGCCCGGCAACGGCGACAACTATGTTGATATCGCCGGATATGCGGCGTTGGCTGGGGCACTGAGCGATGATAACCAGGGATGAAACAGGCTATCCGGCGACTTCCGATCCATGCACCAAGTTGTGGTCGGCGGTTGTTTGGATAGCGGTGGGTGATGCGCTGGGGGCCTTGGCCACGCATAGCTTTAACGCCGACAAGCATGGGCACCATAGACTTTTTGCCGTCAAGGAAGCGATACGGTGGTTCGAGCGTGGCGGTGAGGACTTTACCAGGGTGACGCAATATGCCGGGTTCGAACCGGGGAAAGTGCGTCAGGCGGTTTGGCTGGCAATACGTTGCCGTTGGGGAGAGGACCCGTACTCGGCTGTCGATCTGGCTACGCGGGACGAATTCACGTTGACGCACCTTCGTACTCTTAACGCGGCCATGCCGTTTAAGGACAAGCTCATTGAAAGGCTGTGCTATGTCTCCCCCGATGCGAAAGAACGTCGCGCGCGGCGTGAGAAACAACAATCCTGGAAACCTGAGGCTGAGGCCAAGCAAGACAAGGCCAGGATACCTCGGGTCGGACAAAGACGGGTTCGCCCTGTTCGATACGCCGGAGAACGGTTTGAACTCGCTCGCAAGGTTATTGGTTAGCTACCGCAAACGCGGATTCGACACGATCAGGAAGATCACCCGCCGCTATGCCCCACCGAGCGAAAACGACACGGCGCTGTATGAGGCGTACGTATGCCGTATGACCGGGCTTGGCCCGGACGAAAAGCTTCCGTTAAGCTCAGATTGGTTCCTTGTCGTGTTGATGCTTGCGATTATTCGCTTTGAAAACGGCGTCCAGCCATACAAGATAACGATGGTATCGGCTGCCGCTAGGGTGGCAATAGGAGAGGGATAACATGTTGACAAATGTTGGCGGTACGATAGCTAATGTTTTGACGGTGCTTGGCGCGAAGGCTGGTGCCAACCCGAAAACGGCATCGTGGATGACGTTGGTTGTTGCGGTCCTTGGCTTAATGGGCGTCAGCCCGGAAGCAATCAAGGCGGCGATAACCGGGGTTTGCGCCATGCTACAGATGGTTGCGGCATCCATACCGGGGTGACCCAATGGGGCAGTTGGTCGTTTTGCAGATCGACCACACCCGGCCGAGAACGATCTACGATACGCCGGCACCAGTGGTGCAACTTGCCGTGGCGCGTCCTGCCGCGCCGCCGTCCCATATCGCCGAAAGACTGGCTTGGCGGATTGGATGGCTGCGCATTATTGCGCAACTTGAAATGGCTATGTTATGCCCACTGATGGCGTCCGCTATATGGGCGCGGCAATGGCGGGACTGGATCAGTGCTTGGGGGTGGAGAGGGTAGGGCGTGTACCATCGCGGCGGGTATCTGTGGAATATCGGCGTGGTCGGCAGTCAGCTACTGAACGTGATGTTGCGCAATGGCAGTCCCGATGAAACCCTATCTAGCGCCGCCGGCAAGGCGAACCGCAAGGGCCGCAAGTGGGGCGCGGCATTGTGCTGGTTTCTGAACAAGGTCGATCCTGGTCATTGCGAAAAGTCAATTGAGCCGGATGAGGGCGATCCGTTGTGATTTGTCCGTGCTGTCTTGGCAAGGGGATGAAGCCAGCGCCGGATAAGGCTCCCGGCTGGTACACGTTTTGCGATTATCCGGGATGCTTCAACGGGCTAGTGGATTGTTGCGATGGGCTGAGCGAATCCGATCCAAGGCCGGCACCAGCCAAACCTTACTGTGCGCCGGACTAGATCCTAGCCGCGCGCATGGTTGCCTGAAATGTTTGCCAAGCGTTGATCTTGGCTAATGCGGCCTCGCGCCGTGCCCGCAACAGTTCGTCCTGGAAAACAGCCTCGCGTATTTTGGTTAAATGGGCGACGTATTCATTCGATGAATACGCCGCCTTTTCTTGTTTATTGGCCGGGCCTTCCGGCTGGTGACTCATGATGATCGCCAGCATGGATTTCCGGTATTCCTCGGCATGGATACGGTCGGCCCGCGCTTGCGCGGTCTGACTCGCCGAGTCGCGCAGGTAGTCAACCGCTTTCTCGGCGTCTTCGTCGGAGATCATGAATTACTCTCCAGCCATGTCCGGTAGCGTTCCCGTGCCAACGCCTTAAGCGCATCCATCACCAGCCATTCCGGCGCGTGGCTATACCAGAACGATATCTCGCCCATTGTATGTTGCCGCCGGTGCAGATCGGGGCTGAGCGGGAATACCAGATCGTCGCCCGGCTTCATATCCTTGCTGAAAAAGCCGTAACGGATGTGCGCCGCCTCGGTCGGCGTTTTTTCGGTCAGGATGCAAGGCATCTCGCACACCGCCCGCAAGTAGGCTTCGTTACGGATTGGCTTGGGACGCTTGGGATTTGCTGGCATTTCGGCGTCTCCTTTCTCGCCGGATTTTCATGCATGTACATTCGTCGGCGCTATCGCGGTCGCAATTAGCGCAACTAGGTTTGGTGCTCGACATGGCTTCGTTGATCGTCATTGGTCAAAACGGAATGTTGTCGCCGCCAAGCAGGGACGGGTGTTCATGGCCGCGTGCCGTGGGTTCTTGCGGGTTACCGCCGATGACGATTCGCCATGCATCCTTGGCCGCTTTTGTCAGCAAGGGGATATCGGTATCCGCGAACTTGCCCGACCCCATTGCCCGTCCAACAATGCCGGTAATGAAAATATGTTCCTCTTTATCGACCCCGTTCGCGGTGGTCACCATCGATGGTCTTGTGGCACCACTATCCACTGGTCTCGAGGAAGTTATTTTTTTGCCTTGGGTTCCGTCCTGGAACACCAGTGGCACCCACTCAACCAGGGACGCTAGGCCGACAACCATCCCTGCCATTGCCTCGGGCGGTGTAAGCCATAATGTATCGTCTTGATCCTTGACAGACCCGAGTCTCTTGCCGGGTTTTGGGGAGTTGATGTACTTTGGGATAATCGTTGTCGTTGTCATGCTGCTTGCTCCTTGCTTTCTCTGATTCGCTTGAATTGCTCGCAAAACGCCGCGACAGGGCAATAACCGCGTTCGCAGCGCGTATTTTCTCCAGGGCGGCGTACGATGGTGTAGGTTCCGCCGACGTTGCTGGAACCCCATTGATCGGCCTCGGCATTGGTTTTTAGCACGCGGAGCGCGGTTTTCCGTCCCGGCTTCATGACCGCCCACATTGTCGGTTTTTCCCACCGTTCCGCCGATGTACACTCCGACGATGCCGGCGCGGCCCTGGCTGCCTGATGTGCCGAAACACGGTGATCGAGGAAGCGTTCCGCCCGATCCGAATCCCATTTGTCGATTGCGATTGTTGCGATGGGATGCTGCGGTTTTTGTGAATCAAACGAGGCATCGCGGGCGCTGAAATCGCGCATCCAAGCCACGACTTCCAGCCGATCAGGGCGAAAGTCGTTCCGCCGCAAAAGCGCGGCCTGTAGGTTGAGTTGATGTACCCACTCATCCTTGCCGTAGATGACCGACCATTGCGAGGTCTTTTTCCATTCGGTTAGCACAAGGGCGCCCCCTACATCGTTCCACAGCCGATCAATTACACCACGTACCGTGATACCCCGGATCGTGGTAGTGAACATATGTTCGCGCCATACGGTAGCCGAGTCATTGATATTTACCGCGTTGTGGAAGACTGTTCCGTCGAGGCGCCATACGGCATCCATTGTGTCGGTCTCAAGTTCGTCCCAATGCTTGATTTCCAACGCCACCAAATGAGCCGGTCGTATGAGGGTGGTGACGCTGAAATTCGGTGGGCTGTCGCGCATTGTGGCGGCAATGGCTGAGACAATCGGCCCCGGTAGGTTGTGCTTGTTGGTGAGTTTCATTATTCGACCCCACAATACCACTGGTTGACAAGGTAACCAAGGAGACCGTACCCAGATCCGATTTCCTCCATGCAGCGCTCCGCTGCCTGCCGTTTCTCTAAGTCTTGTTTCATGGCGGTGTGTTCCTGGCGCATTTGCTCTTGCTGTTGTTCTTGGGTTTGCTGGCGACGCAAAAGTTCGTCCAGATCGTTATCAAGGCGATAATACTGCGCCGCCTGAATGTCGGTGGAATTGTATTCTCGGACCTCTCCCGGTTCCGCCATGATCGAGGCGGCAAGCATGACGGTTGCTAATCCCACGGCGTTCATTTTTCAATCTCCTAGGGTTGCGATACCCTCACCCTATATTATTTTTCGTTTGTGTCAACAGGAATTTTTGTTACCGCCTCAAAACAGCCGGTCATAAGGTTAAGGTTGACCGGCAGGCGGCAGGGGTAGCCAAGTTCCTGATACCGAGCCTTCAGTTGTATTATCTCGGCGTCGGTGCGGCGTTTGTCCCCGTCGAATAGCTTTTCGCGCCACACCACAAGACCCTGATCGGCCTTGTTATCCCAATGTTTCGACCCGCTAATATCCTCTAGCGATGGGTAATGTTTCCGCGATTGAAAATCCCCCTTGGCCGGGTGAGCGATGATCTGGACGTGGCAATTCAGCCCCTTGGCGAAATCCAGGCAGCGGTCTAGGGACCGGGAGACGTAATCGGTTTCGCGCTCGTACTGCCCCCGGCCAGGGATAAGCCGGTTCCAGGGGTCGAGTTGGACCACGGCGGCTTTGTCCCGGATTACCGCAGCTTCGGCTGCGTCCAACGCCCATTCCAATGTCGGCTGTTGTGTCGGGTGTGCCAGCCACCGCGTATGTTCCTCGATCCATTTGTCGGCCTGTTGTAACTGTGTTTCGGTCAGAAGGGATTCATTGGTGCGGAACTGGCATTGTCGTAGGATGCGGCGGTATTGAGGCTTCGGTCTGGTTTCGAACGACCCAAAACAGCCAACTAGTTCGTAGTGGGCCAGGATGCCATGCCAGATTTGGGCGAATAGGCTAGTTTTCCCATGCCCAGGTTGTCCTGTGACGATGCTGACCATGCTGCGGGCGAATTTGATACGTCCGCCCCATTCATGAAAATCGGTGTTCCAGGTTTCTATTTCCGGCGGCTCGCTAATCTGACTCATTGCCAGCAATCCGACAATGGGCCAGGGTGTTGGGTGGTTGACATGCCATTTCAGTTCGGCGGCGTTGTAGCGGACCAGGAAATCGTTCGCGTCCTTGTCGGGCCACGCTATCGTGGCGCAACGGGCGGGGCCGATCTTGGCGGCGAGGCGTTCCATGCAGCGCCGTCCGGGCGGGTCGTTATCGCCGGCAAGGACGAACAACTTGGTTTTCGCAAGGCCCTCGGCCCAAGCGGCGTCAACATAATCCAGGTTGTGGTCCGCACCGCCAGGTATGGATATGACGGCGTTAAAGCCAGCCTCAATCAGCGATAGGGCGTCCATTTCGCCCTCGACGATGTAAACCGTATCGGCGCCAAGGGCGGCATCTAGGTTGTAGAATCGTTGTTCGCCACCCTGATACTGCTTGAACGCCTTTGCCGCTAGGGCGCGGTATTTGATGTTGACGATCTGGGCGCCACGCCAATATGGCAGCGCTATACATGAGACGCTACCAAGACCGGGGAAGCCGGTGATCCCGCTTGCCGCCCCGACCCGTTCGAGGGTCCGTTGGCTTATTCCTCGCCCCGCCGCCCACGCGATTGTTTCTTGATCCAGCACCACCCCTCCAGCCACAATGGTGACAAAGCCAGAGGGCGGTACTATAGTCCATTGCGACCGTGACGGACAAACACCTTAGGTTATGCTTTTTTCGCAGGTGCGAGCACTTGGGGCACAGGACCGTGTAGGAGCCAGTGCGTTTGAACGGCACACCGCGTTCGGCGAGGATTTCTAGGATTTCCAACGGTATTCAGCCGTTGAGAGAAATAGCTTGGTGTAGGATCGTTCCCTGCTTAGCCACACCGCCCACCATAAGCCGCTTCTTACCCCGAGGATCATCCGGCTTGGGGGGCGGCGCCTGAAAACGGACAGAAATGTCGGGCTACGAAGCAGTCGATGGGGGACCAGCACCACCGTATCCTCGTACGGTAACTCGACAAGGGTGGTCAGTGCCTCGGGGTTTAGCTCGGCAGTTAGCCGCAACATGATGAATGGCGATGCGGCGCTGGGGGTGGACTTCCCAGATGGAGTTAGACCGAATGCCCTCAGCGCTGGCTTAATGTCTGTCTCAAAATAATGCGGGCCGTCCAGCACGCGCCAGTTTGGGTTGTAATAATCGAACAGCGTGGCTAGCGCGGTGCTTTCACTTATGGGTTTCCGCATATCCAACTGCCCGCGCGACAATCTCGTACAGTTTGTCGCTGCAATCAATGAGGTCATTTTGCCGAGATGCCAAGATTGCCGATGGCTGCATTCCGATATATTTCACGAGCATGTCAAGCTGGAAAATGTCGGAGTCCAGGACATCGGCGTGGGTCATGCTTACCAATTCCGTGCTCACGGGCTGTTTCCCGCGCTTACTTGATTGGCGGCCAGCGGTCATCGGCACGATCCAGGAGCCGGTTCATGTATGAGGACACGAACTTTGCGAATTCATTGGTTATCCAGGCCGCAACAACTAGCACAAAAATGGTCGCCAATAGTATGGTAAATGCGCCGAGGAAAACGATAACGGCGGTTCCGACAGTGATTAGGGTTTCGTTCATGGTTGTGTTCCTGTTGGGTGGCCGGCAGGGCCGATAACCGCCCAGGAGGGAAAGCAGTTATGGCGCCGCCGGCCGTGACGCCATGCCGATGGGGTGGAGCACGGCGTCTGCAAAGGATAATTTGAGCTGCCCCACCATCGAATGGCATGATAGGCTAGGCCCGGATAGCCGTCAAGAAAAAAGTTGTGTTTTTGAAAAAATAATGTTACGGTGCGTTCATGGACGATCACCCGTTGCGGATTTGGCGTAAGATTCATGGCCTTAGCTTGCGTAAGGCGGCGTTGCTTTTCGGTGTAACGCGGCAGGCCGTGTATGTTTGGGAGCGTAATCTGTCGTGGCCCACGCCTCGGTTGCGTAGGAAAATCGCGAAATATACCGGGATACCGATAAGGGTGTCGATTAGTTGGGGTGACCGGCTTATGGGTGGACGCAGTGGCAAGACGCCTCAAGTACGGAAATAAGCCAACAATCGTCGGCGGTATCCGCTTCGCCAGCCAGGCCGAGGCGCGACGGTGGGGTGAATTGCGGTTACTGGAAAAGGCGGGAGAGATTCGTCGGCTGCGGCAGCAAGAGAAATTCGATCTGCGCATATTCCCCAATGTGGCCGATGCCGACTACTCGGTGCTGATTGGTCGTTATTACGCCGACTTTGCCTATGCCGTCATGCGCGGTGGGAAGGAGCATCAAATCGCCGAGGATGTGAAGGGCGTAATGACGCCGGTTTTCCGGCTTAAGGCGAAATTATTCGCGGCGCTTTATCCGGCGTGGGAACTGAGGATTGTGAAAGCATGAAGTCGTGGCGGCGTTTATAAGGGTGGCGATGAGCACGGTATCCGCATACAAGGGCTTTTTAGCCGGCATGACCTGCCGGGGCTTCCAGTACAAGGTCGGCGAGGAATATAAGGTTAACGGTAATGTTTCGCTATGTGTCAACGGGTTTCATGCCGTCACCGTGCCGTTTGATGTTTGGAGTTATTATGCTCCACAATTCAGTGTTTACGCACGAGTGGAACTAGATGAGGTCTTAAGCCAGAAAAGCCCCGACACTAAGATAGTCGGTGGCGTCATACGAATCCTGAACACCCTGAGTCTACAGGAAATGATCGCCGCCCAAGCGGCTATGAACGGCGAAGATGCGCGCCCACTGGCTACGGTTGAGCCGCATGGTCACGCCGCCACGATTGGGGGAAATTGTGCTGTTGCGGTTGTCGGTGATGGTTCCCATGCTGGCACCGTTGGCGGTAAATCACCAGCTATCGCCGCTTACGACCTCAGCCATGCGGTCACCACCGGCAAGCGGTCGCCAGCCGTAACAACCGGGAGTCATAGCTCTAGCATCACGGCAGGGGACCACTCCCACGCTATAGCTGCTGGCGAGTGTGCGTGTGCCGAAAGCAAGGGACGCCGTGCCCATGCAGTAGTTACCGGGGATAGCTCAGTGGCCGAGACTGCCGGGATTGAGGCCAATGCCGTAGGTGTTGGCACCCATTGTGTAGTGCACACCAACAGTGCCGAGTCCCATGCTTGCGTGACTGGCAGGTATTCCACGGCTGGCGCCAAAGGCAAAAACAGCATAGCCATGGCGATTGGAAGTGAGGGATGGGCGAGGGCGGGCGAGGGCGGAGCTATTTGCCTAGCCGCAATCGGCGATGACGGGAAAATCCTCGCTATCCGTGCTTCGCTGGTCGGCGAAAATGGCATATGCGCTGGTACATACTATCGTCTTGGCGCGGATGGCGAGTTTGTAGCCGCAAGATGGCAAGAAACGGGCGAGTAGATACGCGGGGCTTCAATCCGCAACTGTCCGGGAACCATCCGGCGTATATTCGCGTTGCCGCCGTGCCTCGTAAAAGCCCGGCCGGAACATGATCGGCTCGTGAGTGTCAAATGGTCGAAGATGTTCCAGCGCCACCGGCTCATCGCCCGTGACCTCGAAAAACAGCCGCAGCAATTTACCATCATCGGTTGGTGACCGATGCACCGTGACGCGCTTGGCGAGCATGACATGATGGTGGCCGGTTTCCGAGTGTGCGAGGATATGCCGGCCATTGGTTGCCGGAACCTGGACACAGTCGTTTGGCAGTGAGCCGATGCGGCGAATGTAGAGGTCGCCTTGGGCCACAGTCTCGATGCAATGCCTCATTTTTTATCCTTTCTAGGTTCTGATTTCTGGCCGGAGGAATTCCGGCAGGTCGAGTGCCCAAGTCCACGCCTGGGCTTCCATTGCTGTTTTCATTTCCGGCGGCACCGGAATGGCGAACATACGTCCGGTTCCGCAACGGACGCGGAGAAATCTTTCGGAGCGCCCCTCAAGCTGAACCTCCACGAGTGCGCCAATTTCCGGGTCGGTGTCGGTATTGATTATACGGGCATTGCACGAGGCGAGGATTTTCTCCCATCCCACGATTTCGCAAGCCGTCCGGCGCAGTTCGGTGTTTGTCCGCCCTAGTGCGATTTCCGCCGTCAGTAATTCCCGGCGCTCAATCCAATCGGATGGGATGGGTGTGCCGTGCCAGTAATACAAATCTTCTAGATCATTCTCTATCGCCGGCCCGGTCTGACAATGAAATCTGTTTACGGTGTCGCGGTGTATGGCGGTAGGCTTAGCATACCAGTACAATGTGTCCGAGGTCCAGTACATCCCCCATGCGCCGGCGACGAAGGCGTCGAGCAACGGCCCAGACCAAGCCATGACCTCGGCCGAATCTAATTGCTTGGCGCCGAAGTAGGTCGATGACAGCCACGACATGTCCCAATTATAGTACCAACTAGTTTGCCACACAACCCAACAGGCGAATGCATGGGCGGCATTGCCGGCATCGTGCAATGCGTGAGTGGTGGTGTGGTTGCTGTTGGTACGAGCAATCATGGCGTGTTGGGTATCATTGGCGATACTTGTATCACGGGTGATGCGAGCGGCGCGGGTCTTTGTGGCGCAAGCGGCGGCGCGAGCGGCGGCACTATCGCGGGCACCAATGGTTACACTGGCCGGAACCGCCGAGGCTGCCTTGGTGCGAGCAATAATGGTGGCGAGGCCAATGTTGGTAGCGGTGCTGACTAGGTAAGCATCGCTGGAACCCCTGAGAACCGTGTTGGCCGTAAAAGTTATCGGAGCATCCTGGGCATTTTTAGCATCGGTGGTATCAAGGGCTTGCAGAAAGTCGGTGGCATCGCGGGTAACGGTGGCGGAGAGGGCATCACGGGCATTTTTGGTGTCCTGGACGATCACGTTGAAGCGTCCTCTGTCAAGGTCAGCCAGAATGGCGTCGGCCGATGCCGCCAAACTCGGGTGTTCGTTGAGCGACCAGCTGCGTTTTAATTGAGTGACCTTGCGTTTGGCACCGAGCACTTCCAGGTATTGGTTCAGTGCGGTTTCAATTTCCGTGACATTTAGCATGTTGGGATAGATGCAAGCGAAGGTGTAGGCTTTCATGGTGCGGTGGTTATTGGGCATAGTCAATCCTTTGATAGCGGTTGTTTGTGGCCGCTCGGCAACACCGTAGCACCTAGGGCGTCAGCCATGAATATAATTTTTGTTGGGCCGCATATCCCGCGATCACGATGTATGCGTGGGCGAGCGACGGTGCCGTGACTTGTAGGACGGTTCGGCGGGTGCCAATCTCGTTCATGGCGTACAGTATAAACTCGCTGGCACCGTTTTCCTCTATCCAGATTCGCCGGCGATCCGGCAAGCCCAAGTCCCGGAGTGTTTCCGGGGCGCAATGGGGGTGAATGTGTGCGATGGTCATTTTCGTTTCCCTTCCGTGGCTTGGGTTGCTTCCTTGCTGACGATAGTGAGTAGGCGTTTGGCGTTTTCAATGCGGGTATGAAGCGACGGCCAATGCCGGCGCGAAACACCAACGGCTTCTGCTTCATGGGCAAGCAGGCTATCCGCCAGTGCCGCCGCCAGTTCGGCGTTTAGGGTGCGTAAGCGGACTATCTCGTCCATTCCCTCATTGTGCAGTTTCACGAAAACCGCTTTTGATGGCATGTTTACTCTCCTTCTGTTATCCCATCGCCTTGGTTTTGGCGAGTGCGGTCTTGGCCTTGTGCAGTGTGGCTAGGTCGTACGCATCGCTATGCCCGCTCCAGTCGTCCGTGGCGATGCCGCGATGCAATGTCTCGATTACCTCAATAGCGCGGCTTAGCGCTGTTGCCAGTTCGGTGTTTAGGGTACGCAAGCGAGTGAGTTCAACGGGATCGGCCCGCCCCTGAGGCCCGGTGCTGTTAGCTATAGCATCAATGCTGGCGGCTGGCAGATGCGCAAACGGGCCGGGGACGAGCACGATGGTGACTTACCTCCATTTTTGGTCGCGGGAACGTTAAAACCATATATTTCTAGCGACTTACGCACACTGGTGTCCAGCCCTCCTAGTTCGTGTCCATTGCCCCGGCCTGCCATGAAGCCGGGGGGAAAGATGGGCTAGGTGCGCCCGATGTACCGCAAGGCTGACTTGGCGTCACGCAAGGAGTCAAACACCACTCGCCGCGTCATGCCGTAACACTGATGCGTGATCCCATAGCCAGGCTCCAGGTACATTTCCCAGGAGCTTTTAAAATTGCGGTACTTCGAAATCCGGCCAGCCGGGAAGCCGCCGCGCTTAAGCAAGTAGTCTCCGCCCAGGAGTCGCCGTACCTCGAAGCCGTTAACCATCGCCATGTCAATCTCCTTTATGCTCTTGCTTATCCATCGTACGTGGATTCTCTTACTTAACCGGCCCAAAGAGGGCAAGCATTTCTTCACACCGATCATGCTTCGACGGGTGATCCAGATAATGTTGGGCGATCTTAGCTAGTTTCCGGCTTCGAGTCATGAACACTTGATTATGCCGTGTTCTAGCCATTACGCCAGCAGCGTTAGCAAGGGCGAACCACCGTCCGCCCTCACAGTCCAATGACCAAAGTTGATGACGCATCATGTTCATTCTCCTTCGCTATTCCATTGCCCTAGCCTGGTGGGGCTAGACGGAACGCAGCCGTGGAATTGTATTCTCGTAGTGCCCTGACGCCGGCTTTCACCGTCCGACCCTCGGCGCGGTCGTTACAAGCATAAGCTCCGGCGATAATGCTTAGGCCGTCGCGTTCGTCGCAGGTCAGTTTTTCATCGTGATGCCAGAGCAGGCACAATGCATCATCATGATCGAATCGGTTCGGGTACATGATCCATTCCTTTCCTGTCACTCCATCGCCCCGGCCACGAGGGCCGGGGGAAAAGAGAGACTAAACACAAACTGCGATGCCGTTGCTATAATAGGCGTCCGGTGACTTGCCGTTCGGCACGTCGCCGGGCCGCAGTATGTAGAGTGTCGCCCCGCGCGGGTCGCCTTGAATGTAGGCGGATAGGTGTGGGTAGGAAGCCATGATTGAGGCAAGGCGCTTAAGCGCGCCAGTCTCGCGGTCTGGTGTTGGTGAGCGGTGGTCGGAATTGGCATTGTACCAGTATGTTTTCCCGGTCTTTTCGTCCCGCTCAACAGCGCCTCGACCTGTGCCACACTCAAGCTCGTGCCAGCGATGCAGGGTCATTGAAATACGGCGTAGTTGTTTTGCGTCGGTGTAAGTAATGCCGAAATTAGTTAATTGGCTTACACAATCGTATTTATGTTCCTTACTCATTTTTATTCTCCTTCTGTCACTCCATTGCCTTGGCTTTGGCGAGGGCGCGGCGCATTGACGCCAGCGTGGCCGCGACTTCTTGCGCTTCGCCGGCGGTCATAAGCCGTTGTTCGTAAAGATGCGTGAATTCCACCTGTCTTAAGGCGCGCTTCAGCGCCGCCGCTAGTTCCGAGTTTAGGGCATGTAGACGGGCGTTGTTGTCAATGACGGTTTCCGCATATAATTTCCTGTTCATTTTTTTCTCCCTTTTTCTCTAGAAACCGAGTATGGGGCACGGCCGGCAAGTTGTCAAGAGTTTTTTTGTACCAGATACCAAGGTATTAAGAACAAAGCGTGAATATGGGCGGTAGGACAGGGTTATTGACCAATCCCGAAAGCATCCATGATGGCCCCGACGACGACGCCGATTATCATGCAGATAGCGCCTAGGATGCCGCCGAAAACAGCACCGAGAATCTGCCAGGCGAGCACGCCGCATATCAAGGCGAATATCCAACCGAGCAAGCTGTCAAAATGACCACCCACCGTGAAGAAGACTACGAGTGTGCCCAAGACTGTTGGGATCATGCCGATGAGAGCTCCGACCAAAAAGCCGCTTTCCGCTAGGCCATTGGCCCAGGAGTATTGGTCTGTCTCGGACATGGTATGCCCCCTATGCCCGTATCCGGGGCTGGCATGGTGGATTGTTGACGGCTTCCAGGATTTCCGTTGCCGTGTAAATCATTCCGGTGAGCTTGTTAACCTCAAGATATAGGGCATCCACGCCAGTAACGCGGGTTATCATGACTTGCCTCTCTATGTCGGCGTGCGCCCTGACCGCCGCTTGCCCTATTGGGCATGAATAGCCGCCGAGCCAGCGCAATCTTTTCGACACCACCGGCCATAGGTGATTTATTAATCGGTCGCTTGCGGCGATGGCCTCTTGTGTGGCTCGTGGCACTTGTTGTTGGGCGTTGGCCTGCGGCGCTAGAACCGATAAGGCGATAATAAGGGCCGCTAATTTGTTCGTTTTGGTCTTCGATTTGTTGGCTGCGTCAGTCATTTTTTATTCTCCATTGCTGCTACATTGTCCCGGCCCGTAGGCCGGAGGGAAAGAGCGGCTATTGGCCTAGGGTGTCATAGAGCTCGTTCATGTCGTCGCCGTCGCCTTCAAGATCTGAGCCTAAAAGCGGTATGGCCGCGCCGTCTCCGGTAAAGCGGCGGTCAACGCCGCCCCAGCCCCGGCCGGACATATCGTTCGAATGGTGCGACGCCCGAATGTCCGAAGCTAGAGGGCAAGCCCGGAGCACGGCGGCCTTGCAGGCGGCTGGCGTCCAATGGCCGCGCCGTGACGTGTTCCGGTATTCGCCGGCGCCGTCGCGCCAGCCGATGATGGTAGATTTCATGAAGCTCATTTTCTGTTCCCTTCCTTTTCATTCTCTAAACGAGTATATGGGGGGTTTGTTCGGTTGTCAACAAGTTTTTTTGCAAATCGGGAAACCGGCTGAACGAACCCACAGTGTAGTGTTCCCCATATGTTCCCCACCAACGTTAACCAATAGTGTTCCGCATATGTTCTAAAACTAGGTGGATGGATGGTGGATGGATGGGTAGGTTGGTTGATGGGTGGATTGTGGAATCGTTGGTGTGTGAATGGATTGGGGAATTGGATGGATTGGGGATTGGTGGGTTGGTAGGTTGGTTGATGGGTTTGGGATGGATGGATCGTGGAATCGTGCTCCCCCCTCCCCCGCCCATCCCCTCCCTCAATTGTTTCACGTGAAACAATGCCAATTGGCGAGGCAAGCGCCTCATTCCGCCTGGTAGCGGCCCTTGGGGTAGTTGTCCTTTCCCCTGGCCGCTCATTCTAAACTACGCTGTAACCCACTGATATCGCACCCTAACCCGGCCTTTGTGTTTTAAGGGGAAGCCTGGGGGGGAGGGAGTGGCATGGGGATATTACCAGTCTGCCCACCTAATCCACCTCGGTCCCCCACAAATTCCACACACAAAAAAAATAAGAAAAACAACGACTTATCGCATTGGCCGAAAACCTGGAGTGATGTTTTCCCCGAATTCAATGAATTCAAACACTTAGCACATATCGTCATATGAACAACTGTGCACATGTACAATTGATGGTATATTAGGGTTATTGCACATACGACGCATGGTAGCGGAAAAAACTTGGATTTCCGATGTTTGCGGGGGTAGGATTCCATGATGAACATTCTTCAAATTGCGCTTACTGTGTTTGTGGCTGTTGTGCCGCTTGATGGCAGGCCGGAGGTTGGCCAAACAGCCGTCATGGGCGAGGGATGTACCCGCGACGCCCTGTTTTCAATGTTGGAGGCCCAGTCAACCGATGGCATGGAGGGCTATGTGCGGGCCACGAGGCTGTTTGAGAAAACCGGTCAGTGCGAGTTCTTCCCGGTTCCTGTTTTCGGCTCGCTGACAGCCGTGGAGTATTACGGGGAACTGGAGGATGGGCATAACTACATCATATGCATCAACAAGGCTTGCGTGATTCACGTAGCGTCGGCTCCGCCTAGATGACTTATGGATCAACCGGGTTTGAGGTTGGGAATTGGCTACTATCCGCATACCCTATGAGCCTCAGCCAAAGCAGAGGTTCCTACACGAGACCGACGCCACCTTTGTACTATACGGAGGTGCGGCGGGTGGGGGAAAATCGAAGGCCCTGAGAATGGACCTGATCGCCTGGTGCCTGTCTGTTCCGGGGCTGCAAGCCTACCTTTTCCGCCGCACCCTGCCGGAATTGGAAGATAACCATATCCGGTTTATCAAGGACGAACTGCCGAACGAATCGGGAACATACAACGAAACCAAGCATGTCTTCACTTTTGTGAATTCCTCGGCGATTCATTTTTGCTTCGCCCAACGGGACGATGATATAAAGACCCACCAGGGGGCCGAGATGCATGTCCTGGCTGCGGACGAGGCGGCGCTGATGAGCGAGTTTCAATTGAACTACCTGATGACCCGGAACCGCCTGGGGGGGTTCAGGGAGAAGGTGCCGGAAAAATACCTGGCCCTTCTCCCGAGGGCGGTTTTCGGGTCTAATCCAGGAGGTCCAGGTCATCAATGGTTGAAGGCCAACTTCATCGACCCGTCCCCGCCGATGACCAAGTTCGTTCACCAGGGCTACAAGAGGCCGTCGATCTTCATCCCAGCCAGGATGACCGATAACCGCTATATTGACGTTGGGTACGAACATCAGTTCATCGGTTTGCCGGCTGAGTACGCCAAGGCCCTCCGGGAAGGAGATTGGGACGCCGTCGTCGGACAAGCTCTTCCGATCACTCGTGAGCGCCACCAGGTTGAGCCATTTCTAATCCCGTCCCATTGGACCAGGTTCATGTCCATAGACTGGGGGCTGGCGAAACCGTTCGCGATTTGCTGGTTCGCCGTCTCGGATGGACTGACGGCCGGAGGAAAGTTCATTCCCAAGGGTGCCGCCGTCCTCTACCGGGAATGGTACGGCTGGAACGGCCAGAGAAACCAAGGCTCCAGGACCCCAGCCGTCAAGGTCGGCTCCGGGGTTCTGAGCATAGAAAATGGCGAACGGATTGACTACCGCATCGCCGATTCCTCCATGTGGTCGGCCCAGGATGGACCCTCCCCAGCGGAAGCCATGGCGGACGGAAACAATCTCGTGCTCCAAAGCACCGGGCGGAAGGATAGAGCGGCGCTTTACGCCAATGCTATCGCTTACATTCAGGGCGACACGGACGGGCCGGGGTTCTACGCCTTTTCCTCGTGCGATCACTTCTGGCGCACCGTCCCCACCCTGACAATGGACCAGGTGAACCCTGAAAAGGGATACGATACCGACCAGGAGGATCATATGGCCGATGCCGTTCTCTACGGTCTGTTTTCCCGCCCCTATCAGACCTCGGAGTTCGACCGCCGGGTTCTGGCCGATCCAGACCTGAAGCGGGCGATGCGCAAGAAGCGCGGGAGAGACCCCTATGCGACTCTTTGACAAGATATCCAAAACCGCTGGGAAGCTGACGGACTACTTCGGCACCAAGTACGTAGACACCCTGGTGTCCGCCGCCGTCATCCGCCCGGCCAAACGCAAGGCCAAGCAGTACGACAGGCTCGCCAAGTTTTACCAGGACGAGGTTGGGCGCGTTAACCCAAAACCCTCTCGGCCAACGGTAAAATTCCACCTCAAACCGACGAAACTCATAATCGAGATCATTCCCTCGCCGGGGAAGGAACTTGTCGCCACGGTTGAGAAATATGGACAATCCAAGGTTCCTTAGCCGCTATACCGACCATTATTTGAGCCAGATGGTGCTCGATAATCTCGGCTGGCCGATGGCGCACATATCGGAGAGGTACGAATCTGGCGAGTATGTCAATGTCTATTACGGCATCCTGCGCGGCTGCGCCGAGGCGATCAAGGCGGACATGGCCGCCAAGGTTCCGTTCCTGTACGTCGATCATGGGTATTTCGGGTATCTCGAACCGGAACTTGGCTGCGCTTTCTACCGCATTATTGCTGGTGGCCTGCACTCCGTTATCCCCGAATGGCCAAAACCAGGATGCTATGACTCGTTCATGAGCAGCCGGCTCAAGCCAGCCCGTTTGCCATGCAAGGATCGCACGGTCATTCTGGTTCCCCCGTCCACGCCCGTGGCCGATTTCTTCGGCATGGACCGCCGGAAATGGATCGGCGATACCGGGAAATCGCTTGGATGTCCGACGGTATTGTCCAATAAGGGCAGCCTCGATCTTGCCGGGTTGATGGTCAAGCATGACTCTCTTGTGGCCCACTCATCCACTGCCGCCGTTCAGGCCATGATGGAGGGGCTGACGGTTTGCTGTACCGCCCCGAGGGCGCCAATCCCGAGCGGTGGCTATGATCGGCGCGAGTTGGTGTCCTGGCTGGCGGAACGGCAGTTCAGCTTGGCGGAAATGCGGATGGGCCAGCACTTGGACTACGTGGATCGTGAAATCGGAAGGGAGTGGAAGCGCGCATGACAGCGAATGTAGCTGTCTCGGGTGGCTTTGATCCGGTTACCCCCGGACATGTCGAGTTGTTCGCCGCCGCCGCCGGACTCGGCCCGGTGACGGTGTTCCTCAACTCGGATGAATGGCTCTTAAGAAAGAAAGGGTTCTTTCTGTTCTCGTGGGAGGAACGGAAACGTATCCTGCTCGCCATGATAGGCATAGCCGCCGTTGTTTCGGTGGACGATTCGGACGGTACGGTCTGCGCCGCGCTCAGGGAGCACATGCCAACCTGGTTCGTCAACGGTGGCGACCGCACCAGAATCAATACCCCCGAGGTCGATCTTTGCCAGGATATCGGTTGTGCCCTCTATTTCAGCGGCGAAAAGATATCTTCTTCGTCGGTAGTCATGCGGCGCGGTGTTTCAGACCGTTCCTGGGGGAAATACGAGCTTATTTTCCAAGGGCCTACGGACGATGGCTATCTTAAGATCAAACGATTGATCTTATTTCCGTATTGTTCCACCAGTCGCCAAAAGCATAAATCCCGGACGGAGTACTTTTTCCCTCTTGAGGGCAAAATATCGTTCAATGGGAAGATACCTCGGAGACAGCTTGGGCGAACGGAGATGCCAACGACTATTCCGCCCGGAGAGTGGCATTGCCTGACGAACGAGACCGACAAGCCGGTATCCGCAATCGAGGTCCAGATCGGCGCGGTTGTCGATGAGGATGATATTGAAAGGAAATCGGCGTGAACCTGATTGCTATGTACCGCCAGATGCACGCCGAGGGCAAGTTCGCGGGCCTGTCGGTAGTACCATACGCCAGTACCATCCGGGAACTGATCGCCAAGACCGGCTCGACTAGCGTGTTAGATTTTGGCGATCAGTTC
>Ga0247727_10003526_pt1 | contig 34479 bp, 44 predicted proteins | sample WisWelCaveWW1625_FD_202498 | JGI IMG/M metagenome (GOLD analysis project Ga0247727, IMG submission 202498) | Biofilm microbial communities from Wishing Well Cave, Virginia, United States - WW16-25 | ecosystem: Environmental > Aquatic > Deep subsurface > Groundwater > Cave microbial mat | place...
ATAATTTTGCCTGTTCGGCGTATTCTAATAATCGACTGTTAAAGTAAAATATTTTTTACTCTTCAAAATCATCAAATTTTTTAATGACTTTGAAGATAAGGGAAGACAGATGAATTTGTTTTCTCTTATCTTCCCTGATTTTTCACCGTCCCTGATAAAAATCAGGAGGGAGGTGTTCACCGTGCGCGTCCGTCGCCGAAGGTGATCTCCTTGTCACCTTTATCTTTGGTGAGCAAGATCGTTCCAACTGTGGCAAGGATCGCCACAGGAGGAATCCACCACCATTTCGACCAAAAAGATTTTCCTTTCTTTTTTGGTTGAGGGTAGTCAAGGTGATTCTCGAAGCGGTTTTCAAGGGTGTCGAATTGGTTTTCGAGCTCTCCGACTCTTCTGCCGATCGAGGTGGCCAAAGCAAACGCACCTTCTTCCGATTCCTGGAAAGCTCGGAGCTTTGCTTTTAGTTCAGCGATCTCGTCATTTTCAACCTTTTTAGAGATGAAAATGACGAAAATTCCTCGCTGCAAACCCGGACCACAGATTATGTCGAGGTACTGGTCATCAACAATCTTGCCTCCGGCGTTCTTGATGACATTTCGTCCCTGCTCCAGTCGGTTTTTGGCATATTGATCGTTCAATACGCTGGGGTCGCCTTCGGAGGCATACCCTTTGACGATAAAAACTCCATGATTTTTTCTTGCGGCAACATATTCTGCGAGGTCGACCATGTAGTCTTCCGTCGCAACTTCTGTGGCTTCGCAAGGAATCATGAATTTTTCGATCGTCGTCGCAGGTGTGGTTGAGGTGGGGATTTGCGCGAAGGTGTTTGCAACGAACACAAAGAAGGGGATGAAAATCGCTGCCATGATCAGAATCCACGGCAGAGATTCTCTCTGGGGATCGTTGCCGATGAAACGAAGTTTTGCCATGGGAGTGTCCTCCTGTTTAGGCGGTGAAAGGTTGCGGTTGTTTGCGAAAAAGTGCTTAATTTAAGGGTTTTTTATTAAAAACACCCTTTCGTGAACAACCGCTTTTTTAAAAGTACAAGTCGATGATATATTACCCTAACGGGTGGAAATATCATCTCTACTGCACAGTATAGCACCTTCTCTTAAGAAAGTCAAGAGGTATGATAATGTCACGGAATCACTGCAAAATCAAGCTAAAATTTGACTAAATCATGTGATTGTTTTGTGGTATTATGCCAGTTTTTAGAAAACAAACTAAGAATATAATTCACTATATGTACCTATGGCAATAAATTCAAAATCTGTATCGTTTAATTCTTCATATACTGCTCGAAAGTCGCCTGTGATATTGATGCTTCTAAAACCTACCCATTTTCCATTCAAGGAATGATTTTTAAGTAGTGGATGGTTTATATCCTGGGTGAAAAGTAAAAGATGGTCAGCAAATTTTTCTTGTATCCAAGAATCTTTTTTCTTGAACATTTTTTTGAAGTTTCTGCTGTAGCTGATATTCATAAAAATTAGGAAAGAAGAGATTTCATCATTTCTTTAGATGTATGAAATGGTCCGACTGATTTACCCAAGGATCTGTCTTTGCGAGCAGAGTTGATGGCTTTTTTAAGGTATGGAGTAGGTTCGAGAAGTGAATACGAAACTGTCTTGGAATGAATCAAATTTACAAGAGAGGCATTTATGACAGCAGACAATGAAAAACCAAGTTTATTAGCAACCTCTTGCGCTTTTTGTTTTATTTTTGGATCTATTTTAATACTCAACATCGATGTCTTCATATTACAAAGTATATACGAAGTATATTTTAAAGTCAAGAGATGCGGGTATAGGGAAACGAATAAGCTTTTTTAAGGATTGCATATGATAATATCATATGATAATATAGGACTATTAGTTAAATAATAACTTAAATATATTTATGTCTACAATATCTGTGCCTGTTTCTGCTGAATTGGAAAATATAGTGGATAGTCTGATTTTATCAGGATTAGGCTCAAACAGAGCTGATGTTTTTCGTCGCGCTGTGCAATATCTAGCTGAGGAGCAAGCTATCTGGGCTGTCTTACTAGCTCAAAAGGAACCTGCTTTAAAGGGCGACTTAAGAGATCTGATGAAGAAATTCAAATAAATATATGAAGCTTCAATACAGAGCTACTTTTTTAAGGCAATTAAAAAAACTAGAAAAAGATCTACAAGAGGAGGTCTTGGAGAAACTCAATCTTTTAAAAGATAAGGAAAACTTTAAACAATTAAAAGTGCACAAGCTACAAGAAAGACTGAAAGATTTTTTTAGTTTTTCGGTGAATTATAAATACAGGATCATATTCTCTTATGAGAATACTAAAATCATAAATATCTTGGTGGTGGGGGATCATAATGTGTATAAATAAAGGTCCTTTTTTGAAAGTTTTAATAAAACTCAAATTACTTTTTCGGTTTTCTGTATTCGTGAGTCAGCACTTCGAGTATTGTTTTGAAATCCAATACTGATTTTAAGTATTTTTTGTGTTGTTTTTCAGAATAAGTGCATAAAGCAATCGATCTGTCTTTTTTGTTGTTTAAGTGGATAACATTGCTGCTTGTATTGACAATTTTTGCACTGTCCCAGAACCCATCTATAGCCAAAGTCAGACTCGCTGGTGGCAAGCTTTCGTATTTAATCTCGAGTGGCGCTAGGTTTAGTTTTGTTCTTATATCATTAAATAACTCTTTTATTTTTTCTATAGTTTGTTTAGCATTCTCAAGAAGAGAGATGTCTATAATTTTCCTTTTTTTCTTTAATTCTGTATTTATATTAGTGGTTTGTTGCATGAAGCCTTTTCTTAGGTTATCGTATGTCAAGTAGATTGCTTCTTCCAGTTCAAACGCTATCTTCTTGTCTTCTTCTATTACGAATTCTTGTAACATATATAAGTATATTATAACATAATATTTTTTTTAAATTAAAAGTGCACAAGTCGCTATAACGAAAAATGCCCCGCTCGCCAAAACCGGGTGGTTTTGCGAGCGGGGCAAGGGTTACGAGTCGAGCAGTTTCTTACAGAAGAAAATGAAAATCAGGAACCAAACGAAGATTGCAACCATCGTGAGAATTCCTGCAAGGTCATTTAATAACGCTTTGATGTCAATCAAAGCGTTAACTCCTGCAGTCAATGCGCAGATGAAAAAATGACTCGGCTTTTTCATTTGCGGATATAGCGTGAAAAAAACTGCACCAAGAATGATCAAGGCAGTCATCCCAAAGAAATCAAAAGCGGTGGTTTGATTAAAAAGGTTTTGCATAATTTTCCTCTCAGTTTGAATTTTCGATGTGCTATACAAGCCACGTCAAAGTTAAAGTCTGATGTGATTTGTTCAAATACAATTATAACATATAGAATATAAAAATCAAGCTCGTTGAATTTTTTATTAAAAACTGTTAGGCTTAGATTGCAAAAGAAATATTGCCCTCATAGTTTAATGGATAGAATGCGAGCTTGCGGAGTTTGCGATCCAGGTTCGATTCCTGGTGAGGGCACGAGCAGAAAATTATTTGCGACCAATCTAAAATCCCAAAAAGTTCAGGATTTTTTCGGATGTGTGTTCTTTCATTTCTTCTTCTGGTATATTGTTTTCGAGCATTTTGTAGCGGATCTCTTCACCAAAATCTGCATTGAGGGGGATCGAAGTTATAGACATAAAAGCTCTCTCGGATTTTATAAATAGAGTAGGGGGTAGATCATTGTCGCCGTGTTGCACCCAAAAAGCTTTCATTGCTTTATAAGGCAATATATGATTTTTCATTTTCAAACCTTTTTTATTTAATTCATAAGATATCAAATCTGGTTTCTTGACGGCAAAATATCCGAGCAACAACCCACCGATGATCAAGAATATACCAAAAAAATAATTAGCGTAGATAAAAGAAGTAGTCGCGCCTGCGACTACGATGATGCCGAGCGCCCAAAACCAATCATTACCCCTTTCTCTTTCTTCATATTCAAGCGCAGACCATTCTATTGTTTCGTCGCTGTTCATTGAACATAATTATACTACTTTGAATTACGAAATTCCATAAAACATCAATCTTTGATAGCTAATACAAAATCTGCTATGCTTCTTGTATGAAAAAACAAAAGAGATCTCTTGTTTTCAATCTAGGTAGCAATGATATTCTAGCGAAAGAGATTTCAAAGGCGCTCAAGATCAAGCTGTCTCCTGTCGCAGTATCTTGTTTTTCCGATGGTGAACAACACATACAGCTCGGAGAGAATTGTCGGAATGCAAATGTATTTTTAATCCAGTCCACTGGTCAGCCCGATTCGAATTTCATTCGTCTTACCCTCGCCATCGACGCCGCTCGTCGCGCATCAGCCAAAGAAATTACCGCAATCATTCCATATTTTGGTTATTCTAGACAAGAGAAAAAAACACACTCTCGTACCCCCATCTCTGCGAGGGTTTTTTCGACTATTTTGGAAACATTTGGCGTAAACAGAGTCTTGACTATGGATCTGCATACAAAAGCGATCGAAGGATTTTTCTTAAAAACAATCGTGGATCATCTATATGGACGAAGAGAATTTGTAAAAGTCCTAAAAAAAGATTTTAAGAAAGAGCTGAAGAAAAATAATATAGTCATAGTTGCTCCTGATACTGGAGGGGCGAATAATGCTAGATCTTTTGGCATCAGGCTTTTGGATAATCCGAATCTGGCGATCATCAACAAAGGTCGCGAGAAGGCAAATCATATATCTTATATGGAGCTGGTAGGTGATGTAAAAGGTAAGATTGCTATCATTGTGGACGACATAGCTGATACTTGTGGTACATTGGTGAGTGCGGCAAAACTTTTGAAAGAAAATGGAGCTACGCGAGTGATAGCTGTGGTGACTCACGGCATATTTTCTGGTGATGCCTTGGCTAAGATCAAAGATTCCAATATTGATACCTTGTATGTTTCAAATACTATCGAGACACCAAATCTTCCGAAAAAAATAAAAGTAGTTTCAATGGCAAAATTCTTCGCTGAAGTGATCAAAAGAGTAGATGTCGGAGATTCAGTGAGTGAACTTTTTCGCTAGAATATTTAGAGAAGAGTAGTATCTTTTACTTCAGTTTCTTTCATTTCTATTTTCTCATCTTGATTTGTATCAGACGGAACGAACTCAAGTAATTTCTGCTCAATTTTCGTGATATCGAAGAAACCAAAATCAAGTATCTTCACTTGTAGAGTTTTGTCTGCGCCTGTAATGATTGCGATACCGACTATAATAAAAATGATACCGAGGATTTTCTTGAATTTTCCTTGAGGATTTGCGACTACCCCAGCCTTATCGAGAATTCTTTGTCCAACGAACGCGAGCGAAAGAAGCGCGAGCGAAAGCCCGACCGAGTAGGCGATCAGATAAATTATTCCAAGAGCAAAGTTTTCAGGTAGCACTGCCGCTAAAACCAAAAAATATGTTGGACTACAAGTTGAGAATACGGGCCCAAGCGATGCGCCCACAATTACATCTCCCCATATATTTTGTTTCTTGTAGCCAGAAGCTAGCACTTGATTGCTCCCAATACTTAATTTTGACAGGTACGGGAGTCTTTCCCAAAGACTTGGGAATAAACTTACAAGACCGAAAGCAATAATTATTCCTCCTGAAAACCTTTGCCAAAATTCAGCAGGAATATCGATTAGGAGCGTGCTCGCCTTTATCAGTAGAGTGAACAAGACAACCGATACCGAGAGAGATGCAGTAACGGTTATTGCTCTCCTCAAACTCTTACCTCCTCCAACACTTCCACCGACAATAACCGGAAGTAGTGGTAATACGCACGGGGCAAGTACAGTCAAGAGCCCCGCAATAAAAGAGAGAAGGAGGAGAATCATGTCTATTTTACTTCTGCTACGAGTGCAGAGAGGGTCGGACTACCACTCCATTTTTTTATGAGGTTTCCTTCTGTATCAACCTGTACGAATGTGTGCTGATAAGTAACACCATATTTTTGTTTGAGCGCAGTCGAATTGTCATAATTGACATCAAGAACGCTGAGGCTTCTCGGAATTTTCGAAAGATTAGCTTTAATATCTGCATCTACTGCCCTACATGATGGACACCAACTTGCTCTGAAAAACAAAACCACATCGTGAGTGGTGGAAGCTAACGCCACTTTTTCCGGTGTGTATACTTCGTATGACCCCACTTTTATCAGCGTGTCGCCTTTGTCCATAATGCTCGTCTCGTCTTTCTTTGTCATCGCATCTTTTTCTTCTATCGCTTTTTGTTCCATCTTCTCCTTTTCCATTATTACGGCATCGTTTTTTGAACTATTGTTCGACGAGTAGATACCTACTCCTGCCACGAGTACTACAATCATCGCTATCCCAATAACAAGTGATTTATTCATAAAATTATGTTGGTTAATTTGATAATCATCCTATGAACTCAGTATATTAAAAATCAAAACTAATCGCAATTCGGAATATGCAAGACATAGCATCGGTAAATTTCTGACAAGGGCTGCGAGTTTTGGATTTGTAGTTATGTTTTTCATATGATTGATTTGTATTGGATTCATAGCAAATTCACAATGTTATTTATTATTTATTCCCATTTTTTCGAGATATCGGTTCACAACATCAGCTACCAAGTCTTGCCTGGCGCTTCCTAGTACTGGAAGCGCGATAAGTACAGAGGCATTTGTGGTAGGAAGTAGTTCAACTTTTCCTTGATTAAAATCTGTAAGACGAGTAAGAAATTCATCCAACCAAGAAGGAGTGATAGTAAGTACACCATCAAAATCAATTTGTACTGGTATGTTTGGATCTAGCTGAGGGCGCATAGCGTTAAAAGACTCTTGTCCGTTAGGGCGTTCTACAAGAACATTTCCAAATTTTTTTAGTTGAATAGTTTGCATAAAATAATTCTTAAAACATTATAACACAATAAGTACCTCGAACATTTTCATCAGACATCGATATAGTGAGAGTTCCTGGTTTTTCAATTGGAATAGTGACAAGTCCGACACCAGACCGAAACAGAAGACCAATTTTTCGTGATTCCAATGTTTTACGGACGACTTTTAATCCATTTCCTCTCTTTTCTGGATTTCTGCCTGATAAAATCTCAGTGAACGCGACATTTAGTGCCTCTATATCACTGCTAATAGATGGCTTTAATCTCTTTTTTCTCAATCATAATTTTCTTTAACAGCTTCGTTTATTCTATGTTGAGAGTAATTGGCGAAATCTTTCAATAATAACGGATCAACCTTTTCTGAAGAAAAGGCTTCACTGTACTCTTGCAACGCAGCAGAAATTAAAGAGTGGTATTTTTCTGGTAAATTTTTTAAAGCCCATTCTGCGCCTTCTACTTTTGAAACAATCAAATTTCCTTCAATAAGAGCAAGAACTCTGCAGAAATTTAGAATAGCATATTTAGGGACGGTACATTTTTCTATTCCAGTCTTTTCTTGAATGTTTTTAAAACTTTCCCCAGAATCTTTTGCAATGGAATCAAGGTAATACTTTCTTGGGATATCAGCAAAGATCTCGTCTATTGCTTTGCCATACATACAAATTCCACGTTTTTTCGTGATAGTAAAATGTGCCGCCAAATCAGGGTCTGTCATTTCGGCTTTGTGTGGCAAACTATATGATTTAATTTGCTCCTCAGTTCCCATATGAAATTCATATGGCGTTGGATAACGAAAATCGCTTCCTGCAAACTTTTCAACCACGATACTCATTTCTATACCATTTCCAGGAGCATCTTTTTCGTATATCTCAAGAAAAGATTTTGATAACTTTTGTCGCTCTTCCAGAGTTAGAGGACTTGAGATTATGGCAAGGTAATCAAGATCACTCTGTTTGAATGTAAAACCACCCATTGCCACAGAACCATGAACATATATTCCAGTTAATTTTTCACCGAGTGAATCTAAGAGAATTTGCGCATGTTTTTGCAATACAGGAATGACTTCTTTCGGTAATTTTTCAATATTTTTAAGTTCCATATTATTTCAAAAGTTCATCGCTCGTCACCTTCAACGCTTATGCAATTTTCGTTTTAATGCGGAGGCGGTGAGATTCGAACTCACGGTGCCTTGCGGCACTCCTGTTTTCAAGACAGGTGCACTAAACCTCTATGCGACGCCTCCGTGTTTTATCTTATTCTTTACTTTCCTGCACAGAATCTTTCACAAAAATTCTTTTTATGTCACCCCAATTCTTTTTGGCGACGAAGAAGATATATATGATGTCTAATATGCCAAAAGTGTTGAAGATCAAGAGCGCGATGAACCACTTCTTTTGGTTATTTTTTGAGGAAGTCCACAATGAATAACCTTTCCAAAATGTAGTCCACACTAAAAGTGGAAGAAGCATCCAACTCTCTGTAAACATTGATATTAATTTTTCCATAGCTACTTTATATCACAAATAAATCTTTTATGCTAGGATTGCTTTATGAGCAAAGGCAGATTTATGGGTATAGATTTTGGAACGAAACGGATAGGCGTGGCTGTATCTGATGAAGGTGGCACTTTGGCTTTTCCAAAAGAAATAGTGCTAAATGATGTGAAGAGTCTGCAGAAAATCGCAGAAATAATAAAACAGGAAAATGTGAAGGAAATAGTGGTGGGGGAATCGGTGGATTTTTCTGGCAAACTAAATGCCTTATCGGCGCGGATAGATGTGTTCATTTTGGAGTTGGAAGAAAAATTTAGATTACCATTACATAAACAAAAAGAATTTCTAACATCGCTCGAAGCCCGCCGATATCACGGTGGCGGGCAAGCCCGCAAGGCAGGAGAGAGTAAAAAGACGATGAGTCCATCGCAAGCACATAGTAAAGTAAAACAAATAAAAAGCGGGCGAGTAGACGCATCGGCAGCAGCTTTGATTTTGCAGAGATATTTAGATAAAATTAATAAATTATTATGAATTACAAAACTGTAAAATTTATAAATTTTCTCGGGTACGGACCCAACCATACCACTCTAAAACTTACAAATTTTACAGTTTTGTAATTCATAACAAACAATGATAACCATAGAAGATTTTAAAAAAGTAGACATAGCAGTGGGTAAGATATTGTCAGCTGAAAAAGTGCTGGATACAGATAAACTGCTCAAGCTATCTGTAGATTTAGGAGAAGAAAACCCCCGACAAATCATTTCCGGAATTTCTTTGTATTTTCCCGATCATACCGTGTTGATAGGTAAAAAATGTATGTTTGTGGCAAATCTAGAACCTAGGATGATTCGTGGACTCGAATCAAATGGTATGCTTTTGGCAGTGTCTACCGAAGATGGAAGGTTTTCTTTACTTTCTCCCAATGATGATATTCCAGTGAGCACTAGGGCAAAATAGTTATTTTGATATATAATAAGAAGAGTAATGATAAAAAATTTATATAATAGATTTTTTCCTGTGCCTCAATTTTTGGCGACCCCGTGTTTCGGGTTGGACATTTCAGATGAATCTATAAAATACGCAGAGCTCGTAAAAGAAAAAAGGGGAATCAAAGTAGGACATTATGGAGAATTAAAAGTCCCAACTGGAGTCATAGAATCTGGAAAAATAAAAGATAAAAAAGGCATACAGTCGGTGTTGGTGTCGCTCAAGCAAAAAGAAGGAATGAGATCCGTCCGAGTGTCTTTACCAGAAGAACAAATGTATCTTTTTAATTTAAAGTTGGAAAAGGCCGGTCTGGCGAGTGTGCGGGAAGCCATAGAGCTTTCATTGGAGGAATATGTACCGGTGCCAGCGCAGGAGGTCATATTTGATTACAGTGTCTTGAGTGAAGATGAACAAAATCTAAAACTCCAAGTCGCAGCTATTCCAAAAAATATAATAGAAGAATATTTGGATATTTTTAAGAATGCCGGCATTAGAGCGTTATCCTTCGAGTTAGAAGCACAGTCTATCGCTAGATGTGTGATAAAAAAGAAAGACCCGAGCACATATATGATTGTAGATTTCGGCAAGAAGCGCACGGGAATATTCATCGTGTCTGATGGTGTGGTGCTTTTTACTTCTACTTTCAATGTTGGTGGTGCGATGTTGACTAATACAGTTCAGAAAGAATTAAATATAAGTCAAGAAGAAGCTGAACAAAGGAAAACTAAGTTTGGTTTGAAGCGTGATGTAGAGAATGAAAAGATGTATTCTGTATTATTAAACAGCATCTCCGTCTTGCGTGACGAATTGGTAAAACATCTTTTATATTGGCACACACACAAAGATGAAGAGGGTAGGGATAGACCAAAGGTAAAAAAAATCATCTTGTGCGGTGGCGATGCGAATCTGATAGGTTTGACGGATTATTTATCTATCAGTATGAAGATGGAAGTCGAGCTTGCAAATGTCTGGCTGAATATTTTGGACACAGAGAAAGATATTCCTGAATTGGGTCAGGTCGATTCTTTAGCTTTTGCTCCTGCGCTCGGATTAGCATTAGGGAATTTTGAATATGATTAATTTGATTCCAAATGAAGAAAAGAAGATGATGAAAAAGGATTTATATCTTAGGCTGATCATCGTGCTTTTTATGATGTTGGGATCTGCTATATTTGTGTCCACCGCTCTCACACTGCCTGCGTATTTTATGTCTATGGTTAAAAACAATTCTATAAATACCAGCTTGGCGTTACAAGAAAGTACACTCATATCTTTCACGGACAAAAAAGTAGAGTCTACTCAAAAGGAACTAGATAGAAAAATTAGCTTGGTCAAAAATACTGAGGGAAATAAAAATATTTTTTCTCAAAAGATTATAAACGAAGTTGTTTTAGACAAGACATCCAGTATTAAAATCACAGAGATAAATTATAAAGAAGATCTGAAAAATGGAAATAAGATAGAGGTGCGCGGTCGAGCAAAAAACCGAGAGACTCTGTTGGCATTCAGGAGGATACTGGAAGATAATGCGGCATTCTCAAAGGTGGATCTGCCTATTTCGAATTTTATCAAAGATACAAATATCATGTTTAGTCTTATTTTAACTTCCTTATAAAATGCAATCAATTTTTTATAAAAAATCATTAATATTCTCATCTTTATTTCTCTTGGTGTCTGTGCTCGCGCTTTTATTTTTGCTTTCGTCTATTAGAGACAATGAAATAGACTACAAAGTGGCGCAAGAAAAATGGCAGACAGAAAATATCAGACGGGAAGGCATCAAGGCATTGACTGATTTCTTTAAAAGAATAGAACCAAAGAAGAATATGCTAGATGAGCATTTTATAGAGAGTACAAATGTGGTGCCTTTTCTCGATACCTTGGAAGATTTGGCCAAGAAAGTAAATGTAAAACTGGAGGTTAATTCTGTAAATATAGAAGAAAAAGAGCCTGCTCTTTTGGTAGAGATAAAAACTTCTGGAAGTTTTGGTAATATCTACAAACTGGTGACTTTACTCGAAAATTCTCCTTATAGTTTGGTCTTTGTGTCGGCTAATATAAAAAGCACAGGGGATCCAACGCTCAATAAAATATCTCAGACACCGCAATGGATTGCGACTTTTCAGATGAAGCTTTTGAGTTTTACAAAGTAATTTTTAAAAATGGAAATAAAATTCTTACAAAAGAAGAAAGTATTTAAAAAAGTAGGTTCGCAGATCAGGCCTGATTTGTATTGGGGATATATACTGCTTCTGGTATTTATCATCATTTTTGTATCGCTCGTGCTAGGCTTTTTATTATTTATAAAAGTGAATAAAGAATCAGAATTGTCAATAGAGAGTACTGGCGGGCAGGAATCGATAAAAAAAGAAAGATTAGATGAAGCGCTAAAATTCTTTGAGAATAGAAAAAATAAATCTATAGAAATATTAAATTCCCCTTCACCTATCATTGACCCTTCGCTTTAGAAATGTTAATTTAGATATGTGCTGTGCAGTATAAATGTAAAGTAGATATGCGCGGTTAGCTCAGTTGGTAGAGCAACCCGTTTACACCGGGAAGGTCGTAGGTTCGAGTCCTACACCGCGCACAAGAAGATTGCCCTCGTAGTTCAATGGATAGAACAGAGCTCTTCTAAGGCTTTGATGTAGGTTCGATTCCTACCGAGGGCACAAAAAAAACTTTTAGTTTTTTTTGTGCGTGAGAGCAGGCAAACTGCTTTGCCTGCTTGTAGGAAGCGAAAAGCTTTTCGTTATGAATTTGAACTTGTTCAAATTCATCGAAAAGGTATACTGCTCATGTAAGGAGAGATTCCTACCGAGGGCACCAATTTTATTTTAATCCAAACAAGGCAATTCCGGGCAAGAATTTCAATAATGGAGTGAAAAACGAACCCCCATTGCTTTGGTTAGCGCAGACTTCGTAGTACGGCATAGCGCTTGAGAGTTGCAGTGTGTGAGTATCTGAAGATTGGTTATTACTTGGAGAATATAAAATTTCACCGAGCGTGCTATAAACATAGCAACTGCTGGAAAAAGGGTATAGAGCAGCACCCCAGACTACGCTGACTATTTCGTTTGTGTCGGTAAATGTGTATCGAGTGCTCTTTGTTATCAAGTTCCTGCTTCTAGATACAGTAGGTCTGTCTAAATATTTTTGAATTATATTTGCTGCTCGTATTATTTGTGGACGAGGCGATATATAATCATCAGGAGATAAAAAACTTCCTTTATGATAAATCCCCACGCCTCCGCCTGCCTCTATTGTGAATCTAGGCGATGTATACCAATTTGGATGCACGATATTTGATCCTCGCATAATAGCGAATTTTTTCAACATTTCACCCGCGAGTTCTTCCTCGCTAAACGATCCACTTTCAGGGAATTGCGTGCCCATTTCATTGCTAACTAAGATTTTATTTCCTGAAAGTATTTTTCGCATATAGGCTATTACATATGGTAACCCGTCAGAGTGTCCATAGTAATGAAAATTCACAGCGCGAGAATAATTATTAGATCTTGCTAGGGCTATATATTTGAGACCGAGCATATATGCTGGGGCATTGTATGTGCCGTCTAGTTTGGTTTTCTTTAGAAATGCGAAATATCTGACAACCTCGGCGATAGTCTTTGGGGTTCCTAATTGCTGGGAAGCTAGTTTGGCTATGAGATCATATTCAATTTTTCTTTGAGCAACGCCCGCTATTTTTTTCGCTTTCTCGTATTTATCTTCCATCATAAGCCAGAACCATACATTGCCAGTCAGTCCTCCATCTGAAACTAGCACTTTTGGATCATTGTCCCGGAAAGCTTTTTGCGCGGTAAGTAGTATTTTCAAATAATCTTCAGGAGAATCTCCAGCGCACCAAGTTTGTTTCGCGGCATTCATTTCATTTTCAATGGTGACGACATCCAATTTATCTTTGAATCTTTTAGCAAATATGGAAATAAAATCATAATATGTTTTTGAATAACCGTGTAAAGAATTCCATTGATCGGTCATATCTTTTGTTCTACCGGAACAAACACCAGAAGATGGAGTTGTCCGATATGTTTCGACTGCCCATTTTGCGTTTGCGCGAATATTGGGCAAGATAGTATATCCAGAATCTTGGAATCTTTCTAGATCGTTAAAAACTTGTTCGTTTGTGATTATTTGCCCATTTACTTCTTCTTGCACAGCATCCCAAGATACTCCTCGACGCAAGAATTTTGGCGGAATAAATTCATAATCTTTTCTAAATACAGACCTAGGCAAAGCTGGAAAAGGGTTTTCCATATCGCCGGCGGTGTTTAATACTTGGAACATTCCGAAGGCGATATCTCCTTTCCTGTCTTGAAGATTGTTGTATTCATTCTCGATGATAGGTTTTAAATATTCCAAAAGCGCTAGTTTCCTTAGCTGTTCTAGTGAAGGGTTTTGTATTTTGCTCAAGCTCTCGATGTTTTTTGATATTGCATTGAGGTATTTTTTATATGTGATGAAGTTGTTTGTGCTTTCGTATTGCAGTCTAAACTCTTCAATTTCGGCGTCGGTAAATGTGGGAGACGGGTTAATGTTCTGAGCAAAGACACTTGTGGGCGCGCTAATAATCAAGACTCCTAAAAAGGAAACAAAAATAATTGTAAATTTTTTTATCATAATCTGTATTATAACATAATAAACTATAAAACAGGAATAAACATTCGTAATTCAAAGTAGTATACTAACTTTGCAATGAAGATCAAGATTCTTTATGAAGATAAGAATATTGTAGCTATAGACAAACCGGCGGGTATAGCTACACATCCGGACGGGCGGGATAAAAGCGAGACCATTTCAGATTGGTTTGTGAAAGAATATCCAAAAGTGAAAAATGTCGGTGAGTCTATTTTTGTTGATCATAAAGACAACAAGACAGGTGAGATAGAAAAGATGGAAATAAAAAAACCGGGAGTAGTGCATAGATTAGACAGGGAAACTTCGGGTGTTTTGCTCTTGGCAAAAAATAAAAAAGCTTATGAATTGCTAAAAGAGCAATTTAAAAATAGGGAAATTAAAAAAACTTACAACGCTGTAGTATCTGGCTTTGTGAAAAACGATCACGCTACGATAAACAAGCCCATAGGCAGAAGTCCAAAAGATTTTAGAAGATGGCTTGCAGGTAGGGGGGCAAGGGGCGAAATGCGAGAGGCGATCACAGAATACAGAGTTTTGAAAAGATTTGAAATTGGTAAAAATAAATACAGTTATTTGGAAATCCATCCAAAGACCGGCCGCACACATCAGATTCGTGTGCATATGAAGTTCATCAATCATCCAGTGGTTTGTGATGTGTTATATAATCCTGAAGGTCTTTGCCCAAAAGGTTTTAACAGACTTACCCTGCACGCAAAATCTATAGAATTTAAAAATTTAAAAGATGAAGTTATTAAAATAGAATCTCTCCTACCAAAAGAATTTGCGAAAATTATTAAAATAAAAGTAAACAATATTAGCGATCGCTAAGATTGTTTACTTTCTAAATAAATATGCAACACGAAAACGAAACCAGGATATGTCAGAATTGCAAAAAAGATTTCACTATCGAGTCGGACGATTTCTCTTTTTATGAAAAAATAAAAGTGCCACCACCGACATGGTGTGGAGAGTGTCGTTTTGTGCGACGCTTAGCTTTCCAGAATCTTTGGAATATTTATTGGCGTAATTGCAATAAATGTGGAGATAAAACTCTATCTATGATCAGTCCAGACCACAGATATGTCGTTTATTGTCCGTCTTGCTGGTGGAAAGATGATTGGGATGGCACAGAAAATGCTATGGAATACGATCCTTCTCGTTCTTTTTTAGAACAGTTTAAAGAGTTGAGAGAAAAAACACCTTACAATGCACTTTCTAGTCTATATACAAGTCTTAAAAATTCTGATTATTCAAACGGGCTTGCTTGGTGTAAAGATTGCTATCTTATATTTTGGGCCGATTACTGCGATGGAGTATATTATTCTTCGATGTTGAATGGTTTAAAATATAGCGCGGATTGTTTGCGAGGCAAAAATTCGGAATTGTGTTATGAGTCTATTGATATAAACAAAGATTACCAGACTTTCTTTTCGGAAGAATGCGATTCTTGCGTAAATGTGTGGTTTTCTCGTAATCTATATAATTGTACAAATTGTATCGGTTGCGCGAATATGCGCGGTGTATCGAATTGCATTTTTAATATTAAGTACTCAAAAGAAGATTATGAGCAAAAAGTAAAAGAGTTAAGACTTGATTCTTGGCAGAAGTTGCAAGATGTAGAGAAACAATCTTATGAGGTATGGCTCGAGAATCCTTACAGGTCTTACACTGGAAATTCTTTAAATCTAAATGTTACAGGAGACTATGTTTACGGATCGAGAAATTGTAAAAATGTCTATATGTGTGATGATATAGAGAATTGCCGTTGGACACAGTTTGTAACCGTTCCTACTGCAAAAGATTGTATGGACTACTCGGGTTGGGGCAATAGCGCTAGTCGAATATATGAATCTGTTGCTGTGGGAGAAAAGGCGGATTCTGTTTATTTTTCTTCTGAATGCTGGCCTGATTGTCTAAATGTGGAATATGGTTCTTGGAATATAGCAGGGAAAAATAATTTTGGTTGCGCGAATTTGAAAAGAAAGAGTTATTTCATTTTAAACAAAGAATACTCAAAGGAAGAATATGAAAGACTCAAAGCTAAAATAATAGAAGATATGAAAGTAAATCCATATATAGATAAATTAGGGAGAGAGTTTTATTATGGAGAATTTTTTCCTCCAGAGCTTTCGAGTTTTCCCTACAATAAATCAAATGCTATGCGCTTCTTTCCAAAAACCAAAAATGAGGCACTGTCTATGGGGTATGAGTGGGATGATACTATCGATAAAATATATGAAGCGACAATGAAAGCAGAGGCTTTGCCAGATACTCTGCAAGAAACTAAAGAAGATATTTTGAGAGAAATTATAGAATGTATGAACTGTGGTAAAGGATACAGGATAGTGAAAGGCGAGCTTGATCTATTATGCAAGATGAATCTGCCTCCTCCTCACGAATGTCCGAAATGCAGAGAAAATAAAAGATTTGCTAGATTGAAACCTCCGAAAATATACAAAAGAACTTGTATGAAATGTGAGAAAGAAATAAACACCTCTTTTGCGCCAGATAGACCGGAGATTGTATACTGCGTGGGGTGTTATCAAGGTGAATTTTTATAGTTGCTTTTGGAAAATTTGTGTGTTAGAGTTCCATCTATTATGGTAGCAGTAAAAATAGACAAATCAAAGCTAAGTCCGGTCAATATCGATGAACGCAAGAAGCTCGATTTCAGCGCAGGAGACACCGTGCGTGTTTGGTCCAAAATTGCCGAAGAAAAATCTTCCACAAAAGCTAATAAAAAGACTGAAAAAACGATCAAATACCGATCTCAGGCATTTGAGGGTATAGTCCTAGCCAGAAAGCACGGCACCGAGATCGGAGCGACTTTTACTGTCAGAAAAATAGCTTCCGGCGTGGGAGTAGAAAGAATATTTCCTCTTTATTCTCCAAATATAGACAAGATCGAAATCACAAAGAGATCTCGCGCTCGCAAGAGCAAGCTTTACTATGTCCGTGAAAAAGCGGTGAAAGATGTCCGCAAGAAACTCCGCTCTGTGGTGCATGAAGATTTATCTGCCGGAGCGGACGACGATGAGGCTAAAACAGAAGATTAAAGTAAAAATAAAATCCCCTTATCATTTTTCTTTAGAAGATGTTACAATTACAGTATATGTCAGACAATAAACAATTTTTATCTATTGAAGATATCTCAAAACTTGGAGGTAAGTTCTATTTAGAAGAACTTAAGGATAATTTGGAAAAACAGTATAAAGGTCAATATGCTGTCATAGATGTTGAACAAAAGAAATATCAGGTAGATCCGGAAAGGCTGGTTGCTGTTGAAAAGGCCAAAAAAGAATTTGGAGATAAACTTTTCTATATAATACAGATCGGCGATGCTCAAATCCCAAGCTTGAATTTTTCTGTGAAAAAATATGCTTGGAACTTTTAATAACGATCAACCAGTTATCGAGATCGAGGTTCGCGGGATAACTGGTATCTCTAAAAAAATAAATGCCTTAGTGGATTCAGGATTCAATGGCTATATTCAAATACCTTTCATTGAGGCTTTTCCTCTTGGTCTAGTATTGGCTGGTGTTCAGGATATTACCTTAGCCAATGGTTCAACTTCATCTCATCTAGTCTGTAGAGGGCAAGTGTGTATTGATGGTAAATGTGTAGACACTACTATAGACATACAGCCAGCAAATATTGTTTTACTTGGCACTAAACTTTTAAAGGAATTAGAGAAGACTTTCATCTTAGACTGTTTAAATGGAAATGTAGAAATAATAGACAGTACCAAAAAGCCAAAAGGTTTTAGTGTTGGTTTGAAGGATTAAATGCGCGGGTGTTGTAACGGTAGCCAAGCTGCCTTGAGGTGGCAGTGCCTGCAAAGGCGTGGAGGTTCAAATCCTCTCCCGCGCACAAATTTAAAAATCACTAATGTTGAATGTATCAATCTTGATAATCTTGTTGATCATTTTACCTTTGAGTAAATGATAAATCCAAATTAGTTTGAGGTGGATAAGCCCGTAAGGGCGTGGAGGTTCGAGTCCTCTCCCGGGCACCAGAATGGAACTTAGCGGTAATGATTATTTCACCTTTTCTGTTGCTTCGTCGGCTCGACCATCTCCCACGCCACTAACACCATCCGCTAATCCATCACCAAAAGGGAATATTACATCTTTTTTTTCAGAATCAGCAACTTCTTTTTCACCTTCAAATGTTTGCATAGACTTATAGTTGTCAGCTTTTTCTCCTGGTGGAACAGCTTCTGAATCTGGAACAGGGTTAAATTTTTCTCCCATAAAATTTATATTCAAAAAATTATCTTATAATAAATCCATTATATCAACACTTGCGAAATCACCATAATTTTTTATCCACAGGGGGACTATTGTTAAATAATTTTCTCATTTCCAAGAATTTGGTATAATATGCATATGGTAAAAATAGATCCCTTGGAGCTAGGATTTCCAGAATCACTCTTTCGTGTTAGGAAGAGGAAACTTGGACCCGGAATCATTAGAGACTTAGAAGCACCTGTTCTTCCTGACAGGAAGAACAAAAAAAATACTAGTGCTAGGGAATTAATACCAAAGGAAGATCCCCTCATCTCTACTAGTGTAAATTCTGTAACTGTAAAAAAAGAGGGATTACCTCCGAAAGAGGTTATTGGTAAATGTCGTCTTGCTCTAAAAAGTTTTGTAGAAGGTCTAGAAAGAAATCGAAGTTCTTTTGATAGTACTACTTACGGTTTTCTTTTGGATAAGATAATAACACCATTTAACAATTTAAAGCTTGCAGATGCTGATAATCCTAAAATTAAGCAAAAGTTCTTAGATCTTTATAAAATAGCTAGAAGTGATTTCAATCATAAAGGAGCTACCTATAGAAATCTTGGTGTGGTTCTGGACACTACTATAAACCTAGGTCAATTTGAGGATCCTCCTAATTTTCATCCATCTTCCAAACCTCGTCCTCCATCTCCAATTTTACTTTTTTAGATTCTTGTGTTGTCGGTGTGTAAGTTTTTGTACTACCAAAAGTTGTAGCAGGATCCACGGCGATTCTGAATTTGGTTGTGAATTCTTGCATTTTTTCTGCGTAGGTTGCTTTTGAAGATCCGACGACTTTTATATCTATCGGCACCAAGTCCAGAGTGGATTCTGTGGGTGTACCTGTGAGCTCGCCTGTATCCGTATTTAACACCAAACCCGCTGGCAATACGCTTGTAATGCTCCAAGTATATGGTTTTTTACTTCCCCAAGCTTCGAATTTGAAATAATATGGTACACCCACTTTTGCAGTGGGCAAAATTCCAGAAGTTGTATTGCTAAAAGATATCGAGAGACCTTTTTTTTGGGCGAGTTTCTCCGAAAGACTTTTTATTCTTGTCGCGTATTTTGGGTCGAATATTTTGTTCTCTAGTTCATACCGGTCATCAGATAAAGAATAAAATTCTTTTTCACCAGATTGATATTCTACGAGTTTAAATTCTTTTCCATTGATCGCTCGTTGTTTTACCAAAGACCAACTCGAAGTATTGCCATTTGATCCACCTTTGAACCATTCAGAGTATATTTCATTTCGCCAAGAAGTGTTTTCATCAAGCAGTAAAGGCACCAAGCTTTTGCCATCGGTTTTTGGGAAAATTCCTGCTAGTTCTTGGACTGTCGCTGCCAAGTCCAAGTTTGCATATACGAAAGAATTATCTGTCACGCCATTTCTAGCCCCCGGATAATATACGATCAATGGTACACGAATGGATTCCTCGTACGGTACACCTTTTGCTGTGAGATAGTGCTCACCCCACATATAGCCATTGTCTGCGGTAAACACTACTAATGTATTAGAAAGTAAATCGAGTTCGGTAAGTTTTTGCATTATTTTTTCAACTGATCTGTCTATTGGCTGGAGAGAGCGCAACATATTTCTGTAAACTTCCGTGTTTTTTGTCGCATTAAATTCCAACATTTCATCACGGACATATTGAGGCTTGTCACTTAAATCAGCTTCGCTAAATGATGGGGGATTGTGTACATAATCTTCAAATTTTCCTTCATCTTCCGCTGGATAATATGATGGACCGTGTGGGCCGTGGGTGGAGAGCATTGCAAAAAATGGATTGCCTTCAGTTTTACTTTTTTCTACAAATGACAAAAGTTCGCCGGTGAAATAGTCGTTGATATAAGTATTGGTGATAGTGCTTTTGGCACCTTTTTTTGCAGTAAAAGGAAGAGATGTTCCTTTTACGATCGGAAATGTAAACCAATTTTTTGGTGAATTGCTTTCTGAGGATATTGTAAACGAAGACCAACCCGGAGGTATGTAAGGCCAAGGTTCATCGGGTGATTTTGTTTGCACACTAGGATATTCATTTAAATATTTTCCAAAGAGTCCTGTCTGATATCCGCTTTTTTGCAGACGACCAGGTAGAGCTTTGTTGTCAACTTCTCCAAACTTTACCGCTCCACCATTTGGAAATAAGTTGTTCAGAATTCCAGTGTTTCTGGTAAAATATCCACCAGAGAAAAATCCAGTTCTAGATGGGCAACAAAGCGGAGTTGAGACCGAAGCATCTGTGAAAGTGACACCGATTGATCCTAGGATTTCTCGTGTCTTTGGCATAGCCCACATCGTATCTACTCGTTGATCGTCTGTCAGAATGATCAAAATATTTGGTGGAGGATTTACAGCTTTTGTTTTGGTAGAGAAAGGCAATACAGCAATTACAGCAAGCACCATGAAAGTGAGAATAAAGAATAAGATACTATTTTTCCTGAATTTAGCAAGTGTTTTCATTGCCGTGATTTATGCTATAATTTAATAACACTTATATTATATAAAAGTCTTGACAGAAAGTCAAGTTGTTGTGATATGTATGCTGGAAAAAGAAATCAAAGCTAAAATTATAGAAAAAATATTTACTGATTCGAAAGGCTTTCTTAATCCTGTAGATTTAGAGAAAAAATATCCTCCCCGCGAGTTGAAAGAGGGTGCTATGGTCACACGAGTAGCACCGAGTCCGACGGGTCCTATGCATATCGGCACTTTGTATATGTCTCTGATCTCTGAAAGATTTGCGCATCAGACTGATGGTGTATTTTTTCTGCGCATTGAAGATACAGACAAAAAGAGAGAGGTAGCGGGGGCGACAGAGCTTATCACGAAAGCACTAGACTTTTACGGAATAAATGTAGATGAAGGACAAAATGCTCAAGGTGTCGAGAAAGGCGAATATGGTCCGTATACGCAAAGTAAGAGGATGGTGCTGTATCAAACTTATATAAAATACCTACTAGAGAAAGATTTGGCGTATCCGTGTTTTTGTACCACAGAAGAATTAGAAGCTGTAAACAAAGAACAAGAGTTGCAAAAGTTTAGACCAGGGTATTATGGCAAGTGGATAAAATGTCGTGGCTTGAATGGAGAAGAAGTTTTAAAAATGTTGGAGAACAGTAAATCTTTCGTGATCAGATTCAAATCACACGGTAATTTTGAAAATAAAATAAAGGTTGTTGATCTACTCAAGGGTGAGCGAGAGCTTTCTGAAAACGACCAAGATATAGTGATTCGAAAGTCCGATGGTCTGCCGACATATCATTTTGCGCATTTGGTGGATGATCATCTTATGCGCACGACTTGCGTGCTTCGTGGAGATGAGTGGTTGTCTTCTTTACCTTTACATTTACAGCTCTTTGAGACGATGGGATGGCAAGTCCCACAGTACGGGCATATCTCTCCGATCCAAAAACTCGATGGCACCTCTAAGAGAAAACTAAGCAAAAGAAAAGACCCTGAAGCGAATGTGAATTATTATGAAGAGCAAGGTTATCCGCCGGAGGCTGTCATAGAGTATCTGCTCAATTTGGCCAATTCCGATTTTGAAGATTGGCGAAAAGCGAATCAGTATAAAAGCATAGAAGAATTCAAACTGACATTTAAAAAACTCGCTCATTCAAATGGCCCACTCTTTGATTTTAATAAATTGAACGACATTAGCAAGGAAGTAATCGCGAAATTTTCTGCAGAAAAAGTTTACGAGTATGTTTTTAAATGGGCAGAAAAATATGATCAAGAGCTGGAAGGCCTAATAAAAAATCAAGCCGAGTATTCTAAGAAAATATTTAACATAGAACGAAGTAACTCAGGAGGTGAAAAGAAAAGAAAAGATATAGCTAAGTGGTCTGATGTGAAAAATGAAGTCATTTATTTTTTTGATGATAAATTTAATTTAAAGAAAGATGAGGCTATGAGTTTGTTGTTTGAAATGAATGTAGAAGATATAAAAGCGATAGTATCTTCATTTTTGAATAATTACAAAGATACTAATTCAAAAGACGAATGGCTCGCGATGATGAGAAAAATTTGCGTAGATAACGGATACGCTGAAACTGGAAAAATATTTAAATCAGAACCAGAAAAATACAAAGGACATTTGGCTGATGTCGCGAAAGTTTTTCGAGTGTTGCTGACAGGTAAGACTCAAACTCCTGATTTGTATGAAATAATGCAAGTGATGGAAGGAGACAGAGTAAGACATAGACTGATATAATAAAAAATATGGAGACAAGTAAAGAGCCGTGGGCATTATCTACTTCAGAGATTTTTAAAGAGCTTGAAACCAAGGAGAATGGTCTCACTCTGGCAGAAGTGGAAGATCGACTCAAAAAGTTTGGCACAAATACTTTTCATAAAAAAGAGCAGATAAATATCCTTGCTTTGTTTTTGAAGCAATTTGGAAGTCCGTTGATATTTTTATTGATAGGGGCGGCTGTTGTAACGGGGATTTTGGAAGAATGGATCAATACTGTCGTAATACTTTTTGCTGTATTGATAAATATAGCCTTGGGTTTTTATCACGAATATCACGCAGAAAATACTTTAAATAAATTGAGAAATTATATTAAAGAAAAAGCGCGCGTAGTGCGAGATGGCAGAGAAACAGAAATAGATGCGGCGTATCTGGTGCCGGGCGATGTGATAAAACTATCATATGGCTTTCGCGTACCGGCGGACGCGCGCATTTTGACGGTCAATAATTTCAGTGTTGATGAAGCTATCTTGACAGGAGAATCTTTGCCGATTGAAAAAAATGCAGAAGTTTATCCTATCTCTACTGTGGTCGCTGAGCGAAAAAATATCGCTCACTCTGGGACTTTGGTCGTGCAGGGTTATGCGACCGCCGTCGTGTCTTTGACAGGGGATATGACAGAGATAGGAAAAATTGCCGGTATTGTCTCCAACATAGAACGAGTGGACACTCCTTTAAAGAAAGCCACAAACAATCTAGCGTGGCTGATTTTTAGTATCGTATCTGTGATAGTGATACTAATACTTATTCTCGGAATTTATCGAGGTATGGAACTTTTGCCGATGTTGGTATTGGCAGCAGCGGTAGCGGTGGGTGCTGTGCCGGAATCTTTGCCTATAGCATTATCAGTCATCTTAGCAATAGGCGCCACAAAGATCGCTAGTAAAAAAGGCATTGTAAAAAAACTAACAGCAGCAGAGACTTTGGGTTCGACTACTCTGGTGATGACAGATAAGACAGGCACATTGACCAAGGCCGATATGAAACTCGTCGGAGTGTATACAAAATCCTCGCTTTTGTTGGACGGGGAAATGACACAAGCAAAAAAAGAACAAAAAGAATTTTCTGGAGAAGAAAAAAATTTACTGGCATTGTCTTTGTATAATTTAGATGTTTCTCTGGAACAGAAAGGAGTAGATGAAAAAGATTTTAATTTCAAGGGAAAGCCTTTCGAGATAAATATTGCGAAAGCTTGTTTTGAAAATAATATTTCTTTAGATCCAGCGCTACCCACTTCTTCATTTCTTGTTCTGCCTTTTAATTCTACAAATAAATTTTCTGTCGGTTTTGATGGAGACAACTACATAGCGATGGGCGCGCCGGAGATACTTTTGAGACGATCAAATGTTTCAAAGGAAGAATACCTAAAAATAGAATCTTGGATAAAAGAGACGAGCGAAGATGGAAAGAGGATTATAGGTCTTGCTTCTCTGAAAAATGAAAACGAGAGTATAGAGAAAACTTTCTCTCCAGAACAAGCAGTAGATTTAGATTTTTTGGGAGTTTTTGTTTTTTATGATCCACTTCGTCCAGAGATTCCTTTTGAAATAGAAAATATCGAGAGTCACGGTGTCAAAGTGGTGCTGGTGACGGGAGACTTGAAAGGCACAGCTGTATCTTTGGCGCGAGAGCTTGGTTGGGAAATAAAAGAAGACGAAGTGATCACTGGTCTTGATATGCAAACGCTCTCCGATCAAGATTTGCTTTCAATTTTGCCAAAAATAAAAATCTTTGCTCGAGTGACTCCTGAAGACAAGCTGCGTATCGGTGTGTTGTATCAATCTTTAGGCGAAGTGGTGGCTATGACCGGAGACGGAGTGAATGATGCGCCTGCTTTGAAAGCTATGAATATAGGTATTTCGCTAGGTTCGGGCAGTGATGTGGCTAAATCTGCTGCCGATCTGGTATTGCTCGATGATAATTTCAAAACTATCAGTCTTGCCATAGACGAGGGACGCAAGATTTTATCGAACATTAGAAAGGCTATAGTGTATCTGTTGTCAAATTCTTTAGACGAGATATTTGTGATAGGCGGAAGTTTGGTGTTTGGTCTCACTCTGCCTTTGACCGCTCTACAAATAATCTGGGTGAATCTTTTTACCGGTAGCTTGCCCGCGCTCGCTTTTGCTTTTGATGATGATATAGATAGAGAAAAATATAAAGGCAAAGATTTGCAATTGATATTTTCTAAACAAGTAAAAGTATTGTGTTTTGGTGTAGGTATATTAAGCTCGGTACTTTTGTTTTTATTGCATCTTTTTTTACACAACCTAGGCATAGATGAATCTGTGGCTCGCGCGATATTTTTTATCTGTTTTTCTTCTTATATTTTGGTTGTGGCTTTTTCTTTCAGAAGTCTGCATCGACCTATTTTTTCTTACAATATTTTTTCAAACAAAAAATTAAACTGGAGCATACTCTCTGCTTTTGTGATTTTGGTTTTGACTGTCACTTTGCCTTTTATGAGAAATATATTTGAAATTGCGCTCTTGCCTTTGGTGTGGTTGCCATTTGTGTTGTTTTGGCTTGTTTTAAATATAGCTCTAGTAGAAGGCGCAAAGTTTTTATTTGCGAAAAGATAAAAGTAGCATTTGCCACCATTTTTTGTTATAAATACAAAATGGTATGGTGCCTATGGTGTAGCGGTAACACAGAAGCTTGTGGAGCTTTTATCTCCGGTTCGAATCCGGATAGGCACCCCAGAAATTAAATTTTTGACTTTAAACTTGTATTTGAGTTAATATCAATCTTTAGATGGCAGTCAATCTCTCAGGCTGTTGTATTTTATGTAAATAAATAGACCAACAAGCCCGGAGGGCTTGTTGGTCTTTGTCTCACCCGGGCAATTGGAGGTTTTGTGGCAACCTCCACAGCTGCCACAGACGAGCATTATCCAAACCTTATGAAAGAAACTTCTCATAAGACCTCCACGGTTAAAGGTTCATATAAAACTTAGCACTAAAGGTTCTTTTTGTAAACATTCACAAAAATTTCTTCTTTAAAGTGAAAGATTTGGCGATCGTTCTATTTTGTCAGGTTCTGTGAAGTCTTTGCGAAGCGCGTGTTGATATGCGGCTACGGCTATCATTCCTGCATTGTCTCCGTACAGTTTTTTGTCGGTCGGAAAGTGTATGCGATATTTTTTGCCAAAGGATTTTCTGAATCTTTTTCTTAATGCAGAATTTGCAGCCACACCTCCAGCTAAGATCAAATCTTTTATTTCATTATTTTTAGAGGTTCGTTCTAAAGCTATTTGTGTTTTAATGATCAGCGAATCTATCGCTGATTTTTGAAATGAAGCGGCGATGTCCGAAATTATCTGTTTTTTTTCTTTTGGTGTTATGTCTTCTGTAAATACTTTTTTCGTTAAATACAATACAGCCGTCTTTAGGCCGGAATAGCTCATATCTGTATTGCGCGTTTTGGTCATAGGCACAGGTAATGGATATTTATTTTCATCACCATTTTCTGCTATTTGTTCCAAGAACGGCCCTCCGGGGTAGCCCAACTCTAGCATTCTGCCGACTTTATCGTATGCTTCACCTATGGCATCATCCAGTGTTTTGCCCAGTATTTCGTAAGAGCCGTGGTTTTTCATCAAGACGATCTCTGTATGCTTACCAGACACTAGCAAGGCGACTAGTGGAAATTTATATTTTATTTTTGGATTTCCTTTTGAGTTGTGTGAAAATGCAGAATATATGTGTCCTTCCATATGGTTTACCGCAATCACTTTTTTACCATATTCTTTTGCAAGTTCTTGTATTTTTTTTATTCCCACACCCAAAGCAATCGCAAGTCCGGGGCCGTGAGTTACAGCAAAAATATCCACATCAGTTAGAGTCATCTTTGCCTGACTCAGCGCTTCTTTGATCACAAAATCTATCTTTTCTTCGTGTAATCTTCTGGCAATGCTGGGCACCACGCCACCCCATTTTTTATGGATTTCTATTTCAGATGAAATCTTGTTGGCGATGATGTTGTCATTGTTCGATATGGCCACAGAAGTTTCATCAAAAGATGTGTCGATCGCTAGAATTTTCATAAATATTTCGGAATAGATTTTATTTTTTAAAATTATAATCACTCACGGTTATCATTCTTTCGTTCTCTAGAGAAGAATGTTCTATTTTAATCCACAAAATCACTGCGTCTTCCGAAACTTTTTCAAATACATCAGCAACCTTGTCTGCCCATTCCACTACGAATACATTATTTTTTGATACTTGTTCAAAAAAACCAATTTGTTCTAATTCAGATGATTCGAACATTTTCCAAGTGTCTATGTGATAGAGTGTTGGTTTTTTTTCTGATAAATATGAATCAGGCAGAGTGCTGATCTGGTATTCATTTTCTATGATAAATGTGGGCGAGCTCACCGTCTCTGTGACTCCCAACGCTTTGGCGATACCTTTCGTCATTTCTGTCTTACCCGCACCCAATTCACCTTGCATTGCAAAGATCAGAGATTTGTATCCCATATAGTGCTGATATCTTTTTAATATATCTTTACCCAATATTTGAGTTTTGTCTGGTGAATTTGTCGTTTTTTCTAGTATGGTAGTGAGTTTTATATCACCTTGTCGCAAGACTATTTCTTGATTGAGTGTAGTATCGACGACAGTAGATGGTTCGCGTTTTGGTAGTTGCCCAGCATCGATGATCAGATCAATCAATTTTTTTTGTTTCTCTGAAATATTTTCTAAAATATCTTCGATCGAATACGGCCTTTTTTTATATGAAGCGTTAGCCGATGTGGCAGTGATAGGTTTTTTGAATTTTTTTATTATTTCAAGTATCAGTGGGTAATCAGGGATTCTGACACCCAATGTGCCGATTTCGGATTCTACACCCTTTGCTACCTTGTGTAGGCTTTTTGATACTACTGTCAGTGGTCCTGGTAGAAAGTTGGTATACAGATTTTTTGCTGTCTCATTTATCTCTACATACTTTTTAGCCATATCGATCGAATCGACCGCTATAGACAGAGGCTTGCCCTCTCTTCTAGTTTTATATGCCAACAATTTATCTATGGCTTTTTGATTGGTAGCATCAGCTCCGATGCCATACATTGTCTCAGTGGGGAACACTAGAAGCCCGCCTTCTTTCAATGTTTTCAATGCTTCTTTTACTGTATTTTCCTTGTTTTTTTCGGAAAATTTTATTATTTTTTTCACAATGTACACATCTTAGCATAAAAAATAAGCTAATTTGCGATTTTAGGTATTGTTTTATTTTGCAAAAGATGAGTATGATAGTATAATAAAAATATTATTAGGTATTATTTATTTCCGCTGAAAGCGGATCAGCCTAGGGCTGAATTTTAAAAATATAAAATTATGAAAGATGATTCAACTAAATCCGCTCTGTATATTTTGATATTCTTGGCGGTAATAGCAGGTGTCGTATATATGAGTGTTTATAAAAATAAAGAAGTAAAAGAAGATGATTCAGCTATGTATGAGGAGCAAGTCTTGGGTGAACAAAGCGATATGCAAAATGTAGAACAAGTGGAAGGAGTAAAAATTGCGATACTTAAAAATGGTGATGGAGAAATAGCAAAGTCTGGAGACACAGTGATGATGAATTATACTGGTAAACTTGCAGATGGTACGGTTTTTGATTCGAATACTGATGCAAAGTTTGGACATTTAGAACCTTTAATATTCACTATTGACGCAGGACAGGTGATAAGAGGTTGGGATATTGGTATCCTAGGTATGCAAATCGGTGAAAAGAGAGTGCTTGAAATAGAATCTGATTACGCTTATGGACCAGATGGTTACGGTCCTATACCCCCTAATGCTGAATTAGTTTTTGAGGTTGAATTATTAGAAATAAAAGAATAAAAATTATGATGGATCTATCACAAGAACTTAAGGCAAAATTGTATCGTGTTTTAAAAGTAGTACTGATTGTTTTCGTGGCGTTTTTTCTAGCAAAGTCATTATTTGGCGGTGGTCGTGGATGGGACAAAGACAAAGATACAGAACACACAATCAGTTTCAATGGACACGGCGAGGTAAATGCTGTGCCTGATATTGCGAATGTGTATTTCACTATTAGCAAAGATGCAGAGACAGTAAAAGAAGCGCAAGCGATGGTGACAGAAGTGGAAAAAAAGTCTTTGGATTTTTTGAGAGAGAATAATGTGTTAGACAAAGATATCAAAACTTCATACGCATCTTTTTATCCAAAATATGAATCTGTATATGAAAAATCACTAGTACCTTGTTCGCAATATGGTTGTCCTCCAAATGGAGGCAAGAGTGTGATCGTGGGTTACACTGCATCTGAATCAATAACAATAAAAGTGCGAAACACTGATGATGTGGGTAAAATAATGCAAGGATTGGGCGCACTCGGAGTTTCTGATTTAAGTGGTCCAAACTTTGCAATAGACAAAGAAGATTCTTTGAAGGCAGAAGCTAGGAGGCAAGCCATAGTTGATGCAAAAATGAAAGCAAAAACACTCGCTAGAGATTTAGGTGTCAGATTGGGTGACATAGTAGCATTCAGTGAAGTCGGCAATTATTATCCTATGCCAATGTATGCAAAATCTATGTCTGAAGGCACAGATATTAGTACTCCACCAGCCGAATTACCAAAAGGCGAAAATACCATCAGTGCAGAGGTGACTATTACTTATGAATTAGAATAACAGAATTTAGTAGGTTTTTGTAATAGTGTTTCTTGTTTAAGAAATAAGTGAATTTATACAATATGTTTGCTATGATAATTATTTGGTATACAATGTAACATATGAAAAATATAGCAAAAAATACAAGTACTAAACATGTGGGAAATACTACTTATTCAGAAACAGAGATGAAGAGGTATTTGGGAGCACTTACTGAAACACACAATGAACACTTAAAAGCTATAAAAGAGAATTCTATCCTTACAAACTCAAGGCTCGATAAAATGGACGGCAGGCTCGATAAAATGGACGATCATTTTGGCAATATAGAGCAAAAATTAGATTCACACACAGAGATGATAGGTATTTTGAGTGAAAGTGTTTCAAAGCTTGAGTCAGATATGGTTGTAGTAAAAGAAGATCTTTCTTTTATAAAAGGAGATTTGAAGAAAAAAGTTGATTATGAAGACTTTCTCTCTTTGGTTAGGAGAGTTCAAAAGATAGAAGCGAAAATCTAAAGAAGTATTTTTTAGTTTGACTATTTTTGTCAAAAAGAGTACTATTAAAAGAGCCCTTGAAAGGGGGCTTTTTTAAAATAATACGAATTAGGAAAAATATTATGTCAAAAGTCACCGAATATTTAAAAGAAACAAAGACCGAGCTCAGTCATGTCATCTGGCCCAACAGACGCCAGACCATTTTGTATACCATCACAGTAGTCGTGTTGTCTGTAGTCATCGCATATCTACTCGGAGTTTTCGATTTTGGATTCTTAAAGGGTCTAGAAAAAGTAATCACTTTATAAAATTATGTCAAAACAAGAGACACAAGGTGTTAGAAATTGGTATGCCATCCATACCTATGCTGGATACGAGAATGTGGTTCTTCGTAATTTAAAACAGCGCATAGAATCCTTGGATATGGCTGATAAAATTTTTAATGTCATTGTGCCTGTTGAAAAAAAGATAAAAATAAAAGCTGGTAAGAGGGCGGAAGTGGAAGAAAAGATTTATCCCGGATATGTATTAGTGGATATGATCGTGACAGATGATTCTTGGTATGTCGTACGAAATACTCCACGAGTCACGGGCTTTGTGGGTGCAGGAGTGAATCCAGTACCATTGAAAACTGAAGAAGTGGAATATTTATTTAAAAAGATGGACACAAGTACAGCAAAGCATAATATTGATCTCGCTATTGAGGAGACTGTGCGTATTACTGATGGACCATTTAAAGATTTAGAAGGTAAAGTGAATTCTGTAGACAATGAACGAGGTAAAGTAAAAGTTTTAGTTTCGATGTTCGGCAGAGAGACCCCAGTCGAGCTCGACTTCTTGCAAGTTAGAAAAGTTTAATGTAGTCTATTACGATATGGCAAAGAAAATAACCAAAAAAATAAAACTCCAGATACAAGCTGCAAAAGCAACACCTGCGCCACCTCTTGGTCCTGCGCTCGGACAGGCTGGTATAAATATCGGAGATTTCGTAACTAAATTCAACGCTACCACTCAAAAGATGGCAGGGGATAAGGTGGGAGTTAAGATAACAGTCTACGAAGACCGTAGCTATGATTTCGTGGTCAAGACTCCTCCTGCTACGGGGCTTATCCTAAAAGCTGCAGGCATAGAAAAAGGTTCTGGCAAAAATGCTACCACCAAAGTAGGCAAGATCACAAAAGCTCAAGCTGCTGATATTGCTCAAAAGAAAATGGCAGATTTAAGCGCAAAAGATATGGAAGGGGCTATCCGTATCATCGCTGGTTCCGCTCGAAGTATGGGTGTTGAAGTAAAAGACTAATTTTTTAGATTTTTTAATCTTACAAAACTGTGAAATTGGCAAAGAAAAGAAAACTGCCGTATATAACGAAGCTTATTTTGAAATTGGCACCAAAAGCTGGAGTCAAGGTCGTCTTGGAGCCAGAGTGGGGTTTTGCGGGGAGATTGATATATCCAAATGGAGTCATTCGTCTTTTTCGTGGACATATCATAGATATGAATCATTTGGGTTCTTCAAGTATTGCCAAGGACAAAGATTATGCTAAATTTTTTATGGCGCAAAAGGGCTATAATGTAGCAGAGGGGCAGACAGTTTTTGAAGATAGTTGGGCAGAAACAGTAAAAAGTAGCCGCGACATTTTTTATGCTTCTACATATGCAGAGCGACTTGGTTATCCAGTAATCGTCAAACCAAATAGTAAGAGCCAAGGAATAGGTGTGACTCTAGTTTCAAACAAAAAAGAATTAACTGATGCGCTTCGAGATATCTTTAAAGAAGATCGGGTAGCAATAATCGAGAGGTATCTGCCTGGAAAGGATTATCGTGTGGTTGTCTTGGATGGGAAAATAATTTCTGCTTATGAAAGGACACCACTTTCTGTCATCGGTGATGGCAGGAATTCAATACTTTATTTGTTAGAAAAAAAACAAAAGAGTTTTATTTCTTTAGATCGGGATACCAAACTTGATTTTGATGACAAAAGAATAAAAGTGAAATTAAAAAAACAGGGATTCACTTTGAAAAGTATTTTACAAAAAGATCAGAAGATTTTTTTACTCGACAATGCAAATCTTTCTGCTGGAGGGGAATCCATAGATATCACAGGCATTATACATTCAGGATTTCAAAAACTTGCTATAAATCTGACTCGAGATATGGGTCTTCGTTTTGCTGGAGTGGATATTATGGTTACAAAAGGGGATATCACTGAAAGTCCTAAAAAGGACAACCATTATATTATCGAAATAAATTCGGCTCCGGGGTTAGGACATTACATTACCAGCGGATCTAAACAAAAAAAGATCGTCGAGGATATGTATTTGAAAGTTTTAAAGGCGATGGGTAAAAAAGATTGAAATTTTATTTTTTAAGAGTAATATTTGATTATGGTGAATTTGAAAGAATTACAAAAAGAAGTGATGCGCAACAAAATAGAGAAAGGTTTTAATACCACCGATATCGCGCGCGAATTTTGTCGCGCTCACGAAGAGTTATCTGAGGCGTATTCAAAATATGCCAAAGGTCAAGACGGCGTAGCTGAAGAGTTTGCCGATGTTGCGATATTTTTGTTGGGTATGTCTGAAATGCTCGGATACGATTTAGAAAAAGAGCTCGTGGCAAAAATAGAAAAGAATAAAAAAAGACAGTACAAAAAGACAATTACTCCAAACGGTCAAGAAGTCTTTATGAGGATAAAGACTGACGAAGATCCTTAAACTTGTCAACCTGGCAGGTCGACAAGTTTCTAAATAAATCTCTCATAGATCACAAACGCGTAGTTGTGGGGATTTTCTTTGTCCTTTTTGTGTTTCTTGTGTTTAGTCTGATTCCAAACTATCGGGATAATTTCTGGAAAGAATGAATCAGCCTCGTTGTCACTCGCATCTATATGAGTGATGTAAAGTTTATCTGCTATCTCCAACGCTTGTTTGTAAATCTCTCCGCCACCTATGACAAACATCTCGTCTTCGTTTTTTTTGAACATTCCCAGAGCTTCTTTTAAAGAATGAGCTATTTCTATACCCGGTTTTTTGTATTTTGTATCTCGTGTGATCACGATGTTTCTCCTGCCGGGCAATGCTTTACCGATAGATTCAAAAGTTTTCCTACCCATCACCACAGTTTTGCCTTTGGTCGTCTCGCGAAAATATTTCATATCCGCAGGCAAATGCCAAAGGAGTTTATTTTCTTTTCCTATTTCATTGTTTTTACCTATTGCTGATATTATTGAGATGATCATAAGTTTTTTTTGATTAAGTTTATAATACCTCTTATGAAAAACTACACTGCTATCTCAAAAGAAATTTTTGGATAGCTTTCGTAATTTAATAATTCTGTATTTTCTGCATTCCAGTCAAATATAGATGTAAAGTTTTCTGTTTTTACTTCAGGTAGTTTGTATTTATTTGGATCACGAGACAGCTGTTCTTTTGCGCCTTCTATGTGATTTTCATATATATGCACATCAGCTAGAAACCCCACGAGTTTACCTTCTTTTAAACCCGTTTCTCTGGCTAACAAATGCAAAAGTAAAGCGTAGCTTGCAATGTTGAAGGGAAGACCGAGCATTGTATCCACCGAGCGTTGATTCCATAACAAATTGAGTTTATCGTTTATGACTGTTACTTGAAAAGCATAATGACAAGGGGGTAGGGCCATTTGATCTAATACTTGCGGGTTCCACGCGTTCACTATCATTCTTCTGTCTCGAGGATTATTTTTTATAGTCTCAATAACTTTTTTTAGTTGATCGACGCCTTGGTTTGTATAATCTGTGTCGTAATTTTCGTATTTTGCGTTGAAATGTCTCCATTGAAATCCGTATATTGGGCCCAAGTCTCGTTCTTCTTGCATTTTTTTCTTTGAAATTTCATCGTGCCCGTAAGGCGCTTTTTCTGGATGAGCCCATTCGTCCCAAATATGATTATTGCGATCTATGAGCCATTGTTTATCCGTGATACCTTTGATAAAAAATTCAAGTTCTGTGGCTATGAGTCGAAAGGGGACTTTTTTAGTAGTAAGAAGTGGAAAGCCTAGGGACATATCGTGTTCAAAAATCGCGCCGGCAATCGTATAAGCATCTATACCTGTACGAGTAGACACTTTTTCACCATCTTTTAAAACCTTTTGAACTATGTCTAAATAAGCCTTCATATTTGTATTAGTCCTATTATATATTATAATTACCAAATATGAAAATCTTAGATAAAGAACATGAATGCTCTTATTTTCCTAAAGGAGCGAATGTTTTTGTCGTTGATATCAATAATAAATTTATGACGGAAGCCAAAGAGATAGCCAGATTATCCAATGAAAGGCAGCAACCAGTGGGTTCTGTGCTCGTTTGTGATGGGGAGATTGTTGAAATCACTCATAATAGAAGCCCACTCGCTAATGATTTTCTTGTAAAATTACATCAAAAGTTTTGTGTGAGGCATTTCTTGGGTGTTCCGACAGGAGTGCATTACTGGATGTGTCCAGGTTGCGCTAGTAAAAAAAGTCACGCAGAGTATCAAGCTTCAAAACAATTTTTGAAAAAAAATATAAAAAACAAACCGGTCGATGTGTATATGTGGGGGCATTGGGCGTGTTGTGATGTGTGTTGTGAGGCAATGTCCGAGATACCTGTTGATAATTTTTATGTCCTGGAGAGCGGGGATATTTTATTTGATCCTAAAAAAGAAGGCAATATTATAGGTAAACAATTTGACATTTAGTGCGCGATATGATACTCTTTAAATATCAATCTCAAGCCTGCTATTGGCGGGTGCTTAATTAATAAACGAGA
>Ga0247727_10003527_pt1 | contig 34477 bp, 35 predicted proteins | sample WisWelCaveWW1625_FD_202498 | JGI IMG/M metagenome (GOLD analysis project Ga0247727, IMG submission 202498) | Biofilm microbial communities from Wishing Well Cave, Virginia, United States - WW16-25 | ecosystem: Environmental > Aquatic > Deep subsurface > Groundwater > Cave microbial mat | place...
ATACAATGACTGCCTCTTTTACGAATGAATTTGCATCCTACATAGATGAGAAATTTATCAAATGTTTTGTAGTCGACAGGGGTTAAGTGGGGCACGGCAGTTTAACGTGTTCTACGGTTTCGGCGATGAATTGTCGGGTGGGGGGTTCCCAATGCAATTTAGGACGAGAGACTTTCTTCCAGCCGCACTCTATAAGGACCTCCTCCAATGTCCCCATCTTTACTGTCTCCGCAAAAAATATATCCAAAGCTTCTGCAAGATTCTTCTTGGCTTCCGCAAAAGTATCGCCGCAGCTGGACAAATCAAGGGCGGGACAGTAGGCGATAAATTGCCGGCCTTCCTTATAGAAACTGATGGGTAAATTGGTCTCAATATAGTTCATAACTCAATCCTCGGTTAGAGTATAACATAGACATCTTAATCCCTCAATGCATCATTTCTCTCCGCATTTCTCATCTGCATCATTTCCCATCATTTCTCACCACGGAATCTCTTTACGGTCGCGGAAGAATTTACCGCGAGGGCCTGAATCTGGAAGAGTTGACAACCACACGGCGGTGTCGGCCCCTTCGGCAACTGAACGCGTGGCTTCGGATCCGCCCATTTCGGTTTTCACCCAACCCGGGCACATACTGTTGACTAAAATATTTTTATCCTTTAATTCCGCCGTCAGAATCCGTGTGAGGGCATTTAAGGAAACTTTCGAAAGCCGATACCCCACATAACCGCCGCCCATATCAGAAAGCTGTCCCATGCCGCTGGACATATTAACAATACGGCCGTAATTATTTTCTTTCATCAAGGGCACCAGGGCCTGACACAATAAAAGCGGCCCGTAAACATTTGTTTCCATGGTCTGACGGATCGTCTCTATTTCTGTCTGAAAAATTCCGGAGAAATCCACGCTATCGGCAGAGCGGTCTAAAAAAACGCCGGCATTGTTGATGAGGATATCGCAGCGACCGAACTCTTTCTTAAGCTTCTGGGCAAATTGCCGGATACTCGAAGCGGAAGTCACATCCAAATGTCCGTAATGAATCGCCGTTTCTTTCTGCTGTAATGCCCTGCAGGCCTCCCTGCCCTTTTTCTCATCACGGCTGGTTAAAATCACCAGCATATTTTTCTTCTGGGCCAGCTGCCGGCAGATTTCAAATCCGATGCCGCGGTTGGCGCCGGTCACCACGGCAATTTTCTGCTCTTTTTTCACGGTGATACTCCAACTAATCTCGCCACAACTTCCACTTTCTCTCCGAAAACCGCTTTTCGCTTTCCAACAAACCTTGTTTAGGTAAGGTATTTCTTTTTCAGATAAAAATGCATATAACCGATGGCGATGAGCAAAAATCCGATTAAAACGAGCGAGAGCGGCCAACCCAAACTATTTTCAAAATACTCTACCGTGATCTTCGAAATGTAAGCGACCAAATAAATTGAACCGAAGGTCAGGAAGGATTTGCTTTTAAGATACACGCTGAGAAAAAGAATTCCGAAGACCAGTCCCGGGTAGATCAATTCCCAAAACACATTCTGATGAGGTTTCCAATCGCCTAAAGCCAAGGCTGCTCCCAAAAAATACAGGACACCAAAGCCAAGAAGAAATCCAGTTAAGGCCCTGTAACGCGTTGTAGAAAAATAATACCCCAATATTCCATACGATAATCCTATGGACAATACGCGATAGGCTGTAAATTCCCAGTCAAAACTAGAATGATCAATAATCAAATAGTCCATAAAAGTAAAAAATAATGAGGTCCCCGCGATGATACAGAAAAATATAAAGAGAGTCTTACGGTATAACCAGAATGACAAAAGATATGTTACTGTTAAGATAGCAAAGATGAGACTCTGTAGTCCGGATGTATTGACTTCAAGACCAGCAGTATCAAATGTCACATAAAGACCCATCGGCAATACCAACGCCGAGATAAAATGAAATACCATGCTGACCTTCTCGAATCTCTCCTGACTGCCTAACAAAACGCCCGTTAGATAAGCCGCAATGCCTGAGCCCAATGTCGCAAAAATCTTAGTAAAATTATTAAGTGTGTTCCAGCGCTGTCCGATGAGAACCACGATACCCAAAAATACGATCGCTCCACCGAAGTAGTACAAGATGTGAGAAATGCCTGTTTGTGGAGTAACGGCGTCGTCCTCCGCAGTGTTTGTGCCAGCTTCATAGGCAGACAAAACTTCCTCTTTGGAAACAAGACCACGGGCAGCTAAAATCTGGATCTGCCGCAGCACCTCTTCTTTGTTCAATTTTATGTTATCCATTAATCCATCCTAAGAAATGCGCCCGATAATGGGAACTGTCTTGTTGTAAGTTGAGTTTTTTACTCGTATTGTGCCCTTGGAGATACATGGAGTTGTAATCACCGCTTGAGTAAGAGAATAGAAAAAAACCACCACTATCACCTCCAGAAACAACTTCCCAGCCGTCGGGAGATTTTGAATTTGGATTGAGAAATAACTTTTGGGCATCTTCGAAAGAAATTTCTTGGTTCTCATTGGCCGCAACATTGTGGATAAATATTCTGGCGACTTGTGGAATATAGTTATCACGATATACAATTTCGCGTTCTATCAATTTTCCGCTCTGTACGACATATTGTCTGCCGTTCCAATAATCGTCACCGGTAACATAAAGGAAGTTATACTGTGGTTGAGGACTGAATATGGCAGGGACATAAATACTGAGGGCGACCAAGATAATCATCAAAAAAGGAATCGCCAGGCCAATGATTAAAGAGATATTTGGGGAAGGCCGCGCCATCTAATGACAAATAAGAGAATATTTCTCCAAATTATTCAGCGAGTTGAGATCCAAATCCACATCTAAGGCGGGCCAGTATAAATGGAAGGGATGAATCAACCGGACATTGTGGATATCTGCTAACTTCGCGTCCCGAAACCACGGAAATTCCTTGTAGGGAAGAAAATATTCTTTAGCCACGTAAATCCAGATTCCGAACTGGGAAATATTCAGGACCTCAACCTGTGAAATGCCTCTTCCATGATTTTTTAATCTCATCTTTTTTCTTCTCGCGAGAAAAAAAAACCGATAACTCTTATAGCGAAAAACTGTCGGACTCATTTTGGCAATAGTATACCAAACATCTCCGAATAAAGCATACGAAATTATGACGAATTATGACGACCAGTCAAATAAAAATTAGAATCCCTCAACTAAATACTCAATTCTTCCCGAGTCTTCGCGAGGTATTGAAAAGTAGATAAATTCGTTAATGTCTCCCAGCGGCTCTTAAGCTGAGGCGCCATGGAGATCACTTCATCAAAAAATTGAGAAAATTCTTTTAACTCTGAATTGTCACCATAATGCGAAGGATTCCTTTTCTTAGACAACATTGTCTCGAAAGGAATCTCCAAAGATTCGTTTCCAGAGATTAAGGTAAATCCCCACATGTGAGACCAGGTGGACGGCTCAAAATCCAAAGTGGCTAAAGGAAGGCGATAAGCAGAATTCCTATCCTGAAGAAACAAAATTTCCTTATCGGTAAGAAGAAAGATATTATTACTGCCGTAATTTTTATATTGGGCATAAGCCCCTCCCAAAGAACATGCAGCAACAAAGAGAAACCAGATTAAAAGACATTGAATCTTTTGTTCGAAACTTAATACCCCTCCCAATATTGTAAACAAGACCAAGCCGACAACCAGAGTGAGAATACAAGGGATCTCTATCATTTCCCCAAGAATTTCTTTCTTACTTTTAAAATTGGAGTATCTCTTAAACCCTTGTTGTTGCAATTCATCTTCTGAGGCGAAGAATGCCTTTTGGATTTGTTGATCGAGATCGCTAAATTTTAAATTTTTGTTATTGACGAGGCATCGTCGAAACTAAGATTTTTTAATTCGGAATTGGGGTCTCACCTTCTCCAAAAACCCCGATTGACTTGTTTTAATAAAATGTTATACTTTGGCCAGAATGAAGATAGCCTTTTCACCTCATGCTATCCGGCGCTTGCAAGAACGTAACATTTCAAAACAGCAGGTTATCCAGGCACTTCATAAACCCTTCGCGACTCTTCCGACAACGGACAAGAAACGAAGGCGCATCATGGCTATTATTGACAAGCAAACTCTGGATGTCATTTATCTGCCAAGAAAGCATGACATCCTCATCATGTACCGTAGCATGGCTAAAGAAAGAGGACAGAAAGATATGCCCATAAAACAAATCACCATCGATCCCCTGATCGGGGCTGCCTACCTTAAAATTAAGGAAGGTAAAGTCACTAGAACCAAAGAATTTTCCGAAGAAGTCTTTCTTGATTTTGATGCCCGCAACAACCTCCTCGGCATTGAACTATTAAATCCCTGCTGTGGGACACTCCGCAAAGTCGCCAAGAAGTACCATCTTTCTATCCTTGACAAGGCCGCTTCGCCGTTGGAGAAAATTCTACACATCACTTAAGACAAATTAACCCAACAACAAATTGTACCCATCTCCGCTTTTTTGTCTTTCCACCACAAATAATCTCTCATCACCTGTTTATGGCAAACACTCAATCTAATTTCAAAAGGTCTTTGTAGGGGACGACTTTTAAATCCTTGGCATCAGCGGCGGATTTTAAATGGTAGGGACCGTTAAACTCAAGACGGCCTCTCAATGTTCCCGTCTCTTCGATCGGCCTTTTGATACACGTCCTTTCGATGCCCAATCTTTAAAATGACAATGTTGTTTCCATCCATCTTAAAAATAATCCGATAATCCCCTACCCTTAATTTGCGATATCCCTGAAGACTTTTACGCAAGGGAATACCGTAATGAGCAGGATCCTGCCGGAGCCGCTCTTCGATGGCTCTACGGATTCTTTCTTAAATATTTTTGGGAAGATGAGCGACATCACTGGGAATTTCCGGATGATAGTAAATCTGATAAGCCATTACTTCCAGATATCCCCGTGCGCCAGGGCCTTCTTGTAGGAAAAACTCTCATCACGCTTCTTGGCGATATTTTGCCAATGGGCATCTTCATGTAATTCCAAGGCCTCTCTGAGCAAATCCCTGGCCATCAAGGACAAGGAAACGCCATATTTATGGGCGAGGTTATTGATAAGGGAATACAAATGCGGTTCGAGAACAACATTAAGACGCGGATTTTGTGTTGACATATGTTTACCTCCCATTTGAAGTGTATCATATATGGTGAACCAAAGCAACCACCGACTACCCCGTGTCACTTCAAAGGACTGTCCATGGCCAGATAATCCCTAATCACCCGCTTATGATCGAACGCGTAATCTAATTTTAATAAATCTTTGTAGGGGACGACCTTTAAACCTTTGGCGTCGTCACCGAACTCGGGGCGGCCGACACCTTGGGCAATAAAAACGGTCGTGATCGTAGGGAATCGGGGGTCGCGTTTGGGATCGGAATAAGTTTTTAGCTGTCGAACATTGATCAATTTCATGTTTGTTTCTTCCTTGGCTTCGCGGACAACGGCTTCTTCTAAACTTTCACCGTAATCGACAAATCCGCCAGGCAAAGCCCAGCCGTAGGGCGGATTGGAACGTTCAATTAAAATGATGCCTTCCTTTAATTCGATGATCGCGTCCACCGTCACATACGGTCCCCAGCCTAAATCGTTTTGCAGATGATTAATGTAACCACGAATAGTTTTATCAAACACATCAAATGTCTTGCGGTCGGAAATGGAAATAACGATCTCTTTGGGCGCCTTCTCTTGGCGTGCCACTTTCACAATCTCCTGCGCTAAAATCTTGGCCGCGCCGACTAAAGGGAAATTTCCATCGGCACAATCCGCGACCTGAACATTGAATGATTTTAATGAACGGTTTCGCGCCGGCGATAGGGCATGCGCACAGGCCTGGCGAAATCGACGTTCTTGGATTTTAAGGTCACCTGCCTCTCTATCCACACCGATAACCTTTTGTGACTTATGCTTGCCAACGTTAGAACTTATTATCCTGAGTCTCGTGTTGCGTATCTTCATGGCGCTCATATTTCCTATCGTTCTTCCATATGCACATCTTGTATCGGAACTGTCCAGCCAGACCATGTCCCAGGCTCAATCATCACATCGTTTCCAATGCCCATCACAAAAATGGCATCCTGGAAACGGGGGTTATGCACTGACAGGATAAAACTGTCGCTTAAATGACTTTTTAATTCATTGGCAAAGGCCTCCAACTTTTCTAAATTGCCTTCTGCCCGAGTCCCGATCCAAACATTGATATCAGATTCACCCTCAACTTTAATTTGAAAAGTGTAGACGCTCCCACCCGTGGTCATGACCAATGGACCGATGGAAAGAATACGATTGGAAGGGATCCGCAGAATACTCTCTGAAAAAGTCAAAGCATCCATATGCACCGTATTCGCAAAAACTTTCTGACCAACGGCAACGGCTTGTTGGGCTAAATAATCGTAACTTTCAGCTGAAAGCAACCGATGCTCATACCCTAAAGCGCTTTTGGAAACAATAAATACCTCAATAGGTGTCGCGATACTAAACTGTAAATCGCCCATTTCTTTTTGCACCGCTTTCAATTTTTCATGCAAGTTTTTAATGTTATGCGGATTGCGATTAAAATCATCGTTGTAAATAAGAATTTTCTGCCCATCTACAAAATCAACAAAAAATCCTTCTCCCTTAAACTTTAGATCCGGCGTTGAGAAAACGAACTTATCTGAAATAAATTGAATCTGGGAACCCGAATACGCGTAGACAACGTTGGACAATCCCAACAGACAAACTCCAATAAGAATTAGTAACTTCATCCTTCTACTATCCAAATTTCCCGTTAAAAACATAAACAGACCGCCTCTAATTCTCTAATAGAGTTGTTGCCTAATAAGGATGTCTCGACGAGGGAGAAATTTTCACTCTCGACGAGCTTGTCTAAATTGGCAACAAGTCTAATCCTTTAATCCTTTAACCACAATTGCCCGCGCCAATTCCAATGCCTCGGCTTTAGTTTTAATCTTTCCCAACACCTGCTTTTCTTCAACTTCATGAAGAATCTTCCCAAATAAAGGCGATGGCTTTAGTTTAAGCCGGCGGATCAAATCATTCCCGTCAATCAGCCGCACAAACGGCTCTTTCTTTTGCTCCTCGATATATTGTTTGACTAAACTTTTTACGATATTCTCATGATGCCGTTGGTCTTCTTCGGTGGTCATCGGTCCGCGGGTGGACCTTTGGTCAGCCAAAGACAAAAGCAGAACACTTAAAGCCTCGTCTTGGGTATCGCGGAAATACCGGAATATCGAACGGCGGCTCGGGTTCTTAAAATTCGACAGATATCCGGGACGCAGATGCCAGTAAACCATGTCTTCTAAGGCATAGCGTTCTTTCGTGGAGATCTTCAGCATCTTGCCGATTTTGCGGACGATGATTTTACCGACCCGCTCATGACTGTGAAAGGAAGTCTTGCCGTCAGCAATTTTTTTGGTGTCGGGTTTGCCGATATCGTGCAGCAAAGCCGCGAGTTTCATGACGGCGAAACGCCTGTGCCCGCCGCCCAAATCTTCGTTAAGATATTTTTGGATGTCCGTATCGTCTTTCACTTCCTTAAAAACTCCCTCGAGCTGGGCAATCGTCTCCAGCGAATGCGGCCAGACATCCAAATGATGATACGTCCCTTGCGTGACTTTAAACATCACGCTGACTTGAGGAATAATCTGTTCCAGAAGACCGATCCTGTCCATGGCTTTAAAATTTTCGGCGGCGCGCTCGCTGGAAAGAATCTTGAACAATTCCTCACGGATTCGTTCATAGGAAATATCTCTTAATAGGTGCAGATCCTTTTTGATTTGAGCTAAAGTCTTTTTGTCGATAGAAAATCCCAGAAGAGATCTGTGGCTGAAGGCGCGCACCACGCGCAAGGGATCGTCTTTAAAACCGCGAGCGGAGACCATTTTGATTTTTTTGGTTTGAATGTCTTTTACGCCGCCGTAAAGATCAATGAGGACAAAACCCCCTCCCCTATCCCCTCCCACCAGGGGGGGAGAGGAAAATTTAGGAATTCCCTCCCCCATTGTGAGGCGGCCTGCCTGCCGGACAGGCAGGGTTAGGGAGGGGGATAATTTGTCAATATCAACACACAAGGTGTTAATCGTAAAGTCGCGGTGAAACAAATCTCCTTTTAAAGTCTTGTCACGAAAATCGGCGAAATCGTAAATATACGTAGGGGACGCACAGTGTGCGTCCCCTACGTTTTTCTTTACCACCCGAGCGCAGCCATGCTCTTTATCCAACAGCACATAACTTCCCCTGATTTGATCGGCCAACTGGCGGGCGACTTTAAGAGCGTTTTTAGAAACGGCGAAATCAAAATCGCAGCACGGGCGGTTCAAAAGACAATCACGCATCGCGCCGCCAACGAGGTAAACCGAAACCTTATTTTTCCTGGCCAGGGTTTGGATAATTGAGAGAGGGATCTGCTCTAAGAGAGCGCTGAGTGGTGGGAAGACAGATGGCATATCCTTCAAGACACAAGACACAAGGACACACGACACATGTTAAAACAATTCTGGCTTGTAGCCTGTGTCTTGTGTCTTGTGACCATTTCGTTTTTTATGACTTTGTTATCGCCGTTTTGTTTAAAACTTCTTCTTCCACGAAGATCGGGGCGTCGGCCCTGACCGCCAGGGCGATCCCGTCGGACGGCCGGGAATCCACCGTGCGCGTTTTACCGTCGGAAGTATTGATGACGAGTTTGGCATGAAAAGTATTGTCAACTAATTTATCAATGACCAATCGCTCGAGCGTGGCATCCAGCATTTTGATGGTGGAAGCCAGCAGGTCGTGGGTAAGCGGCCTTTGGACCTCAATCCCTGAGAGTTTCATTTTAATACTGGAGGCCTCCAGAAAACCAATCACGATAGGAAATTGCCGGGAACCGTTTTTCTCCTTAAGAACAATAATCTGGTCCTGTCTTTTTTCGTCAATGATGATTTTACTGAGTTCGACTTCTACCATGATGCGCTCCTAAAAATTTGAGGGTTGCAAGGCACAGGACACAAGACACAAACTCCAAAAAATTTTTACCTGTGTCGTGTGTCGTGTGTCTTTGTGTCCTTTTTATCCTTATCCAGCATATATCTTAATTCACTCATGAACTGATTCACATCGCGAAACTGTCTGTAAACGGAGGCGAAACGGACATAGGCGACTTCATCTAAAGTCATCAATTTTTCCATCAACAACTCGCCGATATCTTTGGAGGCGACTTCCCGGTCGTATTTTTTCTGCAGCGTCCGTTCGATCTGGGTTGTCAATTCTTCAATTTTGTCAATACTCACCGGCCGCTTCTCGCAGGCCTTGATAATTCCGGTGATAATCTTCTTACGGTCAAACGGCTGGCGGCTACTGTCGCGTTTGACCACCATCAAGGGGACCTGCTCGACATACTCGTACGTCGTGAAGCGTTTTTCGCATTTCAGACACTCGCGGCGGCGGCGGATCGAACTGCCATCGGTGCTCTCACGGGAATCAACGACCTTGGTTTCTTTATAAAAACAAGCTGGGCATTTCATATTTAATATTTATCCAGGATTAGCCATCAGCTGTCAGCCATCAGTCTTCAGCAAATCATTTCCTTGACTGATAGCTGATGACTGCCCTGACCTTTCATTAAAAATTTTTTAGGAAGTCAGGACTGTCCCAACTTCCTCTTAAAGTTATCTAAGGAAAGTTGGGGCTGACGACTGAAAGCTTATTTCAACCCCTTATACAAAGGAAACTTCTTCGTGATCTGTCCGACTTCTTTTCTTACTTTATCCAATTCTTTTTTATCCTCGCGATGCTTGATGGCCCGGTCCATGAGCGCGGCGATTTTTTTCATCTCCCGCTCTTTCATCCCGCGGGCGGTCAAGGCCGGCGTGCCCAAACGAACGCCGCTGGCAATGGCCGGCGGCTGCGGGTCATAAGGAATGAGATTTTTGTTAACGGTGATTTTGACTTCCTCTAAAACATGGGCGGCGTCTTTGCCCGTGATATTTTTAGGACGCATGTCAACCATCAGCAAATGATTGTCCGTCCCGCCGGAGACAATACGGAATCCTAAATCTCTTAAGCTCTCAGCCAATATTTTTGAATTTTTAACGATCTGTGTCTGATAGCGTTTAAAACTTGGGCTCAAGGCCTCTTTAAGAGCGACGGCCTTGGCGGCGATGACATGCATCAAGGGGCCGCCTTGAATGCCGGGGAAAACCGTCACGTCAATCTTCTTGGCAAAATCCTGCCGGCATAAAATCATTCCGGCCCGTGGGCCCCGCAGAGTTTTATGCGTTGTCGTCGTGACAAATTCCGCGTATGGGATAGGATTGGGATGCAAGCCCGCGGCCACCAGGCCGGCAATGTGCGCCATGTCCACAAAAAGATAAGCGCCGGTACGGTCGCAGATTTCCCGGAATTTAGAAAAATCAATCGTCCGGGAATAGGCAGAGGCGCCGGCTAAAATCATTTTTGGTTTGTGCTCTTCGGCTAACCGTTGAATCTCATGGTAATCCAATTGCTCGGTTTCTTTGTTCACGCCATAAGGAACGATTTTATACGTCCTGCCGGAAAAATTGAGTTTATGGCCATGCGTTAAATGACCGCCGCAAGCCAGATCCATGGCTAAAACCGTATCGCCGGGCTGCAAAGCCGCGTAATACACGGCCATGTTCGCCGAGGAACCGCAATGGGGCTGGACATTGACATGCTCGGCGCCAAAAATCTTTTTAGCCCGTTCAATGGCCAATCGCTCAACCACATCGACATTTTCGCAGCCGCCGTACCAACGCGCGCCCGGATATCCTTCGGCGTATTTATTGGTCATAACACAACCCTGGGCTTCCAAAACCGCTTCCGAAACAAAATTCTCTGAGGCAATCATTTCCAGATTATCGTTTTGCCGTTTGATCTCATTAACAATGACTTGGTAAACTTGTTTGTCTGTTTTCTTTAAGTAACGCATGTTCCCTCCCATTAAAATACTTTGCGAAGTGGGAAGGGAGAAAAGAGAAGGGCGATTTTTGTATTTTCCATTCTCTATTTTCCCCCTTCTCCCTTCGCATACATAAATTTCTTTTCAATGGCTCCAATCTGCCTCAACCGCCGCCGATGTCGGCCGCCTTCGAATTCAGCACTTAACCAGATACGCACAATCTCCATGATTTTCTTTTCTGAAACAAATTTTGCGCCGACAATCAAAACATTGGCGTCATTATGGCTCCTGGACAAAACCGCCGCCTGTTTGCTATAACAAAGGGCCGCTCTCACCCCAGGAACTTTATTCGCCACGATCGAATGGCCGATACCGGTCAGGCACACCAAAATCCCGCGGGCGCCTTTATTTTCGGCAACGCCTTTGGCCACCTGATAGGAAAACTGGGGATAATCGCAACTGATATCCTTCCGGTGCGTGCCCACGTCAATCACACGAAAACCCCGCTCGGTCAAATACCCGGACACCTTATTTTTTAAACTATAACCGCGGTGGTCGGCACCGATAAAAATACTCAAATCAGCTGAACGACCTTCTCGATTATTTCTTTGATTGTGATGACGCATTCTTCGTAAACTTCTTTTGGTTTGCCGATCGGATCTGAAATATCCAGAGAAATCCCTGATCCCGAAAATATTTTGGCAAATTCCTTTAAAAGGTAAACCCTCTTCTCAACCATTGGACATATATCCAAAATCTGCCGGCGATGCGTCTGCGTCATGACTAAAATCAGATCCGCTTTCTTCAACATCGTGCGGTTGAGTGGCTGCGAACGATGCATCGTGGCGTTGATGCCTTCTTTTCTTAAAACCTCAAGCGTCTCCGAGCTGGCCCCCATCGTCACATAAGCGCCGGTACCGGCGGAAATCACTTGAACGTCCTTTCTGTCCCCTAACATCCGCTTCATCAAATATTCCGCCATCACCGAACGGCAGCTGTTTCCCGTACAAACAAAGAGCACGACCTTTTGCTTAACGACCCGCTCAATTTCCTCCGAAGTTATTGGCCCCTGACGAATAATTTTACGATCGGGCGCGGTTAAATCCACCACCGTTGAGGATTGTCCTATCGTTACGGAACCGCCATCGATGGCCATATCCACCAAACCGTCCAAATCTTTTAAAGCCTCTTGGCAAGTCAAAGGCGGCGGGTTGCCTTCAAAATTTGCCGACGGCGCGGCAATCACGCACTGCGCCTGATAAATCAGATTAAGCGCGATCAGATTATTGGGCATCCGGATGCCGATGGTTTGCTCAGGTTCTTTACCGGGCATCACAATGGTCAACGGCCCCGGCCAAAACTCATCGATAAGTTTATACGCGGCGATATCCACGCTGTCGGATAGAAGATCCACGAATTCTTTTCGGGCGATCAAAACCGAGAAAGCTTTGTCATCGGCGCGTTTCTTGACTTCACGCAGTCGTTTGAGGGCTTTGGGATTCGTATAATCGGCCGCGATCCCGTACACTGTTTCCGTTGGAAAAACTACCAGTCCACCCTGATGGACAATTTTAGCGCATTGGATAACGCGGTCAACCTCGGGAAATATCGGATCAATGGTTAGAATCTTTGTTTTCATAAAAACTATACTACACCTACGAGGTGTCGCGACACCTCGTAGGTGTAAAGCGGTTAGACCCGAATTAAGGTTCAATGCTTATCGCTTTAATTTTCTCCGCCTGCTTCTTTTTATACTCTTCCAGTTTCGTTCTCAAATTTGAATCATTTAATCCTAAAATTTTTAAAGCCAGAAACCCGGCATTTTTAGCCCCGCCTTTGCCGATGGCCACGGTGGCCACGGGTGTTCCCGCCGGCATTTGCACCGTTGACAGCAATGAGTCCATACCGTTTAACGCAGTCGTTTCAATAGGGACACCGATGACCGGTAAGGACGTGTGCGCGGCCACCACTCCCGCCAAAGCCGCCGCTCCGCCAGCGCCGGCGATCGCGACTTTCACCCCGCGTGATTCCAGGGACTTGGCATACTCGGCGGTTTCATCCGGCGTGCGATGCGCTGACAGGACTTTCACTTCATAAGCGACATCAAACTCTTTAAGTATTTTTGCCGCCTCACCCATGGTGGGTAAATCCGATTCACTGCCCATAACGATGGAAACTAAGATATTCTTCATAAAAACTCCTGTATATTTTTTATGGTAAGACCGTCTTACACCTACGAGGTATCACGACACCTCGTCAGACTGGGTCAAATGAGTATTGGTTTTTTACAGCATAGGAAATTATATAATTTCCTATCTACTAGAAAATTCCTTTCCTATGCAGCAAAGAAGATATTCCGACCGAAGGGAGGAATTTTCTTGGAAGTGGAGTGACCCATGTCCCACCTACGAGGTGTAATTTAAGAATTCTAAGATTACACCTCGTAGGTGGATTAAAAGTGGTTTTAAATTTATTAGAAATTTTCAGAATACCGCATCTGACCCAGTCTGCGTAGGTGTATCTATACGGTTCAATCTCGATCGAACAGGCACAAGTCCTGTTTCTGCCTACATTCAGCGCCGCGTCGTACTCATGCCCTTCAACGCCTTGGCCCCGATGTCCCGGCGAAAAAAACAGCCGTCAAATTTGATTTTTTCCACGCTCTTATAAGCGTTTTCAATCGCCCCTTCAATATCGTTTCCTAAACTTGTCACTCCCAACACGCGCCCGCCGGAAGTCAAAATCTTCCCTTCCTTTTTTTCTGTCCCCGCATGGAAAATAAATGTATCCTGGACAGAAGCCGCCGCATCCAGCCCGGTGATTTCCTTGCCCTTCTCATAACTCTTCGGATACCCACGGGAACTCATCACCACGCAAACGCACGCCCGAGTCTCCCATTCGATTCGAATCTTATCCAGTGATCCTTCTAAGCTAGCAAAAATAATATCCATTAAATCGGTTTTAAGCCGGGGAATGATTGCCTGCGTTTCCGGGTCGCCAAAGCGCACATTAAATTCCAAGACATTGATTCCGGTCTCCGTGATCATCAACCCGGCGTAAAGAATCCCCCGAAAAACATTTCCTTCCATCTCCATGCCACGAATGGCCGGAGCGATAACAGCCGTGGCAATCGACTGCAGATAATCACCCGACACAATCGGGGCCGGTGAATACGCCCCCATACCACCGGTATTGGGACCGATATCACCATCGAAGATCCGCTTATGGTCCTGCGAAGTTTCCAGAATTTGAAAATGTTTACCGTCACTGACGGCCATAATCGAAACCTCTTCGCCTTTTAAAAACTCCTCGATGACGACATGGCTGCCGGCTTCCTTGTAAATCTTTTCCACCATGATTTGATCAAGGGCGTGATCCGCCTCTTCTAAATTCTGGCAGATAACCACCCCTTTGCCGCCGGCTAAGCCATCGGCCTTGATGACCGCCGGGTAGCGGATCTTAGCTAAAAATTGTTTGGCCTCACTAAAATTATTAAAGGTCTTGAAATTTGCCGTTGGAATACCATGACGATGCATGAATTCTTTGGCGAAAACTTTACTGCCTTCCAGTTGAGCCGCCTGTTTACTGGGACCAAAAATCCTTAAACCGACCTTTTCAAATTCATCCACAACGCCGGCCACCAAAGAAACTTCCGGACCGACGATGGTTAAATCAATCATTTCCTTTAAGGCGAAACGGACAAGACCGTTTGTATCTTCCGGCCTAATATCAACGCATTGGGCAACCCCGGAAATACCGCCATTCCCCGGCGCGCAGAAAATTTCTTTAACATGCGAACTCTGTTTTAACTTCCAAATCAAGGCGTGTTCACGGCCTCCTGAACCAATCACTAAAACTTTCATACACTCCCCTTTACCTTCTTTACACCTACGAGGTGTCGCGACACCTCGTAGGTGCTGGTGGTTATCTTTACTCAAAAACAATCTTCTGTTTCTTATCCTGAATGACCCTGCCGATCTGCCAGCACTTCATTCGTGACTGCGGCAGGGAATTTATGACAGATCCAACATCTTTCAAATCAACCGCCAGTACCATTCCGATTCCCATATTAAGCGTCCTAAAAATTTCAGCCTCGGCTATTTTACCCTTTTTTTGAATCATTTGAAATATTTTTGGCACCGGCCAGCTTTCTCTCTCAATAACGGCACACTTACCCTCAGGAACAATCCTGGCCAACTTTTCATAAAATGAACCTCCCGTGATATGCGCTATCCCTTTAATATCGAAGCGCTCCAGCAAATCTAAAATTTCCTTCACATAAATCTGAGTCGGTCGCAACAACTCTCCGGCTAATTTCTTTTGCTCAGATGTTGAAAGAACTTTCCTGACTAAAGAAAATCCATTGGAATGCAAACCGTTGGACGCGAGACCAATCAAAGCATTCCCCACTTGGATTCGTGAGCCATCAATGATTTTATCTTTTTCCACAATACCGACGGCAAAACCGGCCAAGTCATAATCGTCCGTCTTATACATGCCCGGCATCTCAGCAGTTTCACCGCCAATCAAAGCACAGCCGGCCTCTTGACAACCGACAGCAATTCCTTTGACCACTTCCTTAAGAACATTTGGCTTTAACTTCCCACAGGCAATATAATCCAAAAAGAACAATGGTTTTGCCCCCACACAAAGTATATCATTGACATTCATCGCCACCAAATCAATACCGACCGTGTCATGTCTATTGACCAGATTCGCAATGAGAAGCTTTGTCCCAACGCCATCGGTCGAAGAAACCAAAACCGGATTCTTGCAAGAGGACTTATCCAGCGCAAACAAACTCCCAAAGCTGCCCTTGCGTTTTAAAACTCCCGAAGTAATTGTTCTCTTCCCTAAGTCTTGAATGGAATCCACAAACACATTGGCCTTCTTGACATCCACCCCGCTGGATTTGTAGGTGATTTTGTTCATTTCTGATTTTGTTCCACAGTCATTACTGCACCAAAAGATACTCAGAGATGGACTGGGGTTTAGGAACAGCGAGTTTATCCTTAATCAACCCCTGAACATGCATCTTGATAGCCTCGTACATATTCTTTTCCGTCTCTTCTTGTGTTTTGCCCGTGGCCACACAACCCGGCAAATCCGGAGAATAAGCCGAATAGTTACCTTTAGCTTTTTCGATAACGATAAGAAACCGACGCATAATTAGTTTACCTCCTTTAGTTTTGCTTGCTTTAAAACACTATTAAACGTTCCTGGGGCTAACTCATGACTCGGATGACCAGCTATGGTGACGCATCCAGGCTTGACAGGATGTTTATATTGTCGGTGGCTTCCCTTAGTCCTCGCCAAATACCAACCATCGGCTTCAATCATCTTAATGACATCGCGTATTTTTACCATAAATCAATTCATCATCCTAAACCATATTCCTTTACTTCTACTTCAAAAATTTCTCTTGAACATATCTCACCCCATTCTCAAAAATCTTCGCGCCATCGCCGAAATTGGACATTTTCTTCAACCGAGTCCAAAAAGGGTGTTGGGTAAAAACAAAATGTCGTTCCGGATGCGGCATCAACCCCAAGACCCGGCCGCTTTTGTCCGTAATCCCGGCAATGTCTTCCACCGAACCGTTTGGGTTTTCCGGATAAACCGGTTTGTTGCCCGCCGCGTCACAATAACGGAAAATAATTTGATGATTATCATTCAGTTTCGTCAAGACCCGATGATCCCTGGGAATAAATTTCCCTTCACCGTGTGCCACAGGAAGATAAATCGGGGTCGTGATGCCTTCGGTCCACACGCATCGGCCTTCGGGCTTAAGATGAATCCAGCGATCTTCAAATTTCCCGGAATCATTGAACATCAACGTGACATCCTGACGAAAATTTCCCTCGCCGCTTGTTTCCCCCGGTAAAATACCCGCTTTGACTAAAATCTGAAAGCCGTTACAAATCCCGATAATGAGCTTACCGTCCTTCAAAAATTTTTTTAACTTCCCGCCTAATTTAAGCCGCAATTCATTGGCCAATATTTTTCCGGCGGCAATGTCATCGCCGTAAGAAAACCCACCGGGAATGGCGAGAATATGGTAATCATCGAGGTTGTAGGGACAGCACATTGTGCTGTCCCTACGCAACAAAGAATTAATATGAACAAAATTGACCTTGGCCCCGCAGCTCTCAAATGCAAAACCTGTTTCCTGCTCGCAATTGGTCCCCGCCGTCCTCAAAATAATGACTTTAACTTCCTTTGCCATTGTTTCCGTAGCCTATCTAACACCTACGAGGTGTTCACCTCGTAGGTGTTGGCGGGGTTTAGCCTCTTTTGCCATTTTTTCTGTTTCGATTGTTGTAAAACTTTTTTACCACTTTGACCACATCCGCAGGGGTATCGACCACTTGAAAAATATTTAAATCTTCTTTATCGATACAACCTTCTTTTAAAACGGTCTTCTTCATCCATTCCAAAAGCCCTTGCCAATACTTTGAGTCGAAAACAATGACCGGAAAACTCTCCATGCGTTTGGTCTGGATAAGCGTGATACTCTCTGAGAATTCATCCAAAGTCCCGTAACCACCGGGAAAAATGACGAAGGCCGAGGCATATTTTAAAAACATTACTTTTCGGCAGAAAAAATAATGAAAATTCAAAAGAGTGGTGATGTAAGGGTTCGGAACCTGTTCAAAGGGGAGATCAATATTTAATCCAACGGATTCGCCGCCAGCCCTTTTCGCGCCTTTGTTGCCGGCTTCCATAATACCGGGCCCGCCGCCGGTCATAATCGAGTAACCTTCTTTGGCCAAAAGATAGGCCGTCTCTTCGGCCAGCCGATACATTTTATGGTCCCGCTTAATTCTGGCTGATCCGAAAATGGTCACGGCCTTGCCGACCTTAGACAGCACGTCAAATCCGTCGACAAACTCCGCCATGATCCGAAAGACCCGCCACGGATCTTCCATATTCAAATCTTCTCTGACCTTTCTTCGATTTCTCATGCAATCCTCCAGATTACCATCGTAAAGTTTCCTTCCATGCCTCTTTGAGCATATGGATGCCAGCTTGTATGCAGACGTTTCCATCCAATCCATAAACAATAAAATCTTGTGGAGGGACAGCACATTGTGCCCGCCCACCGGCGAAGAAGGCTGTCCCCACGTTCCCTATCAAACCATAAGAAATCCCTTTAAGCAAACGTTCAAATTCTTTTTTTCTTTTCGGAGAAACCTCTACTACAAAGCGAGAATTCGATTCCGAAAAAAGAATATAATCATTTCTCTTGATCCCGCGATAGGGAACTTCCTTTAACGAAACCGTCGCGCCCAATTCGCCGCTAAAAGCCATTTCAGCCAAAGTGACCGCCAACCCGCCTTCGGAACAATCATGAATGGACGCAATCAACCCATCGCAAGCAGCTTTTGAAATCGCTTCAAAAATCTTCTTTCCTTTTTTTGTATCAACTCGAGGAACGCGGCTGCCTAAAGCATCAAACGTATCAAAATAAATGGAACCGCCCATTTCATCGTACGTTTCTCCGATAATATAAAGAAGATTTCCGTCCTCTTTTAAATCCATGGTCACGGCCTTGCGGACATCGTCAAGGATGCCAATCGCCGAAATCAATAAAGTTCCTGGAATCGGTCGGGATTTCCCATGGACCGTGTATTCATTGTAAAGGCTGTCCTTGCCCGATATAAAAGGAACACCGTAATCCAAAGCAAATTTATAGCAACCCTCAGTGGCGCGAACCAGGCTTCCTAAACGGTCGGGTTTATCCGGATTGCCCCAGCAAAAATTATCGAGAATGGCGATGCGCTCTAAACTTCCCCCCACCGAGATGATCTGGCGAATGGCTTCATCAATGCATGCGCCGGCCATCCAAAAGGGATCAATCATCCCAAAGCGGGCATTGATACCATTAGAAACAGCGACCCCTCTATACGACCCCAACTTTGGCCGGATGACACTGGCATCCGACGGCCCATCGCAACGCACACCCACCAAAGGCTTAATCACACTGGCGCCTTGCACCTCATGGTCATATTGACGAATCACCCATTCTTTGGAACAGACATTGTAGTGGGCAAGAATTTTCGTTATTTTTTTAGTGAGGAATTTTGCCTCTTCCGTCATTGCGAGCCCCAAAGGGGCGAAGCAATCCCCTCTGAAAAGATTGCTTCGTCCCTTGTCCCTTTCGGGACATGATCCTCGCAATGACGAAAGAACGATGCGCGGCTCCTTAATTCTCGGGCTTGCCCAAACGGCCTCTTTGGTTGGCAGGGGGACCCCCTCGTGTAAAAATTCCAAATCCAAGTCACAAACCTGACAGCCATAAAAAAATAATTCCAAACGCTTCGAATCGGTAAATTCCCCAATGACGGAAGCCTCGGCATTTTCTTTTCTAAAGATATCCAAGAGCTCTTCTATATTCTTTTTGGGAACGGATAAAACCATTCTTTCCTGCGATTCCGAGATCCAGATTTCGGTATAACTTAATCCCGCATATTTTAAAGGGGCCTTCTCTAAATCCACCCGGCAGCCTAAATCTCTTCCCATTTCACCAACGGCACTGGAGAATCCACCGGCCCCGCAGTCCGTGACACAGGAAAAAAGATTTCTATCCCGCGCCTGCAGCAAACAATCCAAAACTTTTTTCTCTTGGATCGGATGTCCGATTTGAACCGCGCCAGAAGAAATCACTTCGGACTCATGCGTCAGTTCACCAGAAGAAAATGTCGCGCCGTGAATACCGTCCCGGCCGGTTCTCCCACCCACCACCACAATAAGCTCTCCGGTCCTGGCCGCTTTCTTGACTCTGTTTTTGGGCAGCAATCCAACCGTCCCACAATAAACCAAGGGGTTACCGACAAACCGTTCATCGAAAAGAATAGAGCCGTTAACAGTCGGGATTCCCATTTTATTACCGTAATCGCGAACACCGCTGACGACACCTTTCATCACGCGTTTGGGATGAAGTGTCCCCTTCGGCAAACGACTAAACGGCAGATCTGGCGGGGCAAAACAAAACACATCCGTATTACAAATCGGTTTTGCGCCGAGGCCTGTGCCCAGCGAATCGCGAATCACCCCGCCGATACCGGTATTAGCCCCGCCAAAAGGCTCCAGCGCGGAAGGATGATTATGCGTTTCCACTTTAAAACAGACATTGGAATCTTTATCAAACTCAATCACACCGGAATTATCGTGAAAGACCGACACACACCATGATTTATCCAATTCTTTAGTAACCTTCATAATAGTAGATTTAAAGAGACTTCGAATTAACTTTGTTTTCTTCTTGCCGTTGTCACTAAATTGATAACGGATATTGCCGCGAAACGTTTTGTGATTGCAGTGCTCGCTCCAGGTCTGGGCGATGGTTTCGAGTTCGCAGTCGGTGGGGTTGCGGCCTTGTTTTTTGAAATATTTCTGAATCGCCTTCATCTCGACCACATTCAAAAAAAGTTGTCCTCTTTGGCTGATTTGTTTTAACGTTTTCTCTTTGGCGTTTAAAATGTTGACCTGGATTATATTGTGGGAATGATGTTGTAGGGGCGAGGTCTCCTCGCCCGTTTCATTCAACGGGCAGGGAAACCCTGCCCCTACCTTGTCTTTTGCGCCCACCACATGCTGAATAAGTTTATTGGCTAAAATCTTCTCAACGATAATGTTTATCTCCCGATCGGAAATTTCACCATAAAACAAATATTTCTTGGCAGTGCGGACCGAACGGACATTCATTATCCCTAAGTCGCGGATACCTTTCAGGGTGGACTCTTCCACCGGGTCCATCACTCCGGGATTATAGGCGATTTCAATAACATGAAGATTAGAAGAAGTGTTTTCACCCTTCTCACCCATTACACCTACGAGGTGTAGGCGGTCACTAACCGAAGACCTACACCTCGTAGGTGTAGGTCTTCGGTCTATCGGAGAAGAGCTAAAGGAAAAATCTTGAATGATGAGATCGGATAATAACTCTCGACAGATTTTTTCGATTGCGTCTTGCGAAACATCGCCTTCGATCCAAAAAACCTGAGTAACACCAACCTCTTTGACGCAATGAATGCCAAAATCCAGAATATCTTTACCAATGCCCGCACCAGCGGCATCAAAGATACCTGGTTTATCTTTTATTTCAACACGCCAGATCATGTATGATTTTCAGATCCTTATGACTACTACACTGTAACATTAATTTATGAAGTTCCTCCCCCTGGATGGGGCTGGGTCAAATGGACGTTTTTGTAAACCTTAAATTTTTTCTGCTCCACTATGATACCACCTACGAGGTGTCGCCGGAGACATTCTCAAACGACACCTCGTAGGTGAAACATGGGGCACTCCACTTCCAAGAAAATTCCTCCCTTCGGTCGGAATATCTTCTTTGTTGCATAGGAAAGGAATTTTCTAGTAGCTAGGAAATTTCCTATGCTGTAAAAAACTAATACTCATCTGACCCAGTCTGTGGATGGGGGAGGATAGGGGGGAGGTGAGAACGTCTGATATCACCCTCCCCTTGCCCCTCCCATCAAGGGAGGAGAATCAATAATTTATGTTACAACGTACTACAAATGTTTCCACCAAACTGCGATAGGATACCTTATCTTTTGGGGATAGTCAAATCCATTATGTGGGAACTCGGCGAGACGCCACTTTTCCATTCATTTCCAAATTTTTTTCTTATTCCTGCCAATAGACTTTTTAGAGAAGTGCGAACAACACCTGCACAATCCTCATCGATAGTAGTGGAAGCCGGCGCTATCTTCCATTCATTCTTTTAGAGAAGGCAGGTATTGACTTCCTTCGATCCTTTAACTGTAGAAAGGTCAATAAGAAACAATCGCCGAAAGCAACTCTTTATTGGTTGGATATTTCTTCAAACTGTCGACTAAGGCTTGGGCGGCCTCAACCTTATTGAGGCCAGCCAAAACGCGCCGGAATTTCTCGACTCCCGAGAGCTCATCTCGATCCAATAAAAGCTCTATTTTACGCGTACCGGTCTTGGCGATGTCGACAGCGGGAAAAATCCGGTGGTTAGATATCTCACGAGATAGAACAATCTCCATATTCCCCGTGCCTTTAAATTCTTCAAAAATGACTTCATCCATACGGCTGCCCGTTTCGACCAAAATCGTCGCCAGGATGGTCAGCGATCCGCCGTTTTCAATCTTGCGGGCTGAACCAAAAATGCGTCTGGGAATCTGCAACGCGCCCGCGTCAACACCCCCCGACATTGTCCTGCCTCCGGAAGGCCTTTGGGCGTTATGCACGCGCGCGAGTCGCGTTAAAGAATCAATCACGACCATAACATTCTCTCCCGCCCCAGCCTCACGAAAAACCTGAAGCATAAGCTCATCAGCGGTCGCAATGTGATGATCATAGGTCTGATCCGATGAAGACCAGCGCACCTCCGTTGGCACCACGCGCCGAAAATCCGTGACTTCTTCGGGTCGTTCATCAATGAGCAAACAATAAAGTTTCATCTTCGGACAACTCTTGGCCGCGGCCTGGCAGATATGTTTAAGGAAGGTTGTTTTCCCGGATCCCGGAGGGGCGACAATCAACCCACGCTGTCCCATGCCAATGGGGCAAATCAAATCCATCGCCCGCACGGTCAATTCCGACAGACCCGCTTCAAGGCGTATACGCGGGGCTGGATCCACGGGCGTACCGGCAAGAAACAACTTTTCAGCCTCGTCCATCGGCCTGTGATTCATCGGACGCATGGGCCGGGATGGCCAGTGCGCTAACCCTGGCGCTTGCCGCGTATTTCGGTCGCGCTTGTGATGAAGATTATTCATATTTGATCAGTGGAGTGATCCCTGATTTCCACCCACGAAGTGTCGCGACACGTAGGTGGAGTCAAGGTGCATGAAATCTCTCCCTCAAAATAATACCAGTGCAGTACCAGTTACAATTAAATTCTTTTCAGAAAAACTGGTGCTGTGTAGGAAAGGAATTTTTAGCGGTTAGGAAAGTTTTACAGTCTTGGAAAGTTAACACTTTCCAGACTACTAGAAAACTTTCCAAGCAACAAAGAAAAGTTTTCTTTGTACTTTCCTACACTGTAAAAAAGTCATTAAACGCACAAATTCTACGATCGAATCAAATATAGTACCGTGGGATTTACTGGCAAGAACCTTAAGAGGACAGGTCTTGATTCTCCGGGGTATTCTTTAAACCCTGCAAGACCGCCATGGCGCGCTTGAAATTTTCGCCATCGCGCTCTTCCCGGAAAATATTGACGCTCTCTTCGACTTCCTGGATCGCCTTCTCTTTATTGCCGATCATATCGTAACATCCGCCCAAAAGAAGATGCGCATCACCATTGTCCGGGTCTAACTGAATGACCGCGTTAAAATAGTTGATGGCCTGCTCGTAATTCGCAAGATGCATTAGAGTACGGGCAAAAAGGAAATAAGCGTCTGCGTTTTTGGGATCAATCTTAACGGCCGCTTTCAAAACATTGATAGCCTCGGCGAAATCTCCGCTCTTCAACGACTCTTCGGCCTGACTAACGAGCATTTTACTTTTGTTTTGTAGCTCCAAAGAAGAAACTGTTTCCTGGCTGGCGGGAGGATTCTCTTGCTTGGCACAGCTGGGGGTGAGAAAGCTGACTAAAACCAAACCCATGAGGGCAAAAATTATTCTGGGCTTCGCGAACATTTTCATCCCAATGTTTCCTTACATCTTTATTATTTTTGAGGAAAGTACGAACACAGGCGTTACTTTAACACAAAAATTATTAAAGTAAAGAAATTCTTCTCTCTTTTTATATTTGAACACTCTGTTCTACTATCCTCGTGATGTGGCTCAGTCGATTGTGCGACAAAAGTTCTGCCGTCAATTTTTTGGCCTTCTCTAAATCAATCTTTGAGACAGATGACTTTATCTTGGGAAGGTGCCGTGAATCCAAACTCAGCCTTCTTATTCCAATGCCCAAAAGATAAGGGATATATTTCGGCTCATGGGCCATGTCACCGCAGATGGTCACATCCTTTTTAAATTTGATCCCGGCATCGACGATTTTTTTAAGGGAACGCAAAACCGCCGGATGATGCGCCAAAAACATGTCGGCGACTTTCTCATTGGTGCGGTCAACGGCCAGCAGATACTGGATAAAATCATTGGTCCCGATACACAAGAAATCAACCTCAGCGGCCAGGTCTTCTATGATCTCTAAAACCGCTGGCAGTTCGACCATGATGCCAATGGAGACAGAACCGTTGTGAGGGACGCGCTCTTCTTTCAGGCGGCGCAGACATTCGAAAACAATCTCCCTGGCTTCAATGAATTCATCTAAGGAAGAAATCATCGGGAACATAATTTTGATGTCGACGTCATGACCCGCCCGCAGGATGGCCCGGACCTGAGCCATAAAGATTTCCTTGTGGCGCAAAGAAAACCGTATGGAGCGCATCCCCAAAAAAGGATTCTCCTCTTTCTCATGATTGTAATAGGAAAGGACTTTATCGCCGCCGATATCCAGCGTGCGAAAGGTGATTTCTTTATCAGGCATCCCGGCGATGAGTTTTTGGTAAATCACCATCTGCTCTTCTTCCGAAGGGAAATCACTGCGCACAATAAAGGGAAACTCCGTCCGGTAAAGCCCCACTCCTTCACTTTTCAATTCCCGCGCGGTCTTCAGATCACTTAAAAGATTAATATTAGACAACAATTTTACCCGGGTGCCGTCTTTGGTATGTGTCTGTTCCCTGAGCGACTCCTTCAATTCGACAAGCCGCGCGCGCGCGTCCTCCCTTTCCTTGAAATTGACGATGATGTCTTCCGAAGGCTCGACATATATATTGCCCTGCTCGGCATCAAGAAGAATTTTAGTCCTTTGACGAATCTCCAACAACTGCGCGGTGTCGGTGATGACCAGCGGAATATTTAAAGACCTGGCTAAAATCGACAGATGCGAACTCACGCCGCCGCTTAAAAGAATGACTCCTTTGACCCCTTGAGATGACAATTTAAGAATATTGGAAGGAAATAATTCCCGGGCAATGACAATGCGCCCCTGGCAATCGTCGCAGTCTTCGCTGGCGCCGACAAGATTTTCCAAGAGCCTCTTGCCGATGTCGAGGACATCATGGCTCTTCTCGCGAAGATAACTGTCGGACATCGCGTTGAATTTGGCGGCATAGTCTTTCACGATCTTTAAAACGGCTTCCGGAGGGTTAACTCCTCTTTGAATAAATCCCGCAATGGCCTCGACAAAGCCTTTGTCTTTGAGCATCAAAATCTGGGCCATGAAAATAAGCGAAGCCACGTCGGCTAACTTCTCTTCAACCTGGGCCTGATAATCTTCCAATTGTTTTTCGGTCAAACGGACAGCCCGGTGAAAATCTTCCAAGGTATAGCGGGTGCTAAAATTCTGCGCTTCGGAAAACCGACGGAAGTTATCAATATCCAAAACCACGGCCTCGCAGAAAGCAAAGCCTTCGGAACCGACCCGGCCCTTGATAAACTTTAAATCCCGGACTTCGGGAGTCTCCACTTTTTTCTGCTGAACCTCGCGCAGCGTCATCAAAAGCTTGGTGGTCTCAATAGTATTGGCCAATTGTGAAGTGATCGCCCGGCAAACGGAAATATCTTCGCTGGTAAAATAATTCTTTTTCAGATTCTGCGCGACCATAACACCTATCTTGGTCTGACCGCGGATAATGGGCACAGCCAAAAAAGATTCGAAACGCTCTTCCCCGATCCCCGGGAAATATTTAAAATGGGGATTGTCCTGCGCCGAGCTTTCACAAATCGGCCTTAATTCCTTCAAGGCCAACCCCGTCAGCCCTTCGCCTAATTTCATTTTGACCTTACCGATCGAATCCGGGTGCAGACCATAGGTCGCGGTTAAGATGATTTCCTCTCTATCCTCATAATACAAATAGATCGAGCAGACTTCCGAATGCATGTGGCTGGCGATCATATCGACAATTTTCTGCAAAAATATTTCTAAACTCGGAGCGTCTTCAAAGAGGCTATTGAGTTCGCTGATATCACAGATGAGTTTTGTGTGATCGCGTTTTTTAAACATGGTTTGTTTTATTGACGTTTGTACAACAAACATTAATAATTTTAAAAAAACAAACGTCGAGATACTGACTACCTTTATTAATGTTAGTACAGAAAAAGTCAGTAAGGTACGATAGGAAGATTAAAGTCGGGGAGCCGGGAGTTGAACCCGGGACCTCTTGCTCCCAAAGCAAGCGCGCTAGCCAGCTGCGCTACTCCCCGTGAATTCTCAAATTAAAACAATAACTATAACTGCTACTCCCCGAATCACTCTTGTTTTAACGACCGGTGATTCAACATCGAACCCGAAGGGTGAGATGCCTTTTAAACAGGCCTCATAATATCACGCGGGTATTCGTTTTGCAACTATTCCAAAATGGTCCAAGATGGTCTGATCGCAAAATTCGTGATTGAAGATTCGATAAGCTTTCTATATAATACAAACCTATGAAAATCAAAATCACTCTAATTGCCGCTGTCATTCTCGTCACTGCCAGTGCCGCCCTTTACTACGCCAATAAAGTCTTCTTTCCGGTTAAATTCAAAAAAATCGTGATGGAGCAGGCCGAAAAAGCGCTGCACCGAAAAGTGGCCATCAGCTCCATTCACTTCCATCCCTTGAGTGGATTTACCGTTGACGGACTGATCATCTTTGAGAAGGATTTAAGCGAGATCCCTTTTCTCCAATTTAAAAAAGTCACGTTTAGCATCCTCTTTCTTTCCATTTTCAAAGAAAAAAAAATCGCTATCCCTTCCCTGAACGTTGTAGAGCCCACCCTTTCAATTTCACGTCAAGAAGAAAAAACCTTCAACTTTAGCGATCTGATTCCTCCTGACAAATCCCCAGGACAATCGAAAGGCTCTCTTTCTGTGGTCATCGGTAAGCTGACCGTCAACAATGGAACGATAAAATACTTCGACCAAGCCACCGAACCGGATTTCTCCGGTAAAATTGAAAACATTCAAATCAAAGCCAACATTTCTGTTTTGAAGAACATGAATTTCTTTTTGGAAGCCCAAGTTCCCGCAGAGAACACCTCCGCTTTTATCTCCGCTAAAGGAGAATATCAACTGGCCTCCCAGACCCTCAATGCCACTCTTGACCTGCGGGACGCGGCCTTGATGGAATACCTTCCCTATTATTACCATCAGCCGTTTGTCCAATTCAAAGACGGCCTGATCAAAGAAGCCCATTTTATCATTTCCGCTCAAGGCAAAAAGGCGGCCATCAAAAGCGAAATCACCGCCGACAATCTAGACGCTCAAATCAACGGAACGGTAGGTTTTCTGGGGTCACCCAAAATTGTCCTCGATGTTAAACATGATGCCGCCGCCGCTTCCCCCCTTGAGTACAGCGGTTCCCTTGAACCCAATCAATCAATCCTGACGGGTCTTCCCCATATCGAGAAAGCGGAAAATATTTCCGGGAAAATTTATTTTGAAACGGACAAGATAACTTCCGACGCTCTTACCTTTTCCGCTCTCAACACCGAAATCAAACTTGCCGGCCAATTACTTGATTTCAAAAACCCCTCGCTCGATGTCCAGGTCTCAACGGATATCAATCTGGAGCTATTAAAAAATATCATCCCCGATTTGGTCAAGAAGGTAAACGTCGATGCCAAAGGCCAGGCCCAAATATCCGTCTTGTTTAAAGGTAAAATAAAAGCGCCTGAACAGGCAGATATCAAGATCAAGGCTCAGCTAAAAAATGTCAGCGTCAACAGCGAAAAATTTCCCGGGCCCCTTACCGGCATTAACGGTGAAACGAATTACATGAAAGACAAAATTTCCTGGAGAGACTTAACCGTCACTTTCCTGGAGCGAACCTACACACTTGACGGGGAACTCCAGAATTTCTCTCGGCCGAATCTGGGGGCGACCATTCATTCAGAAGGCCTCAGCGTAAAGGCCCAGGCCATCGCTATCTTAGGGGGAATTAAAATTAATATTCTGAAAGGAAAATTCCTTGACTCCGTCTTTGATCTTAACGGGAAAGTACGGCTTCCCAAAGGCAACCAGCCGTCCTTTATTGTCTCTGGCAAACTGGATCTGCAATTAGATAACTTATCGAAAATAGCCCCGCCTTTGGCCGAAAGGCTTAAAGAATTTAATCCCTCCGGGATGATAAATCTCGTTGGTTCCGTTGCCGGTCCCGCTGCCGACTGGCAAAGCTGGCAGTTCAATGTCGAAACTAAAAGTCCAGGAATATCTTTCAGCGGCCTTCAACTGCGCGATATTGACATGATCTACGGCCAAGACCTTAAAATCAAATCTCTCAAGGGCCAGTATCTTGACTCCTCTTTCGACATAACCGGAGAGGTGCGGCTTCCCAAGAATGCCCCTCCGATGCTGGCCATGACGGGAACTGTTAATCTTGAGTTAAACAATTTACTAAAAATTATTGACCTTTTCACAACCAATATTAAATCTTTTCAAAAAGAAAAAGTCAGTAATCCCGACACGGAAAATAAACTCAAAAATTTGAACCCTTCAGGCAGAATAAACATCACCGGAGCTGTCAGCGGTCCGGTGAAGGATTGGATGAATTTAAATATCAATGCCAAAGCCCAAGGGCCGCTGATATCTCTTTTTGGTTATAAGCTCAATGACATCTCGGTTGTTTATAACCAAAATAACCGCGTGCTCCAGCAGTTTGATGTTGCGGCCGGCATCTACGACGGGAAATTCCAGGTCAAATCATCAGCGAAACTCACCGAAGGCTTGCCTTTCATCTTGACCGCTTCCTTAGAAGATACAAATTTAGCGAAGCTTAAAAAAGACACGGCGTTTAAGGACAAAGATGTTTCCGGATATTTCTCTTCCGCTATTGAGATGCAAGGGAACGCTCAAGACTTGGATACTTTTGAAGGCCAAGGTTCGGTGGCTATCAAAGACGGAAATATCTGGCAGCTGAATCTCCTGCGTGGACTGGGGGTCCTTCTGTTTATCCCGGAATTCTCAAGAATATCTTTCGTGGGGGCACAGGGGAATTTTATCATCCAAAATCAAAAGGTATCCATGAAAAATTTCCAAATGGACAGTGAGGAAGTCACCGTTCTGGGAAAAGGCTGGGTGGACTTCTCCGGGAAACTTGACTTCGATATCACCGCCCACTTCAGTGACAAAGCTATCGAGGAATCAAGTTCCATTAAAAGAGCCCTGACCACCATCTTATCCCAGACCAATGATTTTATGACGATTAAATTATCCGGAACGCTAAAAGAGCCCAAGTATTCTGTCGTTCCCCTGCCCATCGATCTTCTCAAACAGACCGGCGAACTCCTTAAAGAAGGCCTGCAAGGTATTTTTCAATAACCTTCCTGAATTTTTTTAAAGCGCGGGAGCGGTGACTCATCTTCGCCTTGACCATCGAGTCAAGTTCGCCGAAGGTTTTCTTATAGCGGGGAATCAAAAATAAAGGGTCATAGCCGAATCCCTTTTCACCCTTTGAACGCAAGGCAATCAAACCGCTGCAGCTGCCGCTGACAACGTCAATGATTCCTCTCGTATCGGCGAAAGCCACAAGACAGCGGTAACGTCCCTGACGTTTCTTCATCGGCACGTCTTTCAACAGTCTTAGCAGTTTCACATTATTCTTTTTATCCGTCGCCCCTTCCCCTGAAAACCGCGCCGAATACACGCCGGGTTTGTTCCCCAAGGCCTTTACTTCCAGACCGGAATCTTCCCCCATCGTCATTTTCCCGGTGTGACGGGCGATGGTCAGGGCTTTCTTGATGGCATTATCTTTGAACGTTTTGCCGTCTTCAACAATTTCAGGACAATGGGGGTAATCAAATAGGGAGGTAACCTTTATAGGCAGGCCGCTTAAGAGATCTTTGATTTCCTGGAATTTCTTTTTGTTGCGGGTGGCGACAAGCAGTTCTTTCATTTTATAAAGACAAGTCCGGCAAAACGCTTTTCTGAATGCCAATAAGTTCTTGAATTCCCTGCTGGGACAAAGCAATCAGGGTATTCATCTGCTTTTGGGAAAATGTTTTTCCTTCGGCGGTGCCTTGCATTTCGACAAATTCGCCGCAGCCGACCATCACTACGTTCATATCAATATCGGCCTTGGAATCCTCATCATAATTGAGGTCAAGTAAAAACGTTCCGTTGATGATGCCGACACTGACCGCAGCCACGTAATCTTTGAGGGGAGCTTTTTTAAGAATATCTTTAATACGCAGCCTCATTAAAGCGTCGGCCAGGGCAATGAAACCTCCGGTGATGGAAGCGGTCCTGGTTCCGCCGTCGGCCTGAAGCACATCACAGTCAATCTTGACGGTCCGTTCACCTAATTTTGCCATGTCCACGACACTGCGCAATGAACGACCGATCAATCGCTGAATCTCATGGATTCTTCCGGAAATCTTATCACGGGCGATTCTATTTTGACAGGAGCGCGGCAGCATCCCGTATTCGGCGGTCACCCAGCCCGTTCCCGAATTTCTTAAAAATAACGGGACGTTTTCCTCAATCGTTGCCGTGCAGACCACGTGCGTGTCGCCGAATTCAATCAAACAGGAGCCTTCGGCATATTTGGAAAAATTCTTGGTGACTTTGATTTCTCTTAACTGATCCGGGTTACGCCCATCTATTCGTGACATAAATTTTCCTTTACTTAGATTTTTTAGGCCATTCGGCAACGACAGAAGTCTGGATCCCGCCGCGGGGGTTCATATCAACCTCAATTCTCACCCAACGAGGCCGGCAGGCCTTCACAAAATCATCGAGTATCTTATTGACCAAATGCTCATGAAAGATGCCCTTGTCTCGATAAAAAACCAGATAAAGTTTGAAAGATTTTAGCTCAATACATTTCTTCGCCGGGCCGTAGTTGATTCTGATGGTGGCAAAATCCGGCAGGCCGGTCTTGGGGCAAATGCAGGTAAACTCCGGAATTTTCATGTCCACCGTGTATTCCCGGTCCGGATATTTATTATCCCAAACTTCTATAACGGGGGTCTTCAGCTTTCGAACGTTCTCTTGCAGGCCTTCGTAGTTACTCATAGGAATTCTTTATATGGTCAACGGTCCACAGTCCATCGTCCACGACTTACATAAAACTGTGGTCGGTGGACTGTGGACTGTGAACTACCTCACCTTCATAAACTTATGCATCTGCGGCATGACCCGCACATCAGAAAGATATTGTAGACAATAATCCTGAAATTCACAGCATTTTTTTACGATGTCGTTTTTCATGTCGAAATAATTCGGCTGAATGATAAATAAGATCTGCCGATCCACTTTGGCGATCAATTCCGCTGCCTGTACGACATCCCCTTTGGAAGTGTCGGAAGAAATAACGGCTTTAATGAACACATCTTTCTTATGGGCCTCTTTCAAAAACTCCTCATGCTCCTGCCAATACGATTGGCATTTTGTGGAACTGGGGAGTTTAATATCCATCGCGATAATATCCAGATCATCGATAATCGTTTTCAATTCCTGATAGAATATGCCGTTGGTGTCCAGATATATTTTCAATTTGGTCTGCTTGATAAGCGGCAGCAATTCCTTAAGAAAATTGCTTTGCACCATCGGCTCGCCGCCGGTAAGGCTGACCGAATGACAATTTATGCCTAAGCCTGCGACTTTATCCAAAACCTGCCGAAGCGAATACTCTTCAAATTTTCCGCCGCTGTCGCCAATGGAAGCCGGGGTGTCACACCACGCGCAGTGAATATTGCACCCATAGAATCTCACAAACACCTGCCGCACGCCGGCATATTTGCCTTCGCCTTGAATGGATTTAAAAATTTCTGATATATTAGCTTTAATCATCACCAAACACCAATATCCAAGAACCAAGATACAAGAAACAAATAATAACCAATGACCAAATTGTCTAATAACCAATTTTGTTTATTGGATATTGATTATTTCTTGGTCATTGTATCTTGGTGTTTGGATCTTTTAATCCCATCTCCGCAAATCCCTTTGCTCTCAACAAACAACTATCACATCGCCCGCAAGGCCGTCTTCCGCCTTGATAGCACGACCACGTCAAATGATACGGAACCTTCAACGCTAAACCCAATTGAATAATTTGCGCTTTGGTTCTATAAATAAAAGGCGTTTCGATTTTAATGGTCTTGCCCTCAACGCCGGATTTTAATCCCTTCCTTAAAACTTCCCTGTAGGCCCGGTAAAACTCCGGGCGGCAATCCGGATAGCCGGAATAATCAATAGCATTAGCCCCGATAAAAACTGTCCGAGCGCCAATGGCCTCCGCGTAAGAAACAGCGAAACTTAAAAAAATAATATTCCTCGCGGGAACATACGTGGCGGGAATTTCGCGAATACTGATCTTCTTTAAACTTCGCCCTTCGGGCAAAGGTATCTTCTCATCTAACAACGCCGACCCGCGCCACGGCAAAGTTATCTTTACCACCTCAAAGGGACAACGGGCATGCCGGGCAATCGAAACAGCCTGACGAATTTCTTTTTTGTGCCGCTGCTGATAATCAAAGATCAGGCAATGGACTTTAAAGCCCTTCACCTTCGCAAAAAAAAGAAGGGTTGTTGAATCCAACCCTCCGGAGAGCAGAACAATAGCGGATTTCATCTCAGTCCTCAGTCATCAGCTTTCAGACATCAGCTGAAGACTGAGGACTGACGACTGAAAGCTCATTTTTATTTTACTCATAATACGTTACACTCGCGACATCCGATTCCCAGACCGTCACCCGTTTAATTTTTAAAGGCAGGGACGATTCATGAATCGCCCCTACTTTAGAGAATCCATCATAAATGTACTTAGCCAGATTTTCCGTCGAAGGGTTGACTTTCTGGAAATAACTTAAATCATTGAGATTCACGTGATCAATCGCCATCAGAAAATCTTTCAACTGCTTCTTGATTTCTTTAAAGTCGACAACCAAGCCGACACTGTTCAGTTGATCGCTTTGCGCCACCACCTCCACCTTCCACGTATGGCCGTGAAGATCTTTGCACGGGCCGTCATATCCCTTGAGAAAATGGGCTGAGGCAAAATCACTTTTTATAGATAACTCGAACATCCAACAATTCTTTCAACTAACCGCCCCTGACCTACGCGGTCGGGGAGATTTATGCACGTTTCACGTTTTTAATATCAAATCCTAAGAACCTCTTCGCCAGACGGCGAAAGTGCTTGGGTTCATCACTGACCCAAAAGCTGTAATGCCCTTTGCCTTTCCGCACGCGCCGCATTTCCTTGCGCTCGAGGATTCTCTTTACCTCCAAGGCAACTTCCTGGGCCGAATCAATGAGCTGGACACGCGGCCCAACGACTTTTTGAATCACCACTTTTAATAAAGGATAATGCGTACAACCCAAAATCAGCGTATCCATGCCGGATTTTTTCATCTCTCCCAAATACTTCCGCACGATATCCGTGGTAATCTCTCCATCATGCCAACCTTCTTCGACCAAAGGGACAAACAAAGGACAAGCTTGGGCGCTGACTATGACGGAACGCTCAAACTTTTTTAAACTTTTTGTGTACGATTGACTATTGATGGTCGCCGGGGTGGCGATAACGCCAATTCTTTTGTTTTGGCTCACCGCCACGGCCTTTTGGGCACCGGGTGTTATAACACTGACGATGGGAACTGTGAAGTGTTTTCTTAACATGGACATGGCCAAGCTGGAAGAGGTGTTGCAGGCCACCACGATCATCTTGACCCTTTGGGTAAGAAGAAACGCCGCGTTTTCTTTGGAAAACCGCACAACGGACTCTTTCGATTTCGTTCCATAAGGCACGCGGGCCGTGTCTCCAAAATAAACGATGTCTTCATCGGGGAGCTGACGTATCAACTCTTTGACGACGGTTAGTCCCCCCAAACCGGAATCAAAAACACCAATAGCAAAATTTTTATTCCTGGTCGACATAATCCAGAACGCTTTGAGTTAATCCTTCGGCTACTTTTTTGCGATAAGCGCTGTCCTTTAAAAGGGCCTCTTCATCCGCATTCGTCAAGAATCCGATCTCAACTAAGATGGCCGGAATCAAAGTGTTTCGCAAAACGAAAAACCCGGAAGATTTTATGCCGCGGTTTTTGGCGTTAATTTTCCCGGGGACGGAAGCCGCCACATGCTCCGCCCAATGTCTTGATTCACCCTTTTTGTATTGCGTCATCATATCCATCAAGATATCTTTAAGGGCGGCGGAATCTTTATCCATGGAAAATTTCGTCAGTCTCTCTTCAAAATTCTTTTGAAAAATCTCGTCTTGTTTCTTCGAATAATCCGTTTCCCGCAAATAAAAAACCTCTAAGCCGTGAGCACCGCGGCTGCGGCTTGAATTAGCGTGAACGCTGACAAATAAATCCGCATTGGACGCGCTGGCGATCTTGGTCCTATCCTCCAGCGAAATGAATTCATCCCTAGTCCGGGTCATGGTCACTTTCATCCCCGCCTTTTCCAGATTCTCCTTTAACGCTTTAGCAATGTCTAAAACAACCTCTTTTTCCCTTAGACCGTTTTTTCCAATGGCCCCGGGATCTTTACCGCCATGGCCGGCATCCACCACGATCTCCCGAAATTTTTTAATCACATACGAAACCTCTTTTATCAGCTGC
>Ga0247727_10003528_pt1 | contig 34475 bp, 28 predicted proteins | sample WisWelCaveWW1625_FD_202498 | JGI IMG/M metagenome (GOLD analysis project Ga0247727, IMG submission 202498) | Biofilm microbial communities from Wishing Well Cave, Virginia, United States - WW16-25 | ecosystem: Environmental > Aquatic > Deep subsurface > Groundwater > Cave microbial mat | place...
TTCTTGTTGTTATCATCATTGATATCAACATCAGTTTTGCCAACTCTTTCATGTATTTCTTCGTCAATCTTTTTAATAACATCTGGAGTTAACGTTTTGCCGTTGTGTAATGACTCAATTAATAATGTAGTCTTAAGCACCTCTTTTTCTTTCTCTTGTAGTTTTAGTAATTTCTTGTCTCTTTCTTGCCAGTCTTTTTGAACCTGTGCTAAAACTATCTTTATGCGTATTTCTTGAAGTTCATTTTGTTTGTTGATAAGCTCTATTGCTTCTTTGATTTTCTTTTTGTTGTTCTCTTCTTGCAACTCCTTCGGTGAAAATGGCGTTTCAAGCTCTGGCTTAGGTTTCTCAGGCACACTTTGTATTATTTCATTTTGTGGTTCTTGTTCTGTATCTAGATCATCTTCATCATTTTGTGCTGCTTTAAGTATACTTATACTCTCAAGTACATCCTTCTCTTTCTCCTTTAATTCTAGTACTTTTCTCTCTCCCTCTTGCCAATCTTTTTGAACCTGTGCTAAAACTATCTTTATGCGTATTTCTTGAAGTTCATTTTGTTTCTCGGTGAACTCTATGGCTTCTCTGATCTTCTTTGCATTCTCCTTTTCTTGCAACTCCTTCGGTGATAATGGCGTTTCAAGCTCTGGCTTAGGTTTCTCAGGCACACTTTGTATTATTTCATTTTGTGGTTCTTGTTCTGTATCTAGATCATCTTCCACTTGGGTTTCAAGCTCTGCTATTTTCTCAAGCTCTGCTATTTTCTCAAGCTCTGCTATTTTCTCAAGCTCTGCTATTTTCTCAAGCTCTGCTATTTTCTCAAGCTCTGCTATTTTCTCATCAATATTTTTGGTATAGTCAGAAGTCAGTACTTCAGCATTCTGTGCCGCTTCAAGCATACCTATTGCCCTACGAATATTGAGTTCTCTCTCTTGCAATTCAAGTAGCTTATTACCCATCTCATACCACTCTTTCTCAAGCTGTATCGACATCATCTTATCAGGTATTTCTTGAAGTTGATTCTGCTTCTTGATGAGTTCTAGAGCCTCTCTGATTGCCTTCTTGTCGTTCTCTGCTTCTTGAATCTTTGCTAATTGGGTCTCAAGCTTTAGTTTCCATTGATTAAAGTCAGATTCTTTCATGTCTCCTTGTAATTTATTGTCTTCATCACCACTTCGATATTCTTGACCTGCCGAAAATTGAATTGGAGCTATAAGTGTACCTGTTAATAATACTAAAAGTAAGAGTAATCCGTGCACTTTGCCCATTGTATGTTGTAGCTTCTACGATGTCTTCATAAGAGGCAGTATGTCATGAATGAGACAAACACCAATAGATTTTTTATTATAACCAATAGAACTGGTCGCTTAATATTAACTCAAAAATTCAATTATTCTTTTCTTGGTATGCTGAAATAGACTCTTGTACCTTTTCCAAGTTCACTTTCAACCCATATTTTACCGCTTAGGCCCTCAACTATTCCTTTAGATACTGCTAGACCAAGACCTGCACCGGGGTGTTTTCTTGTAAGCGAGGTATCTACTTGGTAAAATTTCACAAAAATCTTGTCAATCTCACCCTCTGGAATTCCTATCCCATTATCTTTTACATGAAAGACAATCTTATCATCCACTTTTACTGCACCGATCGAGATCTCGCCATTTTTATTTGGCGTAAAGTCTACAGCGTTTAGTACCAAGTTATCGATTACTTGTCTAATTCTATTTTTATCACTCATCAAAGTTAGTCCTTCTTCTGTATAATTTACAATTGCGATTTGTTTTTCTTTCATTAGATGAATATAATCGCTATGAATATCTGTCATAAATTTAGTCACGTCAAACTCCTCTTTATCAAACTTCATGCTGCCCATACCTAGCCGCTGGGCTTCCAGTACATCTCCAATGAGCCGTTTTAATCTAAGCGCACTTTGAAGTATTTTATTAACTGAGTCAAGTTGAGTCGAATTTAAACTACCAAGCAAACCGGGTTCTTTTAGCATTTCGCAGTAACCAAATATTGGCGCAAGTGGAGTTTTCAACTCATGTGTCATCATAGAAGCAAATTCATCCTTAGCCTTCTCTAATTTTGTAAGCTCGGCAAGCTGCAATTCTATCACTGCCTGTTTTTCTATTTTTTTTCTTGCTTCATAAATCTCTGAAATATCTTTAATAATTGTATTACTACCAATCAGGTTGCCATTTTTGTCATACAAATTATTTGCGCTAAGTAGTGTTGGAAAAGTTGTTTCATTCCTAGTCTTAAGCCAAATTTCATGACTACTAACATGCCCTGTCCGCTTCCATGTTTGGAATGAATTTTTAATGGCTTTAACATCAGCGACGTAATTAAACATAGATGTGCCAATAATTTCTTCCTTCGTATATCCTAAACGTTCAGTGTACGACTTGTTACAATCTGTAATTATTCCATCCGTATTAGTTGTACAATATAGATCTGGTGAGCTTTCATACAACTCTCTGTATTTTCTTTCTGCAGAAGAAAGCAGATCCTCAGATCTCTTTACTGTATCTACCATGGATTTGAAAGATCTTGCAAGATCGTGGATTTCATCATCGCCTTTGGAATCGATTTTTACATCCCACTCCCCAGATGCTATTTTCTCTGTAGCGTTCCTTAGATTTTTTACTGGCTTTGCAACAGACCTAAATAGAAAAAAGCCCAAACCAGCTGCAATGATTATGTAAATTAAAATATAAAATGAGAATAGCTGCGTGCTTTCTTTGACCAATTTTTGTGCATCTGATATTGTCAATGTTAATACTTCGGTGGAATTAGCAAGTGCCTTAATGTATTCAGAACCACTTATGGTCTCATATGCTCTGAGATTTTTCTCATAATTACTTCTCCCTTCCAAATACTTGTCACTTTGAAGCAGGTTGATGGCATCCTCCACATTTCCACTATTTACAAGGTCGATAGAGCTATATTCGATTTCAACTATGGCGCGATTCGTTTCATAGATTTCTAGAAGGGGTTCTTTGATTTTTTCATTAGCCTCTTCCATTGCTGTTTTAATCTGTGTATCTAACTCTGGCTCAAGCTGTCTGTAACGTTCTTCCCATATTTTATCTTGAGTTAATGCATAATTTCCTGCTGATTGACGTAGGATTTCATCATAGTCACGTAAAAGTTCAGCTTGTCCTCCCAAACGAGAGGTTTCAACTAATTTAGTTATACTTTGTGGAATGTCCTCTGTAAGTGGCTCCGCAATTTTATTCAGCTGAATTGATGACATGTATCCGATAGATGCAATGAGTAAGGAAAAGGCAATTAGCGTAATGGTAATTTTTAAACTAATTTTCATTTTATTTCAATTAACAGCAAGCCGATTAAGAGGTTTATGTTTTGACTGTGGTATTCATACAGAAGTGCAAATTTTTTATCAAATAAATAGGCACGATTGGTGGTTATTTGGTTCTTCATATGACGGGGTAATTTTTGGATGACTTACGATTACATCTTGTGTTAAACTACAATTGCATTTTTTGCCGTGTAATAATTTGTATTAGTCGACCCACATGTCCTTATGCACAAAGCCATTTATCTTTGGGTCAAAATGACTGACCATGCCATAACCGCTCTTTCCTCCAGGATGTTCATAGGAAAAGTAAAGTGAAATGAAAATTTTCGCATTATCATCTTTTGCTTTCTGTACCAAATCAGAATCTATAAAGAACCAGTAACGCTTCTCCATGTTTGGTAATAGTGGTCCAAGATTGAAACTATCTGCCACTGTAGAATTTTTTAATGCATCTCTTGTCATCATCTCATTTTTCATCATGAACATTGCCACAACATTTGAAGCCGGAATCTCACCATAATTTTTCAAAGTTATGGAAAACTGCTGACGACCCTGATTTGTAGACATTAATTCTATGTTGTTCATTGGACCGACCCACGGTCTGAATCTGTAAACTGACTGAATCCTACTCAGTTTAACTGTCTCTTGTAGTTGTTGGATGGTTTTCCAGAACATAAATACAAGTGCTATCGTTCCAACCGCTGTGCCAATAGATGATAGTTGTTCAACTGTTGTTAGATCCATCATTAATCATTGAACCATCTGAAATTACTAGATAAAAAGTCTTCACGTGTAAGACACTTTTTCATGTCTTTGTTGAATAAAACTTTCTACTAACGTTTTTATGCGGTAAGAAAAGTTTTGCAAATATTGGTTGATGCACAAATTAAGGAAAGCAAGCTGCATGATATCACACATTTTGGAATAAGAGCTGCAATTGGAGTAATTTTCTTGGTCCATGGCATTCCAAAATTTAATCCAGGATTTTCAGGATTTTTAACTAACATGGGACTGCCAGTAGAATTACAAATCCCTGTGGCATTGCTTGAGACAATTGGAGGCATTCTTTTAATAGTGGGATTTTTCACAAGAGTCTCCGCTTCTTTGTTATCGATAAATATGCTAGGAGCAATTTTTTACGTAAAGCAAGCGGCAAGCCTTACAGGCGAAAGAGGATATGAAATAGATCTAATTCTTCTTGCTGGCTGTTTAGCTATGATCGTCGCTGGTCCTGGTAGAGTTTCAGTATCACATATAGCAAAAAAGATTCCACGATTCTTACAATAGCTTATTCAGTAAGATCGTGGGTAGTGGTTGGATAGATGCTCTTTGAGGTAGTCCAGATGTAATTGAATAGTAGCTTCATCAAGTAAATCATCGAAGCAGCATCAGTCCATATAGCTGTGACCTTATCTGAAGATTGACTACCATTTCTCGTAAAGAGAAGCAGCTCATCATCATCCTTTACTATGAAGCACGTGCACTCTCTTATCTTATTTGGTATCTTTCTGACCCTAGTTTTATCTACTTCATCAAACACATACATACATTTTTCTGAACAAGATGTCAATAGTTTCAGGTCTGTCCTTGAACTATCAAGCTGTACCAAAAGGTCAGAGTGATAGAATCCCAAAAAGTCCTTTCCAGAACCAAGGATCATTAACTCTTTTGGCTTAGAGATCATCTCCTTTATCTTGCCATGAATTTGATTCATACCTTGCAGCATCTGTAATTTGTCTTCTTTTGTAACTGTCATGCCCGTAGTAAAGTCTGGAATGACATCCCATAACTCTACAAGATCTTTTTCTTTTCGTTCCAAGTCCCTGAGCCTTTCTTTTTCGGCATGTACCAACGCCCACATCGCTTTATCGAGTGGCATGGCTGAAAATCTAGTGGGGTGTTGGAAGGTTGCAGAAACAATTCCCTTGTTCTGTAGAATGGTTAGAAGATAGTAGGTTTCAGTCCTTGGTAACTTCAATGCTTTAGAAACTTCAGGCGCCGTTTTGTGACCATGTTTTCCCAAGTATATGTATACCTTGGACTGGTTTGATGTTAGTCCGAATTTGGCAAGCTCATTTTTTAACTTGTCAAGAGACATCCTGTAATCGTACATTGCAGAGTCAGGCGAGGATTCGAAAACAGATGTTGCTTCCACATCCAACGAATCTTTGTCATCCTTTTTTACGTACGAGATTTTTGACATGCCAGTACTTGTCAGAAGGTCTTGATAACATCTAGTCAGCTAACAGTATTATTGTTAAGCTAAGTTACTTAATCTATGTTATAACCCTCTTATTTTTCACACATTTCGTGGAAAATAAAGAAAGTGTAAAATGTGTGCACTGCGGCTCTTTGGAGGCATATATCATTCATGATGATAAGTACAATGGTCTAAGGGGTCAATGCCCTAACTGCGGTGCAAATTGGCCAGAATCATAAGCATTCATTTTAAAGCTATTTAGATTCGTAATATTAACAGCCTATCAGTGAACCATCCATACATAAACGCTGCAAAGGACTTTTTAGAACTTGCCAGCGAGCAGCGATTAAACATAATCTTTGGCCTTCGTGAAAAAAAATCAAAAATTTCTGCTATGGCAAAAGAACTGGGTGCTACTGTTCAAGAAGTGCACAGAAACTTTGAACGACTTGACGATGCTGGACTGATAACCAAAGACAAGGAGGGATATTATGAATTGACTACTTATGGTAAGACGATATGCACACAGATTCCAGACCTAGTCTTTGTATCAAAATACAGAAAATATTTTGAAGATCATGATTTTGGTGACATTTCAATGAAATTCATCCAGAGAATTGGTGCACTTGCAAGAGGTCAACAAGTCAAGGGATTTGTAAAAGTACTAGAGCAATGGAAGTCCATATGCAATGAAGCTGATGAATATATCTATTATATTTTATCAGAAATTCCACTCGATTTCATAGAATCACTTGTTAATAGAGTGAAAAAAGGTGTCAAATGCAACTACATTTTTTCTGAGGATACAATCGTGCCTAAAGGAAGAAAAGAACTTCTTGAAAAACTCGGTTTTAAGAAGCTCATAGAAAAAGGTCTAGTTGAAAGAAAAATGAAAAAAGATGCCAAAGTTGTTGTTGTTTTAAATGAAAAAGAAGCCTGTGTGATGTTTCCTACAATTGATGGCGAGGCTGACATGAGCGAGATGTTTTATAGTGATGATCCATTATTTCATGAGTGGTGTCTTGACTATTTCAGATACTGCTGGTATGGCTCTGATATTTTTCAAGAAAGCAAACTCAAAGAATAACAATAAAATCCTAATCCATACTGCTCAAGTTCTATACATCCTTAAGTCAAGTTTAAAGGTAATTTACAGCAATATTTCAGCTAGTGGCTTCAAAAAGAATAGTTTCATTTCTTCCTAGCGCTACCGAGATATTATACCAACTTGGTGCAGGAGATCAGCTAGTAGGAGTAACACATGAATGCGACTTTCCTGAAGAAGCAAAAAATAAACCACGTGTAATACATTCCTCTTTTGATCCTACTAAGATGAGTAGTAATGAGATAGATAGACAGGTTGTAGAGCTGACGCATTCAGGTAGTGATATTTACCTCGTAGATGAACAAATCCTAAAGAATGCAAATCCAGATCTTATTGTTGCACAAGGAATATGTGATGTCTGTTCACCAACTACCAAAGAGATAAGCAAAGCGATCTCCATTCTAAACAACAAGCCAGAAGTTGTAATTCTTGACCCACATAATCTTGATGATATTTTAGCTGGTATATTGGAGATAGCAAAAAAAATTGGTAAGATAGATGAGGCTCAAAAGTTGATAGATTCTTTACGAAAACGCATCGAGTATGTAAAAGGCAAATATAAAAAATCAACGCCAAAAGTTCTTTGTGTAGAGTGGCTTGATCCACTATTTACCGCGGGTCATTGGGTGCCACAAATGGTTGAGATCGCAGGAGGAATAAACGGCATAAGTGTTATTGGCGAGCCATCAAGGAGAATGAAATTAGAAGAAGCGGTGGGATTTGATCCTGATATTGTAGTATTGATGCCATGTGGATTTGACATAAACCGAATCCATCAAGAGTATTCGAAGATTGCAAGTAATGACCAATGGAAATCATTGTGTGCGGTACAAAACAACAGGGTTTATGCAGTGGACGCCAATTCTTATTTTAGCAAGCCCGGTCCAAGAACAGTCACAGGCATAGAAATCTTGGCAAAAATTATTAATCCAGAAACGTTTGGCGAGCTCAAAACTCCAGACTACTCTTTCTCGCAAATAAACACATCGTAATTTTACAAAAAGTGGTTGTCATTCCAAGTCTATATCACGTGTCTCTGGATTAATTTTTTACCAGCATTGACTATTTTATCAGCAATGCGGGAGTTTAGTTTAGAGCATTTACGATGCGTTAATTGTAATTCTAAATTGGAGCTAGAGGTATTTGAAAAATCAAACGAGATAAAGGAAGGTTTTCTTTTATGTTTAAACTGTGATAACAGATATCCAATAATCTCAAAAATACCAATACTGTGGTCTGATTTTGTCTCATATTTGTCTAATCGAGCACAGTTGGGAGGGTGCCTCATGAATCAAGCCAAGAATGTAAAACTAAAATCTTTTGTAAAGAGTTCGCTTAAAAAAATCAATAGACAGACTACGGATATAACTCCAATAGAGAAGCGATGGGTTACAACATACAAGAATAGTTTGAAATCAAAATTTTATGCTCAAGTTAAACATTTGATTAAAAAGATTCCCAAATCAGATTTAGTATTAGAACATGGTTGTTCAATAGGATATATCACACATTATTTGGCACAAAAACACAATACTGTGTTTGGCATTGATCAATCATTTTTTGCAATAGCTGAAGCCAAAAAGAATAACGTAAAAAACCTGGATTATTTTGTTGCGAATTCACTCAAACCACCTTTTGGTAAAACAAAGTTTGGGTTGGTGATAGGTCTAAATGTATTAGAACTAATTGAACCACTTGATTTTCTACAAGTGATATCGCCACAGCTAAATGGAACTCTTGTAATCTCTGATCCTTATGATTTTGAAAGAGACAAAGACTCCGTAAAACACAGAATAGATTCTAAATCTTTAAGAGCTGAATTAAAAAAACTAGGCTTTACATTAATACAAAACACCACCAGACCAAGCTTTTTGCCTTGGAAACTAAATATCAATTCGCGATTAAGCCTTCATTATAAAGTTGATTTGATTATTGCAAGAAATTCAACAGCGTGATTTCTTCCGTTATTTTGTTAGTATTGGTAGATTGATTTTCTCAAAAGGCTGTACACGATGAGATTGCATATAATTTGGAATTTTTTATCACTTTGTTAGCACATTCTACATATAGTTTACAAAAATAGAGTGCATACTTAAATAAGTATGAAATTTAGAACATTTAGGTGGTAGTAGGGTGGCGACTAACGTTAGTTAACCTAAAGAGTAAGCTATACTTTGTTTTAGTAGCTGCTCTTGTAGTAGAACTAATTTCAAATCAATACTCTGAAGATATAGTTTACACAATTAGTTCCAAGATAACTACATTTTTTGGAATTTCCAATTCAATTAATACTGAAAATGTGGAGCAACCATTTGACGTTGGCTATTTCCATTATTCAGTAATACTTTCGTTTTTGGTACTTCTTACTGGTTTTGTTTTATTTAGACCAGAGAAAAAAATACCTGAGTTTTCAAAAATCAGATCATTTCTTGGTTTCACTTTAATTACAATTCTTTTCACATCGGCTGCTGTAACTCCATTGTCTATTGCATCTAGCTATTGGGGCAGCGTATCGGCTGATGAAATGAATGCTACGGACACAGCAAATCCATCTAAATCCACTACGACACAAACCAATTCTAGCGAACAATCTAGTAATTCAGAAGCAATAGATGCCACAGTTTCTGCTACCACCACGCCAGTCGGTAATTCTACTACCACCTTACCGGCTGGCAACTCAACTTCACCATCAGCTGAGGAATCAACCTCAGCTGATATTTCTGCTACCACCACGCCAGTCGGTAATTCTACTACCACCTTACCGGCTGGCAACTCAACTTCACCATCAGCTGAGGAATCAACCTCAGCTGATATTTCTGCTACCACCACGCCAGTCGGTAATTCTACTACCACTGTACCAGCTAGTGATTCTACTACCACAACTGTACTAGCTGGTAATTCTACCTCATCTGATGAATTAACATCACAAACTGAATCAGTTCATGACAACTCTACTTCAAACGAGATAACTCAACCACTTCCAGATGCAACTCTATCACTGCAATTTGATGACTCTGATACACAAGCATCAGATGTTGCAGGTGATGCTACTGTAGAAGAAAAGCTAGATGTAGCCTCACTCAATCTTGATGGAGAAGGTGATTTTGTACAAGTAACTGACACAGGATCAAGAGAACTAACTGCCATATCACTTTCGGCATGGGTTAAACCAGATTATAGTGGTGGTTCATCAGAGTTTACGGTTGTAAGCAAAGACAAAGCATTTGTTCTTGCAATAAACAACAACATTCCGCCATACAAAGTAGCAAAATTCTCTGTATTTGATGGAATAAAATGGAGTACTGTAGAATCTACAACTCAGATTGGGGAGGAATGGACACATCTTGCAGCAACATTTGACGGCTCATCAGTTGGAATTCATGTTAATGGCAATCTTGAATCTACGCTTCCAATAATAGGAATCCCATCACTTACTGTTAATGGACAGCTACAACTAACAACAGTTGACAGCATATCCTCTGATTCAGATATTGTGATCGGCGCATATCTTAGTGAAAAAAGTGGTCATGGCGAGACAAGCAACCAATTTTCAGGATTAGTTGATGATGTACATCTATACGATTCACTTTTAGAATCAACACAGATCAGCGAGATATATAACCAAAATATCATATCATATTATTCCTCTGAAGAAATAGAAGACTTTACACTAACACATGATACAATCGAGATTGGCAAGCCAGTAACTTGGACTCAAAGTATAGTCATAGCAGAACAGACAGAAAGTGTGGCAGTCGAGGTTCCAGCTGATGCACAAATTCTTCAGGTAGAGACATCAACTGACGGGAACGTAGATTTAGCCACAATTGAAACTATAACGTCATCTGCAGTTTTAGATAATGAAGTGCCCCTGGCATCTTTAGATTTAGTTCCTGAAATGGTACAGGAAGATAAGCCGACTGAATTTGTTGTGATTAACGAAGCTGCAACTGGCTATACTATTACATTTGAGACACCTGCACCATACGCAATAGAAGAAGATCAATCTACCCCAGAACTTTACAGCAAAGAAGTTACAGTTGCTCATGACTCTACATTACACTATACTGATGTGAAATCCTATTCTGATATTCCAGAAGATTTAGTGGCACAAGGTATTCCATTCAAACTGTACTGGATAATAGATGGAGAAAGAACTGATGTGACTGCAGATCCTAGATTTGCAGTAGAGTTTGTTGATACAAATGGAAATGGTATGGCGGACCAGATGCAATGGATTGTACCACAACTATCAGAGCAAGTGTTTGTAATTGAAGCCGCAATAACAATCATCAACGTACAAAGCTATCCAACTGTTGGAGGAAATTGGACTGTTAGATTCACAACAGTTGGCAGTGGAGATCTTGTCATTACTGCAATAGATGGAACAACATTTGGTGAATTACTCCCTGCAGACCTCAAATTCCTTGAGCTAAATAATGGTACCCACACACTTACACCGACAATAGAAGGAAATTCGATAATATACCATGATTATTCTAGCATGGTAGAAGGCTCTGAGACATCTCAGGTCTTGACCGCAGGACAACATCATCTTGAGTTTAGATTTGGAAATGATGTAAAGTATGCAAATAATTTGGCTGGAAACCAGGACGCAATTGCAGCCTATCGTTCAGATCAAGGAAGCGACAACACGTCAGCACCAAAAATAAGATTTTGGGATAGTTCAGGCACTGGCACGTGGAGTAGTGCGACGGATCTGCTGACTGCTGGTTCTCCTATAAAATATCTCGTGGTAAAACATTCTCCCATTAATGAAAGAATTGTTTTAGTCACTGAAAGCAATGATGGGAGAATAGACGCATACATATGCAACTCAGGTTGTGAGCAACGAACTAATTGGACAGTGCGAAACGACATTGGGCAAGTAACACCAGTTGAAAATGTGAAAAGATTTGATGTTGAATTTGAAACTTCAACAGGTGATGCTATTGTTGTTTACGGTAAAGGTGTTTCAAACCCTACACAAGATTTGGGATATAGGATTTTGCCATCTGCAAGCACGAACTTTAATCCAGAAGTTACTCTAGATGACACAGGCCACAATGACAACATTGTACATACTTGGCCTACATTAAGCAGAAACCCTGTTAGTACTAGTCAAGAAATAATTCTTGCCGTCTTTGACTCTAGCCATGATGACATAAACGGATGGGTTTGGGATGGAAATAGTTGGGGTAATAGAAAAGAACTGACTAATGATGCGACTCATCTTGGTAGAAAACAAGGGCTGGATGTAAGATATGCTTCCGACGGAAGCAAAGCAATGGTTGTCGGTGGTCATGGCAATAATGGCGAAGTCAGGTATATGACTTGGGCAAGCTCTAGCTGGAGTTCAATTTCAAGCTTTGACATGGATCCAACCGATTCATCAGATGTTAGATGGCTGACTTTGTCGGCGGATCCTAGTACCGATGACTTGCAGCTTGTTGCAATAGATAGTAGCAAGGATTTACATACTGCGTACTGGAATGGTGCTACTTGGACGGTTAAATCAAATATTGACACATCAGTTGATTCTGGCCAGTCCTCTAAGATAGCCACCTTTGCATGGAAACCTACTGGCAATACTGGACAACTCGTGTGGGATACTGACAAAAATAATAACAAACTAAGTCAAATGACCTGTTCGCCTCAATGTAATTCGGCAATTTCACAAATTTCATTCTACGGTGGAACTGGAAGATGGCTTGACTCGTACACTAATCCTGACAGTGCGGATACAGTAAAAATTTTGAGCCTAAGGCACAACAGTAGGGAAAACATTGGCTCATTTAGTTGGGATGGAAGTACATATGTAAACTACGGTGATGATAAATTCACATCAGACACAGATGGTAACAATTATCCATTTTATTCACTTGATTTCAAACCAACTGTTAATGCACCAACTAACCATCCTCCGGTACTTGTTGCCATCGGAAACAAAGTAGTTAATGAACTCTTGTTACTTTCCTTTGATGCAGATGCAACTGATCCTGACTTGCCACCACAGACATTAACATTTAGTCTATCAGAAGCTCCAGTAGGCGCATCAATTAATCCGATAACTGGTCTCTTTACATGGATCCCAACCGAAGCTCAAGGACCTGACGTATACCTATTCAAAGTCATAGTAACTGATAGTGGCTCCCCACCATTATCAGACATCGAGGAAATCACAGTTACGGTAAATGAAGTCAATACTGCTCCAGTAGCAACCGATGATGCCTACTCCACCGACGAAGACACTCAACTCAATGTGGCAGCACCAGGTGTTCTAGACAATGATGAGGATGTTGATGGTAACCCACTCACTGCAGTACTTGTATTAGGTCCATCACATGGCACATTAACACTAAACTCTAACGGAGGATTCACTTACGATCCAGACGCAAACTACAACGGTCCAGATAATTTTACATACAGAGCTTATGATGGAACAGTTTTTAGCAATATTGCTACTGTTAACATAACTGTCAATCCAGTAAATGATGCACTCTTAGATGAAGATGATGCCTACTCCACCGACGAAGACACTCAACTCAATGTGGCAGCACCAGGTGTTCTAGACAATGATGAGGATGTTGATGGTGACGAGCTAATTGCGTTACTTGTATCTGACCCATCCCACGGTACGTTGACACTGAATGAAGATGGAAGCTTTGAGTACATGCCAGAACCAGACTTCAATGGTCAAGATTCATTCCAATACAAAGCAAATGACGGTGAACTAGAAGAAAACACTGCCACTGTCACCATAACTGTTAATCCAATTGATGATGTTCCGGTAGCGGTAGACGATGAATACGAAGTAGATGAAGACGACACTCTACAGATAACAGCTCCAGGTGTATTAGGAAACGATATTAATGTGGATGGCGATTCGCTTACTGCATTACTGGTTAGTGAACCAAGTTCTGGTTCTCTTTCATTTAATGTATTTGGAAGCTTCGTATACATACCAAATGTAAACTTCTACGGCACTGATTCATTCACATACAAGGTCAATGATGGAACATCTGACAGTAATGTTGCTATTGTTACTATAACAGTTGATTCAGTAAACGATCTGCCCGTTGCATTTGACGACGAATACTCCACAGAAGAAGATACGCTTCTTGTGATTGGTGTACCATCAGGAACATTAGCAAATGATGCAGATGCTGATGGAGATCCACTTACAGCAGAACTTGTAGATGATGTAGATCATGGCACATTGACATTGAATGCGGGTGGAGGATTTACTTACACGCCAGAAATGGACTTCAACGGTTTCGATTCATTCACTTATCATGCACTTGATGATGAATTAGCCAGCAGTAATACTGCAACTGTCATCATCAACGTTGGTGTGGAAAATGATTCACCCGTAGCACTTGATGACTCTTACGAGGTAGTAGAAGACACTACACTTGTTGTTAGTGCAACTGGTGGTGTACTTGCAAATGATGATGATCCAGATGAAGATGCACTCACCACAATTCTTCTGACTCCTCCATTGTTTGGTTCAGTGGCATTTAATTCAGATGGAAGTTTCACATACACACCAAATCCAAACTTTAATGGTATTGATTTATTCACATATCAAGCAAACGATTTGTCAGACAATAGCAATGTGGCAACAGTTACACTAAGTGTTGGCTCAGTCAACGACTCGCCAATTGCATTTAACGATGTCTATTCAACTGATGAAGATACATTGCTTACTGTAACTGCATCACTTGGGGTCTTAGGAAATGACGTTGATGTCGATGATACTTTGCTTACTGCATCACTTGTAGACGATGTAGGTGATGGTACTCTGACATTCAATTCAGATGGTAGCTTTGAGTACATACCCGATGCAGATTTTACAGGCATTGACTCCTTTACATATGTAGCATCAGATGGAGTATCTAGCAGCACTCTGGGTACTGTTACAATAAACGTTGGCTCAGCTAATGACCCACCAATTGCTGCAGATGACACTTACTCGGTTGACGAAGATACTGTTCTTACGATTGATGCAGCCGAAGGTGTTCTGAATAATGATGTTGACGTAGACGAGGATCCACTAGTCATAATACAACTTCTTCCAACATCTGGTAGCCTGAGCTTGGACACAGATGATGGTAGCTTTGTATACACACCAGATCCAAACTTCTACGGTACTGACTCGTTTACATATCAAGACTTTGACGGACTAGCCAACAGCAATGTGGCAACAGTTGTCATAACTGTCAATCCAGTCAATGATGCACCAGTAGCTGTAAATGATGCTTATTCGACTGCTGAAGATACTCCACTTATTGTTCCACCCCGAGGTGTTCTAAGAAATGATGCAGATGTTGATGGAGATCCACTTACAGCAGAACTTGTAGATGATGTAGATCATGGCACATTGACATTGAATGCGGGTGGAGGATTTACTTACACGCCAGAAACGGGATACGACGGTCCTGATTCTTTCGAATATAACGCAAATGATGGAACTGCTGATAGTAACACTGCCACTGTATCTATAACTGTCATTCCAACTTCATTCGAAGGTACAATAGAATTACCACCTCCAGTAATTGAACAAGAACAACTTGATGATATTGGTGCTACAGACGCTGATGGTAACCCACTTACAGAATTGCCACCAGTTAACATAGTTTCAGATGAGGATGCAATAGATGATGCAATAGCTAATACACAAACCATTGTTGTAGATATTGCAGACGACTTGCCACCACCTCCACCAGATGATGTCATTAGTGGTACAGATGTAATTGACACATTAGGTCTTCCAACATATAACCTACCGCCAATTGCTGGCATAACATCTGTGATACCACCTGTAACAGATGTAACAAATGATGGCGCACAGCTTGTAGCAACACCACCAGTTGACAATTGGATTCCAGGTCAAAATGTGATTATTCCAGTTAACCCATCGACCCTACCAGCGTTTGGTGGTCTAACACAGATGGAAGTAACTCCTTCGCTCGATACTAATACAGAAAATGGTGAGGCCACTGACTGGTTTGTTATGCAAGTTTTCGATACAATTCCACCTTCACTGCCACCATTGCCAACAACCGATGAAGAAGAGCCAGTGTCTCTTGTTGACGTTTTCATAGATGTAAGCTATGCATTTGAAGAGACTGGAATCGGAACTGATTGGAGTAACCCTGATAGTTTTGCTCAACCACCACGTCTCACTTTAGAAATACCAGTTCCAGGGCTAGATTACGAAGGTGCATTAACTAGTGAGGGGTGTGCCATAGTAGAGGCATTTGCCTTTAATACAGCTACAAGTGAATGGGAAGAACTCGTAATAATATCAAATACACGTAACGGTCTCTTTTGCAGCGTACTGTTGGAAGGAGAACACTTTTCCAAGTTTGCAATCGGTGGCGTAAAGGCTCTCTTGGGTGCAACCCTTCTAGGTGGCAGCTCAAACAATGTGCCACCATCAGTTGTTACTGTGACCTTAGGTGGAAATGATCAATCATCATCTACAGATACCACAGTAATTGGATTTGGAGGTAGACTGCAAACAGGATCAAACTTGACTCCAGGTACATTCAAGACAGGAGAACCGGTAAAGCTAAGTTCATCAAAAATAGTTAAGACAGGAGATCCACTAACACTAAAACTGATACTGCAAGAAGAAGAAGGCGCACCAGCAATAGCACATGTAGCATTTTATGTTAATCTACTAGGAAACGAACCACAAGTTGATAAAAGTGACACATACGTTATCTATGAAAAGTCCAAGCCTATTACAGTAGTTGATCCACATGGCTTCTTCTCCGAAGTTAATGTAGCCATATCACAAATAGATGCAGTTACACTTGCACTGACATACGACATCAAATTTGCAAAACCGATGGCAAAGTCTGACATCATTATACGATCATGGGATATTAAGAGAAATGTTGATGATACTAAAATATTAGATGCACTTGAAGTTGTAGAACCTGGAGCAATACCTCACACCATACCATCTTGGGTTAAAAACAACGCAAACTGGTGGTCTTCAGGGCAAATTGGTGACTCTGACTTTGTACAAGGAGTACAGCACCTAATCAAAGAAGGAATAATTACTATACCTGAAACCAAAGCTGGCTCTGATTCATCACAACAGATACCTACTTGGATTAAAAACAACGCCGGATGGTGGGCAGAAGGTCTTATCTCAGATGACGACTTTATTTCTGCAATACAGTGGTTGATTACTAATGGAATAATGAAAGTGTAGACTTTCTATTCACTAAGATTTGCTAGAAAATTCTTAATTGAATCTTGTGAAGACATCTCTAGACGTCTTCTTATTGATAGTACTATTACGGTATGAGAGTTACCAAATAGTTCTTTGAGTACTCTGTTTAGATTTTCTGGTTTTTTATAGCAGTCAGGTATGTAACAATGATAGTACTCAAACAGCTTGTTACTGACTTTTTCTAGTGCTGGCGGTCCAAATTCAAGCAGTGTTTGCTCTATGGCCAAAGCTACTAGCGCCTTTTTTATTTGCTCATCTGCAGTTTCAACCATCTTCTTCAACCATAATTAAAAAAATTAAAGGGGTCGCGTAGCAGTACCTCTGGCAGTACTGATAACGAATCCCTTTAGAGCGGTTATTTTTGGCACATGAGGAAATTCTGATATTTTCATAGTGCTAGTGCCGCGCCGTATAGACAGCATTGTTCCGTATGGTACCAAAGACATTTTCTTTTTTTGGTCTTCTCGGTACAACTCTCCAGCCCAATGAGATAGTTTTAACTCCCCTTCATGGACCGACGTGCCTTTGTCTGTCACTATTTTGGTTTTCATAAGTTCTTGAGTTCTTATTGTTTAAACAGGTTGATAGTATCTGCTTAGCTAAAACAACAAATGCTTAGCTAATCTGTTAAATTGCATTAATATCCATTGTTGCTGATTAAATAGCATGACGGAACATGAACCTGTGGAATGTAGGTCATGTGGTTCACCAAACGCATGCATTTTTGTAGAACCAAAGTATAATGGTCTTAGAGGTCGCTGTCCGGAATGTGGCGGCGATTGGCCAGAATCATAAATTTTTATTCATTCAAAATTAATTATGGCATGTCTTAATTTTATTCAGAAAAAATCCATCTTCTTACTTTATGATATTTCGCAGAGTATACTGGATATTGAAGCTTAAAACCTGATGAATATACCGCTACTGGTTCAAACTGATATCCATCAAAAGATTTTACAATTTCGAATAAATCGCCACCTACCACCATGCTGTTTGGTGCTGCGCTGTGATTTATCTTTGCACATATGTTTACTGTAGCACCAAACACATCTTCGTTGGCCGAAGTTACCATTTTTGCTGTCACTACACTGCCATAATCGGCACTAATCCTGTAATTGACAGGTGGCAGTCCCTCCTCATGCATTTTTTGATTGATAAGACCATGTGCTTCAATCATAGCCATACTACATTCGAGTGGATCGACAAAACTATGTTTATTCGAATTGTCTGATGTTTGGGGAAAATAATACAGTAGGCTATCTCCAATGTTCTTTACTACTTTGCCGCCAAACTCTTTTGCTATCATAGCCATTGAGTTTAGAAATATGCTATAGTATTTGCAGACTTTTTCTTTACTTAAGGAAGCAGTAATCTTGCTAGAGTTTATAATATCAACAATACATATACAATAATTCTTATAGCCTCCATTAAACGATATTTCATTATCAAGAGCATTTTTTAAACGAGTAGTAAAACTATCAGATACTGGTTCTAAGGTAGGAAAATCAGTTTTTGCATAAAATGGGTTTTCCATAACTAGGGTTAGGAGAATGAATTGATAGTATCTGCTTAGCTAAAACAACAAATGCTTAGCTAATCTGTTAAATTACACTAATATGCAGCGCACGTCTATCAATCATATGATCTACTACAAAACGGAATGCGTGAGTTACAGATCATCAGTGTCTCTGGGTGGCGGCGGGGGTACTGTTCCTGGCGCACTATAGCTACATGAGTTTAATTCTTGTAGTAAGATTTAGATTCACAGACTTTTAGATCAGCATGTGAATTACCAATACGAGAGTGCAGCAAACGACTTTTTGGAGCTTGCAAGCGAACAACGACTAGGCATACTACTGAAGCTTCTTGAAGAAAAATCGAAAATTTCTGCTATAGCAAAAGAGATGGAGGCAACTGTCCCTGAAGTATATAGAAATTTCGATCGGCTCGTGAAGGCGGATCTAGTCATGAAAGATGCAGATGGCTATTATGAACTTACTACATATGGCAAGACAATATGTTCTCTAGTTCCATCACTGCGTTTTGTCTCCCAGAATAGAAAATATTTTAAAAATCATGATTTTGGTGACCTGCCACAAAAATTTATTCAAAGAATAGGCGCACTGGAAAAAGGTCAGTATGTAAAAGGATTTGTAAAAGTACTAGAACAATGGAAAGAGATTTACAAAAATTCTGATGAATACATATGTAACATTTTATCTGAGGTACACTACACTGTGGATCTTATAGAACCTATTATAGGCAAAGTAAAGAAGGGCGTACAATTAAATTCTATTCTTTCCGAATCTGCTATAATTCCAAAGGAAAGAAAACAAATTCTTGAAAAGCTTCGCCTAAAAAAACTTATGGAAACTGGACGCATTGAAAGAAAGATGAAAAGGGATGTCAAAGTAGTTCTGGTTCTAAATGAAAAAGAAGCTTGTGTAATGTTTCCAACAATTGATGGTGAGGCAGACATGAGTGAGATGTTTTACAGCAACGATCCTCTCTTTCATGAGTGGTGTATTGATTATTTTAAATATTGTTGGGATACATCTGGTGTTTTCCAAGAAGCTAAATTAAAAGAATAAGATTTTAAAATAATAATACAAAAACCAACAAAAATAACATGTAATATCCAGGTGGGGCATGCGTAACCATTCTTTGGAGATTTTACCTTCAGTAAATTATCATGTTTTTCCAACCTGGCGAGCTGTTATCATTTTTCATAACACACAAAAAACCCCTAGTTTGTAACATTCCGTCCTATGCTGTCCTATATTAACAAAATAATTGACCGCGCTCGCTTGGAAATTCTTATTTCACGAATAGTTTAATGAATTACATGAAACTACCTGAAAATCTCGTGCATGCCGCATTTTTTTTTACAGATATAGTGGGATTATCCAATCCAACAATGTCAGTCGACACTCAAACAACCAAAATTAGAGTTTTAAACAAAATTATAAAGGACTGTAAAACATTCAAAAATGAATCTCAAAAATTAATTCTTCCAACTGGAGATGGAATGGCCATAGGTTTTGTAAGTGGATTAACACAGCCACTAGAATTAGCTATAGAATTTCAAGAAAAACTGGAACAATATAACAAAAACAAATCGGAGTTTGATAAGGTTCGCGTGAGGATAGGTTGCCATGTGGGAAATGTGTTCCTTGTTGAAGATATACTCGGGAATATGACTTTTTGGGGCCCGGGAATAATCTTGGCACACAGAGTAATGGATATTGGGGATGCATGGCATATACTTATGACCGCATCTATGGCAGAAAGCTTAATTGAGCTTTCTGAAGAATATAAAAAAATTCTTCACCCACTCCACGATTATGAAATAAAACACGAACAAAAAATTCTCGTCTATTCTGCACATGGAGAAAATTTTGGAAATGCAAAATTACCTTCAAAAGGTTTGATTGAAAAAAGTCTTATAAAAGAATATTCAGAAGAAATGAATAACAAGTTTTTTTTTAAAGAGATTACATTTGAATTAAGATTAGATGATTTAGATAAACAAACCATTCATCATGAAAGATATCATCGTTTAATCAATAATTCTGAAGAGCCAATTTATGAAATACTCACGGGCATTGCAACAAGCGTAGAAAAAACTTTTCGTGAATTAAATATTGAAGTAGTGGATGAGATCGGCCAAGAACTAAAAATAGTCAGTATTAATGTAGACACTCCCAATAGAAAGGAATTTACTATAAAATTAAATCGGCCCATATTCATAAATGAAGTAGATAGAGGCTTCATAATTAAACACACGTCAGAAGCTCCAGAAAGATATTTCGAAAACGTGTTTTTATTTAATGCGAAAAATTTTTCAATGGAATTTTCATTTCCAACAAATTCAAAAATTAAAACTCCAAAATTATACCTGAAGCATAATGAACAAAAAACAACTCTAGATCCAAGTCCTGATATAAAAAGAGGACTCTACACCCAAATATTGTGGACAATAGAAAATGGCATTTCAAAAAATGATTCAATTAGATTAGAATGGTAAATTAATCAAAACTTGTGTTGTTTTTATCACAGTAAAAAAATTTAGACCACTAAATTTTAATCAATTTTAAGAATTGTGGATATTTTCTTAGACTGGTAAAATCAGGATCAACATTTAGTAATTTGCGATAAGAATTGTCTTGCAAACAAATTTTTTCTAGTAACGACAGGCCTTCTTCAGTTTTGCCAATTCGTGTCATGCTTGCGGCTTTGTGGTAAAGAACTGACAAGTCATGAGGATTTATGTCCTTTGCATTTTCAAAACATTGAATAGCTTCTTCAAATTTAGAAATCTTGTGAAGAGATAACCCTTTGTAAAGCCAAAATTTGTAACCCATTTTGTCCAAGCCTATTGCTTTGTCATAATATTCGATCGCACTCTCAATTTTTTTATTTCTCTTTAAGGATTTGGCAAGATCAACGTATTTCTGATATTGCGCACATTTAATTTCCCACGCTTTATTGAAGTTTTCTACTGCTTCCGCATGTCTATCTAACTCGAATAAACATTGGCCAATGTAATACTGAGATTCAAAGTTTTCACCATTTTTCTGTAAATCTTTTTTAAAACATTCGACCGCCTTACCAAATTGTTGAATTTCAAAATAACGAAGTCCTTTCAACTTCCAAAATTCAGCTTTACGGAAATCTTCGGCAGATTCATAATACTTGTTATAGGCTTCTATGGCATCTTCGATGTTTCTTTTTTTAGAAAGTTCTTCAGCCTTTTTCTTCCAAAATTCAGAAATGTCGTTTTTCATTTTATGATACTTAATAGACCGCGGATCTTTTAAAATTTTTAATAACGTTTAATTAAGTTCCTTTAATTTTTTGTAAGTATCAATAAATCCATAGGAAACATCACCTTCATTAGGACACAAGGCTTTGTGGGCTTTTGGTAGCAAGTACCATGGAATGGTGGGATAATTATGATGAACATTATGATGGCCTGCATTATGCAAAATGAAATTTTTCCAAAATCCAAGATCAGATCTGGTACCATACTTTGTATTGTAATGTTCTGCTATTTCTGACCAATAAAACAAGCTTGAAAAAGACCACAAAAACGGAACAAACCAGTAAAGTAATAGAATGTCAATTCGACCTAGGTAGATAAATATGGCAAAAACTGGAATCCAGAACAGCATCATTTGAATTGCACTTTTTAGAGGGTTTAGCTCAATTACATGCCTGACATAGAAATATCCTGCATATCCCAAAATTGGTTTAATAAACCAAATCCAAAACATATTTTTCTCCTCTTTCTTCAATCCAAGAATTTCATAATCTTCAACTAAATGATCAGCCTCGGTATTCATTTTATAATGATGATCTAAATGATATGCACGATATTGAGAAATTGTTACAAAAAAAGGTAAGGAATAAAATATTTCTAGATAATCATTCAGTTTTTTATTTCTAAACAAATTATAATGAGACGCTTCGTGAAGTAAAACTTCTCCTATTGCGTATTGAAAAATCCCGATTATCCAAACTGATATCAAATATACAAAAATATTATTAGCCCATATGCTTATTGCGGCAGTAACAAAAATTATGGCCCAGTTTCTAGAGAGAGCTAAAACGCCTCTAAGAGTGTTTCTTCTAACAAATTCTTGTGGATTGGCATTCAATTTGATTATTCTACCACTTTCAAATTTTTGAAAGATTCAGAATTAAGATTTTTGTGCTTGGTCCATCTTACCTTGCGTAATGGAATTTCTTTTTTTGATCTGTCATCAAAACCTTTGTTAACGTAAATATAATAATGCTCCAGTTTTTCCATCACTTCATAAAAATAGGGGTCATTTTCAAGTTTTTCTAAATGTTTCTCAGTCCATTCCCAATCTGAATTTGGATTACAAACGTAAACTATCCACCACGGTTCACCATCAATAAATGTTATATCAAAGGGATACATTTTACAATCTAGCGGCCTATCTTCATAAATAGTACAAAGTTTTTTTTCATTATCAAAGAATTTACACTGAGTAGAATTCTCTTTCTTTTTTATGGACATCCAGATTTTTCCTTCACCTAAATTAGCGTACTCTAGGTATTCCCCTGTAGCTTTTCCAATCTTTTCTAGTTTTTTTAGATCATTTGGAAAAACCGGAGGAGAGTCGACTGACTCACAACATGTTAGTTTACAGGAATCACACAAATGTGAAAAGCTGAATTTGTCGTTCCCCATCATGCCAATGCGATTGTATGCAGATGAAGGAGTATATTTAATCATCTTCTAACGCTATAATTAGAATTACGGTCATTTTATCTTCTATGAATCGTAAACCACCATTTTTTCTTTTTTATCTGATTTATGGTTTACTAAGGAGGTCTTTGTGTCTAAATAACGCGTACGCCATAATTACTGGACTTGCGAAATAGAACATTGTGTACCAATGAGCTCTTTCGTATATGCCATACAATTCCAAGTAGTAATATGGTACATCAGCAAGGACAGTAAGGCCTATTCCTAAAATCAAAAGTAACCAAGCAGGGCCAAGAATGCCTTTTTTGAAAACGGAATATCCAACTATGGCTGAAGATAACATCAATGGATTAACAAAAATGAAAAACATTGATGTTGCAAAACATAACCCATCACAATCAGCTATTCCATCACCATCCCCATCATAGTTAAAATCAATGGCAAAGTTTTCATAATTAAACTGAAAGCCGTGTTCCATTGTAATTGCACCGCCGTAAGCATGTAGGTAAAATACAGCTATCGTACTTGGAATACTCAACAAAATAAACCAATTTTTGGCTCCAATTTTTGGTCTAAAACGATGTATAGTTAGCCTCAAGTGGATCAAAGCTCCTGCATGCCAAACAACAAAGCCCAAATCATTCCAGTAAGGATATGGATTTTCCACTCCATGTATCTCGAAATAAAACCAACCTGACCAACCCAATAAATTGCCAAGCATGCCTACTGCGAGAGCAAGATACGCTTTTCCAAAAACATTTTCTTCCCCACCCCAAAATCTTTTTGCAATAAAAAAAACAATAGAGGTTGCAACCACATGAGCTATTAATAGTAAAGTTTCATACAAATCTAGGACAGAGTCATCTTCAGGTTCTTGACCATTTCCATATTGGTAAAGAATTATTCCAGCAAAAAGAATGACTAGAAAGTAATAATTAATTTTGTGCCTTAAATTTTCTTCACGTTTCTTTGATGGTTCCATTCATAAATAAAAAGCGAATCCCTATTAATAAATCAGTTAGATTAATGTTAAAATTTTAGATCTCAAATTTTCATTTCATATTATTGTTTGGTTAGCCATTTCGGTACTGAATAATCGTTTAATTTTAGTAGGACGTTCTTGGTAAAACAATAATTTCATGGAGCATAGGATGCCCAGGTCCCAGAGAAGACCTGTTACTCCGGCTGTACCAATGATAAATGTACCTAAATCGCTTAGTTCAGAACAAATCAATGTCCTAATGCTCGATATACTTAAACCAACTAATCAAGAATTTGACAAGCATCCTATTTTATCAAACGGCCATTAAGCAGTCTTAATTTAATAATCGCATAAAATGTGAAATACCGCCTTAATATCATAAAATGTGAAATGGGGTCTGGTCGCCGGACAATTTTGTATTTGATATTGTTTTGTATTTCGACTTTAGCTACTTTACCTGTCATTGCAGAGGATAAAATTTATGATGTGATTGTAGTGGGAGCTGGAATTTCCGGCCTCTCTGCAGCAGATGCGCTAACTCAATTGGGATACGATGTCGTTGTCTTGGAGGCAAAAGACCGGATTGGCGGTAGAATATGGACAGACGATTCCACATATCTAGATAAAGGCGGATCATGGATACATGGAATAAAATATAATCCAATTTTTGTTTTGACGGAAAAATATGGAATTAATACTACTAAAACAGTTTCTGATGCCAACCAGAAATCACACGTATACTATGACTCTGATGGAAATAGGATGGATGATAACCAAAGAAAGGTAATTGATGGAAGATTTGTCGATTTTCAAAAATACCTTTTTAATAAGTATACATATTCTCCTGAACATCCATTAAAAGAAAAGCTTTTTGATCAACTTTTACTTTATTCGCTTTATTCAGATAAATCAATTCAAAATGTTTTAGATGAATATGTTGAAGAAAAAGGGTTGAACGATAAAGATAAAACCGAATTTGAACACATAGCTAATTACTATTTTGTAAATACATGGGCTACAGATATCTCTAACCTCAGCGCGAGACATTATATGGGAATCGAATATGGCGGAGAAGAAGTAATTTTTCCTAAAGGCTATGAGCAAATTATTGACAAAATTTCTAGCGAATTAGATATACGACTCAATCACCCTGTCTACAAAATTGATTATAGCTCAAATCCTATCTCAGTTTATGTTGAAGGCATGCCTGAACAACCCTTCAAAGCGAGGTATGTACTTGTCACTTTGCCCTTAGGCGTACTTAAAGACAGTGTATCAAACAATCCTCGTCTTTTAGATTCAACAAAAGGAATTGTAAACTTCACTCCACCTTTGCCACAAAACAAAGTTGACTCTATAAACAAATTAGGAATGGGTATTATGAATAAAGCCTACTTAATTTTTAATGATACCTCTTTTTTGAAAGAAGACAGCGATTATCAGTATATCTCAATAATGAATAAGGAAAAAGGTGCATGGTCACTTTTTTTAAATTTGAATAAAAGTTTAGGGAAACCTGTTCTTTTGGCCTTTAATTCTGGCGATTATGCTAAGAAATTAGAACAATTGAACTTCAAACGATCCTCATCAGATAATACTAATAATTTAGAAAATCATAGTTATGATGAACCTCTAAAGGAGCTAACCTCAGTGGAGCAAAGAGAGTATGAAAACGCCGTAGCAAATTTGGCAATAGAAAATCTTAGAGACATATACGGCAAGGAAGCCGTACCAGAACCTGAGAAAACATTGGTAACCAGATGGGCCTCGGATCCATATGTTAGAGGCTCTTATTCTTATCCAGCCATCGGTTCTACTCCCAAAGATTATGAGACTATTGCAGAGCACGTTACCGATAGGTTCTTTTCTGCTAGGTTATTTTTTGCAGGCGAGGCCACAGAACCTGATATTTGGGGTACAGTTCATGGTGCATATCTTTCCGGGATTAATGCTGCCAACGACATCGATTTTTGGTACAAATGGCACAATGGTTACGAATTTTGGGCATATGTGTTTGTATTTATCACTTTAGGAATAGGCGTTTCTTGGGGGATCGCGGCATATTGGAGATATGAAACAGACCTTGCAATGAAACTCTTAGGTCGAAGTCGAGAAGTACCATGGTTAATGACACTCTTAATAGCTTTTACAGTCATATTTGCGATGGTCGTGTACTATTGGCTAGAATTTATAGTTGGCATATTCCCAGATTTTTTTGATTTTTTCACGCAATCAGATGATGAATGTTATACGATTTCCAGATTAATTGATGCCATTCCATACATGAAATTAAGCCCACAGGAAGAAGTAGCATTCCATCAACAATACCAAAGGTGCATTAATACATGACTATTGATGAAGAGTTAAAAAAAGAAATTACAAAGATGCAAGAACAAATTGATAAGTTTAAAAAAGAAATAATTGATCGTCTCGACAAAATAGAATCAATTTCAGAATCTGAAGATGATGTTGAGCCTTACAAAAAATTGGCAAAATACAGTAACGAGGCGTTGAATCAGGTAAAAAAAGACTTGATGAAGGCATTGGAGGCAGGTAATGAGTTTGACAAAAATGAGGCCAATAAAAAGACAGCAGAAATTACCAAAATGGTCAATGACGTAATAAAAAAGATTGAAAAAATAAAGAAACAAAACGAAGAAAGAATCGAAATTAATAACCCTCTGTATCCACCTAAGAAGCTTTGGCGTTATTTTCCTGCTACACTTCGACCAAATCTGCATTCACGTGGAGCAACAAATTGGCTGGGATTTCTTTTGACGGGAGTTGGCGTGCTAATTTTTTCAAGAGGAATATGGGATGCCTCTGCGGAACTATTTTCAATTCAAGGAAGTCTTATCATAGGTGCGACTATAATAATACTTATGGCTTGGTTAGAAAGAAAGAAAATCTTTGCAGTGTTTGGTCAGGAATGAGTCATTATGAAGTTAAGTCAAGCTGGTAAAGATGAAAAAGAGATAGCAATATACCCACGCGCAAAACGTAGTGATGCTGAATTTGGAAAAGATATTAATGAATTTGAAAGAATCAAAGGACGAATAACGCACCACCTATGTATACCTTTTATCAAAAAAATGGAATTTATTGATTATTGTAGTTTTGCAAAAATGCCTGGGATATGGCTTGGCAGTTGTAAGAGAAACGGAACGACGATAGAAAAGGAAGTTAAAATATTAATGACTAAAATAAAATATAATCATAAAGAACACGTGGTTAAAAATTGTTTAAGACAGTTGTTACGCCGAGAGTATGAAAAATTTTTTGGCAAATGTAGTTATTCCATGAATTATTACAAAGATCTTCTAAGGATTGTAATTCCGTATGAGGATGATTATTTATTCATCCTTAATGTAAAACCACAAATAATTGCTGATCATTTTAAGCACTTTGAACAAGATTATTATCGCATAATTGCTGAAAAAATGGAAGAACTACAAAAAATGTGTGTCGAGAAAAAACACAAGATCAAGGAAGAGAAAATAACAAACGATAAAATCTTGGACGATTTTTTTTATGGGGAACCAAAATTAGGCGAATTACTTGCAAAAATTGGCCCTAAAATGCGTTACGTTTCGATAGGAATAACAGATGGTACTCCGTTAGCACGTTTTGTTAATACGGATGATGATTTACTTTTAGACAAATTCGATGAATTTGAATACTTTATTGAAACCGCAGCAGGACTAAAAATGAAGGATAAGTTTGAATCTTTATTTGGTCAAACTAAATTTAATCTGACCGTATATGAGGATGTAGCAGTAATGAGTATGCCCATAGGTAGAAATTTTTTTACTATAATGACTTTACATAACAAAATAAATAACAAGAAGGCCTCTGACTCTGAAAAGACGTTCGATAAAGAATTTTATTTCCCTAAACCGATGGAACAAATTTTTGATTTTATTGAGGATGAACTAGATATGGACTACATCCCTACCGATCTGTAAATTTAAGAATTCTTACAATTTTGTGATCAACCCATCTTATTTTCTTCATAAAGAAATAAGAAGGCGGTATTGGCTGTGATCAAAAGAAAATCTTAAGAGAATTGATTTGATTAACATATCATGTTTATACTAGGAGTTCAAACATCGGTTGACATAACGCTTATTGGCCAATGGTAGTGATCTCATTACAATTACAATAAGAGTACTGCAAGATATTGGAGTTCCTGTAATTTCCCTATAGGGCATCTAGAATAGATTATTTGGCTCTCTCATTAAGGGGTGTCATTCAAATGAAATCTATTAACTACACATTACTTGCGGATGAAACCATAGCAAAAGAGTTTGGGAAAAAAGGTACATCTACGGATCTTACCATATATGACAAAAAAGAAGCTGAGTCTGTAAAGACTTGGAGTGTCCCTACAGGCTTCCCTGAAAAGATACAACCGCTTTTTCAGGCAATTAACATGGGCGAATATGTCATATTTTATGTAACAAAACTTGATAAATTCACAGGTGAACAAATTATCGCACTTGATAGTCTTAAAAAAACTCAAGGAATACTGTGTCATTCATATGATGTTGACAGAAACAAACTTTTTTCCATGATAAAAGGAACTGTTGTAGAACAATACAAACTAGTAGAACTTGATGATTTAAAAAAAGAAGTAGATTCAACGCCATCACTATCAAAAGATGGTAAAACCAAAATTGCAATAGATCATTGTTTTGATGTCAAGGGAGTGGGGACTGTCATACTTGGAAAAGTAGTACAAGGAAAAGTAAAGACCTATGAAAACCTTAAACTCTTACCAAAAGGGGTTGATGTTTTGATAAAATCAATTCAAATGCACGATGATCCTGTAGACGAGGCAATATCACCTGCTAGAGTAGGACTTTCAGTTAAGGGAATCGCATCTTATGATGTACAAAGAGGCGACATGCTATGCGCCCAAGATTCAGTACAGGTAGCACAAGAAATAACTCTAGATTATGTACAAAATCAGTTTTTCAAGGACAAGATAGGAGAAAACCAGATGTTTTTAGTAAACATCGGATTGCAAATACGACCTGCAAAAATTGTTTCAATAAACCCAATGAAATTATCACTTGGCAAACCTGCCGTATTTGATAAAAATGATATCTGTGTTATACTAAAACCTGAATCGCAAACTATACGAATAGTAGGTAGTGGTGCAATAGTCTGATGGCAAACCCAGATATGATTGCATTTGGAACGTGGTCTGCAATTACTGCTGTTTTCATTGTGGTAATAAGCTTGGTTTATAGAAAATTTTCTAGGCGAAAACAAGATGAATCACCTTCACATTGAAAAAAAGGGGCTACGGGGGCTTGCTATAGCAGAAAGTTTCAGAGAAGATGAGAAGAGCTCTACACTTGCAGGCGTTGTTATGCGACGAGACTTTATCATAGATGGCTTTGTCTTTGGTCGAACCACAATAGAAGGAAACGATGCTACTGATTCCATATTGCAAATGCATCAAAAACTAAAACGTGATGACATTAGCTTTGTAATGATTTCTGGATTAATTATATCAATGTACAATATTGTGGATATAAAAAAAATCTGGGACAAGCTAAAGATTCCAATCATTGGAGTAACATACGATGATTCAAAAGGAATTGAAGCTGCCATAAAATACCACTTTCCTGATTCATATCAATCTAAAATAGCGGAATACCACAAGCTTGGAGAGAGATCAAAGATTAGACTTCACACAGGACATGATCTGTATATACGAATAGAAGGTTGTACTGTTCAAGAGACAAAAAGTCTTTTAGATGCATTTACATTGCAAGGCGCAATGCCAGAACCACTTCGCGTTGCACACATGCTTGCAAGAACAGGACTTCATTTACGATGATACCAACAAACACAGCTACGTGAATTATTTTCTTTCTTCCAACTTTACTACCCACTTGCTACCAGTTAGTCTTGAAGAAGAAAATTCGATGTGGCCTATCACTCTATTTCCTTTTCGAACCATGGCGTAATCGGTTTTCTCAACCTTTAGCATTACCTCTCTTGCCTTGTAACCTCCCTCTATTACTTTGATCTTAAACCGTTTGCTTACTTTTATGACAAGACTTCGTGCTGCCTTGGTATCACCAATCCATGAAAACATCTCAAAAGGACCAAAGTTTTTTGTTTCAATCTCATAACCATAAAGCCTTGCCTCAAACTTCCAACCTAACTTTTTGGCTTCTTCATTCATCCATTGTACAGCTTGTTCTCCATATCCTTTCTCTACACCAAAAGTCTCCGCATCTCCCATTTGCTATGTCTCCTCAAATATGGTACATGAATGTAACTTTTAATCCATAGAAAACTCTAACTTAGAAGCCTTTTTCAACCAAGAGATCGTAATAATATTTAGTGACAGACGAGCTATGTAGAAAATGTGGCGCGGACATGATAGACAAATTATTTTGTACTGAATGCAAGGAGGCAACACAGAAAATCTGTACAAAATGTGATTATAAAACAGACGAACATACTCATATGCACGGCTTGTACCAAAAGGCCTCTTTTGGTTTGTTTGCTGTTAGTTTTCAAGCAATTGATCTATTTCCAAGCATCTCGCTTGCCTGATGTTATCAAATGCTCTTGCCTGAGATTTTGATTTGAATGTCGCTAGACTATAAACTTCAAGCTAACGATGATTGATTGTGCAAGATTATTAGAAAGACTTTGATGTTATATGATGATGAAACGAACTTCGGCAGAGATTCGCAAGGCAATTGAATCAAACTGGAAAGAATATCTGTCACGATATGCGAACCTATTTTCTTCTAATTTTATAAGTGGTTCCAGTCCGCCTTCTGTTTTTGTGGGCTCGTATGGTTATCCAAAGGTTTTGGCAGGTCCCATGCTGCCTCCGTTACATGGCGATACTACAATACTTGATCTGCCAGAACACTGGCTAGGCAAAAGTCTTGAGGAAATTGTAAACTATAGACTAAGTTTGGTACGAGGAGTACAAAGTGTTCCAGTCACAAATCCACAGGGGAAATACATTGAAAATCTGCAAGAAGTAGCTATGTCATCAAAGCCAATAGATTCTGACATTGAATTTTTTAAAAATACAATTCCAGTTACATCTATTGATGGTGAGAATCCACCGTTTGGGCCAATTGGGGAGATAAAGACAGCAAAATTTTCTAATTCAACTTCAGACAGATCTATACAAAAAATTTTTTACGACAAAGACTTGTTAGCTCAAGACTCGGTTTTAGAGCTTTACAACAAAGGCATAGAGATAACCCGAATCCAAAAGTGCTTTAGTATTGGAATGCTTGGCAAAAACAGAAAGCTTGTTCCTACCAGATGGAGCATAACTGCCACTGATGATATTGTATCAAAATCACTAGTAGAACAGATAGTGGAGTTTGATCTAATTGATAGTTGTCAGGTATTTTCCTACAATCATATTGGAAATTATTTTTCAGTTATTGTTTTTCCAAGTAGATGGATGTTTGAGATGCAGGAAGCTTGGCACGATCAACAAGGAAACATTGGATTTGGTTCTGACTTTGAAGATGCGAGAGGCCTTGATCACTATCCTGGCACAGCTGGTGCACACTTTGCGGCAAGACTTGGTGTTACAGAATATCTTTTTAAAAATAAGATACAGGCTGCAGCTATGGTGTTAAGGGAAATAAGACCAGAATATGCTGTCCCGGTGGGCGTGTGGCAGGTACGTGAGGGAATAAGGATGGCAATGAAACAAAGACCGCAATTAGTATCAAGCTTTGAGGAAGGACTTGATACTGCATGCAAAGGTCTCAGCATAGACAAAAAAGAATGGCTTGCAAAAAGCAACTTGCAAAAAACAAGAAGCCAAAAATCAATCTCAGACTATTTTTAGCTCTTACGTTTTTATTTGCCCCACATTGCTGATTAGATGATGCAGGACAAAAGCATAATTTTTGCAATTTTGTTAATTGCAAGCCCAATCATATTTGCACTTGGTGTCTTTCCTGATTCGTTTAGCTTGAGTTGGAATCAAGGAAGAGGTGGATTCCTTTTCGCATTGGCATTTATTGTAGCGGAGCTTATTGGGCTAAAGATTGGCATATTAAAAAAAAGACTACTTGCAGTAATACCGCTTGCAGCACTTACAATAACATATCTTGTCAGTCTTGAGTTTGGATTACGCGATTATATTGTTTCGATAGCACCAAACTACAATGTCCAGCTGATATTTTCTTGGACTTGGATGTGGGATTTTGTTGTCTTGGCTATCTTTCTTGTTGCCACTATGAGCATATTATTTGGTAAAAAATGGGTAAGGATATGTCCAGCTGGACCAATATTCATAGCTGGCAGCGCCGTGATTTTATCACTTGACGCTTTCTTCCCATATGATACTCTAGGACCATTACAGTACATAGTACCATATTTAGTGCAAACAAACGCGTGGCTGATAACTACTTTAGACCTTGGAATAGCAAGTGCAAGAGACAACATCCTGTTTTTAAGAGGTGATCATGGCCCATTCGCACTACAAGTGTTCTGGCCCTCAGCTGGGGTACACAGTGTTATAATCTACTCACTTGTAATGATGGCTTTCTTGTTTAAGATGAATATTCCACCAAAGAGAAAAGCAGTGTATTTTGTATTGGGTATAATTGGCACAATCGGTGTTAACATGATCAGGATATTTTCATTGTCAATTTTTGCGTTAAAGGTATCAACAAAGGTATCAGAATTTGAAGAATTTCATTCGGTGGCGGGTGAAATAATGTTTCTGCCTTGGCTTTTTATTTTCCTACTTATCGTAACATACGTAGAAACACGACGAATAAAAAGACTAGAAGTTGCCAAAAAAGAACATGATCAAAATAAATAGAGAGATAAAGCCCGGCTCATACGCTCTCAATGACATATTTGATGGATTAAAACAATCTACGATTCTCATGGAAATTTTTAAAACAAAAAAAGAGCTCGATGATGTATTTTCAAAAACAAATGTCTACGTAGAAAAAAATGATCATTACATGTTTGTAAAAAATGACGATGCTTCCATAATAATTGGGCTTGAGCACCTACAAAAATCAGATTCAAAAATTCTGTATCTTGATATAGTTCATGAACTTGTACATGTGAAGCAACAAAGATGTGGTCTTGATCTATATGACAAATCATATTCGTATGTTGACAGGCCAACTGAGATTGAAGCATATGAGATAGCTGTTAGAGAAGCAAAACGCCTTGGGATGAACAACAAAGAAATTCTAGATTATCTACATGTAGAATGGATAACTTTAGAAGAACACAAAAGATTGGCTTCGCGTATGGGAATTGTCATCTAGAAGTATCTAGTAATGCTGTCTTGACCAGATACTTGTGATAACTCTGAGACTTTGACTCCAATTCTGCGCACTGGCATTTTCTGATCATCTAATGATTCGCGAAGAAGCTGTAAGGCAGCCTTTTTTAGCTCATCAAGGTTTGAAGTAGAATTTTTTAGCATTTTGGATCTGGTCTTGTTGGAAAGATCAGACTGAACAAACTGTATACCAACTGATTTGAAAAGCATATTGTCATTTAGTATAGTGACATGTACATCTTCACACAACCTTTCAAGATCCTTTGCCAAAAAGTCATAGTCTTTTGAATCCTGTTTTAAAGTGGTTATTCTGCTGTATTGTGTTGCCTCTTGTCTTTGGGAAACTGGTTCGTTGTCTATACCTCTTGCTGCATTGTAGATGTATGCACCCGTCTTTCTTCCAAACATGCTGTTGAGAGAAAAGACATCTAGTTTTTTTAGATCCGAGATTGTTTCAAGCCCTGTTTCTGCAAATTTTTCTTCTGTCTTTTTTCCTATTCCAGGAATAGATCTTATTGGCAACGGATCCAGAAAAGTTTCTACCTTGTCTGGTGGAACTATTGTCAAGCCATCTGGCTTTTTAAAATCCGATGCAATCTTTGATGCGAGTTTGTTAACTGATACTCCAACACTGCATGAAAGTTTTGTAGAATTGCGTATGGCGTTTTTTAGCTGTTGAGCAAGATGGCCTGCACTTACAAAGCTACCCTCTGTTCTCTTTGAAACATCCAAATACGCTTCATCTTTTCCAACATATTCAAAAATGTCTGCATATTCCTTTATTGTATCCATAGCTTTTTGTGATATTTCAGAATAATAATCAAAATCAGTAGGCAAAAAGACTGCATCTGAGATCTCCCCAAGTCTTTTTTTTGCAAATTTTATTGGCATGCCAGACTTGACACCATATTTTCTTGCTACATAATTTGCAGTTGCTATTGCACCACTATCTCCACCACGGTCTGAAAAAACACAAACTGCAACAGGTTTTGTCTTCAGCTCTGGATTACGCAGCTCTTCACACTGGGCATAAAAATAATCAAAATCAACATGAAAT
>Ga0247727_10003529_pt1 | contig 34465 bp, 28 predicted proteins | sample WisWelCaveWW1625_FD_202498 | JGI IMG/M metagenome (GOLD analysis project Ga0247727, IMG submission 202498) | Biofilm microbial communities from Wishing Well Cave, Virginia, United States - WW16-25 | ecosystem: Environmental > Aquatic > Deep subsurface > Groundwater > Cave microbial mat | place...
CGTGTCGGTGGGATGCAGCGCCAGCGCCCGGCATTCATCCGAGACGGTTGCCGGCGGCGTCCGATTTTCCCAGTGCGCGCCGGAATCCGTCGACCGCAGAATGAGCGGATATTTCACGCCTTTGTTATTCACGCTGTAACCGCCGGCCCAGATCTCGTCATCCGTGCTGAAGAACAACCGTTTTGATCCTGCCGCAAAAGTGAGAATATTTGCCGATGAATCCCGCCAGACACGCTCCCAATATTTTCCGCGATCTTCCGAGCGCCAGATCGCGCCCGGCGTGGCAGCAAAGGCCGTCACGTAAGTCGGCGCGATGGGATGGCAGACATCGATGCCGCCGACCGCGCTGACGCGCGTCACGTTCGTTCGATCAATGCCGCTATCGGCGGCAACCCAGCTTCCTTTTTGCAAACAGGTGTCGGGACGCTGCTGGTAAAAATAAATCAGCGACGTATCGTTTTGCGCCGGATTCAATGCCGCGCCGGCGAGCACGCCTTTCCAGCATTTAAGCGGACAATATGTATGAAAGGCAAAGATCGAGGTCAGATTTTTTGCCGGAATGCCGAGATGAACCCAGCCGGAATCCAACTCGCCGAGATAGCGGCGATAGACGCCGTCATTTTCCGTGGCGGCGTACAGCGAGCCGCCGTACCAGGTCATCGCCGTGACGGCTTTGCCTTGTAATCCAAAAGACTCCAATTGCTGCGCGGCGGCGAGGCTCGCGAGCAGCGAGACGGCAGATAAAAAATAAAAACGCATTCGCATAAAACAACCTTCTGTTGTCACCAACGGATAAAAAGCTGCCAACGGATTTTAATTTTTTTAAGCCAACTCAATTGTTTGATAAAGAATTGTTTTTATCCGTTGGTCGTTTTTCCATCCGTTGGGATAATTTTTTTAAACCAGTTTGGTTCCGGCCACTAAAGGGCCCTTGCGGGTTTGTCCGCATTGGGAATTTCCTGTGAAATTTTTATTGGCATTATTAAAAAGTTATTATTATTTTTCACAAATTCAATGTGAAATTTTTGCGGCAAGTCATGATGAGAAAATGTCATTCTGGAAGAATCTTGTTTCAAATCAGCCGATACTTGATTGCAACAAGATGCCTCCGGCATGACAGACTAACTACCCACCAGGAGTCTTACAGAAGCGAAAGCACCAAACCCAGAAAGGCAGGGCAAACCCAATGAATTTAAAATATGATCACGCGCATTTTCGCTGCGCCGATTTGGATACGGCCATCGCGTTTTATCAAAGAATGCTTGATGCTGAAATCGTCAAGCGCTCGGAGCACGCGGGGCGGGTTATCGTGACGCTGCAAATCGGCGGCACGAAATTTTGTCTTTCGCCGGCGCCGCCGGACGGCGAGTTTAAAACAGAGGAAAATGGCAAACGTCTCGGCGTTTATCATCTCGCGTTTCAGGTGCCCGATCTCGACGAAGCGGTCGCGGCGTGCAGGCAGCGCGGCGCGAAATTCACCGTCGAAAATTTCATGGCGACGCCGGTACGCAAAGTTGCCTTCTTCGATGCGCCCGACGGGATGCAGGTGGAGTTGATGCAGGATTTTTGAGGTGTGTGCAGTCGGGCTTGGTCGGGAGGATTTTCTAAATTGCAAAATCTCCAACGCGAGCGAGCCGCAACCAAGCAAGGTTAAAAAAATTGCCCAACGGATAAATCCCGCCTTGCGGGAACCAACGGTTACCATGTCAAAATCCCCGCGGATTGAAGAAGCCCGCGGATAAAAATTTATCCGCGGGAAATTAAACATGAAAAACTTTTTTCTAAATCCGTTGGCCGCTTTTCATCCGTTGGGGGATTTTTTTTCGGCGAGACCTTATCGAATCAAAATCATTTTCTTCATTTCACGAAAATTGCCGCTTTGCAAAATGTAAAGATAAACGCCGGAAGCGGCGACTTCGTTTTGCCGGTTCAGGCCGTTCCATTCGGCTTCGTGCCGGCCCGCGGCAAACGGCGCGTCGATGAGCGTTTGCACCAGTCGCCCCTGCGCGTCGTAGATCTTCAACGACACTTTCTGCGCGGCCGGAATCGTGAAAGCGATGGAGGTCGTCGGATTTCCCCCGCTCCGAGCGGGGGATCCCGCTACGCTTGAGAATGGATTCGGGAAATTCTGCTTCAGCTCAAAATCGCGCAGCGTCACGGGTTCTTCATCCACGCCGGTCATGGCGAGCAAATTGTCGATCACCGCATTGATCGCGGTGACATTGACGCCAAAGGCTTTATAACGAATGATGCCCTGCTGATCAACGACCACGGACCATTCGTTGCGAACACCATACGAATTTCCGATATTGCTCGCCATCAACCCGAGGGGAAAGGAAATGCCGGTGCTCTGTTTGAAGGAGTTGAGCTGCGTCGTGCTGCCATTGTAATAATCCAGGCCGAGGGCCTGAAAGGCTTTGTTTTTGCGCGGTTGATAAATGTTTGATTCCGCGGCTGGACCAGCCGCAAGACAACCGCTTCAATTCCAGCCCAGAAAAAATAAATAAACCACTTTGCCGCGATATTGCATCAACGTTTGGGTGCCGCTCGCGAGCGTGCTGGTGGAAAAATTTGGCGCTGGATCTCCCACATTGGGCTGCGACCAGGCCGTGGCGCTCAACACCAGCAGGCTCGCGGCCGTTAACAAAATTCTGCGCATAGCGATCTCCTTGGTTTGGTGATGAAATCTCAAAAAGTGAGATTAGCTCTCATTTCGAAGCCTTTAAAATCTAAGACCTCATAACAAATTCCCGAAGTGCAGGCCGGCCCGCCCCGCCGCGTGCCATAAAAAACATTCATCAAATAGCGCTGATTAAACTGATACCCCAGCGTATAACCGGCCCAATGACGCCGTTTGGTTTCGACCCGCGCCGTGTTCGGCAAATCGGTTAAATTCGGATCCGTGCTTCTTTCCAAAATCAAGCCCGCGGAAATTTTAGGCGCTTTGGAGAGCGTCAACGACGCGACATAATTTCTGACCACCCGCCCGGGATCGAAATCGCGTTTCAGCGTTTGATACTCCAAATCGAGGGCCGTGCCCCATTGCGGCGCCCATTCGCGCTCCCAATAAATGCCGCCGGCGTAGCGGTCTTTCTCGCGCCGGAGCTGATCGGCGCTGCGATCGAAGAAACCTTTGACCGTCGTTTTCTCGCTCAACGTCAGGCCGGCTTCGGCAAACAACTCTTCAAAGCGAATCTTTCGGCCGAAAAAAAGATTTTCAGATTGCGTGAAATTGAGCACGAACGTCTGGCCCGCGGCCGTGTGCCAGAACGCTTCGCCCTGCCAGCCCGTTTCATTTTTGGGATTGATTAAATGCGTGCTGCGGTTCAACACGGCGTAAGGATGCTCTTTGATGAGCGGCGGCGGATCGTTGTATTCGAGAAGAAATTCGTTGTAATCCTTATATTCAACGCTGAGGCCGAATGCGCCGGCGACGAAATTGGCGCTCGAATAAAACGCGTGCGCCGAACGGTCCGAAAGATCGAAGCGCTGGTTGCCGCCGTCGAGGCGCTGGGCATATTCGGAATAAAACTGAATATTTTTGGATACATTTCCGGAAACGGCCAGCGAGCCAAATTCGCGCAAAACCTCGTCGCCATGTTCGCGCAAATAAGCGCCGCCGATCGTAAAGTTTTCCAGTAAGCGCACGTTGGTTTCAAAGGCGTCGAGCAAAAAGGGCCGCCGTTCCCTGGCGTTAGACTGCGGCGGAAAAGTATTGCGCAGCGGTTTGCCGCGCAGCAGCTTGACGTCCAGGCGCTCGGAAGTAAATTTCGCCAAAGCGCCGTCGATATCGCGATAAAAACCGTAGCGAATGCGCTCGCCGGGATTTTCGAGAATGGTGCCGGGAATTTCATAGGAACGCAAAAGCAGGCCGCGACCGAGAATCTCGTAAAAATTGCCGGCAGCGAGATCAAAGCCGCCGCGATTGTAGCGCAGCGTGCGCTGCGTGAGCTCGGTGTAATCCCGCTCCTGGCGCGGCCGCTGAAAACGCTCCAATTTGATATCGCCCCGCCAATCGCGAAATTGATAAGAAAAATTGAGTTGATTGTACAGCGCCGTCAAATCGCTGGGTTGTTCATGCGGGAGATTTCCCACCTGGTACTCGAGCGTATTGCCGGCGGAAAATTGCGCCGCCGCATGGCCCAGCCAGCCCAGCAACAATCCCAGCAGCAGTTTATTTTTCATTGGCGCTCTCGCTGGCCGTCAGGAGCTTCCTGATTTCGTCTTCCAGCGCTTTTTCATCTCCGGGCCGGTAGCCCTGATGAAAGAAAACGATTTCGTCATTCGCATCCACGATGATGAGAGTCGGCATCGCCGTCACTTTGAGCTTGTTCATCAGCTCGTTATTGACGTCGAGCAGCACCGGATAAGAAATATTCAGCGAATGCGAAAACGGCTTGACTTTCGGCAGATTGCGCGTGCCGTCAACGTTGACGCCGATGAACTCCACGCCTTCTTTCTTATATTGCTCGTGCAATTTGACGAGCTTCGGAATGGCGCGCACGCACGGCTTGCACCACGTTGCCCAGAAGTCGATGACGGTCAGTTTTTTGCCTTTCAACTGCGAATAGGCAACGGTTTTATTGTCGAGATTTTTCAGCCGGAAATCCGGCAGCTTGCCGGCAAAAGCCGGCTGGCTAAAAAAGACAAAAAGAAAAATTGCAAAAATGAAATTTCGCATGATGGCCTCGTCGTGAATTTGTGTAAGCAAAGATTTTTAAAGGCAAAACCATTATGGGCAAAACAATTAAAAATCCGAATGACCGGTAAAGGAGATAGTCAAAACAATTGAAGTCAAAATAAAAAAGCATATCGCTGCGGCGTTTTGCGCAGGATATGCTTTTAAACAAAAATTTTGGCGATTTTATTTCTCCGCGCGGCGGTCTTTTTTTACCGTATTGATTTCGTCGCGCAGGCGGGCGGCGTCTTCAAAACGTTCGTCGGTCACCGCTTTTTGCAGCTCAAAATTCAAACGTTCAAGGCGATCCGTCGGGACCTGCTCTTCGGTGCGCTCGGAATCCTTGTCGCTCACCGAAGCTTTTTTCATCACCTCGTCGTGTACAAAGATGGGCGCCTGCGCGCGCAGCGCGATCGCAATGGCGTCGCTGGGCCGCGCGTCGACTTCGACGTGCGTGCCGTTCATCTTCAGGCCGACCATCGCGTAATAAGTGTTCTCGCGCAGATCATTCACCACGACGCGGGAAATGCGCACCTCGACGGAATCCAGCAGATTTTTCACAAGATCGTGCGTCAGCGGCCGCGGCGGAATAATGCTTTCCATTTGCAGCGCAATCGCCTGCGCTTCGGAGGAGCCGACCACGATCGGCAGCCAGCGGTGATGTGCATCATCGCGAAGAATGACGACAAAACGATTGGCTGTTGTATCCAACGTCACACGATCAACGCGCACAGAGACCAGCATAACCCACAATCTCCCAAACGTTAAACCGACTACAATAAAACCTGCTGCGGACTATTAAACTACCGTAGTTTTTAAAGAGTGAAATCTTTGTCGCAGACAACGCGCCACGCGGTGCAGAAAAAGCAAAAATTTTTTACACCACAAAGGCACAAAGTTCACAAAGGTTTTTCCCTGGCCTGCGGCAGGGCAGGCTTTGTGTCCTTTGTGCCTTTGTGGTGGCGTTTGGTTCCGGCTTGTCCGGTTTATGATTATAAAGAATAAATTCACAAGTGTCAAGAAAAATTCTGAGAAGAAATACCCGCACGCCGAACGCAATGGCGAATTTTAACGGATTGCAATGAGGAGAGGAAAAGCCGGGGCGGCGCCCCGGCAAAAAAATTATCTCACTAACAACATCTTTCGACCCTGCACAAATTTCCCGGCCCCGCCGTTGACGGGATCTGCGACACGAAGATGAGTGATGAAGACGCCACTCGCCACGGGCTGGCCATTTTCATCATGACCGTCCCAGACCACGGAATAGCTGCCGGCGAGTTGTCGTTCATTCACCAGCGTGCGCACGTGTTTGCCCAGTATGTCGAAGATCGTAACCTGAACAGCGCTCGCTTCCGGCAGATCATAGGAAATTTCCGTCGAGGGATTGAATGGATTCGGCGAGTTCGGGTGCAGCGCAAATGCCACCGGCAATGCCGCCAGCCCTCGCGATACGACACTGACGAGCAACGGCGGGCCGGGTGAAATGCTCATGGTCATTGTCTGTCCGCTGGCGTCGTTCGCCGTCACATTTTGCAAAGTGAAGGTGATGGCCTGACCGCGCATGGCCTGACTCGAGACCTGCATTTTGATTTTTGCCACGACGCCCGCGCCCGTTACACCGGATTGACCGGCCTTGAGCGAAATGCCGACGCTGATTTTGCCCGTGCCCTTATCGGTGTTGGCAAGAAAGACCTTAAACATTTTAACGCAGAACCACTGGTGGATAGCTCCGGCCGCAAAATGCGTCGAAGAAAGGATCTCGCCCCTGGTGATGGGGTCGGGCGCCATCGTGCAAATTTTTTGACAAGATAAGGGAGTTTTACAAGTGGTTTTCCAATTCGTCAAATTCTAAAATTCCAATAAAAGCGCCACCCGATGCACGGCGCCTTCGTCCAGCACGTCGTTGCTGAAGGCGTAATCGAGTTGCACGTGGAACGCGGACGCAGGAATGGCGATGAAACCGCCCACCGCAAGCTGCCCATCGTTATATCCGGCGCGCATGCCGAGAGCTTTCAAAAGGCGATACTCCATTCCCGCATGCAGCGCCAGCTCGCCATCAAGCCGGACGACTTCTCCGGAGAGGAGCACCGGCAAAGCAACCGGCCTGATCCTTACGCCGCCGCGCAAAACCGCCGGCAGTTCCGCCAAAGTTTTGGCCGGTGTATTCCATTTCATCTCGCCGAAAAGATCCTGCGCCACGAAACCGATCGCCAAAAATTCTTTCAAGCGCAATTGCAGGCCGATGTCCAGACTCGAGCCGGAAGCGCTATTATTCGCCAGACTGTGACGCAAATATTTGGCAGTCGCGCCGACGGCCAAAAAGCTGCGCCGCCAGGCGACGCCAAATAGAAAAGCATTTTCAGCATTGTCGAATTTTTCGCTGGGATTGCCGAAAGCGTCACGGCCATCAATTTCACCAACGCCGGAATGCAGCCAGCCCGCGCCGATTGAGAATCCTTTGATCAAATTCGGCTGGGCATAAGCGACGAAGCTGTGCCGCCTTTCCAATGAAAGCGCGGAATACATGCCCAGCAATTGCGGCCGCGGCAAAAAGCCCAGGCTGGCGGGATTCCAATAAATCGCGCTGGCTTCGTCGGCGACGCTTGTGTAAGCATTGCCCATGGCGCTGGCGCGCGCCCCGGCGCCCAAACGCAAAAATGCACCGGCCTGGCCGCCCTTGCCATCAGCTCCAGGACCTGGGGTCACAAAGCCAGCAAGCATGATAATAACGAGAAGAAGATTCCTGCTATTTGGGGACATGTCAACCTCCTGAAGGAGTGAATGATCGTTTTGTTCGTCATCATTCCTTTAGTAATTCATGACGCCTAAAGGCATTACTACAAAATTACCGCAACACGGCCACTTTTCCCACCGCTCGCTCGCCGCTGCTGGAGGCAATGATGTAAAAATAAACGCCATTGGCGACGAGTTCTCCTTTTTCATTGCGGCCGTCCCAGGAATCGGCGTATTCAACGCCGGCCCGCCGCGTTCGATCCTGCAACACGGTTTTTACGAGTTGATTGCTGACGTCATAGATTTTAATGTTGATTTCACCGTCGCGCGACAGACTGTAACGAATGATAACAGCCTGGGAATTGGGATCGAAGGGATTGGGATACGCATAGATATGCTCGCGATCCAGCCGTCCGCCCGTGGCGGGTGACCGGAGAGAAAAAATCCGATCTATCGTTCCGTCCAACCCGGCATCAACTTCAATCACAACTCTAGTGGTTTTTAAACTATCCCAGCTACCAACCTTGATGGTGTGACTTTCGTTCTGATTTATGTGGATCGCCACAGCCCCGATAGTATCCGAAATAACGCTCACCTTGCGCAACTCCAGATCATAGCTTTTGCCTTCACCCTGATTGGCGAAATAAAAATTGCCGCTGGTCAGCATGAATTGAAAAGATAGCGTATCATTGCGATTGGCGCGAGAATTATGTAGATACACGACTCGCTCTGCGGTCGGAGTCGTTGTGATCATCTCAGCGCTATATTTCGCCGCCGCGTTGCGCGTCGAATACTTGAAACTTGCAGGCGCTTGTGCTAGCCCCAGGAAGTTGGGCTGGTTTTCGCTCCCGTTCTCCACATTCAAATCAAAAGCCGCATTCTCCTGGAAAATCCGAACGGAGTGGGCGGAATTTTGAAGAGTGACGCCACCGAATTCCACCTTGAATTCACCATCCTGCAAAAGTGCGTAATATCCTCGTGGCCTTTCATTTTGATCAATAAGCGGAAAGTCCAAAACAACTTTGTTGCTTTGCCAGGTGATGGCGCTATCGGCGATTTCCAAAGCCTTTGCCCCGCCTTCTGAAATGGCCAGACGATTGCAATTAACCCAAAGTACGCTGGCGGGTTGCTGTGCCGTTTTTGCCGTCAAGACCTGGGTTGCAGCGGTAGTCGGCAGGAGCGGGGTTTGGAAGTAGGCACTGATATCCTTAAGTGATAATGGGCTGAGAATATTTGCGCCAAAACTGTTCCAAATGACGTCATCACTGGAAGAAGCAAAATGATCTTCGAAAACGCCGTTCGTACCGGGCCCAAGATGAAAATACCATTCTTTGTCGTTCGTATCGACTATCAGATAACGTTCATGGTACTGCGCATGGCCGTGACCATCAGGTTGCAGATCACGTGGATTGTAAGGAAAGTTGGGGTCATAAACGTAAATTTTGAATACGCCGGGATGAGCCGAATATTCTTCCAGCCGGTACGGAATGAGTGAATGGCCTTTAGTGACAAAAAATTGCCAGCTCGAATAGAATTGTTTATAAGTGATGCCGATTAGATAAGCCGGTTTGCCTGCATCACCCGTCAGGTTATAACTGTTTTTGAGGTCATTGAGAAAATCGCGATAATCTCCGTTTCCGAGCACACCCAGGCCATATAACCTTCGACTGGCCGTGACTTGCCGGCCACATTGGTAGAGTTGATGCGCATTGACGAGCAAACGAATTTGATCGTCAAGTTGAATGTTGTTGGTAATTGTACCGCGATTTTCCGGGTCCGGATCAAAGGATAAACCGGAAGATGCAAGAGATAATCCGCTATTCGAAAAATAGAAACGATAAGCGCTACTGGAAAAGCCATCGCAGGAACCACCCCATGGGGCATCAAGGATCGACTTCCAGAATTTTTCTGCGGCAGGTTTGTGCACGCCATTTTCAAATTCGGTTTGATCTCGTCCAAAGGCTTCACGAAAGACTTCCCAGGCAGGAAAAGGATCTTCACGATTTGGCATAAATGGATTTTGTCCATGCGCGGAATTTCGAAATTTATACCCGTCCCTGGATACATCGAAACGTTTGGAGGTCTTGAAACTCCAGCGCACTTCATGCGGCAAAGCATGGCCATCGAATGCACGCATCCCAACCGAAATTTGTGCAGCATACCTGGATTCCGGCTTTAGCGCAGAGGAAGGGCGGAAGCCTGCTGTTTTAGTTGCGGCGTTGTATGATACTACCCCTCCTATCATTTGGCTTGCTTCATCGAAGAGTTTAAAATTATTTTCGTTTATGGTTGCCGGATCCATCGCAACATTGAAAGTTGCTGACACACTTTCAACTGCTCCGGAAACTTCCGCCTCATTCTTCGGAATGGTCTCGATGCCAAAGACGTACACGCTCTTGGCGACCGTTTTTGAAGCAATATTCGTCGCGCCGATAAACAGCGAATAAGTTTGCTCGCCGGCAGCCGTGGGCTTGACCTGAATTTTGTAGTCGGTTTGCTGATCAGAATTCACCGGCATATCAGCCAGAGGATGCGCAGCGTTCTCACCGGGGGCCAAAGCCAGACCGTTCGGCAGAGTAAGAACCGTTTGGACACCGCGCGCGGTTTGGGTGACGCCAGGCGAAGTGTTGCTCAGATAAACCGAAAGCGTAAACGGATTGTCCGGCGAAGAGCCATTCAACAAAACGAGCGAACGCAGCGCGCTCAAGCCCGCCACCAGCGGCGGCTGAATGTCGACATCGATTCCGCCCAGGCCATAGTAAGTCACGAACTCTTTGGTTTCGCCGGACGCCAGGGTGACCGGAAACCAGTAAATGCCCACGGCGCTGTCATAACCGTAATCCGGCGTGTAAAAATCCCTGCCGGGAATAGTCGTATAAGCCCAGGAAGTTTGAATAAGGTGCGCCCAACCGGTGGCAACAAAACGATCCGGCTTCAGCGCATTGCCGCCGATCAATGTGCCCTGCGATTGCACCGTGGGATTGTTCAAATCATCAAACGCCTGGAAATAAGGGGGCATGCGATTGGCATCCCACTCCTGCTCGGTGGTGACGGCGCCGGCGCCGGGCACTCGGAACGGCGCACCGTCATTCAAACCCAGCATGGTATCCAGCATCACGCGCAAGCTGATTTGATGCGCCGTGGCATCGTTGTTGGTAACAGTGTAGCGAATCTCGCCCGTATCGAAATTGCCCGTGGTCGAGCCCTGCACGATGGTGAGCGTTTGCCTGACTTGAAGGTTTCCGGGAAAATTCCAAATTCCGGTATTGGAAAGGCCAGTGGTCGTGGGCGAGCTAACAGTCGCGCCCCACGGCTGATACAAAAAATTCCAGTGCTCCTGGCCATCAATGCGAATCGTCGTCGCGGATGACCAGGGGCGAGGATGGCCGAAAAGCAGGATCGGGCCGCTGGGAATGCCCATGGTAAATTGTCCGTTCTCGGCCACGGCGATTTCGATATTGTTGCTGGTGGCAATTTCGATGAGATTGATCGTCACGTCATCGACAAACCAACCTGCATAGTTGGCGCTGCCGTCCGAGGTAAAATAAAAATTCAATCGCACATTGCGGCCGGCATAAGCGCTCAAATCAATGACGGACGGCCCCCAGGCCTGGCGCGAGCCCTCGAAGACGCGCAAGCTGATCCACGTTTGGCCGTTATTCGTGCTGATCCGGACGACACCTTTATCATAGCCGCTTTCCGTCTCGTACCAGGTCCAAAACTTCAGCACGATCGTGCTGCGCGGATGGGGCAGAGCCGGCAAAGCGATGTTGCGGGAAAGCAGACCGCCGGCGGCGTTATCAGGATAATTGCCGGCGAGATTCGTTGCGGCGCAACGCACGCCGCTATTCGCTGCCCCTGGTCCGGAGGTGGGCCGGCCGATCTGCCACAAGCTGCCCTGGAAGCTCCAATTCGCGGTGTTGGCTTCGAAATCATCGGCAAAGAGAACCTGCAACGGATTTGCGTTGGCCGGATCGGAGGCCGGGCGAGAAACGATTTCAGGCGCAGGCCGTGATTGCCCCTTGGCGAACGATTGGGAAAGCCGGCTTTTCAAATTCTCCGCGCTCGCCTGTTGCGGCGGCTGAGTTTGCGCCAAAGAAATTTTGGCCGCAGCGAAGAAAAATAGAAGAAGCACCCCAAAACGTAAATAGCGATGCCACATGATTGACTCCTTGTGAAAGAACTACCTGCCACCGGAATAAAAACTCACCCCCACCTGCCAGTTCCAAAAACCCAGCTTCGGTTGCGATTTGAAAAAAATGTATCGCTTCAAACCGCCGGAGACGGCGAGATTCGGTTGCACAAAATAATCGACGCCGACGCCGAGATTGAGGCCGGGTTCAAAAAAATCCCAATGCGTGTCCGACTCCCCGCTGCCAAAAAATTGCGAATCAAATTCAGACCTGGCGCTCCAAATCAGGTAGGTTAATCCCGCTTCGGCATACGGATTGAGCTTAGGCGGCAAGCTCGCGCTCAAATTGGGAAAAGCGCTGAAGTTAGCCGTAATATTCAAATCCAGTGGAATCAGGCGATAGTGTGTTTTCAATGTTTCGCGGACCTGCTCAAATCGGCCTGTACTCGAGTTGAAAAAGCTTCCTGCAGAAAAAGTTGTTTCGTCAGTCATGCCGCCGAAACTGATGGCCGGCGTAAAAGCAAACCTGGCCACATGCCGGCGCAAGACATAGCCGAGACGAATGCCGCCGCCGTAAGCTAAAAACGGACTGTGAACCGGATCGCCCTGAAGAAGAAGCTTCATCAGATCAGTGGACTGGCCAACTCGCGATGTCGGCGTTTGAGAAGATGGCTTTGGCGTGGCTGTGCCGGTTGTAGTTGGCGTTGTCGCCACACTGACAGCCGTTGGAGTTGGCGCTGAGGTTCGGGGCGCAAAGGACTGTTTGATGACCGTTCCATTGATCACCAGCGTTCCGCCATTTGCGCCGAAACCTAAAATCCCGTCGCTGGGAGGATTCCATTCGATCTTGAGATTGATCACCGCATTGCCGCCCATGGCGCGGGCCTTTTCCGCAATGACGGCGTTGATCGCGTCTTCGGCCAATGCGTCGGATATGGGGATGAATCCGAAAAGAAAAAGTGGAATTCTAAAACCTTTCTTTTGGTAAACCAAATGGCCGACGGGCTCGTAGGGTTGGGTAATGTCGCCATCGCCCGTGGTAATGAACATTTCATCCTTTGGGGGAAATGAAATTTTTTTAAACGTGGCGCACCCCGAAAAAAAGAGCGCACCACAAAAAAAGAAGACGATCCACACGGTTTTCATAAGCCTGCCCTTTGTTTAAATGGATTGATGATGAAATCACAGAACGTATTTGAAAAGTGGACTGACCGGTCACTTAAAGTTGTTGAAATGCAGAACATTTTGTGCGTAAAAGTGACCGGTCAGTGACTTTCCAAACACGCTCTCACCTTTTGATGACGGTGCCCTGAATAAAAACCGCGCCGCCGTCCGCCAGGAAACCAAGAAAGCCGTTGCTGGGCGAGGTCCATTTGATGTCGAGATTGATCACCGCATTGCCGCCCATCGCCCGCGCTTCTTTGGCAATGATCTCATTAATCGCCTTGCCAGCCACCGCATCGGAAATCGGGATTAAGCCGATCAAAGGCAGCGGAATCCTCACGCCCTTTTTGGCATAAATCAATTGGCCAATGGGTTCATACGGTTTGGTGATGTCGCCATCGCCCGTCGTGATAAAGACTTCATCTTGCGGAGGAAATTTGACCTGCTGAAATGAGGCGCAACCTGATAACAGCAGGAAAACACAGAGCAAAGAAAAGCTCAATAAAGTTCGCATAAATTTACCCTCGAGGTTTAAGGTTTTGAATGCAGTTAAAAACAGCATATAAATTTTGCTATTTACCGGCTCAACGACTGCAACAGCGTAAAAATCGTTCCGCCGGTCATCAGCATAAATAACCCGACGCCGACAATCGCGATCAGCGCGAGAACGCCGTTGATCACAAAATAAAGCCGGAGCTTGTTCATCATGATCACAAGCTTGCCCGGGTCTTTGGTAATCACCAAATCATCGGCCTGGCTTCCGGCTTGAAAGAGCAAAACGCCCATCCAAATTGGCAGCCACGCCACGAGTATTCCGACAATCGTCAGCGCGCTCAACACGCCGCCGATGATGCTCAAAACACCGAGAAATTTCAGCCAGCCTTTTGATTGGCCGGCGATCGCTGAGAGTTGCTCGACGGATTTTTCGAGTGCCATTGTTTCCATCAGTCTTCCTCCTTTGAGAAGTCGTTCTAAGAATGTAATTCGGCAAAAAAATAATTCTCCTGAAGTATTGTCGCTTGTTTTATTTATTCGCCATCGCCACTTCGCGCATCATTTTGATATTGCGCTGAATCGACAGCAGCACGAGAAACAGTGCCAGAAACGCCACCATGACAAAGCTGCCGGCCATGATCTTCCAACTCCACGCCCGCAGCGTCGCTTTTTTCGCGCGCTTCTCGGCCACCACCATCTCCGCCGCATTTAACTCGCCTTGATACTGCGATTCGAGCGCCGCGATCTCCTGCTCCCGCGCGTAGTTGCGATCGCGATAGAGCTGATAATATTCGGCGAGCGCTTTCGCCTGTTGCGCCGACTCAAATTCGTTGAGCATGCCGACAAACAAATTTGTCGCCTCTTCCTGTTTGGAAATATCGTTGAAATAGTTATAATAAGAGCTCGCGAGCGTTTTAAGCGCCGACGGCCTGGAGAGCTCGTCAAATTTCGGCAAAATCGAGTTGGCGTATTCGATAAAGCGCCGGCCATCGCGCGGATTCTTTTTGCCGAAGGCGGCGAGCGTTTCGATAAAATCTGCGCTGCTGGTAGAAAAATTCTTCACGGCGGCGCGCAGCAACGAGACGTTATAAACCGAAGTCGAAACATCGTCTTTGGTAAGCTCAATGGCGGCGCGAAAAACCTGCAGCCGCTGGTCTACGGGAAACAGCGCCAGCAAAGCGCGATAGGCGTCCAATATTTGTTTCGCGGCGACGGGATTTCTGGCGTTCGTTTTTTCGTAGGCGGACTGCAAACGATCATCGATGCCGAGCGCGTCCACCACCCATTTTCTTTCCAACCAGGTTTGCTCCCAATGCCCGACGGTCTGCCAGCGGAATTGCGACGGCGGCAACAAAATTTTCAAGCTGTCATAACTCGCGCGATAAGCTTCTAACGTCGAATCTGTCGAGGCGGCTTGCGCTGAACGCTGCTCTTGAGCCGCCGGCGGCGAATATGCTGCCGGCCTCGCGCCGGCATCGCTCACTGCAGGCGGCGTGATTTGCTGCTTGATTTCCACGACGCTCACTTGAATCGGCGTGGGATAAGCCGGCTTTTTGACTTCCGGCTTCATCGACGGCGTCAATCCCCAAAGAAAAACGAGCACGCCGCCGAGCAGGGCCAGGCCGCCAAGGCCTGACAGCAGATGCCAGAACAGATGCGAGGTTTTGAAGTAGAATTTTTCTTCGAAGTTTTCCAGAATTTGATGTTTCATTAGTAACCTCCCTTGAAGTTTGGGCCGTTCCTTTCGGAAACTGGATTATGGAATTGTTTCTGTTTTAGTCAGGGATAAGTTTTCCGAGGCCATGCAATATCCTCTGTTTTGTTTGGAATCGCTTGCCCTCCCAAACCCACCCGAGCCGTCCCCCTACCGGCTCGGGGTAGGCGGGCAAAAACAAGATGCGAAATGGCTCAGTGACGGGGCGTAGCGCAGACATCTTGTCTGCCCCGCCGCGGCGGGGCGCTACGATTTTCCATCGGTAAAATCTGAGGCATTACAGGATACAAATAAATTTCCCGGCAATCCAGCCTGACAACGTTGTCACAAGGTTATCAACCCAACCGTCATTTAGCCAAACGGCGCGGCTCGTCCGTCGGCCGCGTGTTCTTCTCGAGAATCGTCAGCTTGCTGAGAATGCGGCCATTCGTCACCAACAGCAGGCCGATCGGAATGAACACGACGCCGGCAATGGCGAGCAGCGTCAGGTTCGCCAAATCCGAAAAGCCGACGAGCACACTCACCATCGCGCCAGCCGTCAACACCCAACCGAGCGCGGAGATCCATTTGCCGGTTTGATTGGGGCGCGGTGAAGATGGTTGCATCGGCATTGAGGTTTCCAATGTCGGAAGTGAAGCGGGAAACATAAAACGTCTGTGAGTGATTTTAACAGCCAACGTGCCGCAACTAAAAAGCAAGAGCGCACGCAAAGACGTCCCGTGAGCGGGACAAAGGCGCGCAAAGATATTTTTGCAGGATAATTGTGGCAAAATAATTTAAAAAAGCTTTTAAATCCCTGGCCTGCGGCACCGCGTGTCGCGGCGGGCGCCAGGGCAGACATCTTGCCATAATTATTTTGCTTATTCACAAAGTCGTTGAAAAAATATTCTGCAGGACTTTCAGGCTCTTATTAGACAAACCACATGCCGAGAAAACAATGGTAGCCTGCAAAGAAAGCGGACTTGAAGTTCAAAGAGTTGGCGCAGGTTGATTTTTAAAAATAAGCCGTTGTAGCGGGGCGGGCGTTGCATGCAAGCAACAGTCGCGAGCGGCGCTGAAGGTGTTTGCTATTATCTTTTAAAAAATTATGGGTGTTGCATGCAGGCAACAGTGGGAAAGTGGGAGAGAGGTGAGTGGGAGAGAGGGAAATAGTTTTACGGCGTGTATTTAGAGACGTGAATTCGGAGTGCAAGCTTTAGCTTGCAAAACACGCCGTTTGCAATTCATTTGCTTCTCTGAAGCCGCCGCGCAAACTGAAGTTTGCACTCCGCGGCAAAGCACTAAAGTTTTATGTTTGAGGTTGTTTCGCCAGGATGCGATGACGAGCTATTGAGCATCCGATAAATCGTCGTGCGATTGAGGCCGGTGGCTTCGGCGACGCGGGAAATATTGCCCTCGTGCCGCGCGAGATGCTCGCGCAGATAATCCCGTTGAAAGTGCGCCAGCAATTCTTCTTTGGCTTTTTCATAAGGCCGATCGAAAAACGGCTTGAAAAATTCCGCCGGTTTGGCGCGGTCGCCAGATCGAACCCGAAGATGGGAGTAATCAATTTTGCCGTCTTTGCTAAACAGCACGAGATTCTCAAGCTCAGTGCTCAGCTCGCGCACGTTGCCCGGCCAATCGTAATGCAGCCAGGTTTCCATGAGATCGCCGGGAATTTGCGGCAGCGGGCGGTGCAGCGTGACGCTGTGATAATGCAAATAATAATTGAGCAGCAGCGGAATATCCTCGCGGCGTTCGCGCAACGGCGGCAAGTGCAGCCGCAGATGATTCAGCCGATAAAGCAAATCATGGCGAAAGCGTCCGGCTTTCGCGGCGTCTTCCGGATTTTGATTTGTGGCGGCGATGACGCGCACGTCGGCGCACAGCTCATGTTGGCCGCCCACGCGGTAAAAATTGCCATATTCGAGCGCGCGCAAAATTTTGGGCTGCACGAGCAGCGGCAGGTCGGCAATTTCATCCAGGAAAAGCGTGCTGCCGTCGGCCTGCTCGAATTTTCCTTTTTGCGCCTGCACGGCGGAGGTAAACGCGCCGCGCGCGTGGCCGAAAAATTCGCTCTCAAAAAGCTCCGGCGAGAAATTGCTGCAATTGACGATCACCATCGGGCGATGGCCACGGGCGCTGCGGCGGTGAATCTCGTGCGCGATCAATTCTTTGCCCGTGCCGCTTGCACCGGTCACGAGCACGGGGCGGTCCGTCGGCGCGAGCGTTTCAATATCGGCAAACAGACGCTGCACCGCCGCGCTCTCGCCGATAAATTTGAGCTGCCGGCGCTGCAGCTCATCGCGATACGCGCGGCGCCACGGCAGATTCTGCAGATGCTGGTTGATGAGCAAACGAATTTCTTTGAGACTCGGGGCTTTGTCGCAGTAATGCGCCGCGCCAAGCCGCCCGGCCTGACACGCGGTTTCCAGCGAGACGTGCTCGGTGATCATGATGACGGGCACGTCGGGATCGAGGCGCTTGAGGCGGCGCAGCGTCTCGAGTCCGTCGATGCCGCGGCCGAGCTTGAGATCGAGCAAAACCAGATCGGCGCTGCTTTCGGGCAATTTGCGCAAACCTTCTTCGCCGCTGGCTGCAGTGACGAGGTGAAATTCCTCGCCGGTGAGCGCTTGAATATCGGCGGCGAATTGCGGATTGTCGTCGATGATGAGGATGGTGTGTTTTTCGCTTGCGGGCTGCATTTGCCGTTTTCACGTCTTTTCGGAATAACCGGTAATTTCTTCGATTCTTTGTTGTATTTTTTCCCAACCGTCATCGTCGTCAACTTCATTAAGATTCATAAAGTCGCCGGTTTGCAAATCTCTAAATTTGATGTAATAAGGATTGTGGCACGATGATTCAACATAAGGCTCCCAACGGCCGTCGACCACGCCGAGGGCTTTTGCAAGGCGATGACAAACATGCTTGACGGCTTCCACGTCTTCATCGTAAAGAATATCGCCGTCGCCAAAACCGTATTTTTCGAAAAAATCACCGACATATAAGCTAAAACTAAAGCCTTTGAAATCGCAATCCTTTTTCACAATCGGCTTGCGTTCGATTTCCATAATTTCGTCAATGATTTCCCCGGTCATTTTCCAATCGCTTGCGCCCATGTCATCATGCTCCGCCCTCTCATCGGTTTGCAGATTTTTAAATTTGATGTAATGGGGATTGTGGCACGATGATTCAACATAAGGCTCCCAACGGCCGTCGCCGACGCCGATAGCTTTTGCCAGCCGCTGGCAAAGATGTTCGACGATTTCCACTTCGCCCGCTTCAAAATAATCTCCATCGCCAAAACCATATTGATTGAAGAAATCGTGGCGACAAATACTAAAGTCCCTGAAGGCGGAATCTTTTTTCAAACCACACAACATTTTGTTCTTTGGGGCTATAATGGCAATCGATTCTGCTCAATGATTTCACGATACCCACTCAAAGCTTTGCACGACGATAATCCCTTTGTCCCTGGCCATGTCGAGGGCGAGTTTTCTCGCGTAATGCGCGATCAAAAGCTTCACGATTTCTTTTTGCCCATATTCGGCCATCACGGCCTGAACTTTTTCTTCCAATTCGTCAAAGTCCTCGTTGATTTTCCGGCGCTCATCAAGCCTGACCTTAGCTTCACCAACGACTAAAACTTCTCGTCCGTCTTTTTCCGCCCGGCCAAAGACGTTGATTTCTTTGCCGCCAATCTGCGACCGGATCATCTTCTCCTTAACGTCGATCCCGTATTTTCTTTTCAAGAGTTCCGGCAAATGCCGATAGGCCTCGTTCTCAAGGGCGTAGCCGAGGCTCCGGCCGACTCCGCCAATCTGGCCGTTTAAAGATTTGGTCAGTTTTTTTATTTCCACGGCGGTATTTTTCTGCGCCTCGGCCATTTCTCCGATTTTAAGCTCGGAGCGTTTCTGCGCTTCCGCCAGCTCCTTCTGCGCTTCCGCCAGTTCTTTCTGCGCAATTACCAACTCTTCCATTTTGAGTTCAGTACGCTTCTGCGCCGCGGCCAGATCTTTGACGATATTCTTGAGCTCGGAGAAATCCTCTTTGGTCACGTGCGCTTCTCTGATCCGCGCGTCGATGATTTTGATCATCTCCTGCCTGATCGGGGGCGTGATTTTAAAGGCGATTGATCTTGCGGTTTGCATGTTCATTTTCCGTGTTTGATTATTTCAAAGATAACGATTCGGCCTGGCATTTCCAAGAACAGATTTTGGCAACCAGGAGAGAGGCTTATGCTGTCAAGGCGCGGTTTGGCTGCGCCCGTAAGGTTGCGGCCAAAGCCGCGCTACGTCGAGAAGAAACGAGACGCGCAACATAAATGTTGCGCCACAGGGCGCTACAGAGCAGCGGCTTTCAAACAAATTCGCATCGTCGTGCCCCGGCCGATTTCACTCGCGGCGACGAAAATTTTTCCACCGTATTTGGCGAGACGTTGCCGCGCGTGATATAAGCCGAAGCCGCCTTTGCCGCCGGCTTTCGTGGTGAAACCGAAGCGAAAAATTTCTTCCCACTGATTTTCCGGTATGCCGTTGTCGATGACGTCGATCTGCACGTCGTCGAGATGCGCCTGCAACACAATATCAATCTGCGGCGGACGATCGGCCGGATTTTGCAGGGCATTTTGCACGAGCTCGTCCAGCGCGTAAATGAAATCCGCGGCGGCGATTCCGACCGGCGGCAGGTGCGGCGCCGGCGCCAGACGCAAACCGGCGGATTCTTTCTGCCGGATAAAATCGGCGACCGTCGCCGCCAGATCGATCCGCTGCGCCGCCTGCAAACGTTGTTGAATTTCCGGAATCAGCGCGCGCAATTCTTTTTGCAGCGCCGCCGCGGCGACAAATTGTTCGCGCCCGAGCTTTTCTTCCGCCGCCAGTTGGCGCTGCAATTCGGCGAGCGCCTTTTTGAGCCGGCGCCGAAGGGTTTCCAGGCGCGCCGCCAGCTCGAGCGCGAAATTGTTGCCGTATTGATAGCTCAGGATCGCGCGAATTTCATGAGCGAGAAAATGCTGCAGGCCGGCGACGGTTTCGCGCAGCCGCAGCCGCGCCTCGGCCGTCAGCTCGCCGTCCGCTTCGAGATTCTCGGCAAACAGGGCGAGGCGATCCATGAGCTGATGAATGAGCGAGCCGTGGCCGAACGCATTGAGGCGGATTTGCAGCATTTCAATCGAGGCCGCGCGCGTCTGCGCGAGGCGCCGGTCGCGCCGATAAATAATGGCGGCGGCCGTCAATATCAGACCGACGGCGGGCGGGCGCAACACAAAGACGGTTTCACTCCGTGCAAACCAGAGGCTCTGGCACGCGAGCAACGCGGCCGCGAAAATCGCCGCGAGCCATTTCCGCTCCTCGCGCGACAGGCCCACAAATTTTTGGGCGGCCGCCAGCAAAAGAACAAGCCCGACCGCGCCGAGAACAAACGCGAGGGCGCGTTGCCGGCTGCGATAACCCAGAAACAAATCCGCCAGCGCGCGCCGCGTTTTTTTAAAGCTTGCCGGGAGCGCATCCATTTCGGCAACCACGCGCGATTCGCCGCCGCGCAGGCCGTGGACTTCCTGCACAATGCCCGAGGGGAAAACGACGCGGGCATTATAAATTTCGCCGGGAGCGACGCCGAAATGCGCGAGCTTGGCGGGGCTGCAACCGAAACCGTTCGCCGATTCGATCTGTCGCGTGCCCGCCAGACTGTCGGGCCGGCCGGCTTTGCCGGCGCGATAAAGAAAAATTTTGGCGCCGATCGCAGAGCGATTGCTGACGAGGCCTTCGGGAAAAATTTGTATCGCCGACGCGGGTTGATTCAGGCCGTTTTTAAAAACAAACAGGCCGGTGTCATAATTGCCGAGCAAAACCTCCTGATCGCCGTCTTCATCAATATCGACCGCCAGCGTTCCGTAACTGTAACCGCCGAGCTGCCGGCTGTTATCCAGAATCAAGCCTTTAAAAAAATCGCCTCGCCCGAGATCGTCCGAGCGCTCGACAAAGCGGCCGGCGCCGAGATTTTTGTAAAACCGATCGGCGCCCCGATTCGCCAGCAGCAGATCGAGATCGCCGTCGTGATCGGCGTCAAAAAAAACGGCGCCGACGCTGAGATCGTTGCCGGCCAATCCCGCGGCAGCCGTGACGTCCGCAAAATAACCGTTGCCGTTGTTTTGCAGCAGTTGATTTTGCTGCGCCAGATTGCAGACAAAAATATCGAAATCGCCGTCGTTGTCATAATCCGCGATCGCCGCGCCCTGCGATTGTTTGAGCGAAGCCGGACACGCTGCGCCGCTTTCCGCGCCGACGTTTTTGAAACGCGGCAAACCGGTGAGCGAATCCGGGCCGCGATTGCGATAAAGCAGATTGGGACGATTGAGGCGCGTGACAAATAAATCATCCCAGTCATCGCCGTCGAAATCGGCGACATAACCGCCGATGCCGCCGTCGTCGGTGGACAGGCCGGCGGCTTCTGCGACTTCAGTGAATCGGCCGCGGCCGTTATTAATAAAAAAGGCGTTGCTGCGATACTGGCAGGCGATGAACAAATCGAGGTCGCCGTCGTGATCGGCGTCAAACAGGTTTGCCAGCATCGGCCGTTGTTGAACGTAGCCCCAGTCATTCAACCCGGAATATTTCGTCGCGTCAAAATAATAATCGTGGCCGCTGTGAAAATAGACAAACGGATGGCCGTACATGCCGGTGACGATGATATCATCGCGGCCGTCGCCGTTTAAATCGCCGGTCGCGAGTCCCTGATCATAATTGATGAGCGCGTCCATGGAGCTATGCCGATCGTCGTATTTGCCCGGCCCGGCAATATTCAGCGCTTCGGCCTGATCGCTCAGATTGGTTTTAGAGCGCAAATTTTCCAGCCGGTAAGCGAGATTGGCAACGCCGGGGCGCGCAAAATAAATTCTCGATGCGATGCCGGGCCGATCCTGCAACACCGCCATGCCGTAGACGCGAAAAATATCATGGCTGGCAAAATCGAAAGCGCGCGGCGCCGGCGGTGACGAGGAACCGGGGCGATCAGTGGGCGCGAGGATCAAACCGTTCGGGCCGACGAGCCAAGAAAATTTTTGATTGAAGAGCGCAAGATCTTCCAAAAGTCCGGCAACGGGCGCGAGCGGATAATAAGTTGTATCGCGCAACAGAAAAAGATTATGCGCCGCCTCGCCCTCACCCAGACCGTAGCCGGCGCCGTTGGGAAAAAATTCCAGACGGCGAACCGGCGCCTGCCGCGCGGGCCGGCCGGCGAAGTAAAAAGAATCGCTCCCGCCGCCGGCGAAACCGAAAAACAAAATTTGCGCCGGCGACATGGCAAGAGCAACGATTTGCCCGTTCTCGCGTGCGAGCAAAGTTTGCCATTTGCCGCGCGAGCGCCGGAGCAGCGCGCCCTGTTGCGGCGCTTCACAGATGGCAAACAGATTTCCGTCTTTTTCCCGCCGCAGGCGATTGACGTGAATCTGCGTCGGCAATTCTTCCTGCTCCCATCGCCCTTTGAAGAAATGCCACATCTCGCCGTATTCGCAGCCGATCCAACCCTCGTCGCGCGAGACAAACAAAACATCGCGAATGGTGTAAACATTGGGCGAGGGCAACACCGACCAGCGCGCGCCGTTCCAGTAAAACAGCGCATGCCTGAAAGCCGCCGGCACTTCGACGATGGCCCAGACGTCGTTCGGCGAGAGCGCAAAAAATCTCTGAATGCGATACGACTCCGGCCGCGGCAGGCTGCGCCACGGCAGCGGTCGCGCCGCGTCATACTCGTACAGCGTACCGTTTTTGCCCAGCACATAACCGAAGCCTTCGGATAAAATCCGGCACTGGGAAAAATCTTCGACGTTCGGCGGCTCGACCGCCGCCCAGTAAATGCCGTTGAGCGAGTCGTAAAAAGCGACCTGCGCGGTCAGCGTGAAAGGAGAGCAAAACAAAATTCCCGCCATGATCCGCAGCAACAATTTCATCGCACTTACCCCGAGGGTTAAATTGCAGCGCTTCTTTTCAATCAACAAAACGTGGTCAGATGAACGCGCTGATTTTTAGTCAGGATCAGCCAATCAATAAAAGCAGAAATGACCCGCAACGTAAAATAACGAAATCGGCGAGAATGTCAAGCGCAAATTTACGAGGTACCGCAACATTTATGTTGCGCCCGGCTCACCCAACAGCCGCAAAATTTTTTCTTTTTCATCTCCACCGCCATAAGAGCAGCGCCGCCAGCGTCGCGGTGGCAGCGGAAAAACCCAACGCAGTTGCCGCACCCGATTCTTTCCACAGCCAGCCGGCGAGCGTGCTCGCGATCAGCGCGGCGACGCCGGTGAGCATATAAAAAATTCCGATCGCGCTGCTGCGGTGTTCGGGGGCGACGAAATCGACGACGGCGGCTTTGCCGACGCCTTCGGTCATCGCGGCGTAAAAACCGTACAGCGCAAAGAGCGGCCAGATCAAAAGCGGCGATTTGATGATGGCGAAGCCGGCGTAAACAAAGGCGAAAATCAAAAAACCGGTTTGCATCACCCGGCGGCGGCCGAGACGATCCGATAAAATTCCCGCCGGTGTTGCCAGCAATACGTAGGCGAGATTATAAACCACATAAGCGAAAATCGCCGATGGTGCCGAGAGGCCGATCTCTCGCGCGCGCAAAATGAGAAAAACATCGCTGCTGTTGCCGATGAAGAAGATGGTGTTGATGGCGAGAAATTTCCAATAAACTGAGGGCAAGTGATCAGTAACCAGTAACCAGTAAGCAGTTGCCTGGTTAGCGGCGATTTCAGTTTTGACTTCTTTAACAAGGAAAGTCAGCAGAAAAGCGCAAGCGGTGGGAATGACGGCGATGAGAAAAACGAAGGGATAGTCATTATTGGTGGCGGCGAGCAGCCAGATCGCCAGCAGCGGTCCGATCACCGCGCCGATCGTGTCCAGCGCGCGATGGAATCCAAAAACTTTGCCGCGATATTCGGCAGGCGCCGCGGCCGCGAGCAACGCATCGCGCGGGCCGGTGCGCACGCCTTTGCCGAGACGATCCATCAAACGCGAAGCGAGCACGAATTCCCAACTGTTGGCGAGCAGCAATAACGGCCGGCTCATTGCCGAGAGGCCGTAGCCGAGACTGATGAAGGCGCGGCGACGCTGGAAGCGATCCGACAATCTTCCGAACACGGCTTTGAGAATCGCCGCGGTACACTCGGCAAAACCTTCAATGAGTCCAATCACCGTCATCGGCGCGCCGAGCACGGTCGCGAGAAACAGCGGCACGACCGGATAGAGCATCTCGCTCGACAGGTCTTGAAACAGGCTGACGAGGCCAAGAACGATGACGTTGCGGGAGAGGCCGGCGAGGAATGAAAAGCGATTTTTCATTTTTGGAAAGGCGGGCAATAACGGGATAACGAAGAAATAAATCAAAAACGAAAAGAACTAAAGCGCAAAGATGATCTTGAGGGCATTATCAATTTTATCCAATCCAAAATCTTTTCAAATATAAGACGCGTCACTCAATAAATCAACAACGAAATTGGATTTCCAATAACACCTCACTCATGGGGGAAAACGTAGCGCAGCCATTCCGACGGCAGACAAGATGTCTGCGCTACGCATCGGTAATTTCTAAACCAGAGCTTTCTCTCGCGCCACGGTCGGCACGAACGGCGTCGGGCGTTCGATCGGCGCGAGCCCAAGAATAGCACGGGCGCGGTTCAGCGCGTCGTCGATGTTGCCGCAAACATTTTCCTCACCGACTTTTTTGAGCAGGCCGGCCTGCTCCATCGCATAAAGCGGCTGCGTGTGAACATCCGAAAGCACAAAAATCGTTCCGGTTTTTTGGGCGTTTTTAAACTCGACTTCCAGTGCCTGCAAAGCCGTCGCGTCAACCGCGAGCACATTCCGAATGCGCAGGATCAAAACTTTCGGCGGTTTTTCGAGCTGGCGAATGGCGTCTTTGAATTGCTCGATGGCGCCGAAAAACAGCGGGCCGTAAATTTCGAACACTTCGACGCCCGGCGGCACGTCGCGTTTGGCGATCGCATTCGGGCCGTTTTCAAATTCGTCGTCATCCTGCCGCAATTCTTTCGTGATGAAATTGGCCTGCGTGACTTTCGACATGCGATTCATGAATAAAAACGCGGCGAGCACGACGCCGGCCTGAATCGCGACGGTCAGATCGATCAAAACGGTGAGCAGAAACGTCGCGAGCAAAACCGTGACGTCGCTTTTCGGGCTGCGAAACAATTTAACGAACGCATGCCACTCACTCATATTATATGAAACAAAAATGAGAATGGCCGCGAGCACCGGCATCGGAATCAACGCGGCGTATTTTCCGAAGAACATCATGATCAGCAGCAATGTCAGCGCGTGCACGATGCCGGCAATCGGCGTGCGGCCGCCATTTTTAATATTTGTGGCGGTACGGGCAATCGCGCCGGTGGCGGGAATGCCGGAGAAAAACGGCGAGATAATATTGCCGACGCCCTGCGCCACCAGTTCCATATTCGAGCGATGGCGCGTGCCCAGCATGCCGTCCGCGACCACGGCCGACAACAAGGATTCGATGGCCGCGAGCAACGCGATGGTGATCGCTGGCGAGAACATTTCCGTGATCAATTTCCAGCTCAGATTCGGCAGATGCGGCGCCGGCAGCATATTCGGCACGCTGCCGAATCGGCTGCCGATCGTTTCAACGGGCCATTTTAACAAATGAACGAGCGCCGTCACCGCCAGAATGGCGACGAGCGAGCCGGGAATTCTGTGCGTCACGCGCGGCCAGAAAATAATAATCAACAACGCGAGCAGGCCGACGCCGAGCGCATACGGGCTGAAGGTGTGCAGATGCGCGATATACGCCGTCCATTTTTCGACAAAATCCGCGGGGACTTTTTCCATTTGCAGGCCGAGAAAGTCGCGCGTTTGCGAGGAGAAGATGATCAGCGCGATGCCGCTGGTGAAGCCGACGGTGACGGGATAGGGAATGAATTTGAGCAGCACGCCCATGCGCGCGTAACCCATGATGATGAGCAGCACGCCGGCAATCATCGTGGCGACGGCGAGTCCGTCGTAGCCATGTTTCTGCACGATGCCGTAAATGATGACGATGAACGCGCCGGTCGGGCCGCTGATCTGCGCGCGACTGCCGCCGAGCACGGCGATGATGAAACCCGCGACCACGGCGGTATAAAGTCCCTGCTCCGGTTTCACGCCGGAAGCGATGGCAAACGCGATGGCCAACGGCAGTGCGACAATGCCGACGACGAGGCCGGCGACCAAGTCAGAATAAAATTGCTTTTGGGAATAACCCTGCCGAAAAACGGCAATGAGTTTTGGTTCCAGAATTTTGTGCATGAAAAACAGACCATTAAATTTTCAAAGGAAAACGTCAGTCCGGCGACGGGCAAACGATTAAAGTCGGCGCGCCGGACCATATCGCGGTTTTCGGAGAATATTATTTTCGGAATTGTTGAGCCCCGAGCAGAATAAAGCGAAAGCCGGCGGGCGGGCAACTGCAAAAATGAAACAATAAAAAGATTTTACCAGCAACAAACATCTTTCAATCCTGAAATTAATCTTCCGCTAAATCGTCACGCCTGAACCATCGACGTTGCCTTTAAAATGTAGTTATCGGCGAGATGGAAGTCAATAAAATTTTTGTCTGGCGCTGCGAGCAGAGGGCATGGCGCAGAGCATTTGCGCCATGCGCTAAGCGTACCTGATCCACTTGATGATTTCCGCCAGCGTTGGGCGCTTGCCATACATCAACACGCCGACGCGATAGATGCGGCCGACGAGCCAGATCATGCCCAGCGTGGTTAAGATCATGAGCGCAATGCTGAGAAAAATCTGCCACAGTGGCGGCATCTCGACGACGATGCGAGTGAGCATGATGATGGGCGCAAAAAACGGCACGAGCGACATGACCACGGCCGTATCGCTGCTCGGATTGCCGATAATGTAGACGATCATCACAATCGGCACGACAATGAGCAGGCTGACGGGAAACAGCAGTTGTTGCGCTTCCTGGTCGGAATTGACCAGCGCGCCGATGCCGGCATAAATGGTCGAATACAGAAAGTAACCAAGAATGAAAAAAAGCACAAAAAATCCCACCGCGGTCAACGGCACGGTGAACCGGCTGACCTCCTGCAGCGTTTCCGGATCGGAGATCACCGTTGATGCCAGCAAAGCGCCGTAAAGTGAAAGCAGACCCATAGCCACGCCCCAGATCAAAAACTGGGTTAAGCCCACGGCGCCGACGCCGAAAATTTTTCCGGCCATCAACTGAAACGGCTTGACCGAGGAAATCACCGATTCGATGACGCGCGAGGTTTTTTCTTCAACGACGCTGCGCATCACCATCGCGCCGTAAATGAACATGGTGATATAAATGAAGAAACCGAGAAAATAGGCGAGCACAAAAGTGAAGCCCGGATTTTTTTTCTCGGCGTCCTCCGCGGTGGCCGGCAACGCATTGAGGTCGACCGCGCGGTTCATCTGGCGAATTTGTTCGGCATCCAGGCCCTGTTGCTGAATGCGTCTGGCGGTGACGATGTTTGAAATAGCGTTTTCGATCTGGCGAGTTTCCGAACGGTTGCTCACGTTGAGCGCGCAATATTCCACCGAATCGCCGTCAAATACCCTCGCCGGAATAACGAGGTAACCATCCAGCTCGCCGCGGTTCACCTGCTTCGTGAGCGAATCTTTCATCGCCGCGACGGTTTGCCCGGGCGTATCATATTTGATGAAATTATACAACCGCTCTCCGGTTTTTATCGTGGCCCCCAATGCCGTTTGCAGCGAGTCAAAAACCGCGCCGCTTTGATCGACGACCGCAATGCGTTTTGACTGCTCCGAATCGAAAAACGACAAAAAAATCGGCAGGGCAAACATGAGCAACATCACCAGCGGCAGCGCAATCGTGCCGATAATAAAGCCTCTGGTTTTAACGCGCGACAAATATTCCCGTCGCCACACCGTCCACATTTTATCCATAATTTTTTCCGTTTCATTGGATTGCATGGAGCCAGGCGCATGGCGCATAGCATATTTTGCTTTGCGCCATGCGCTCTGCGCTAGGCGTATTTGATCCACTTGATCACTTCCGGCAGTGTGGGGCGCTTGCCATACATTAACACGCCGACACGGAAGATGCGGCCAACGAGCCAGATGATGCCCACTATCGTTGCTGCCATCAGGGCGAAACACAGCGCAATTTCCCACGCCGGCGGCGTTTGCACGACGATGCGGGCAAACATGGTCATCGGCGCAAAAAACGGAATCAACGAGAGAATAACCGCCAACTGCGTGTTGGGGTTTTCAATGATGTAAAAGGTGCATAAAAACGGAATGACGACCAGCATAATTACGGGAAAGACCAGTTGTTGCGCTTCCTGATCGGAATTGACCATCGCGCCGAGTCCGGCGAAAATGGCGGAAAAAAGAAAATAGCCCAGGACAAAAAAGAGAATGAAAAACCCGAGAATTTCCGGCGCCACGGACGGCATGGAAAAACCGGAGGCTGACGTCACGCCGCGATTAAACAAACTGGTAACCCTGACGCCGTAGAGCGACAGCAGACCCATGACGATGGCCCACAACGAATATTGGGTGAGGCCGAGGGCGCCCACGCCGAGAATTTTTCCGGCCATCAACTGAAACGGTTTGATCGAGGCGATGACCGATTCGATGACGCGCGAACTTTTTTCTTCGATCACGCTGCGCATGACGATCTGGCCATAAACGAGCATCGCCGCGTAAATAAACATCACCATAATCCGCACCAGACCTTCGGTGCGGCCCTGGTCTTCCTCTTCCCGGCCGCTGGCGGAAATCCGAATGGGCCGCAGGCCGGCGCGGCGCACCAACTGCCGAACCTGCTCGGCGTTCAAGCCGCTCTGTTGAATGCGCCAGGCCCGAACGGCGCGGCTGAGAGCGTTTTCGATGCGCTCATTTTCAAAAAAATTGGTAACGCTTTTGGCGCGATATTCCGCCCTGCCCGCGGCCAGAATCCCGGCGGGAATAATGATGTAACCGTCCAACTCGCCGTTATTGATTTGCGCCGTCAGCGTTTTTTCCAGGACAGGCAGCGTTTCCGCACTCGCCTCGTGTCTGGTCAAATTGTAGACGCGCTGGCCCGCTGCATTGCGATCATCCAACGACACCGCCAGCGAATCGAAAATGACGCCGGTCTGATCGATGACGGCAAGCTGTTTCGGCTGGTCCGATTTCAGAAAAAGAAAAAACTGCGGCAACACCGTCATCCCGATCAGAAAAACCGGCGCGAGAATCGTCGCGACGATGAAACCTTTGGTTTTCAGGCGCGACAGAAATTCCCGGCGCGCCACCGTCAACATTTTATCCATGATCGTTCCTCTTTATTGAGCAAAGCGCATAGGGCATAGCGCAGAGCCATGCGCTTGCTCTCTGCGCTATGCCTCTTTCACCGTCGCCAGAAAAATTTCGTGCAGGGAAGGCTCGGCGATTTCGAAACGGAAAATTTCGGCGTGTTGCATGGCGGCGGCAAGCAGCGCCTGCGGATTCGCGCCCGGCCGGAGCTTGATTTCGACGTAATTGCCGGAATCGTTGTAACTTTCAATAACGCCGTTGTTTTTGAGGAAATCGGATTTGCCGTCATAAGCGAGAATCACATGGTTGCGGCCAAACCCGCGCTTGATGGTTTTCACTTCGCCGTCCAAAACTTTCCGGCCTTTGTTGATCAAACAAATCGCGTCGCAGAGTTTTTCCGCGGATTCCATCAGATGTGTCGAGAACACGATCGCCGTGCCGCGCTGCTTCTGTTCGAGAATCACTTCTTTAACCAGCTCGGCATTGACGGGATCGAGTCCCATGAACGGTTCATCGAGAATAATGAGATCAGGCTCATGCACGACGGTGGTGAGAATCTGGATCTTCTGCTGATTGCCTTTGGAAAGTTCTTCCATTTTTTTCATCTGCACGCCGGCCATGCCGAAGCGCTCGACCCACGCATCGATTTTCTTTTTATGCGCGCTTTTTTTCAGGCCTTTCAATTCGGCAAAAAATTCCAACGCTTCGCGGACTTTCATTTTTCGATAAACGCCGCGCTCTTCCGGCAAATAGCCGACGCGGTCGAGCACCGCCGGCGAAGTGTTGGGCGCGCCGTTGATGAGAATCCGGCCGCGATCCGGCAAAATAATTTCCATGATCATGCGGATCGTCGTGGTTTTGCCGGCGCCGTTCGGCCCGAGAAAGCCGTAAATCGTTCCCGGCGCGACGGCGAGGCTTAACTCTTTCACGGCCTCCAGATTGCCAAAAGATTTGTTGATGCTGTCAAGCTGCAGCGTTTGCATGATCCTCCTCACCTGAATTTAAGTTGAAGCTTTGGACGGCGGATCTGTTTTCTCACTGGCGGCGCGTTTTTCACGGTCAATGATGTCCGCCACGCGCGGCCGGAGACTCGTGAGCGTTTTGAGCAGATTGTACCAGAAGGGCGCGCCCAGACTCAACAGAATGCTCGCGATGACCAGGCCGATCATTTCACGCAGCGAAATATTCTTCCAGCCTGGATAAGGTTTCGGTATCAGCGTAAAGCGCGCGCCGTTAAAATCACTGTGAATCGAATCGGCCACCTCCACCCAATGGCCGATCTTTTCGCGCAGCACGGTGTCCAGCAATTTGTTATATTCGCGCAGCAGCGGCGCGGCGCGGGTGCTGTCGCCGATTTGCGCCCGCATCCAATCGCGCGCTGCCGCGGCGGAAAAAAATTCCGGCGGCACGCCGAGCTGTTGTGCGGCTTCGTTGTTGGTTTTTAAACGAATGATCGTTTCGGTATAGGCGCTCGCAGAGAGCGCAAACGCATCATCGGCGTGATCGAGCAAAGCGTCCGCGCTTTGTACCAGGCTGGTGCGCAGCTCCACGTCCGTTGAAAATTTTTCGAGCAGGGCGATAGCATCCAACCGAAAAGCAACGGCGAGCATAACGGCAAAACTCACACTCACCCAGCGCGAGCGCAGGGCAAAGCGTTCTGAGACGCGATTCATGACACGATCGAACCAGAGTTCAAGCCCTTTGCGATATTCCGCCGGCGCTTTGAAACGAAAATGAGCTCCGGATGGATTGTTTTCCAGCAGAGCCTGGCGTTGCGTTTCGACCGCCGCGATCGCGCCGGCAAAACTTTGGTCCAACATGGTGTCTTCGAGCAAAGCAATAAATTCCTCACGCCGAATGGCGGTAGCGCGGCGGCCACCGGTGTGCGAGAGCAGCGGATGCCGCAAAATTTTATCGGCAATTTTACGCGCGTGCGCTTTGAAGTCGGGATCGATATACGTGAGCAACGTTTCCAGTCCCCACAGCAAACTTTGGCCGCGTAAGGCTAAAATCGCATTCACCACCTGCGTCAACGCCGTGACCAGAACGCTGACGCCCAGCATGACGGCCGCAAAGGCGATGGACATGTCCAGATATTGCAGCATAAGATCTCCCGGTTATTGATGTTTGAGACCCGAACTGTTAATACTGCACTTTTTATTTTCCCTTCGCCAGGCGTTTCAACAATTGAATCTGGCCGGCATGATATAAATCGTGCGCGGCAATTCCGGAGATGAGCGCAAAGTTGTTGAGCTTGCCGCCCGGAGAAATTTTATAAAGCTCTCCAGGCTTCATTCCCGCGATTGCCGCCCGCAACAATTTGTGTGTTGCCGCCAACAGCTTGAGGTCTATTCGCCAGGCGGTCTCGGTCAATTCCTGCGGACGGGCGAACCAGTTCGAGCCGGTGAGCGCAAACGAACCGCGCGGCTCGCCGGTGAGGCGACGGTACACTGCGTATTTCCAATAAGCGGCATGCACGGCAATTTCCCAGATGTTGTGCCGCGGCGGCGCTGGCCGCCACGCCGCAACCTTGCTCGAGAGGCCGCGCAACGCGCCGCGCAGATTTGTGCCGTGCCAGGATTTGTGGTCATAAGCCTGGTCGAGGCAGGCGAGGAGAATTTTGATTTCGGGGCCGGGCATGAATGGCTGCTCCTTGAATGAATTATTGACCGGTCACTCGCAGTGACCGGTCAATTTTCCTGCGCACCAATTTCCAAAACGCCCGCGCCGTTGATCCGGCCGGCTTTTAAAAGCTGCAAGGCGCGATTCGCTTCGGCTAACGAAAAAATTTCGACTTCGGTGCGCAGCGGGATGGCCGCGGCCAGTTGCAACAATTGACGCACGTCGTCGCGCGTGCTGTTGGCGACGCTGCGCAGCGTGCGCTCGTGATAAACCAGCGCATAATCCATTTCCGGAATCGGGCTCATGTGAATTCCGGCCAGCGCCACCGTGCCGCCTTTTTCCAGGTTTCGCAGCGCGGCATGCACGAGCCAGCCGGCCGGCGCGAAAATTATCGCGCTGTCGAGTTTTGCCGGCGGCGTTTCTTCGGCGCGGCCGGTCCACCTCGCGCCAAACGCTTCGGCCAGACTGCGGTGCGTGGCGCTGCGGGAAAAAACATAAACGTCACAATTCCAGTATCGCGCGATTTGAATCACGAGATGAGCCGACGCGCCAAATCCGAACAGGCCGAGACGCTGGCCGCGTTGAATGTCGCTCAGGCGCAGCGCGCGATAACCGATGACGCCGGCACACAACAGCGGCGCCGCCGCGGTATCGGAAAATTTTTCGGGAATCGCATAAGCGAAATTTTCGTGAACGGCAATATATTCCGCAAACCCGCCGTCGCCATGATAGCCGGTGAATTGCGCGTTCTCACAAAGATTCTCGCGGTCACGCCGGCAAAAAGTGCACGTGCCGCAGGTTTGATTCAGCCACGGCACGCCGGCGCGATCGCCGATTTTGAATTGCCGCGCTTCTTCGCCGAGCGCTTCGACCACGCCGATGATCTGATGCCCGGGAATGATCGGCCGTTTCCGCGGCGGCAAATCGCCTTCAACCACGTGCAGATCGGTGTGACAGATGCCACACGCGCGAATCCGCAAACGAATTTCACCGGCGTTCGGGTTCGGCAACGGAGTTTCCACGAGCGTCAGCGGATTTTCACCGATCGGCCGCGGAAATGAGCACGACATGGCGCGCATAGCAAATCACCAACATTAACATTGACAAACAACAACTATTACAGTGGCTCAATATAGCATATCGGCATTCGAAAAGCAAATCGGAAATTTGCGCATGCGAATGAAGGCTTGCATTTGGCCGGGCGTTTATATAAATTTGAATAGTGCAGCAAACGCAATTTGCAACAGGCCCATGATAAAACGGCAGGATGGTATTTATGGGACGATTCAAGTATATGGATTTGAAATAAACTGAGAGCGGGATGTCGACTTGCTTTTTTTTCTCCGACGCGCATCTGGGCGCGCCGAACCGCGATGACGAAGGGTTGCGGCAACGGCGGGTGATCGAGTTTCTCGATTACGTGAAGCAACACGGCGCCAGTTTGTTCATCGCCGGAGATTTGTTCGATTTCTGGTTTGAGTATCGCCATGCCATTCCCAATCGCAATTTTGCGGTGTTGGCGAAACTGCACGAGCTGCGCGCCGCCGGCCTGCCGGTGGATTATATCGCCGGCAACCATGATTTGTGGATGGGCGATTTTTTGCGCCACGAAGTCGGGCTGGCGCTGCACGAGAATCATATCGTCCGCAATCTGTGCGGCTATGATTGTTACATCATTCACGGCGACGGCGTGGCCAAAAATGACGGCGGCTATCGCCTGATGAAACGCATTTTTAAGAATCCGTTCAATATCAAATTATATCGCTGGGTGCATCCGGACGTGGGCATTCCGCTCGCCAAACTGGTGTCGCACACGAGCCGCGCCGTCAAAGACAATCCGAACACGTGGGAGCGCGATTATCGCGAGTATGCCGAAGCGCGCTTTGCCGAAGGGCACGAGGTGGTGATCATGGGACACACGCACAAGCCGCTGTGCGAGTCCGTCGGCCCCAAAATTTTCATCAACCTCGGCGACTGGATGGAGCATTTCACGTATTGCCGGCTTGATGAAAACGGCCCGCAGTTGTTGACCTGGCCGGAACGGAAACCGTATGTTGCGAAGGCGGCGCAACCATTGCAGAAAAAAACTGCTGAAGTTTTTTCGTAGAGTTCTGTTACGTAATGGAGGCCAATATGGAATTACTCTGGAAAAACTATCACAACCGCGAAGATTTTTTTTCACCACAAAGGCCACAAAGCGCACAAAGAAAAAACTATTACATTTTGAATTCTTTCTTTGTGTCCTTTGTGCCCTTTGTGGTTGAGTATGGTTGCGGCTGATGCCGCGCTACGTATTTGTCGGTATATCAGATCCGGGGAAGGTTTCATTTTCACGAAGCGTTTCTTCGCCATTAAGATCAAAACCTGCCGCGCCTGCTTCACCACCTCGGCAGGCCCAATTATTTTGAAAGAGCAGATATGAATTTGACTTCGTCTACACTCGCCTCCAAAACCACGTGGATTATTTTCGGCGTGCTGCTGGCGGCGATGCTCATTCCGGCGCTGATCTATATTTCCTACCTCAGCCAGGATTTGCCCAAACTTTCGCAGCTCGAGGATTATCGCCCCAAGCTGGTTTCGAAGGTTTATTCGGCGGACGGCAAGGTGATCAAAGAATTTTTTGAAGAGCGGCG